>JAEEGL017299934.1_pt1 | contig 37106 bp, 17 predicted proteins | sample 9134231 | NCBI WGS metagenome assembly JAEEGL01 (sample SAMN16246548, study PRJNA631951) | gut metagenome | biome: gut microbiome; feature: rumen; material: fiber-attached | host: Bos | place: Iran: Karaj | collected 2018-10 | reverse complement strand
TGGGTATACCACGCGAACATCCGGCACGGGTGCCTATACCGGTACTCCCGGAAATGATTTTTCCTATCACACATCAAGAGACGGATCTACAAGCAACAGCTATATCATCACTCCGACAAATGATCTTTCCTGGTCAAAAAACAGCGGGAATACAGGCGTGACAGGGAGTCTTACCGATACCGCTGTAAGCGACTACAAAAAAAATTATATCTTTAAAAAAGAGAACGGAGCCCTGTGCGCAAAAGTGAATTCAAAGGTGCTTCAGATCCATGCCCTGGCAGACATCAATGTTACCTTTGATTTCTCATCGAATTTGACGATCAATAATTCATACGGGCAGGGCAATATCATGGAAGGGGTCTATACCCTGAAAACGACCTCTGCTGCTCCGACGATCGCCCAGATCAAAGCAGGAACCGTGCGCTCGAATACAACCAAGACAGATCTTTCCAAAACCGTCAGCGCGACGGGAAGTGTTTCTGAATCCCTCCACCAAGGGGAATACCTCTACATTTATTTCTATGGCTTTTTCAACAACCAAAGCTCCAGTGATGTAGATAGAACGAATTATACTTATACGGCCGGCGTCATGAATTTTGAAATCACGCCGGTGACGCAGAACTATTCGCTGACGGTCGGCAACTGTGACTGCGCGAATCATCCGGTCGGCGGCGGCAAGATCACCGTAAACGGAACGGCTGTCACCATCCCCGCTGCGGGAACCGCCGCAGGCCTCACGAACGCTCTCGGCGGAACTTCCGTAGCGCTGTCCATGAATACGGTCCCCAGCGGATATGCCCACATTGGCTGGCGGGTCAACGGGACAGACTATTTCCAGAAAACCTATGATTTATCATTGAATGCCGATACGACGGTCTACGCGCTCCTGCTCCCGCAGGTCACGGTCAATATGGGCAGCAACGGCTATTCCAATGCCACGTATTCCTATAAAACGTATTCCGGCACGACCGTGAATGCCGCGGATCAGTACATCGCTCGAAACTCCGCCGCGACCGCTTATTATAAAACACTGAACGAGGCCTTCAGCGCGACCGACGTGGTCGTGCTTCTGGGCAACATTGTGCTGAACGGAGATTTCTCCATCCCGGCGAATAAGACGCTTTCCGTCCAGCGAGACTGGACGGATCCGGCGACTGCCACACTGCAGCAGCTCGCGGAGAGCACCGCTGCAAGTGTGTTTGCGAAGGCCACCATCAACGGCACGGTAACGGTAGAAAACAATGGCAGCCTTGTCGCCAGCGGCGTGCAGGGCACGAACGATGGTGTGAACGGGCGCGCGACGGGCGGCGTCGGACAGCTGATTATCAACGGCACCGTCAACGTCGCCTCCGGCGGCAAGCTCTGTGCGTACGGCATGATCACCGGCCCGGGTCAGGTCAACGTCGCCTCCGGCGGTATCGTGCATGAGCTGCTGGAGGTCCGCGACATGCGGTCGGTTTATGTTTTGCCTAATGTGGAATCGATCGACGCGCTCTTGTTTAACAACTATTTCTTAAAAACAAACGAGGTGTCGACAACGTACAGCAAGGGCGCCACTCTGGCCGCGCACTATTATGTTTCCATCAGCGGCGTGAAAAGCAGCGGTACTGTTAAAGCCATCGGTACGAGCGGCGCACTGTTCAATATCAGCAGCGGCTCTCTGACCAAAGCCTTCAGTTCCGCAAGCCCCTATAACAATAAGATGATCTTCCGGGCGGAGAACGGAAGTAATATTCAATCCGGAAAGTTTACGATTACAGTGAGCGCGTCTGGTTTTTCGAAGAATATCGACACATCTGATTATGAGCTTCCGCTCAATTACGCCTTTGCTGTCGAAGTGATGGATGGCGGCAGCATGACGCTGAACTATGATACAAAATTGCTTCCCGGCGCTCTGATCGATGTAAAGGAAGGCGGAACACTCAATATTGCAAGCGGGAAAAAGCTCGTCCTCTACCGTGCGAACGACTATGGATTTAAGGCGCTCACCGGTTTCTGCGCGACGGCGTATCCAACCTCGTTCACAAAGCCTTACGGTTTGAGCGGCTACGCGTCCAACACTGCGGCAAACGTCGGCAGTGCGAAGCTGAACGTTGACGGTACGCTGAATGTGGCCGGCGGCCTGTATGTTACGAATGATCCTACCGGGGAAACGTCGTACAGCAACGGTTACAACTACCTGACCGGAACCGGTATCATCAACATTACCGGAACGCTTTCAAGCGGAAGGATCGAAGAGTGGACGCAGACAGATAATAACAACGCTGATAAAGCTTATGTCGATTATATTCCGATCAAGGGCATTACAAATGCCAATGCGACAATGGACGACGGACAGACCGATTATAACTCCCTCACCAAGAAGACGTGGTACGGCAGCATCAATGCCAACAACGTCAACGTTTGGACCGACACGCCTCCGGCGGTGAAGCACACCGTCACCTTTGACGCCAACGGCGGCACGGGAACCATGGAGCCGATGGAAGAGTTCCCGGGTGAATACACGCTGAGTAAGAACACCTTCACGAAGGACGGCTGGTACTTCACCGGCTGGAACACGAAAGCAGATGGCAGCGGAGAGAATTACTCCGACGAGGACACGATCACCATTGGCGATTCCAACATTACGCTCTATGCCCAGTGGAAGCAGTATTATACGTTCACCTTTAACGCCAACGGCGGCACCGGCGAGATGCAAACGATACGGCTCACGGAGGAAGAAATTGCTGCTTTTGAGATTCCGGACAGTGCATTTGAAAAAACAGGATACCATTTCGACTACTGGACTGTGAATGGCGAAGAGAGTGAAGTTATTTTCGCAGGCGACACTTACGGTGATTATTTGGAGCAAGATTATGGTCATAATGTCAATCTTGTTGCGAGTTGGCTCAAAACCACAATTTGCGTTGATTACGCTGTGAAAAGCCTGCTTGCCACGTATGTGGATTCGATTGACGTCACGCCTGGCGAGCTGAGCGGCCTCTTTGAAATCGTTGAAGTTGACGATGTTCCAAACCTGTATTTTACACCGACAGCTTCCACGGAGAACGGCGTCACAGATTTTGCCTCCTTGAGCCAGATCATCACTGTAGACATCAACGATGGTGAGTACCAGCTCACAATCCTCCCCGCAACCAGCATCTACTACGACGATGACATCCTTGCATCGGAAGATCCCGTGGATCTGACGGTGGAGGATCCGGATTATGCGATCTCCAATGATGTCAGCATCAACGAGGCGGTAGTGGAAGACGATATGCTTCAGTTCGTCTTCACCGGTACGCGTATTGATGTGTACTGCACCATGGAGTCCGACTCCGGCAGCGTGACCGCAGTTTTGTTCAAAGGGGATACCATCAACAACAAGAACAAGCTCAAGAGTTTTGTCATGAACATCAATGCGCCTGAGGAGGAAACGTATTACAACGTGCCCACGCTGAGCTTCGACGTTTGTGAGCTTGATCCGGGTTATGCCAACAACCCGGTCGGACAGAAATATCTGCTCGCCATTGTGCCCAGCGATAACTATAAGCTCGATGCTGTGCGTATTTACAACCCGCTCCGCGGCACAGCGGATGAGCAGGAGGCAGAAAGCGCCTATTCGCTGAACAACGAGCAGAACGCCGTCTTCACGCAGGTGCGAAAGATTCTTTTGAACGACAGCAAAACAGTGACGGTTGATAGCCTGTTTAAAGATGCGGAGGTTGTGCAGGGAACCCTGTATATTCAGAACGGCCAAATTGCCGATGGCGGCGTCATTGAAGCCTATCGGATTCAGGGTCCGAAGAATGAGGTCTATCTGGCTCCGGGCACGAATGGAGACGGCGATGCGATTGCGTTCCAACTCCAGAATCTTCCCGATGATGCCAAGGTCATGATCGGCCTGAGCGCCCCGGAGAATCAAGGAGACGGAACGGTCAAGGTCACTTACGGCACGGATACGACCACAACGGTGAAAGATATCAATGTTGTCGACCAGTTCTATCAGATTACTGCAGACGAAGGAAAGATCGTGATTAAGAACACAGGCTCTGTGATGATCTCCGTCACGAGCGTGAAGGTCACGGGCGGCGATGTGCAGACCGGCGGCAAGTCCGCCGCGGAGCCGAATGCGGACAGAGGCGCCACGATTCTGTCGCTGACGGATGACGTCGAGACGACGGCGGACGCGCTCGCGCCCAGACTTGTGGTCTCCCGCTCGCTGCTCAGCTACGTCAACGCCTTCGATACGCTGGAGACGGTGAGCACGAGCTCCGAGCCTGAGCCGACGCCCGATCCTTCTCCGGAACCGTCGCCCGATCCGACGCCGGATCCGACAGTGACGCCGAGCCTTTCGGATCTGATTCAGCAGCTGATCAGCGAATTTGTCCGGTCGCTCTTCAACAGCGTTTCCAGACTGTTTGGGAACTAAGGAGGATGCAGATGAAAAAACCTTATTTGAAGCCGGAGCTTTATGCGGAGAGCTTTCGGCTTGTGGAACACATCTCCGCAATCTGTGCAGAAACAGCGGGAAAGGCCAATTCAGTGGACGCACTGACCTGCACCTATGATGCGGATCAGGATCTTGGACTGTTTTACAAGGGCATGGAGGATTCCCCGTGCTATAGTCCGAATAGTCCAAAATACAGTGCGCTCGCTGAAGAAGATCCATTCATTATGTGCTATCTTGGCCTTTTTAACGGCAATGAGATAAAGGCTTTTGCCAGTTCCTGATGATTGCTTTATCCGCGCTCCGGTTTATCGGAGCGCGGGGAGAAAGAAACAACGCCGTCTGTGCGGCGTGAAAATAGATCGCATTCTAAAACACACTTCAATGAATAAGAGGTGCAATTTATGAAGAATTTCGGAAGAAAGGCTCTGAGTCTGCTCTTGGTGCTTTCCATGGTCTTCAGTCTAGGTATTTCAGCTTTTGCAGCAGATGATAATCTGTATTTTGATAACAAGCTGCAGATTACAGGGCATACAAGCTGGAAACAGCCGGATGGAATTACCGATGGAACCGCGTGGACCAGAGCGAAGGCAAAACAGCAGCATCTGCTGACGTTTGAATGTGTCAACACCTCAAGAACCATGCTGTTGTCCCTCCACTATCATGTGACAGGAGGAACCGGAACCTACAAGTTTAATTCTGATGCAGCAGTTACATGGGCGAAAGACTCCGAAGGAGACGTTGTAAATGTGGAAATGGTGCAGGGAGACAAAGTTATCATTACCGCCAAGGCCAACGCTGCAGTGGAACTCACCAACATCACCTTTGTGGAGAAGCCCTCTGACACCAACGTGACCTTTGCCCCTGCCGATCATGGTACGTTCACAGTCGGCGGAACGACGATTGCGCAGGAAGAAACGCTGCCCCCGGACAACGAGAAGCTGTACAGCTTGTCCGCCGAACCGGATGAGGGTTATCTTTTCGCGTTCTGGTATGACCTGACGGATGCCGCGGTGCTCTCGGACGAGGCAAATACGTCTCTGGAGCTGGAGAACGGCCACACGGTTACCGCTGTGTTCACGGAAGACCTGGCAGAAGAGGATACATTCTTTACAGTGAATGATTTTCCGTTTGCTTCTTATGAGGATGCCTTGACATTCGCGGAAGCCTATGGACTCGATACCATTGTTCTTGTACAGGACTTCACCATTGAGCAGGATATCGAGGTTCCTGCCGGCATCACGCTGCTGGTTCCTTACAACAACCTCCATACTTGCTTCAAGGACAACATCTGGGCTTTCGATGTGAATAATACAACGAGAGTCGACCCCCGTGTGAATCAGAACTATTCCACACCTTATGCGTTCAAAACGCTGACGATTGCAAGCGGCGTCACGGTCACAGTCAACGGTGAGCTCAGCGTCAGTGCGCAGCACACTGCGCCGAGCGGTACCGACCCGAAGGGCGGCCCCACCGGCCCCTGCGGCTTCATGAATCTGCAGGCCGGCAGTGAGGTTGTTGTGAACGGCGGATTCTATGCCTTCGGCTATGTGGTCGGTGATGGCAATGTGACGGTCAATTCCGGCGCGCAGGTCTTTGAGGTCATGCAAATCGCGGACTTCCGCGGCGGCAGCGCATCGCTCGGCGCGTATGGTAATGGTGTATTCCCGTTCTCGCAGTATTATGTCCAGAACGTGGAAGCGCCGATGACGTTGAATGCAGGCGCAACGGAGTATGTGGTTGCTTCGCTTTCTGTAACATTTCAGTCGGTGAAGGTGCTTCCCTCCGTAAAGGTTGAATTCATCGGAGAAAACGGCATGTTCCGTATGACAGACGGCTCCCTGACGAAGACCTATCTAGGGGACTCTGACCGTCTGCAGATTGATGTCGACGGTGACGGCGCGATCAAGAGCATGCAGCTGAGCCTCGCCGGAATGCCGATTGATTCGGCGACGGTTCCTCTGCCGATCAACAACAATATCACCATCAATGTTCTCAGCGGCGAGACGGAAATGGGCCAGAGCATCGCGCTCCTTCCCGGCGCCAAAATTTCTGTTGCTGAGGGCGCGAAAGTTGTTTTGACCGAAAATACCGGAACGTATGTTGCGGTTATTGACGACGAGGAAGTCACCCTTCCGCTCTCCAATGCCATTTTTGTCTATGACAGAGAAACGTGGATGGGCGGCAATTACATTCTGAAGAACAGGCATTTTGCACCAATCGCCTATGCTCCCGGCATGGAATATACCCGTACGGACGCTGATCTGGTGGATGCAGAGATTGACGTGAACGGCACCATTGAAATCGCTGATGGATTCTATACGACCACCGGCGGCTCTCAGATCATCAGCTCCAACGGCACCGGCTCGATTCGCTATCTGACAGATGTTCTGACGGGCGATGATCTGCCGACAGGCACTCCACAGTATAAAAACAGTGAAGAAGCTGTTCAGCTTCCGATTGTTCCCGCGCAGCTGACGAATCTGGACACTGCCGACGAGCCTTATACCTCTACTGCCGGTGCAGTGGCTGGCGATGCATTCTATTGGATCAATGATCTCGGAAAGTGGTTCAAGGGCTTTGTCATCACGTTTGACGCAAACGGCGGTGAGGGCACCATGGATCCGATGTATGTGTCCAGCGACAATCCGGAAGTTCCGCTTCCCGCTAATACGTTTACCAAACCCGGCTTCAAGTTCTATGGTTGGAGCGCTACCACCAGCATGGATGATACGCTCTATGAAGACGGCGATACTTTCTATGGAAACGAATATGGTGAGTACTGCGACATCACCCTCTATGCCATTTGGGAAGAGTCCAGCGAAGTCACCGTCACCTTCGACGCCAACGCGGTTGATGCGGAAGGCTCGACCGATCCGATCACAGTTGCTGCCGACGAGGAATTGACCATTCCTGCCTGCGGTTTCACACGCAGCGGCTATAAGTTCGTTGGCTGGAATGACAAACCAGACGCAACAGACGGCCTTCAGCCCGGAGATCCTTTTGCTTCGGGTGAGGATGTTACTCTTTACGCTATCTGGGCTCCGAATACCTACACGGTGACTTTCAACGCCAATGGCGGCGTCGGTAATATGGATCCCCAGACCATCACCGTCGACGAAGCGACCGCCCTGAATCCGAACCAGTTCACGCGCGAGGGTTACGGTTTCCTCGGTTGGACGGAAGATCCGGAAGGAACCGAATATTTGTTCGAGGACAAGGCGTTGATCACCTTTGACGAGGATCTGACGCTCTATGCGCAGTGGCAGCCCAACACCTACACTGTGACTTTCGTCAACGAGGACGGCACGGAGCTTTCGCAGTTCACCATCGAGTATGGTGTTGCTCCTGAGTATAACGGCGCGGAGCCCGCGAAGGACGCCACCGCGCAGTACACCTACGCCTTCAGCGGTTGGAAAGACGAGAACGGCACGTTCTACGCCAAGAATGGCGCACTCCCGGCTGCGACCGGAGATGCGACCTACACGGCGCAGTTCACCGAATCCGTGAACACCTACACCGTCATTTGGAAGAACTACGACGGCACAGTGTTGGAGACGGATGAGAATGTTCCCTATGGAACGATTCCGAACTTTGACGGAGAAGCTCCCGTCAGAGAGCCGGATGCAGCGAATGTCTATGCCTTTGATAAGTGGGATAATGATCCCGCGGCGGTCACGGGCAACATCACCTATACGGCGCTGTTTACGGCTTCACCGAGACTCTATGTGGTTCGCTTCCTGAACAATGACGGCACGGAGCTGCAGAGCAGCGAGGTCGCCTATGGTGAGACTCCGGAGTATACCGGCGAGACCCCGACCAAGACTTACAGCGCGGACGATGCTTGCGGCACTAATACCTTCGCCGGCTGGACCCCTGAGATCGTTCCCGTGACCGGCGACGTTACCTACACCGCGACATACACATTCACCGGCTGGCGGTCTGGCTGGCGGTACTATGTGGATGACGAGATGCAAACCGGATGGCTGGAACTTGATGGAGATCTTTACTATTTGGATCCGGAGACTGGCATATCATCCAGTGGCTTCCGTGAGATTGACGGCAAGGAATACTACTTCCATGATTATCATTTCGGATATGCAGCGATTGGCCTCTCATATATTTGGGAATTTTCTTATGAAGAAGAGGTCCCCTATGCTGTGTTTGATGAAAATGGCGTATGGCAGAAAAATGGTCCTTGCGTTGATTGCAATACCGGAGATATCTATCTGGTTAAAGATGGCATCGTGCAGGCCTTCCCGGGTCTGTACATGACCGAGAACCACGAGTACTACTACTTCGGCGAGGACAACAAGGCTGTCCGCGGCGAGGTCAAGTGGGTCGAGAAGAACCACGCCGATCCCAATGACCCGACCGACCGCGGCATGCTGCCCAAGTGGGACTACGACTTCGGTGACGACGGTATCATCAAGCATGAGGACGTCAGCCTCAACGGCGTGATCGAGACCGAGCCTGGCGTGTGGTATTACTACATCGACGGCATCCGTGTGCACTACGGTATGTTCGAGAAGGACGGCGGCTACTACTACGCAAACAGCAAGGGCAGACTCATCACCGACAGAGCCTATTGGTGCACGGACAACTACGGCCTCATGAAGGAAGGCTCCTACAGCTTTGATGAGACCGGCAGAATGATCGAGGTTGTCCCCCCCCCGAGCAAGAACGGCATCGTCGATGAGGATGGCAGCAAGTTCTACTATGTCGACGGCGTACGCACCTACGCAGGCCTGATCGAGATCGACGGCAGCTACTATTACGTCAGAACCAACGGCGAGGTCGTCCATGGCCGTAGCTACTGGATCACCAAAACGAATGATCTTATTTTTAGAAAGGCCTATGAGTTTGATGAAGACGGGAAAATGATTCCTGACTTGCCGTTTAATGGCGAGGGAAAGAATGGAATCGTTGAAGAGATGGGTAGCCTCTGGTATTTCGTCGACGGAAAGCTGACAGGTGCCGGGCTGATTGAGATTGACGGAAACTATTACTATGCCATGGAATTTCGTGGTAAAGGTGATCGATACGGGGAGATCATCCACGGGAGAAGCGTGAAAGTAATAGCAACAAATGGGCTACCGATATCAGTAGATGTTTATTCTTTCGCGGACGACGGCAGGATGATCATGCCGGCCACCGAGAAGAACGGCATCATTCCCGAGGACGGCAGCCTGTGGTACTACGTCAAGGGCGTGCGCACCTATGTCGGCCTGATTGAGATCGACGGCAGCTACTACTACGTCAAGACCGGCGGCGAGGTCGTCCACGGCCGCAGCTACTGGATCACCAAGACCAATGGCTTGATGGAGGAGAAGGCGTACGATTTCGCGGATGACGGCAAGATGATCATGCCGGACGTCGAGAAGAACGGCATCGTCGAAGAAGACGGCAGTCTGTGGTACTACGTCAAGGGCGTTCGTACCTACGTCGGCCTGATCGAGATCGACGGCAGCTACTACTACGTCAGAACCAGCGGCGAGGTCGTGCACGGCCGCAGCTACTGGATCACCAAGACCAACAACCTCCTGCCGGAGAAGGCCTATACCTTCGATGACAGCGGCAAGATGGTCAATCCGTAACAAATCAAAATCTCCGGGAGAACTTCGGTTCTCCCGGAGATACCCGCGTCTGATAAGCATTGATAGAAGAAGAGACAGCTGCCTCTTCTTCTATGAGTGTTTTTCAAAGCTATTTCAGACATGAAAAGAGGAAAAACTGATGGCGCAGATGTTCCCGCTGGTGTCTGTTGTGATGCCTACTTACAATGCGGAAGCCTATATTCTTTCAGCGGTGGAGTCCGTTCTGAACCAGACGGTAACAAATATTGAGCTGATTATTATTGATGATCATTCCACAGACGGAACCAGAGAACTGCTGCAAAGCGCAGCCCGGAAAGATCCTCGTGTGCAGGTGCTTCAAAACGAGGAGAATATCGGTGCCGCGCAAAGCCGCAACCGCGCCTTTCAAGCAGTGCGAGGGCAGTATGTTGCGCTGCTCGACAGCGATGACCTGTGGCGGCCGGAAAAGTTGGAGCGTCAGCTTGCACTGGCCAGGGAAACCGATGCGGATATTATCTACTGCTCTTATGAGATGATCGATGAGGCAGGAGAGAAGCACTGGCCGGACTTCATTGTGCCGGAACAGACCAACCTGAAGGAGATGCTGTCAACCAGTGTGATCAGCTGCTCGACGGCGTTGCTCAAGGCGGAGCTGTGCCGCAGCTATTCGTTTCCAAAGGATGTCTATCACGAGGACTTTGCCTATTGGCTTCTCCTGCTGCAGCAGGGGTTTCAGGCGCGCGGCGTAACGGAAGTGCTGGCGTCTTACCGTGTCCGAGAGAATTCCAGATCGTCCAACAAGCTGCGCTCTGCGTGCGGGAGATGGAGCGTATACCGGAATTATCTGGGGCTTTCGATGGGACAGAGCCTGCTTGCAATCGAAAAATACGCTGTTGCAGGGCTCAGAAAGTATAAGAAAGTGCAATGATACAGGAAAAACAAACCATGGAAACAGCAGCGCTCCAGCGCCATCAGAGTACGATGCTGGGGCTGCTGGCGGCACTGGATTCGGTCTGCTGCGATCATGACATACCCTATGTGCTCTTTGCCGGCACATTGCTTGGTGCGGTGCGCCACCAGGGATTCATTCCATGGGATGATGATCTGGACGTGTTGATGATGCGCGAGGATTACGACCGCTTTCTGCAGTTTGCAGAGGCGGATCTCGACCCGGAGCGGTTTTTCCTGCAGAAGGAGTTTTCGGAGCATTGGCCGATGTTTTTCTCTAAGCTGCGGCTCAACGGCACGGCCTGCATCGAGAAATTCCATCCGAAGGACCCCGCACAGCATCAGGGTATCTACATCGATATTTTTCCCTGCGATAACGCGTTGGGAAACGGCTTGCTGCGAAAACTGCAGTTTGTCGCCTCCAAGGTCGTGATCGCCAAGTGCCTGAACCGCCGCGGCTATGATACCGACAGCCGCGGGAAAAAGCTTTTTATGGCGCTCTGCCGCGCGCTTCCGCTGCGCCTGCTATGGCGTTTCGTGACAGCCGGGAAACGAGACTCTGAATACGTCCACACCTTTTTCGGCGCATCTCGCCGTTTTGAGCGGGCGGTCTACCGACGGGAATGGTTTGCCGTGTCGAGACGCGCGCCGTTCGCAGACGGCGAGTTCCCGATCCCGCAGAACAGCGATGCACTGCTGAAAACCCTATACGGAGACTACATGCGAATTCCGGATGAAGCCGAGCGCTCGGTCAAGCAGCACGCGATTCTGGTCGATTTTGAACACTCGTGGGAGACGTATGCGCACTACAGAGACGGTATTGAGTTCGACGTTTATACCAGGAGCATCCGATGAAAGTTCTGATTGTCAGCCACAATGTCATGTGTCGGACCGGCGGCATGGGAAAAACGCTGATGAGCTATTTCTCTGCCTTCGCGCCGGATGAAATTGCGCAGTTTTTCATCGGCTCCGAGGTGCCGACTGAACGGTCCGTATGCAGAAATTACTTCCGCCTCACGGATGGAGAGGTGCTGCGTGCAAGACTTCCGGGCAGATCGCCGGGCAGACAGTTTCGAGATGAAGATATCGAAACCGGCAGAGACAGGGCAGGAACAGATACCGGCGTCCTGACGGAGTTCCATCAGTTCGGCCGCAGACGAACGCCGCTGATCTATGCGGCGCGGAACGCCATGTGGAAAACGGGCTTTTGGAGAACAAAAAAACTGAAACGCTGGGTGCTGGATTTTGCACCCGATGTGATTTTCTTTGCCTCCGGGGACTATGCATTCATGTATGATGCTGCGCTTTGGATGGCGGAGCTGACCGGGAAGCCGCTGGTCATCGGCTGCGTGGATGATTTTTATCTCAACAACACAAACGCGGGACGCTTCGGCGGAGCGTGGGCACATGGGCAGCTGATGCGCTCTGCCCGCCGCGCCATGAAGCGTGCGTCCTGCGCTTTTACGATCTGTGATTCCATGAGCGAAGCGTATGCGCCGCTGTTCGGAATCCGGTGTCATACGCTGTATACGGCGTCAGAGCCGAGAGCGGGGCGGGATACGTTTCCGAAGTCCGGCCCGATCTCTTATGCAGGCACGCTTGGTCACGGCCGGCATCAGTCGATCATGGCCGTTGGGGAGGCGTTGAGCCGCCTTGCCCTGCCGGACGGACCGCGTGAGATCTGTGTGTACTCCGCCGAGTCTCGTCCGGAGATTCTCTCCGAGCTGCAGGCGGCAAAAGGCGTTCGCTTCTGCGGCAGACTCTCTGCGGAGGGCGTGGAACGCGTCATGCGTGAGAGCGTGGCGGTGCTCCATGCGGAGTCCTTTGACGAGAAGGAGACGGCGCGTGTACGGTTTTCCGTCTCTACCAAGATTGCAGATTCTCTGATGAACGGTCCCTGCCTGATCGCCTACGGGCCGGAGGGGATCGCGTCGATCGACTATCTGCGCGCGCATCAGGCTGCATGGGTCATTTCCGATCCGGACGCGCTGGAGGCCGCCCTGTACCGTATTCTTACAGAGCCTGCGCTGCGTGCCGAGACGGTCGCACGCGCCAGAGCACTGGCACAAGCCAATCATAGAGCCGATGAGGTATCCGCAAAGGTCCGTGCGTGGCTTCAGGAAGTGATCGAAGCATGAAAATTCTGCAAATCAACTGTGTATACGGCCATGGCAGCACCGGCGCGATCACGGCCGCGATCCACCGCGCGCTTTTGGCAAACGGCCATGCGTCTCTCGTGCTCTATGGGCGCGGATCCGTGTCCGGTGAAGCGCATACGGAGAAGGTTTGCTCCGAGCTGTATGCGAAGGCGAACCGGCTCTATTCTTTCCTTTCGGGCGACCGCTACGGCGGATGTGCACTTTCCACGCGAAAGATCATCCGACGAATTGAAACCGAGCAGCCCGATCTGGTGCACCTGCAGTGCATCAACGGTAATTTTGTAAACATCAGCCGGCTTGTCGCTTGGCTGAATCGAAAGCAGATCCCCACGGTGCTCACGCTGCATGCCGAGTTCATGTACACGGCAAACTGCAGCCATTCCGTGGATTGCGAAAAATGGCGCACGGGCTGCGGCGATTGCCCCCGCCTGCGGGAGGCGACGCGCAGCATCGCGCCGGATCATACCCGCCGCGCGTTCCGGCATATGCAGCGCGCGTTTGCGGGGTTCGGGGATCGTATCACGGTAGTTTCCGTGTCGCCGTGGCTGCGCGACCGCGCTTCGGCGTCTCCGATTCTCGGCGGGCTGCGCCATACGGTGATCTTCAACGGAGTGGACACAGATGTGTTCTTCCCACACGCAGATGCGCAGCGGATGGAGTTTGCCGCGCCGGGAGAAAAACTGGTGCTGCATGTGACCGCGGAGTTTTCCGATCAGGTGGGGCATCTCAAGGGCGGCGCCGACGTGATCGAGATGGCACGCCGGTTTTCGGGTGAGCCGGTGCGGTTTCTCGTTGCAGGGAAGGCGCACGTTTCCGGTCTGCTGCCGGAGAATCTTACGCTCCTCGGAGAGATCCGCGACCCTGCGCGCATGGCGCAGCTGTATTCCATGGCGGACGTCACGCTGCTTACCAGCCGCCGGGAGACATTTTCTATGCCGGTGGCGGAGAGCCTCTGCTGCGGCACTCCCGTGGTTGGATATGAGGCCGGCGCGCCGGAGCAGATTGCTCTGCCGGCGTGGAGCTGCTTTGCTCCCTGGGGAGACACAGATGCGCTGGAAAGGGCTGTTCGCAAGCTGCTTGCGGTACGACGCGACTGCGCGCCCATCGCGGAAGCGGCGCGCATGCGTTATGCTTCCGGGACAATGACGGACAACTATTTTGAGATTTATAGGAGCATGCTATGCACCTGACGCAGACGGACAATTTATTGATCAAAGCGCTGTACTGCCTTGCGGCGGGGATCGTCATGCTGCAGGTGCTCGGCATCGGCGCTGCGGTCAGCTGGCTGTTTACGCTCACGTTCTTTCTGGTGGTTCTGCTCTGGCTTTCGACGGCGCAGAGGATGGTTTCTGCGACTGATCTGCTTGCCTGGGGCATCATCCTGCTTGCCCTGATTCATGTGTTTTTCAATGCGCTGCAGACCCGTACCGCATTGAACTTTGGCTACATCAAGAAGGCGGTCATGTTTTCCACCTCAGTGTTGTATATCGCAACGGTCAGCAAGCTGCGGGCAAATCAGACGCTGGTTCGGTTTCTCTCCCGGGTGAACACCGTACTGTCGCTGTATCTGGTGCTGTTCTTTTTTGCGCGGAACCAGGCTATGCATGTGCTGAACGGGCGGGTGACCCGCTACCTGACGTTCGGGTTTACAAACCCGAATCTGGCGGGGCTGTTTCTGACTTGCATCGCGCTGCATGAGGGCGCAAGCGTGCAGCGCGCGCAGAAATGGTTCGAAATGGTCCTGCATATCGTGCTGCTGGCAATGCTTGTTTATTTCATCGTGCTGACCGAAGCGCGCAGTGCACTGATCGTAATGGCAGCCTTTCTGTTGTTCGGGACATGGCTGGTATTTCGGGGAAAGACGTATCGGTCACTGCCGCTATGGCTGCTGATTTTGGCGGCAGTGTTTCCACTGATTTTTGCGGGGCTTTATCTGTCCTTTGTCCATTCCGACTGGATCAATCAAACCTTTTCGTTCCTGGTCAATGAGGGCAAAGCCCTGACCAACCGCGTAGAGATCTGGCAGAATGCGTTCCGGGCGTTTGCGGATTCGCCAATCCTCGGTGCGTACAGTCAGCTGAGCCACGGTAAAGGCACGTTCCAGATGCATAATACCCATGTGGATATCCTCGCGTCTTATGGCATCTCGGTTCTGATCGGTGTCTGCGTGCTGCTCTACCGGTCCATGAAGGCGAAGAACACGAGGATCACGAGGCAGACGAGCTCCCTGTTTCTGGCCGCGTTCATTGGCGCGCTTTCGTTGGGCATCGGCGAGGCCGCTCTGTTTTCCGGCGGCATCGGCATTTATCTCTTCGTGTGTGAATTCCTGCTGTTGGCAAATCCGCTTTCCGGGGAGGACAGCGATGAAGCTCGTATTTCTGAGTAATTATTTCAATCACCATCAGAAGCCTGTGTCCGATGCGTTTGCAGGTCTGACGGAAGCCTACCACTTTATTGAAACCGCCCCGATGCCGCCCGAGCGCGTGCAGATGGGCTATGGTTATGACGTGCGCCCGGACTATGTTTGCTCTCTGCTGGATCCGGCGGAAAAGCCGCTCTGCGAGCAGGCAATCCGGGAGGCCGATGTGGTCATTTTCGGTTCCGCGCCGGAGGAACTGTTCCGTCAGTGCCTGTGCTCGGGAAAGATCCTGTTCCGCTATTCCGAGCGGCCGCTGAAAAACGGCATGGAACCGCTGAAATATATGCCGCGATGGCTGCGCTGGCACTGGCGCAATCCCCCAGGCGCGCAGATTTATCTGCTCTGCGCCAGCGCCTATACGGCATCTGACTACGCGAAATTCGGTCTCTTCCGGGGCAGAGCGTACCGGTGGGGATATTTTCCGCCCGCGGTGCGGTATGAAGATCCGACGGCGCTTCTGGCGAAGAAGGATCAGCGCAGGATCCTCTGGGTCGGAAGAATGCTCGACTGGAAGCGTCCGGATGACGCGATCCGCGCTGCCGCGCAGCTGAAACAGGCGGGCTGCGCGTTCTCGATGGATCTGATCGGCGGCGGGGAGATGGAGCCGCGTCTGCGGGAGATGATTTTGGAAAACGACCTGTCCGACTGCGTGCATCTGCTTGGAGTCATGCCGCCGGAAGAGGTGCGCCGACACATGGAGTGCGCCGGAATCTTCCTGATGACCAGCGACCGGAAGGAGGGCTGGGGCGCCGTGCTGAACGAGGCGATGAACAGCGGCTGCGCGGTGATCTCCAGCGTCGAGGCCGGCGCAGCGCCGTATCTTGTGACGCCGGGGGAAACCGGACTGCTGTTTGACAGCGGCGATGTGAAAACGCTCGCGGGGCACGCGGCGTTTCTGTTGGAGCACCCGGAGGTGCAACAGCGTTTGGGCACAGCGGCTTATTGTACCATCGTCGATCTATGGAACGCGGATGCGGCGGCAAAGCGGTTTGTGGAGTTGGCGGAGCGCATCTTGAATCAAGAGAACGAATCTGCGGTACCTTTGACCGGACCGTGTTCAGAGGAAACAGCATGAAAATTACCAAACTACTCCAGAACCGCGTCACGGCGAACGCTGCATGGCTGATCGCGGGAAAGATGACGCACATGCTGCTGTCGTTCCTGATCGGTCTGCTGACGGCGCGTTATCTCGGACCGGATCATTTCGGGCTGATCAATTACGCCGCGGCATACGGAACGTTTTTTGCCGCGCTGTGCACGCTGGGCATCAACTCCATCATCGTCAAAAATTTTATCGACCATCCGGAGGAAGAGGGCAAAACCATCGGGACGACGCTGGTGTTGCGCGGCGTTTCCAGCTTGCTTTCTGCGCTTTTAATCGTTGGAATTGTAGCGATCATTGACCGCGGTGAACCGCTTACCCTTGTGGTGGTCGCTCTGTACAGTCTGGGGCTGGTATTCCAGATCTCTGATACGCTGAACTACTGGTTTCAGGCGCGCCTGCAGTCGAAATATTATGCCATGGCGACACTTGGCTCATTTATCCTGGTGTCCGGCTACAAGGTGCTGCTGCTGATACTGGGCAAGAGCGTCAAGTGGTTTGCAATCTCCAATGCGATCGACTACGCGATTGTGGGCGTCGTTGTCTTCTGGATCTATCGAAAAAAGGGCGGGCCGCGATTCTCCTTTTCCGTTGCAAAAGCGAAGGAGCTTTTGCTGCAGAGCCACAGCTTTATTATCACGGGTCTGATGGTGGCGGTTTACGCCAGTACAGACCGGCTGATGCTCAAGCAGATGCTCTCCGGCGCCTCCGTGGCGTATTATTCGCTGGCGGTGTCTTTCAGTTCCTCGTGGGGCTTTCTGCTCTCTGCGGTGATCGATTCCATGACGCCGGAGATCATGCGGGATCACCTCACGGATCCGGAGCGCTATACGCGATCCAACCGGCGGATGTACGCGATTGTGTTTTATACTGCGACGGTCATTTCGGCGATCGTCTCTGTGCTGGCGCCCTGGCTGATCCGTTTTCTGTACGGCGCGGCGTATGCTCCGACGGTGGCTCCGCTTCGCGTGGTGGTGTGGTATACTGCCTTCTCCTATCTGGGTGTTGCCAGAAACGCATGGATGGTGTGCGAGGGGCGGCAGAAGTATCTGCAGATCTTATACATCTGCGCAGCTGCTACGAATGTGGTTCTGAATCTGCTTCTGATCCCGATCTGGGGCGCTGCAGGTGCTGCGCTTGCCTCTCTGATCACGCAGATCTCCACCATTCTGATCATTCCGTTTTTGATTCCGGCGCTGCGCGAAAACGCAAAGCTGATGCTGGAGAGCATCTGCCTCCGGGGCGTATTCTGATGTTCATGAGATGGCGCATTTGAAGATAAGATTTCAAAAGGAGCTATACTGTCCCATGGAAAAACATGCATATCTGATCCTGGCGCACAACAAGCTCGACCAGCTCATGCTGATGCTGCGCGCGCTGGACGATCCCAGAAATGACTTTTTTTTGCTGCTGGACTGCAAGACCAAGGGCGTCGACCCCGATGCGCTGCAGGGCAGCGTAAAGGCCGGGCGGCTGTTTCTGCTCCCGGACCGCGTCGATGTGCGCTGGGGGCAATACAGTCAGGTGCATGCGCGTATGCTGCTTTTGAAAGCAGCAACGGCAGAAGGACACTACGACTACTACCACAATATTTCCGGTCAGGATCTGCCTCTGAAATCGCAGGATGAAATACATGCTTTTTTTGATGCGCATCAGGGCAACGAGTTCCTTTCCTATCGGCCGGGGAAGAAGAGCCTGCTTTACTCGCACCGATGCCGGGTTTACTACGATTTTCTCAAAAGCATCGGACGGCCAAAGAGCAACTTCCAGAAGATCCGCATTTTTGCTGCCGCCCTGAGCCAGCAGCTGCTGCTGGGGATCGACCGCCGCAAGCTCAGCCCGGGAACAACCTTTGCCAAGGGCGGCGCGTGGTGGAGCATTACCGATGAGTTTGCCCGGTACTGTCTTTCAAAAGAAGACTGGATTTCCATGGCGTTCGACAGCACATACTGCGGAGATGAGATGCTGATGCCGACGCTGCTGTACAATTCTCCGTATTATGACCGACTTTACCAGCCGCGGGCGGGGGAGCGATGCTCCATGCGGTATACAGACTGGACGCGCGGCAAGCCATATACTTTTCGCAGCGGCGATTATCAGGAATTGATGGATTGCGGCATGCTCTTCGCCAGAAAATTCGATATTGATTTGGATCGTGAAATTGTGCTTCGCGTTGCAAACCATGCAATGGGGGCAGAGAACGGACAGGGGGACTGACATATGGACAAAGATAATAAAATGCGTGTGATCACGCTGGCGGATTTGTGGAGCATATTCGTACAGCGCCTCTGGATCATTTTGCTGGTTGCGGTTCTTTGTGTGGCGCTTGTTGCCGGTTATTATACGCTGTTGGTTGCGCCAAAGTATGAATCCACGGCGATCATCTATATCCTGCGCCGGGATAATGAATCAGACTATGTCTATACACAGTCTGACTTTTCGCTTGCAAAGGATGTTGTGAATGACTGCAACTATGTGCTGAAGAGTCAGGATGTGCTGGAGGATGTCATTCAAAAGCTGGATCTGGAATCCAGCGTTTCATCGCTGAAGCACTCCATTCAGACCGTGAATCCGGAAAATACACGCTTTTTGGAGATTTCCGTGATCAGCGATACGCCGGAATCCGCAAAGCAGATTGTGGACTGCCTCTGCGATGCCGGCGCAAAGAAGATCGTCGAGTCCATGGGTTTCAATCAGGTAAACCGCTATTCCTACGGTCAGATTCCAACCAGCCCGTGCAATCGTCCCGGTATTTTTACCTATGCCGTTTTGGCGATGCTGGCCGGAATGATTACGTATTTTCTTTTTGCGGTGCGCTTTTTCCTGGATACGAACATCCGTTCGGAAGAGGATATTTCGAGATATCTGGGGCTCAGCATGCTGGCGGAGATTCCCAATTATCAGACCGGAAAGCGCGGCGGAAGCAAATATCGCTATCGGTATTCTTCTAAATACCGGTATCAGAGTCGGAGCAAAGCTCCGAAAGAGAAAGGAGGCAAGGCCAAATGAAACAAACTGGATTAAAGCTTGCAGGCATTGAAGACTATTTCACCCAGGAGGCCTTCAACGTTTTGCGCACAAACATTCAGTTCTGCGGCCAGGATGTCAAGGTCATTGCTGTCACAAGCTGCACCATGAACGAGGGCAAGTCCTACATCTCCCTTCATCTCGGACGAAGCCTCGGTGAGATCGGCAAACGCGTTCTGGTGATTGATGCGGACATGAGAAAGTCTGTCATGGCCGGACGAAACGCAGATGCGAAAGATCCGAAGGGACTCAGCGAAGTTATCACGGGCCAAGCCAACTTGTCGGAATGCATTTATTCTACGCAGTATGATAATTTGCACGTGCTGTTTGCGGGACAATATCCTCCGAACCCGGTGGAATTGCTGAATACACCGCATTTTGAGACGCTGCTGCAATATGCCAAGAAAGCATATGACTATATCATCATCGACACCCCGCCGCTCGGCATGGTGATCGATGCAGCGGTCATCGCCGCAAAGTGCGACAGTGCGGTGCTGGTCATCGGCAGCAAGCACGTCAAACACCCGCAGGCGCAGGAAGTGATTTCCCAGCTCCGGAGAGCCGGATGCAACGTTTTGGGCGCGGTTCTGAACAACGCAGAGAAAAAACGCGGCAGCTATTACAGCCGCAAGCGCGGTTATGGATACGGCTATTACAGACGTAAAACCTGAGATCATTGCGTGCGAGGCGAAAGCGGACCTGAAGCAAAAAAGGAGAACATGAAAATGTACGATTATCTGATCGTCGGCTCTGGCCTGTTTGGCGCGGTGTTTGCGTACGAGGCAAAGAAGCGCGGCAAAAAGTGTCTGGTAATCGAACGCCGGAATCACATTGGCGGCAATGTATATACCGAGCGGCTTGAGAACATTGACGTGCACTGTTATGGCGCTCATATTTTCCATACCTCCAATCAGAAGATTTGGGACTATGTGAACGCAATCACGCCGTTTCGTCCGTTTGTCAATTCCCCCATTGCGAACTACCACGGAGAGATCTATAATCTGCCTTTCAACATGAACACGTTCCATCAGCTCTGGGGCGTCGTGACACCCGAAGAGGCACAGCAAAAGGTAGCCGAACAAGTGGCAGCGGAAGGAATTTACAATCCGAAGAATCTGGAAGAGCAGGCGATCAAGCTCGTCGGCAGAGACGTCTATGAAAAGCTCATCAAAGAGTATACCGAGAAGCAGTGGGGGAGACCCTGCTGTGAGCTTCCGGCCTTTATCATAAAGCGTCTTCCTCTGCGCTTTACTTATGATAACAATTATTTCAACGACCGCTGGCAGGGCATTCCTGAGCATGGATATACCGCGCTCGTTGAGGGACTGCTGCAGGGAAGCGAGCTGCTGATGGGCACAGACTACTTTGACTTCCGAGCGGCACACCCTGATATTTCCGAAAAAACGGTTTATACAGGTATGATCGACGAATACTTTGGTTATCGCTATGGCAGACTGGCGTTCCGAAGCCTTCGCTTTGACACTGAGCGGCTGGAGACGGAGAACTTCCAGGGCAACGCGGTCGTGAATTACACTTCGCACGATGTAGCATATACACGTATCATTGAGCACAAGCATTTCTCCAAAGCGGAGTCATCTGTAACATACATTACGAAGGAGTATCCGTTCGAGTGGAAGCCCGGAGACGAGCCGTTTTACCCGGTGAACGATGAACGAAACAGCGCTCTTTACCGGAAATATGAAGCGCTTGCAATGCAGGAGGACAACGTGATTTTCGGCGGCAGGCTGGGAAGTTACAAATATTACGACATGGATCAGGTAATTGCAGCGGCGCTGGACGCGGCTAGGGCGGAATTTGCGTGAATGATGACCTGAGCGGAAAGCAGCGCAGCGGGATCGACAGCAATGGTTTCGCTGAAGAAGACTCTGACTTGTGCGGCTCGTGCGGATGGTTCCGTTGGTTCCAACTACTGAAATATCCATATTATGCTTACAGGAGCTGAGGACAGAAAAAATGAGATTTGTTAGATTATTCGCCGTTCTTATTGCGCTGGTGCTGCTTTCCGCCTGCGGAAGTCAGCGGCAGACGGAAATGACCGGCTCTGATCTGCAGCCCCAAACTGCAGAAACCTTTGAAATCGAAGCGCCCGGCTGTACGTTGCGGTATCCTGTGCAATGGAAGGACCGGGTTGAGGTCCGTACCGATGCGCAGGACGATCGCGTCCTTCATTTCCTTGCAGGGGATGTGCAGCTTTTTGATCTGCTGTTTAATGCCGTGGAAGGCGATGTGCTGGGCACGATTCAGGATGCGAAGCAAAACATCGTGATCCGGGTAAGACCATTTGATCTGGACGAAAATGCGGCAAACTATTCGGAGTTCTGCGCCATGCAGGAGGATGTGAACGTGATCCTGCATTTCCTTGAGGAGGACTACGAATTCCTGACAGGGCAGGCAGTCGGCCCGGAAGAAGAATCGGTTTTTGAGATCCCGACGAACGTTGCCGCTCTTTATTATCCTCAGCGCTGGAAAGACGCCGTACAGATTCAGAATACCGACAGTAAAGTCTCTTTTTATGCAGGGGATATCGAGCTGTTCGCGATCGTTTTTGACGCGCCTGATGATGGGTATCTTTTGGGTACATATGATGGGCATTCCGTGTCTTTGATTACGAGTGACCTAGATCCAAATGAGAAGGAATACGATCGTCTTTGTGCGATGCAGGAGGATATCAACATTGTCCTTCAGCACCTTATGGAAGATCCGAAATTTACAGAAGCAGAGGGAACCTGAGACAGTCATAGGAAAGAAAAAGAAACATTATCGGAGGGGACCAATGAGAACAAGAAGATTGCTGGCGCTGCTGCTGGCGGTGCTGATGACCATCTCGCTTTTCCCGCTGCAGACATTTGCTGCGGACGGCGAAGAGCAGGAGACGGGTTCAACGGAAACTGCTGCTCCGGAGACGGAGCCGGCGGAGTCTACGGAGCCGGAGACGGGTGAACCGGAGATCATTCTCTCCGGCGACTGCAGCGGGCCAGCTTTTAACAGCGATATTCCGAATGTGCATTATTGCCTGACAGATGACGGCGTTATGAGGATCAGCGGCACCGGTGCGATGAAAGCTTATACTGCCAGCGGCACGAATCAGGTGCCGTGGGCGGCTCAGCGCGCGCAGATTACCTCCGTTGTGGTGGAGGAAGGCGTGACCTATATCGGCACTTACTCGTTTTATAACTGCACTGCGCTCCAGACCGTTCAGTTGCCGTCGACACTGACCAGTGTGGCGAATTATGTGTTCAGTGGGTGCAAGGCTTTATCCGGCGAGCTGGTGCTGCCAGACAGTGTTAGCTGGATTGGGGCTGCTGCCTTCGATGGCTGCCAGCGCCTGACAGGCGATTTAGTGATCCCGGAGGGCTGTACCTCAGTAGGAAATAATGCATTCTCAAATTGCACCGGTTTTACGAGTCTTTCTCTTCCATCCACACTGACGTCGATTGGCACATACGCTTTTCGTGGCTGCAGTGGATTTCAGGGTGTGCTGTCCGTTCCTTCCGGTGTGACCAGTCTTCAAGACTATTGTTTCAGCGGGGATACTGGGCTGACGACTGTTGTTTTGAATGAATGCAGTGTAAGACAGGATGCTTTCAGAGATTGCACCGGCGTTCAAGATTTGATCCTTCTCGGAAACAAAGTAATCAGCGGCACAGCTTTTTTGAGTTGCTTCCGCAATCTGAAAACGCTTACGGTTCCGTCAGCACTCTGTTCCGAATACGGAAGTATAGTAGAAAACCGGCTGCCGAGCGGCGCAGTGCTGCGCACTGTGGATTCAGAGGATGATCTGGTCATCGTCAATAACGAGCTTGTGGCTTATCAGGGTGATGATGCGGAGGTTCATGTTCCGGAGGGCGTGACGGCGATCGGCAGTTCAGCGTTTCGAAATCACAAGGAAGTGACCAAGGTGGTGCTTCCGGAAACGCTTCAGTCGATTGGCGCGTATGCTTTTTACTGCTGCTCTGCACTGAGCCAGATCAATTATCCGACCGGCTTGAAGTCCATAGGTGCATATGCATTTTATAACTGCACCGGGCTGACCGGGAATTTGGTTCTCCCCGCAGGCATGACTGAGCTTGGCGAATATGCCTTCTCCGGCTGCACGGGCTTTTCAGGCCAGCTCACACTCTCTGCCGGCTTGACGTCGATCCCCAGTTATGCGTTTCAGAACTGCAGTGGTTTTGAAGGGGTTTTGCTCATTCCTGAGCGCGTTACTTCGATCGGAAGTGCGTCCTTTGCCGGTCTCAATCAAATTACGGCAATCGACTGCGGCAGCGCTCTCACAAATTTGGCTTCAAACAGCTTTCAGAACTGCACGAAAATCAATTCGTTCATTTTCCGAGGCGCAACGGTTCCCTCTGGGCTGACCTTGAGTGGCATCACTGCGCTCACGTCGATTTATGTCCCACGCGGTTCCTATGAGGCTTATTGTGAGGCGCTCAGCGGGAAAATGCCTAATACAGCCAGAATTTACTGCATCGGGTTTCAGGGGGATCTGCTGATTGATGAAGGCGTACTGCTGGGATATTACGGAGATGCGGAGACATTAGAAATACCTGAGGGCGTTACTGCGATCGGCTCCTGCGCGTTTCGCAATTGCACCGGGCTTATTCACGTGACGATTCCGGAGGGCATTACAGCGATCGGTTCCGGGGCGTTCTATGGCTGTACGGCGCTGGAAGAAGCTGCGCTTCCGGACAGCCTGGAGACAATCGGAAGCTATGCATTTTACAATTGCTCCAAGCTCACCGGCTCGGCGGTGATTCCGGACGGAAACACGGCGGCACCGGAGTATGTGTATTATAATTGCAGCAGCATTACAGCGCTGGCTCCGCTTCCGGAGCAGCTGTCGAAAGTGGGACAATATGCATTTTGTGGATGCAGCTCTATGACGGGAACACTGTCGTTCTCAGAGGGCTTTCAATCTGTTGGATATGCAGCATTTCGAGGATGCAGTTCCTTGACCGGCGAGCTTATCCTGCCGGAAGGCGTGAGCTTGGGGCGAGAGTGCTTTGCATCCTGCAGCGGCTTTACCGGAGAACTGGTGGTTCCGGGATCCGTCCAAACAATTGATCTGGATGTTTTCTACGGATGCTCCGGGTTTACTTCTCTGGTTCTTTCGGAAGGTGTTGGTCGAGCGTTTGATCGATCTCTTTCAGGACTCGGCGATCTGGATTCCATCACCTTTGCCAGCAGCGTTTACAGTCTCGGAAATTCTACCGGCTCAAGCTGTTTTGGAAACACGAATCCGAAAAGTGTGACGATTATGAAGACCTCAATCGACAGTGCGCTTTTCAAGAAGTTCACAAACTTCAGCAGTTTGAAAACAGTGTATGTCCCGGCGGAGAGCTATGATTACTATGTGAGCACGCACAGGGCGTCTCTGGCTGATTCTGTCAAGCTTCTTCCGATCGGCGACACCGGAGAGTTCCAGATCAAAGACGGCGTGCTGCTCAGCTACCTTGGCGAGGGCGGCGACGTTGTTATTCCGGATACCGTCACCGCGATCGGCAATGCTGTGTTCCTGGATAACACCGACATTACCTCCGTTACAATGCCTGCCGGTGTTTCGTCTATCGGTGCAAAAGCCTTTTCCGGCTGTACCGGTCTTGCGCAAGTCTCATTTTCCGAAAGCATTGAAGAGATGGGCGAAAAAGCGTTCTATCAGTGTACCGCGCTTACGGAATTGACGCTGCCCGGTACGCTGCAGACGATCGGGGAAAAAGCGTTTCAAGGCTGCTCAGGTCTTACGGAGGTGACGATCCCAAGCAGCGTGACTTCCCTGGGAAGCTATGCGTTTGCCGATTGCACGCAGCTGAAAACTGTCCGCTTGCCGGAAACGCTTAAAATGATCACCAATTATTCGTTCAGCAACTGTTCTGCGCTGGAAAACATTCTTTTGCCGGCCGGGGTCGAAGTGATCGGCGGTGGCGCGTTCTATTCCTGCACCTCGCTGCAGGAAGTGACGTTTCCGGAAGGACTGACCAGCATCGGCAATTCTTCCTTTGCCATGTGCACAGGCCTTACGGTGCTGACGCTTCCAGATTCCCTGATTCGTATTGATAATAATGCTTTTTATAAATGCACGGGGTTGACCGGAAATCTTTCGTTCCCAGACAATGTAACTTATATTGGCAGTCAGGCGTTTGCCTACTGTACGGGGCTGGAGGAGCTAGAGTTCGGCGTCTCCGTGGAAACGATGGGCACAGTATGGGATAACTACACAGATTATTCCTCCTTTGCCTACTGCACGGGCCTGAAAAAGGCGACCTTCTACGGACAGGTACCTCCTGCGATGGAGGCCTCGTTTTTGCATCGTTTGGAGCAGATTTATGTGCCGGCAGACGCCTGCGAAGCGTATGCCGCGGCATACACAAGAAGGCTCGGAACAAACGGGAGACTGCTCTGCCTGGACGATGATGCTGTGTTTGTGATCCGCGATGGCGTTCTGGTCGCTTATCAGGGGACGGAAAGCACTGTCGTGATCCCTGACGGCGTGACGAGAATCGGCAGCGGAGCATTTGCCAACTGCAAAATGCTTGCCTCCGTCACGCTCCCACAGAGCCTGGAATCCGTCGGCACGTATGCATTTTTCAGATGCACGGCACTGACCTCCGTTTCACTTCCCGATTCTGTCACAGAGCTCGGTGACCATGCGTTCTATTCTTGCTCTAAGCTTGCTTCCGTTCATCTTGCGAATGGGATCAAGACCATCGGAACCAACACATTTTATAATTGCTCCGCGCTGCAGCAGCTGATTCTGCCGAGCAGTCTGGAAACGATAAAAGCATATGCGTTTTATGGCTGCTACGGGCTGAAATCGCTGGTGCTTCCGGATACCATGAAGACTCTCGAACAGAATGCATTTACCAGTTCTGGAATTACCGGCAGCATGGCGATCCCGGACGGGATTTCAGAGCTCCAGGACAATGCGCTGCCCGCCGGACTGAAACAGATCCGCTTCGGCACCGGCTTAACAAAACTTTCATCCAAATCGATCAGCGCGTCCGCACAGGAGATTACCTTTACATCCGCGCCGCCGGAGGGACTGTATGATGCGCTGAAGTCCCACAACTCACTGAGCATGGTGGAGGTGCCCGCGCAGTACTATTCGCAATACCTTGCGCTGCTCGGTTCGTTGACCACCAGCGGCGGAATACCAGTTCGACTGCTTCCCTACGGCAATGATGAGGATTTTATGATTGAGGACGGCGTACTGGTCGGTTATTTCGGCACAGCTGCAGAAGTGACGATTCCGGACGGAGTGACGAATATCGGCACGTCAGCATTCCGTGGCTGTACGTCGATGACATCTGTCGCTTTGCCGGAAACCGTTACTTCCATCGGTAATAATGCTTTTCACGGATGCACATCCTTGGAGCGCGTCGATTTCTCGTCTGGGGTGGAGACGATTGGAAGCAATGCTTTCCGGGAATGCACGTCGCTTGGACCGTCGTTGAATTTGCCCGGCGAGCTGCGTACGATCGGGTCGTATGCTTTCTGTAATTGCAATGCGCTCACATCCGTTTTGCTGCCGGACACAGTGGAATCGATCGGGAGCTATGCCTTCTCTGGCTGTACCGGACTGAGCGGGGATCTTGTGCTTCCTTCGTCGCTTACGTCCCTTGGAACATACGCGTACAATGGCTGTACTTCGTTTTCCGGTGCGTTGACCCTGCCGGAGAAACTTGGAATTTTGAACAACAATGTGTTTTATAACACAAGGTTTACCGGCGCTCTGCTGATTCCGGATTCGGTGACAACCATCAACTCCAACGCGTTCTATGGAAACGCCGGCATTACCTCCGTTACCTTCGGATCCGGGTTGAAAACGCTCGGCACCGCCTTCCCGGGCTGCACCGGCATCACGGAGTTGACCTTCACCGGCACGACGGTACCGACCCTCAACGGCAACCCGTTCTCGTCCTTGACCAAGCTCGAGACGGTCTACGTTCCTGCCGAGGCCTATGACGACTATGTGGCTCTGCTCAGTGGAAAGATCGGCAGCAATGTGCAGATCTCCACGGATATGACACGCATCGCGGTCACGAATCTGCGCGCCGAGCGCGTCGGCAGCGCGTCTGCCAATCTGAAATGGGACGCCCATATCTCCGGGGAGGTGGAGCGCTATGCCATCCTGCGCGATGGGCAGGTGCTCACGGAGACGGACGACCTGACCTTCCGGGATTCCGGCCTCACGCCGGGTCAGACCTACACCTACGAGGTTTACGGTGTTCTTCCCGGCGGTGGACAGACCGGCGTCTCCAAGCCGCTGACCGTCACGCCGCAGATCATGACGATCACGGACATCCGCACCGGCAACGCGCAGAATAAGGTCGGTCTGGAGCACGGCAATATTATGGCCTATGTCTCCGACCCTGTCGGCGCCTCGGTCACGGCGCAGGGCATGCTCTATTATCTCGATGGCGAAACGCCCGTGGAGATCGGCCCAATGCCCAGAAGCGCGGAGCTCAGCACGTCGTCCACAGCGGTGTTCCTTGCCGCGTGGGACATTGAGAACGTTCCGGACGGCGAATATAGGGTGCGCTTCGTACTCACGGATGAGGACGGCACGTCCGTTCAGAGAGACCAGGTCGTCACTGTGGATCATACCCGCCCGGCGCAGATCGCCGGACTTGCGGCCACCGACGATGTGACGGCCATCCATCTCACGTGGTCGATCGCCGCGGAGGTCGACACCACCGCTTACCGCATCTACCGCCGCGTGCAGGGCAGCGAGGAATTCCGCCAGATCGCGCAGGTCAATGACCGTGCCACACTCAGCTATGTGGACCGGAACGTGCGCAATGACCGCGTCTATGAATACTACGTCACCGGCGTGAGCTCCTTCGGTCAGGAGAGCCTGCCTTCGCTGGTGGTAACAGCGACGCTCATTGCCGATACCAACGCTCCCACTGTTACGAAGCTGACGCCCGATTCCATGAGCTGGCTGACCGGCAGCGTGACGATCGCCATGAAGGCAGAGGATGACGTGGCTGTTTCGCGCACGGAGCTGCTCGTCTCTGCGGACGGCGGTGAAACCTGGGAGGCGTTCGCCTTCGCGCGCGCCGCGATGCTGACCGGTACGCTGAACACGGCCTATCTGCCGGACGGCGAGATCCGCGTGCGTGCGCTCGCGTGGGACGCCGCCGGCAATGAGAGCGATCCGCTGACGTATGTGTACCGGATCGACAACACCGGACCGGAAGCGGTCACGGGGCTGGCTGCAGAGGCGACCTCTGTCACGATTACGCTCCGCTGGAACGATGTTGCGGACAACGACATTTCGTATTTCCGCGTTGAGAGACTGGCAGAGAACGGCAGCTTTGTCACACAGCAGAGCTCGATCAAAACGCTTGGCCTGAATATTCAGGGTCTGACTCCGGAGACAGAATATACCTACCGCGTGGTGGGCTATGACGTGCGCGGCAACCGCGGCGCGGAGTCTGAGCCGATCACGGTGCGCACGGCGGCGGACACTACCGCGCCCGTCATCACGCGCATCCTGCCCGGTTCCGGCTATTACAGCGCGGAGATCCCGCTGAGCATCACAGCGGAGGACGATCACAATGTTGTCTCCTTCACGGTGCAGGTTTCCGCAGACGGCCTTACGTGGAACGATGTTGAAACCGTTTCCTTTGACGGCGTTTCCTCCAGACGGACGCTGACGTATGCGCTCTCTCTGGCGGACTTCCCCGAGGGCGTCGTCTCCGTGCGCGCCGTTGCGGAGGATGCAGTCGGCAACCGCAGCGACAGCTCTGCCGCGGCGCCGCTGACCCAGTATATGGTGGATCGCACACCACCTGCGCCTCCTGCAGAAGTGATGGCTTCCGGCGGCGTGGGCTATGTGGAGATCTCCTGGATCCAGGGCTCGGAGAGCGATCTCGGCAAGTACAGCGTTTACCGCTCCGATGCGGAAGACGGAGAATATGTCCGACTCGCCTCCGGAATTGCGGCGGTGAACTGGTTCGACCGCACGGCGCAGGAAAACACCGCCTACTATTACAAGGTCTCCGTCAACGACCTTGCGGGCAATGAGAGCGCGCTCTCCGATGCGGTTTTCGCGCAGGCAGAAAATGATACGGAGCCGCCGAAGATCGTGAGCGTCTATCCCGAGCAGGGAAGTGCGCTCGGCGCGGGCTACCGCACCGTCAGTGTGCTCGCGACGGATAACCGCGCCGTGTATTCTATTCTGGTGGAATACAGTGCGGACGGAGAGACCTGGTTTGAGGCAGGAGAGGTGAAAAAAGTAAACGCCCGCAGCTGGCGTTATGCCCCGCAGCTTCCGCTCTCCGCGCTCGAGGACGGAAAGGCAGTCTATGTCCGTGCCACGGTCACGGATCTCTCCGGCAATACGGTGACAGGCTCCGCGCAGCAGTATGTCGCGGATCTGACTGCGCCGACCGTGCGAACCGCATCCGCCGTGTTTGATCAGACGGAGGACGAAGTCACCGTCACGTGGACCGGCGCACAGGAGACGGATCTCGCGGGATACCGCGTCTATCGCTCCGTCGTTGGCGCCTCCGGCGAAAAGCTGATCGCCCAACGCAAGGCGGTCGAGGGACAGACAGAATATACCTGCAAGGATGTGGACATCAGCGCGCAGGCCGTGCAGTATGTCTATCGTGTGGAGGCAATGGACTCCTGCGGCAATACCGCTTCTCTTGAGACGGAGGAGCTTGCCATCCCCGACCGCACAGCGCCGAAGGCGGTGCTGCAGTGCGATCCCGTGCAGGAGGTCGGCGTGGAGTACGTCTTCGACGCCTCCAAGTCACGCGACAACGGATCGATCGTCTCCTATCAGCTGGATCTGGGCGACGGAACGGTGACCGATCAGCCGACGATCGTCCATGTCTATGAGGAAACCGGGGAATACACCGTCACGCTCACCGTCACGGACGACGAGGGCAATGTCAGCGTCCTGACGCAGACCGTCACGGTTCGGGAGCGCAATCTCATGGGCGAGGCGCAGATCCTCGTGCTGAACGATGCGGGGCAGCCTGTGCCGAACGCTCCGGTCTATTTCGATCTCGGTGAGGAGAGTCAGGTCGTCCGCAATACAGACCAATACGGCGCGGTGCTCTTCACGAGCGGCGTCGGCCGCCACACCGTCGGATGCGTCATCGCGAACAACGAGTGGCTGCCCGCGAAGAAGGACGTCATCATCGCTGCGAATGCCAGAGCGGTTGTTTCCATCACGCTGGTGCGCCAGCCGATGATCGAGGGTCAGTTTGAGGTCAAGCGCATGACGTTCGACGAGATCGTCGCGCACGGCATCGACATTTCGGCCCCGGAAAATCAGCACATGCTGCAGGTTCGTTCCACGCTGACCTACGGCTCGCAGACCGTCAACACCACGTTTGTTTATAATGAGCTCACACAGGAGACGCTTGCGCCTCCCTTCGTGATCACCACCGAGGACGGCGTGAAGCACACCCTCCTGCCGAAGGTGATCCCCATTCCGGGAGCCGTGGTCGACGAAGCAACCTTTACGTCCGAAGCCGCCGTCGCCTATCTGGACATTCCCGCGTCGGCCTCCTTCCTGAAGGAGTTCTTCGATGTGAAGCTGCACATCATCAACAATGCCGCGAGCACCTTCGTCATGCTGGACAATACCGTTACGCTGAATGTGCCGAACGGTCTGTCCATCGTGCCCAGCGAGGCGACGGAGTCGAATTCGGTCGTCATGATTCCGGAGATCCCCGGACAGACGACGTCCACGATCTCCTGGATTCTGCGCGGCGACAAGGCAGGGGAATATCCGCTCTCGGCAGATTATTCCGGCAAGCTCTCTGAGTTTGACGAGACGATTGCCGCGCGCTTTGAGGCAAAGGACCCGATCAAGGTCTATGGTCTGGATGCGGTCAAGCTGATCGCGGAGGTCAACACCTCTCTGGACTATGACGCGCTCTACTTCGGCCTCTCGATGCAGAATGTGGGCGAGGCGGAGATTTATCTGCCCGAGATCGGCGTCGTGGAGGACACCATCTCCTCGCAGCTGAACGAGAATGAAGCGAATGCCGTCACGGTTCGTGCGCGGAATTCCGTCATCACCAACGCCTCCGGCGCACGCAGAGAGCTTCGCGCAGGTACTGCGGTTCCGTCGCTCCGCCCGGGAGAGACGTTTACACGGCAGTATGCGGCATACGGGGCCGCGGGTGAAAACCATGTACTGCGGCTGAGGGATATCATTGCGCAGATTGCCGACAGCTATGGCATGCCTTTTGAGATCATTGAGCGCAAGGCAGATCTGTTCAGCATGGATCACGCAGCGGAAAAGCTCTCTGCCATTGCGAACGATGAGAGCAAAAGCGGTGAATTCAACTACATTCTCGATCACGCCAACTTCTTCTATGTGGAACAGGCGCTGATCAACGACGAAGATATGGTCGACGCAGTGAGCAATGGCCAGTATCAGAACGCAGAGCTTCGCCTGAATTATGTGCTGAATCAGTCGGAACAGACCCGTTTCGCCGTGCAGGATCTTGTCCTGCGGCTGCTGCGGGACGATGCGCTTGCGCAGACGGCGGAAACACGCGTCGCGGGCCTTTGGCTCGATGCGGCTGACGCTTTGGGCAGCTCGCTCCGGCAAACCTTTGCCCAGACACTCAGCGAGGCGGATCTGGACGTCCTGAAGGCCTGGCTTGCCGATGGTGCGGATCGCTGCAACCGCGCCGAGGCGCTTCGCCGCGACGGCCAGGAAGGCTATACCGGGCGGGCATTGCGCGCTTTGGAAGCGGACGGCATGTCCGCTGACGGCGCAGCTTCTGCCCGCGCGTGGCTTGAGAGCACGGCGGCTGCTGATGCGCTGTCTGCCGCGCTGTGCATGGGAAGCCCGCTGCTGACCGCCGCGGTCGAGCGGCGCGCGGATCTCTCGTTCGACGTCGCTTCCTGCGATGCGATCCTCATGATGGAAGCCGTCTGCGATGAAGCGCAGGCACTGCCCGCGCTTTTGCGTGAGGGCGTGACGGAGGGATCCAGACAGGCAGAGACGCTGGATTCCATGACGAACGCGCTGAAGACCGGCGCTGAAGCGCTCTCCGCCCGACTGATGACGGCGCTGGACGCCTGCTCGGATGCCTCGGAGATTTCTGCTGCGGTGTCTGTCGTCTGCGGTGATGCAATCGTGGATACGCTGATCACAGCCTCCTTTGATGAGCTCGCCGTGCCGGACAAGATCTTTGTCAGGACGATGCTCTCTGCAGAGACTGCGCTGAGCTTCGCGCTCACCAAGGCCATCAGCAGAAACGGGGGACTCGCCCCGGCGGATGACGCCGCTGCGCTCAACACGCTCAAGGCGCTGAAATACCTGATCTCGCTTCGGATCTATTCCGAAAAGACCTTCGCCGACCAGGCGGATGCAGATGAGAGCCTGCAGCAGCCGACGGTCAATCGCATCAACGCCGCACGGCAGAGCGATTATGACACGGTCAATGCCTATGCGCGCGACGTTTCCGCCGATCTTCTGCGCTACCGGGATGACCTCTTTGCCTCCGGTCGGACAGATCCGAACCGTCCGGAAGCGCCGGTCGTCACCGTGGATTACCTTGCGGGAACCACTGCTGAGAGCTTCTCCTCGGATTATGAGTACAGCTTTGACGGCACGCACTGGACGCGCTGCTCCGGCAGGGCGATCGATCTCGAGCCCGGCGCGGTGGCAAAGCACCTGCGTGTGCGTCTCAGAGAGACAGCGTCCGCGTTCGCCGGAAACGAGGCCAACGTCGTCGTGGCGGCAAAGCCACGACTGCAGGGAGACATTCAGCTGACGATCACCGATGAAGTCTGCACGGTCTCCGGTCTCCCGTCCGGTGTCTATGCCTATGCGTTTACCGACAGCCGCGAGGAGGTCCCGACGTTTACGGGCCAGTTCTCACCGGACGAACAGGGGAATGCGACGCTGAGCTTTGCCGGCCCCTTCCTCTATCTCGCTCTGGAGCGTCAGGCGGATGAGATGCACTTCGCCTCTCTCGTTCGCTTTGCGACGCAGGATAACTGGCTGCGCGACAAGGAGAACATGTTCATCATCGGCATCCCGGAGGGCACCTCCTATGAGGACGCTCTGGATCATTACGCCCGGCTCGGACTGGAGGCCTATATCACAAATGCCTCCGGTGAACCGACGGATGTGGTCGGTACCGGCACCCTGGTGGATCTGGGCGGAGAAGTATACGAGGCGGTCGTCCGCGGCGACGTCGACGGCGATGCTGCGGTGAGTCAGAACGATCTGGATCTGATGCTGGATCATATCAATTATCAGCAGGAGCTGAGCGGCGCGTATCTCCGTGCCGCACGGGCAACTGATGAGCCGACTGTCGGCATTTTCGACCTGTATGCTGTGCTGGATGATTCCCAGTCACACGCAGACGGAAACTGAGGAGGGAACCCGTATGAAACATCTGAAACATTGGATTCTTTGCCTCGCTGCGGCGCTGCTGCTTGCGCTTCCTGCGCATGCCGCCGAGACGCCCGGCGTGGTCATGTCCCAGAGTACGGTGGCCCCGGTCTCCGGCGACCAGGTCACAGTCAAATTCTCCCTCTCCGGTTATACCGGAGAGGAGGATCTGATCAGAGGACTTCAGCTGACGGTCAGCGGGCTTGCCCCTGACGCAATTACGGTGGAACAATGCCGCTCGCTGATCGATGCTCCGGAAGTTCCGGAAAAACAGAACATGGCTGTCTATTCAGCGGAAAACCGTCTTGTCAATCTGATTTACGCGCCTCTGGAGCCGTCAGAAGAAACGACGCCGGCCGCGCTGGACGATCTGCTGGAAATCGTGTTTTGCGTTCATGAGTCCGCCAGCGTTCACGTCAAATGCGATATCGTGTTTCAATCCGGCAACCGCAGCCAGACTGCGGACTTCACGATCCGCTGCGGAGACGGCTTGTATGAAGCAGACGGCGAGCTGTGGTACTACGTCAACGGCGAAAAAACCGGCGCCGGCCTGATTCGGATTGGGGACGATTACTACTACATCAAAACCAACGGCGCCGCCGTGCGCGGAATGAAGTACTATGTCTCCAAAACAAATGAACTCATGGAGAAGGGCGTATATACGTTCGATGAGAACGGCAAAATGGTCATTCCTGAGGTCGAAGTGAAAAATGGTCTGGTGCATGAAAACGGCGGAATCTGGTATTACGAAGACGGCGTACGGATCAATGCTGGCCTAATCTGCATCGACGGGTATTATTACTATGTCAAGTCAGATGGCTCGGTAGTTACAAACAAGCGCTACTATGTTTCCAAGACCAACGGACTCATGCCTCGCGCAATGCATGCGTTTGACGGGGACGGCAAAATGACAGACCCGCCCGTGATGCACGATGGACTCGTAGAAGAAAATGGAAGACTGTATTATTACGAGAACGGTGTGCGCTGCCATCCCGGTCTGATTCGGATTGGAGACGACTATTACTACATCAATAATTCCTGCTATGCCGTAACGAATTGCAGCTATTATGTGAGCAATACAAACGGACTGATGCCGAAAGGAGTCTATGCTTTCGGAGAAGACGGCAAAATGATCCTTCCGACGGAAGAAGTCAAAAACGGTCTGTATGAAGAGAACAATGGGCTGTATTACTATGTAGACGGTGTGCGAACAAATGCGGGATTAATATTCCTCAACGGGAACTATTATTATATCAAGTCGGATGGTTCTGCCGTTCAGAACAAGGATTATTATGTGAGTAAAACAAACGGTCTGCTTGATAAGGGCATCTATCATTTCAACGCCGATGGCACCATGGCCCCTTGATGGCTGAGCGAATCACAACAAGCGGAGGAAGTATGCAGTTTTCGGATCTCCACAATCACATACTGTTTGGCGTTGACGACGGAGCGCACGATGAAACCGAGATGTACCGGATCATCGACGCGTCCTATGCCGACGGGGTCCGCCATCTCTGCTTCACGCCGCATTATCACCCCGGGTATTTCGGTGAGCATCAGGCGCAGATTGACGCCGCGTTTGCGCTGGCGCAGGCGTACTGTGCCGAGCGGTATTCAGATCTGCAGCTGTACCTCGGCAATGAGCTGCGCTATGAGCGCAGCTGCATCGATTGGCTGGAGCAGGGGAGATGCCAAATGTTGAATGGCACGAATTATCTGTTGGTGGACTTCCTGTATCCGGAGCCCGCAGAGAATATTCTCGACGCCATGCTCCGCATCCTGAATTCTGGTTATACGCCGGTGCTCGCGCACGTGGAGCGGTATGAGAAATTCCACCGCGACCTGCGGGAGATTGACCGACTGAAGGACTGGGGCGTCATTCTGCAGGTAGATGCGCAATCCCCGCTCGGTGGACTCGGGCACGGCTCAAAGGTTCGTGCCCGCCGTCTTCTGGACGTCGGAGCGGTCGATCTGATCGCCTCCGATGCGCATGATCTGAAGAGCCGACCGCCGCAGCTTCGCCCTTGCTATGATTTTGTGTCCCGAAAATACGGCGATGATTACGCACAGCACTTGTTTTGGGAAGAACCACTCAGGATTTTGCAATCAAAATGAATCGGAAAAGAACCCCGGCGCTGCAAAACGCAGCGCCGGGGTTCTTTCTCTCCCGCGATTTTCCCTTGCAATCCCCGTCCTCTTATGTTAATCTCGTAGTAACAGAACGACTTTAATCAGACAGGTAGGGGAAACGCCATGAACATTGCCGCATATTGCCGGGTATCGACGGATAAGGAGGATCAGCTCAACAGTCTGGAGGCGCAGAAGGCGTTTTTTGCCGAGTACACCCAGCGCACGGGGGACAACCTCGTCCGCCTCTATGCCGACGAGGGGCTCTCCGGCACGAAGATCAAAAACCGGAAGGAATTCCTGCGCATGATGGAGGACGCGGAGCGCGGCCTGTTCGACATGGTCGTGGTGAAGGACATTTCCCGCTTCGCGCGAAACACCGTGGACCTGCTGCAGAACATCCGAAAGCTCAAAGCCCTCGGCATCGAGACGCAGTTTCTGACGGCGAACATGACCAGCATGGGCAACTCCGAATTTGTCCTCACGATCTTCGGCGCGCTGGCGCAGGAGGAGAGCGCGAACACCTCCAAGCGCGTGAAGTTCGTCAAGAAGATCAACGCTGAGAAGGGCCGCGTGCCGAACATTGTCTTCGGCTACGACAAGACCAAGGGCGACTACTTTAACCTTGCGATCAACCCCGAGGAGGCCGAGATCGTCCGGCAGATCTACCGCTGGTACGTAGAGGACGGCTTCGGCGCGTCGAAGATCGCGAACCGCCTCAACGCCCGCGGGATCAAGACCAAGCGCGGCTGCGACTGGAGCCAGAACGCGATCTGCCGCATCCTGACGAACGAGCTGTACACGGGCAAGATCATCAACGGCAAGGAGGAGGTCGCGGACTTCCTGACCGGCCGCCGCGAGGAGCGGCCGGAGGATGAGTGGATGGTCGCCGACCGGCCGGAGCTGCGCATTGTC
>JAEEGL011530566.1_pt1 | contig 37106 bp, 28 predicted proteins | sample 9134231 | NCBI WGS metagenome assembly JAEEGL01 (sample SAMN16246548, study PRJNA631951) | gut metagenome | biome: gut microbiome; feature: rumen; material: fiber-attached | host: Bos | place: Iran: Karaj | collected 2018-10 | reverse complement strand
GGTGGATTTCACGGGAACGGACTCGCTGGCTGTGAATGTGTAGGCGTCGGTGCGGTGGTTGTGGGAGTATTCACCGCCCAAAGAGAGTGTTCCATTCCAAAGCGGATATCCCAGGACAAGCTTTGAAGCCCAGAAGTTGTTGCTGCTTTTGGTGTTGCTCTCGATGCTGCGCGTAACGGAGCTGCCGTCTGTCGGAACGGTTGTTTCGGTGGTGCTTCCCGGCTCTTCAGTCCGGTCGAACAGTCCGTCGATATTGAAGTCGATGCTCATCTGGCTTATTTTTCCGTTGTAGTAGGCGTTGAAGATGTGCTTGCGGAAGCGGTTGTCCTGCCTGATGTCACTCTCCGAGCGCTCTGTGAAAACACCGTTTTCGTAGTTGTCGGTTTTAAACTGGCTCCTGAAATCATAACTTGGATGACGGTCGTATTTGTAGAAAGCACCGAAGCTGTGGTTTTCGTTCAGCATATAGTTCACCTGCAGCTGGGGCGACCAGCCTTTCCATACACCTTTGGATTCCTGGGTTGAATGACCTGCATATTGGTCGGGTCCCACGAAATACATCAGGTCGTTTTCCTGCAGTGATTTTGAATGACCATAACGGCCTGCCCAGAACGAACCGGTGATGTCCAGCCCGCCGGTGCGGTAGTTCACGTCAAGGTTGTTCGTGATGGTTGTGCCATACTGATAGATGCCGCCGGCATTGTCCTGAAAACTGAAGCCTTCACCCTGGGCTTTTTTCAGCTGGATTCGAACTACTGCCTTTGTGGATGCTGCATACCGGGCACCCGGATTCTGTACTACTTCCACATATTGTATCTGGTCGGACCTCAGACGCGAAAGCTCTTTTGCGTCGAGCACCCGGCGCCCGTTGATATACACCTCTGCGTCACCACGGCCCAGCACTTTCACTGCTCCGTCGCGTTCAGCCTCGAGTGACGGCACTTTCGACAGCATGTCGCTCACGGTTCCTGCTTTCTCCAAGATTGTGCCCTCCACAGTGGTGCGCATGGCATCTCCCTTCACATGAGTCCGCGGCAATGTTCCTTTCACCACCACTTCGCTGAGCATCCTGGAGTCCACTGCCATTTGGAAGGTCATGCCGTCAGCCTCATGGATTTTCACATATTGAGTCTCATAGCCCATACACGACAGTTTCAGAAGTCCGTCGCTCTTGTCGGTCACAATCCTGAACATGCCCTGTTCGTCGGTCACATTTCCCTGTACGAAAGCCGAGTCGGGGAGCGACAGCAACACGACATTCACGTAGGGCATCGGATCGCCGTTTTCGTCTATCACTTTTCCGCTCACGTCCAATGTGGTAGCGGAACTCATCATTGTCATCATCAGCGCAGCCATCAATGCTGCCATTCTCATTCTTCTCATTTTGTCAGAATTATATTTTATTGTTAATAACTTGAATTTTCTCTACAACCTGTATTCGAATTTTTTCTACAACTAATCTGTTCGAATCTTCACGAATAATATTTAATATTTTTTCTACAACAAATCTATGCGAATTTAAACGAATGGATTTAAATGCTTCTTTTCTAAATCTTTATCATCTCATCAACAAAAGTAAATACACTTTTAACTCTTCATTCTTCACTCTTCATTGGCTTCGCCGAACCTGCTCACGCTCGGCATAGTAAGAACAAGTTCTTCCTCTGCACTCGCTTAATCGCAGGTTTCTTCATTTTTCTAATTTTTTATACTGACTCCGCCAAAAACATTGCTCGCAATGACATGGAGGCAGGGAGCATCGTTTCGGACGGTGCAAGTGGTCTCGTTGCCCACACCACCGATAAAACTGCGGCTTTTTACAACGACGTTTACCGAGGTTGGAACAATCAGTTCCACACCACCCATAAAGGTGTGGATGTCGATTTCCTCGTCTTCGCTGATGACGGCATTGCATAGGTTCAGCCGGATACCCCCGCAGTAGGCTTCCAGACGTGCACCATGGAACGTTTCGCCTTTATAAATGTATTCATCGCCTCCGAAGCTTGTCTTGCAGCAGATGCGTTTTCCGTCTTCACCGTCAGGAACTGGCCGTTGCAGCCATTGGTCACGGTTGCGTCTGAAACTGCTAATGATAAGCCGTGCGCCAATAAATAACAGCAACAATGGTGCGATGTATGCCGTCCACGGCTGTTGCCAAAGCCAGTCAATACGAATGATGTTCCACATGTTGGCTAACATCATCAAGCCTGTCACGATGCAAATAATACCAATCATTGTTCTTCTTGTCATAATATGTTTTGTTTTTGTAATAGAAAATTCTTAATTCTTACATTTTGAATCTTTAAATCGTAAATAAAAATGTCTTCTCGTCTTCAAAAAAAACAGCCTCGTTGCGAATTCCGAGTGCAAAGTTACGATGGCTTTTGAACAGCACCAAATATATGGGATATTCAGCCCTGTTATGTGACGAGTGACGGAGAAAAGTGGGATAAATGGCGGATTTGTGACGAATGGTTTGGTTTTTCAGTAGATTTATTGTATTTTTGCCGACAGTATGGAAAAAGGTAAAAAAGAGACAGTCACGATACGTGTGGTCAGTACCAGCTTCACCATTCTTGCGTTGATGGTGTTCAAACCCTTCGGGCTTGAGGCATGGCAGTGGCAGGCATACGCACACCTGCTGGCGATGTGGCTGTTGGGCGTCGGTGTCTGTTTTGTGACAGAGGGCATCTTGAAATATCTCATCAGGATGCCAAGATCCTACGAACAAGGGGTGGGGTATATCATACGCCGGAATCTGTGGTTTCAAATCATCAACACGCTGCTCATCTCACTGATGATTTGTCTTTACAGGCATTTCTTCCTGAGCGACAAGGTGGAGAGCAACCACCTTTCGTGGATTAATTTCTTTGAGACCCTGCTTATATTTGCTTTCTGCTCCTTTGCCATCGGACTCTATTGGCGGTTTAAGTTCCGCAGCCGCTTTCTTGCGGCAGAACTGGAGGAAACCCGTCAGCTGAACGAGCAGCTGCAAAAGTTGCAGCAGCAAAATCACCATTTCAATACAGAGGAAGATGTTGCAAAAGCTATTGATCCTGAAAATAAGGAGGAGGCTTTTGAGCCGGACAATGCGGAAACGGCGCCTTCTGATGTTGAAGCAAAAGCTCCAAAGGAACTCGTACTTTTCGGAACCACAAAAGAAACGGTTTCCCTTCTTGTTTCCAATCTTTTATATGTTGAGGCGGTTGGAAACTATGTGAAGGTGTATCATTTTTGTGACGGTCTCGTGAATAATGACATGTTGCGCGCCACATCCAAGCAGATAGAGGAGCAGTTGTGTGTCTATCCCATGATTGTAAGGTGTCACCGTGCTTTCCTTGTCAATCTCCAGCAGGTGGAACAGATTGTTTCCAAAGCGGGTGTGATGCAATTGCACATCAAGCATTGTCATGAGTGTCTCCCCGTCTCACGCAGCAACATGCAGCAGGTGAAAGAAGCCATCAAAGGACTCTGACGGCTTCTTTTGAGAAATATTTTATGCCATTTGACACAATTTTATCCAAACTGGGATAAAATTAATCATTTTTTTGTGATTTTGCTTAAATAAAAAGAAAAAGGACCAAAATGGACCAATTCCATTTGAATTTTTCTTATTATTTTTGCACCCAAATCTAATATTCTAATTTATTAACTTAAAAAATCAAAGCTTATGAAAAAATTTGTTTTATTATGCGTCATGATGATGACGTTTGTGTTTGCAACAGAAAATGCAGAGGCAAATTATTTGCCGGTGAAGAAAGTCAAGACTGTTGCATTTGCTGAATATCATGGTACGATAGGGAATAAAAGAGTTACTTTTATGTGGACTAGATTGGGCATAGACAATGGTGGCGTTTTTACATATTATTATGATAGTATTGGAGAGGAGATTGTGTTGGTTCCATCGGGAAAGAGTGGAAGATACGATATTTATAAAGAATATGTTAATGGCAGATGCACTGGAACATTCAAGATTATTTGGGGATCAAATACGATATCTGGTACGTTCCGTAACTACAAGGGGCAGACATTTAAGGTGTATGCTCGTTTAACGGATGCGGGATAAAGATAATTTGATGCTGAAATTCTTTATTTGTTAAATAAAGTGTGTAAAAAAATATTAACTTAAAAATCAAAGCTTATGAAAAAATATATCAATGCAAAATGGTTGTTACTTTTCGTAATTATGTTTTCTCTGACAACTGTTAATGCTGATGCACAGAGGAGAAGAAGGGGACGCACAACTAGAACTACACGAACCACAAGAAGAGCTCCTAATCTTGGGTCTGTTCAAGTCCTTGATGAAGGAGGTTACACAAATATTCGAGCAACTCCAGGCGGTAGAGTGATTGGAAAAGTGAGAGATGGCTCTTATATAAAAGTTAATAGTAATGATTTAATAGATCATCCAACTTGGATTCGCACATATACATCTTCTGGGAGCTTTAGAGGGTATATCCATTATACGAAACTCAACACAGAGTATGGACTTTCCGAATTTGGAGGAGGTACCAGTTGGTAGATTAATGAACAATAACCCTAACAAACAACACTTCTTTACCGCGGTAAAGAAGTGTTGTTTGTTTTTTAAATATTCAATTTACTTGAACAAATCTTTCAGGGTTACAGTATTCTGGAATATACTGCTAAATTGGTTATTTACCAATCCAAAAGTAGTGACAAGGACTGGGTGTATTGCCATCCGTACATTATTTCCAGCCCGGAATGCCCGCACTCGTCTTTCGATGTCCTCATAATCCTTCTTCTTCATGGCATATACTCCATCATAGAACTTCATTTCACATACGTTGACAACTTTGTCTGCCCTTTTTATGATGAGGTCTATCTGTGCCTTTTCTTCTGCCGCTTGGGGCGTTGTCCAAGAATATACATTGGTGATAATCCCTTCTATACCTAAAGCCCGCTCTATTTGTTTGTGATGGTTCAGACATAGTTGTTCAAAAGCCAATCCAGCCCAGGTATCGTGCTGACGAGTACCAATCTGATATTGCCAGAAAGGCTTGTCAGTACCTCCATACTTCTTGATAAACTTATAGTAGAAGAGAGAGAACGGGTCTGTCAACTGGTAGATGCCCATCTTCGACTTGTTGCCATAACTGTGATAGCAGCGGATGAAGTCACAGTCGATAAGGTCTTGCAAGATGGTGGTGAAATCACCACTGCTCTTCATATTTGTAGCCTTTATCAATTCATCCCTCGTAAGTCCCTTGTTCTTTGAACTCAAAGCTGAGATTACTTTAATGTAGTTCTCAGATTTATCGAACAAAGAGGCATACAGGGCATTGAACTCGTCATCAAGCCGTCCGTTATCTGCAAAGAACATTTCATCTACATTCTGCGACAGACTGGCTCCGCGTCGGATGTTCTTCAAGTAGAAAGGTATTCCTCCCATTATCATATAGCACTCAGCAATCTCCTTGTCCTCCATTAATATACCACGGCTGTCAAGATATTGCTTGCACTCAGCTAGCGTAAACGGACGGATGTAGAGTTTCTGTGTCACCCTGTTGTGAAGGCCTCCCCTATTTTTCAGAATCTTTTTCGTCATCCATGATGTAGCAGAACCGCACACAATTAGAACTATATCATTCTGAGTCACAGCCCAGTCATTCCAGAAGTGTTCCAGTGCGGAGACAAGATTGCCTCCCCTGGAGTCTATCCAAGGAAGTTCGTCAATGAATATGACACGCTTCCCTTCTGATTGTACTGTTTCCAATAAATCACGCAGCTTGTCAAAGGCTTCATACCATGTGCGTGGTTTGGTGAATTTCTTGCCCGTGCTATACCTGTTGAGCGATGTGACGAAATTTGCCAGTTGTTCCCGTTTTCCTTTCTTGGCAAGACCAGTCAGTTTGAAAGTGTACTTGTCATCAAAGTATGTGTTGACAAGGAAGGTTTTGCCTACTCGTCTGCGACCATATACGACAACAAACTCCGCTTCCCTGGATGCAACGATTGTGTCCAAATGCTTAATTTCGGCTTCACGACCAATCATTATGTCCTGTATCTGCTCCATAATTATATATTTTTTTGATGGTGCAAAGATAATAAGATTTATTGGATTGACAAAGGAAAATTGCAAACTTTGTCCCCAAATCCTGTGTAAAAAGTGACTTTTGGGGTCAAAGTTTGCAAAAAGTCCCAAAATATAGTGTCGTGAACTAAAAACAGGCATGGCTTTGATATGTGGTATGCCGTCGAGCAAGAAGGTGTCGGATGACTGGCGGACCCCCACCTTTTAAGGCTTCCAATATTGTCATTTCTGTTTTAGTTTCTAATGTACTAAAATGTTCATCAAAAATCGCATTTTATCATTTTGACAGATATTACACCTATATTTAAATTAGATATCCTTATTTCTCAGTCATCATTCAGCAATATTTTTGCAATATGGTAATACTCGTTGGCACAGATTTCTTTTGGCAGCAGTTTGTTGTAGTCGGAGATGTTTTCCGGTGTGCCTTCGCGTTCAAACAGTTTTTTTACGAAAGTGATATGCTCCGGGATGATAATGTCCTCCCATTTCAGCTCGCCGGTTTCGACAAAACTTCTCAGATGTCCGAAGATGGTGGATGGCACCAGCATCCGTTCGGCTGCTATCTCGTTGTAGTTCATGCCCGATCGGAACATCTCCAAAGAGACGCGTTGGGTCGTGCCTTTAGGGTCACGTTTTTTCTTTTCCGGTTTTGGGCTGGCGGCGTTGCTGCGGTTCTTGCCCCTGCTTTGTTTGGTAAGTTCCTCTTCTGGCAACACGGCGAGGGCTTTATCGTGGAGAAATGCGTTCACGCTGAAGTCATGATGGGCGAGCTGGGCGAGCGTGTAGCATTTCAGACTTAGTTCCAACACCAGCCGGTCGAACGAGTTCTCATAGCGTTTTGCAGTCTGTTTGTTGCCGATCTCCAGGTTCCGGCTGCGGTTCGCAAGCCCAGTGATGTGGCTGCACAGGTATGTGTTGAAATAATCGGCAGCCTTGCGTATGCGCTCCTGCAGATGGGCATCCTCGAGGTTCTCTCCGTTCTGACTCAAGAGCCGGACATACTGCTGCCGGAATGTCTTTGCCACACCGGTCAGCTTCGTTTCGATGTCGCGGTTCATTTCCATCCATGCTTTAGCTAAGTCTGCATATTTACGGAACAGAAATTCGTTGAACACGCGTGTCATGTCGTTTACGCAGCTAGCCAGCTTGCCAAATCCGAACTGCTCGTCGAGCAAGGAATGAAAATAGGCAGTTTTCAGCTCCTCAAACTGACTGTAGGTGGTTTCGGCAGCGGATAATTCTTTATCGATAAATTCAACAACCGCCTCATCTGTGGCAAGCGACTTCACATAAAGCGGATTCGACAGCACCAGCCCTTCTAAGCTGCGGCAGCGGCTCAGCGCCACATACACTTGTCCTGGCGCGAAGCTGTAGTTGATGTCGAGTATGGCATGGTCGAAAGTCAGCCCCTGGCTTTTGTGGACGGTTATCGACCATGCCAGACGGAGCGGATACTGACGGAAATGCCCGATCACCTTCTCCTGGATTTCCTTGCTCTTTTCGTCGATTTCGTATTCCGTGTTCTCCCATTCTGCCATCTCCACGCTGATGGGCTGGGGGTCATTGCTCCCCTGCACAAGAATCCGGTTGTCGCTGAATCCCACCACCTTGCCGATTTTTCCGTTGAAATAACGCTCGCCGCCGCTGTCGTTGCGGATGAACATCACCTGTGTGCCCAGTTTGAGTTCCAAGGATTTGGCGGCGGGGTAGGAGTTCTCAGGAAAGGTTCCGTCAACCGCACACTCGAATGTGCGGCTCATGCCGGGGAGCATCGACAGCTGCTGCTGGTTGTACTGGTCGGCACGGTAGTTGTGGGTGGTCAGCCGGATATACTCCTCATGGGCGGGTGGCTGGAAATTGGGAATGAACCGTTGATTCAGCGCATTGATGGTGGCGGGGTCAAGGTGGCCGTCGCGGATGTTGGAAAGCAGACGGATGAAGTGGTCATCCTCCTGACGGTAAATCTTTTTCAGCTCAATCGTGACGTAGCGCACCTGCTGCAGGGCTTTGCTGCCGAAAAAATACTGGGTGTCGTAATAGTCTTTCAGGATATCCCATTCCTGGTCGTTAGCCACGGGAGCCAGCTGATGGAGGTCGCCAATCATGAGCAGCTGCACGCCGCCGAACGGCTTGCTGTGGTCGCGGTGCTGACGTAGCATCTCGTCGATGGCATCCAAGAGGTCGCTCCTCACCATGCTTATCTCATCGATAATCAGCAGGTCGAGTGTGCGGAGGATGCTCTTCTTCGTCTTGCTCATCGTGAAATAGCGTTTCTCCCGCTTCATCTTGCTGTCGGGGACGTGGATGCCGATGGGCAGCTGGAAAAACGAGTGGATGGTGACACCGCCGGCGTTGATGGCAGCCACGCCTGTGGGAGCCACCACCACCATACGCTTAGGCATCTCCGCACGAAGTTTTTTCAGAAACGTGGTCTTGCCTGTTCCTGCCTTGCCTGTGAGAAACACGCTCACGTTTGTGTTCTCAATGAATTTCCATGCCAATTCCAGCTCTTTGTTTGTCTCCATCAGGTTTTAGGATTTTTTTGTTGTTTGGTCTGAATAATCAGAATACTCTGAATAATCAGAATACTCTGAATAATCAGAATACTCTGACTACTCAGAATACGCTAATTTTCAAAACAATTTTCTGATCAGGTCTTCTCTGCCAATTTTTTTTAGCTCACGCATGATCTGCTGTCGTTCCTCGCGCTTGTACCAGAAGAAGAACATCCGCTGTTTTTGTTTTTCAGCCGGGCTTTTGGCTGAGAAAACGGGCTTCAAGGTATAGGGGTCGAGCCCCGAGTACCACATCTCGCTGCTGATGGTCATGGGGGTGGGGGTGAAGTCCTGCACTTGCTCCAAGCGGAAGTCGAGCGCCTTGGTAATCACGGCGAGCTCAGCCATGTCGGCTGTGGTGCAGCCTGGGTGGCTGCTGATGAAATAGGGGATAAGCTGCTCCCGTAGGTTGTGCTTCCGGTTGATTTGGTCGAACAGCTCTTTGAACTCATAAAACAGCTTGAACGACGGCTTGCGCATCAGCATCAGCACGCGGTCGCTCGTGTGCTCGGGTGCCACTTTCAAGCGGCCGCTCACGTGGTTCACAATCAGCTCTTTGGCATAGTCGCTGTTCACGGCGTTCACTTTTCCGTTGCCTGTGTCGTGGAGAATCAGGTCGTAGCGCACACCGCTTCCCACAAAGCTTTTTTTGATTTTCGGCAGGGCATCCACGCTTCGGTAGATGTCGAGCAGCTGGCTGTGGTCGGTGTTCAGGTTCTTGCATACTTTCGGATGGATGCACGACGGACGGGCACACTTATGGCAGAGTTCAAGGTTCTTCCCGTGCATCGCATACATATTTGCGCTCGGACCGCCAAGGTCGCTCAGGTAGCCTTTGAAGTCGGGCATCGACGCAATGGCTTTCACTTCTTTCAGGATGCTCGCTTTGCTCCGCGACGTGATGAACTTGCCCTGGTGGGCGGAGATGGTGCAGAATGCGCAGCCGCCGAAGCAGCCTCGGTGGAGGCAGACTGAGTGTTTAATCATCTCGTAGGCAGGAATCCGTTTGCCTTTGTATTTGGGGTGGGGTAGACGGGTGTAAGGGAGGTCGAACGAGCGGTCGAGCTCATCCTGACTCATCGGCTGATAGGGTGGAAACACCACGGCATACTCGTCTTTGCCATACTGCTGGATGATTCTCCGTGCGGCGTATTTGTTCGACTCTTCTTCGATATGCCGGAAATTCTCCGCCTGACTGCGTTTGTTGCGCAGACACTCCTGATGGCTGTGCAGCACGATGTCGTCTGGACGGATGCCTCTCGGGATTTCCTTCTCTTTCAGCAGCATCACCGTCTGTTTCTGCGGATGACGTAGCAGCAGGTTCCGGAACGAACGGACATCGGTTTCGCGGTCCTCAAAATCTTCTGCTAGCAACTCGCACAATGACTCCATCGGCTTCTCGCCCATCCCGTAAATCAGCAGGTCGGCGCCGCTGTCGCATAGGATGCACTTATGAAGGCTGTCGCTCCAGTAGTCGTAGTGTGTCAGTCGTCTTAGCGATGCTTCTATGCCGCCAAGGACCACCGGCACATCAGGAAAGAGCTCTTTCAGTATCCGGGTATAGACGATGGTAGGGTATTCGGGACGGAGGTCGTGACGGCCGTCGGGCGAATAGGCATCTTCGCTGCGTAGTCGCCTTGCTGCCGTGTATTTGTTCACCATCGAGTCCATGCAGCCTGGGGAGATACCAAAAAACAACCGCGGACGGCCGAATTTCTTGAAGTCGCGGAAATCACCATGCCAGTCGGGCTGAGGCACAATCGCCACCTTCAGCCCGAACGACTCCAACAGCCGTCCTATCACCGCACACCCAAACGACGGATGGTCCACGTAGGCGTCGCCGCTCAGCAGCACCACGTCTACCATGTCCCAGCCTCTCAGCTGTGCCTCTTTCTTCGTTGTCGGCAGCCAGTCCGTCAGTTGTAATGCCCGCTGTTCCATCCGCTGCTTTTTTTGTTCCTTATAAAAATTTTTTATATCCTGAGAAATCTGGCCAATCCTACGTTTTTAGAGTCCTTAGAGTTTTTTAAAGTCTTTAGAGTCCTTAGAGTCTTTAGGGTCCTTAGGGTCTTTAGGGTCCTTAGAGTCTTTAGGGTCCTTAAAGTCTTTAGGGTCCTTCAAGTCCTTAGAGTCCTTAGAGTCCTTAGTGTCCTTAAAGTCCTTCGAGTCCTTAAAGTCCTTAGTGTCCTTAAAGTCCTTAGAATCCTGTCATCCTAAAGAATGGCATCCCGAATCAGTGTGTTAATCATGCGCTGGTCGCTGATGGTCTCAAGCGGGAATCCGAACAGCGTGACATTGCCGCTCTTCACGCCTGCCACTCCATATCCGGCATACTCAACCATTATCTCACTGCCTTCAGGGGCAATGAGCATGTCGGGCTCAGGCACACAGTACATCTCGCTGTTCATTTCGCGGTAGATGTCGAACAGGCCATACTTGCCGCTCAACTGGCAACGGTCGGTCAGACTGCCTGAACCGCTGATGCCAAAGTGTCCGGCGATTGTTCCGCTCTTCATCATGTTCGCACCGCTCAATATCACCTTTCCGCCGTTAGAGGCAAAACTGGTCAGCCGGCTCACGCTCTGCTCGTTGAATTCTTTCTGCACACCGTAGATCATGTCGATTATGCGGTAGTGGCTGAAATTGCCCATCTGGCTGAATGCCCGTTCGCTCACCGACGCGAACGAATAACCATTGGTCAGCATGCCCTCGCCGTGGATGCAGGGATAGTCGAACGTGTTGCCCATAATCACCTTGCCTTCCAGCTCGTTTCCGCTGTAGCCCAGTCCGTCGGCTTCCTCGGAGCCCATCGTCGATTTCGTGAACACTTTCTGCCTGCCGCAAAAACCGGCGAACGCTCCGTATTGCACGCCAGGGTCTTTGTCGAGCAGGAAACCCTGCTCTGTGTCGGTGTTATACCATGCCGGACCTTCCAGCCGCGTGAAGCCGTTCACGATTAATGCCGTGCCGTTGTTTTGAGATGAGATGCCGGCACTCAGAATCTCCGAAGGAAAACTCTGCCCGCCATCGTTAAGCGCGCAGACCTTAAATGAATAAACGATGTCGGGGGTAAGCGGAACGGTCAACGATGTGCCTCTCACCACCTGGCCGTTGTCGAATCCATAGCGGCCTTTGCGTGTGTAGACCACATAGCTCGTGGCGGTGGCGCTGGGCTCGAGCGGGTCGCTCACAGGGGTCCATGTGAGGGTAGCCTCGTTGCGGCTCTCGTTCAGCTGGACTGCAAAATTGGTCACAGGCAGCGGCTCCACAATGTATGGCTTGTTGTGCATGGAGCAGATATAGCGCAGTACACTCTTATAAATCGAGCGGCAGAAATCAAACTTGAACTGGGGGTCGTAACCCAGCCGCATGTCGGCGAAATTCTGATGCGACAGCATCTCGAAGATGATGCCGGGCACTTCGGGTGCGCGGCTCTCACCATAGTCGCGGTTCCACAGCCCCCGGACGGAAAAGTTGTATTTCTTCATGTCGCGGTCCACGCCCTCGTAGAGCAGGCTGGCCAAGTCGCGGCTCGTATAGCGGTCCATTCCGCTGGCGAGCACGCCGTCGTTAAAGTCGGTCGTGCAAATCGACAACGGACCGATCAGACCGTCGGTCTTGGAAAATCCGGCATCGGTGTGGAATGCCATGCAAACCTCAATCGGCACTTTCCTGCCGTCGCGGTTGGGGATATACACGCTGCCGCCAGCCACTTCGTTCGTGCTTTTCGGACGGCTGTAGATATCGCTTCTGTATTCATCGCCTTCAATCGAGGCATAGCAGCTGTCGGGCATGCCGCTCCACTGGGCTGAGTATTTGGCACCCTCTGCCCAGCGGGGAAGTCCGCTCACGCTGCCGCCACGCACGATATTGCCCATGCCGCTGCCGAAACGCACGGCATCAGCACTCACTGTCTGGCCTTTGCGCCGGCAGATGTTGCTCAGCACAATCTTGCCGTTGTCGTTCATTCCCTGCAAGAATTCAAACTCGCCAAGCAGCACCCACATGCCGCCGCCCATGCGCTGGTTCACCTTCACCTCGCTCACACCGCCGGCATGGTGAATCTCATAAACCACATCCTCAGCGCTGTTCTTAAACGACTGATACGACACATACACCGGGTATTTGCCAGATTTCGGGATGTCGGGAATCCACTGCACCAACGCCATCTCGCTCGCACGCTTCGACGGCTTCACCGACTTGATCTGACGGCAGTTTCCTTTGCCAAACGGGCTGTCATGACCTGTATAGACCTCCTGGGCGTGGCGGAAACCGGGAAGGGGACTGTTCTCCCATTCATCCTCGTTCATCGCCACCTCAAAGTATTTCATGTCCTCATCCTGGTCGAGATCCACAATCTCCTCGGCGTTCTGCCAAAAATGGTCGCGGGTGGTGAACACGGTGGCACCGGCATTCTCCAGCATCGGGATGATATAGGGTATGACAAATGTCTGAGAGAACAAATCCTCGGTGGTGCAGAACAGGCGCGGACGCTGCCACACCCATCCTCCTTTTTTGGCGTCGTAGTAGCGGCCGTGGCTCTGACAGAGGCTCAAGTGATGGCCGTCGAGCCCTTTGGATATCTTGTAGGGACGCGACATGTTGGTCACCCAGCGGTCGTCCTCCTCGTCGTGCTCTTTTCTCCAGGTTTTGCTCTTGTCTGCCTTGCCGCGGCGGCTTGCATTCGGCACAAGGTATTCTATCGGCCGTCCGTCAGCCTCGATGCTTAACTTATATTTTTGAAAATCTTCAGGCAGACATCCCCGAATGTCGTTGTACATCCGGGCAACGATATCATCTGTGAAATACATGTTGTCGGCACCGCCTGTAAGTACTAGTTTGATGGTCGATTTCCGTTCATTCACCTCCATCGACTTCACAGAGGCTTTCCGAACACGGCTATTGCCAGGCAGGCTGTAGCTGCTCAGAAAATTTTTCACATGTTCCTCCGCACTCTGACTGAATGATGCCAATGCGCTCAGCATCAGCAGTATGAATGTTATTTTCCGTTTCATTCCTGATTTTGCCTTTCTTCTATCGTTTTTTTGTTTCTCCGTTTTTTTTAGGTGTTCCTAGGTGTTCCTAGGTATTCCTAGGTATTCCTAGGAAGTCCTAGTCATCCTAGTTTTTCTAGTCATCCTAGTTTTTCTAGTCATCCTAGTTTTTCTAGTCATCCTAGTTTTTCTAGTCATCCTAGTTTTTCTAGTTATCCTAGTTTTTCTAGTTATCCTAGTCAATCCTAGAAAAAAATCCCTTCCATCCGCAGGATTAACTCCCTTTTTCTGCAAGAAATTAACTCAAAAAAATCAACTAAATCTTATATCTCACTTTCGCATATCCCACCAGATGGTCGTATCTCCCGCCGAACGGCCGGTGATACACATACACGCAGTATTCGTTTTCTGTCTGATGAAAACACCCCTCGGTTTCTGCCACGCTGCCGCGGTTGTAGCCGTTGGGTACGAAGATATACTGATAGTTGTACGACCCCTGTTTCAATGGTATGGAAATCATATAGGCTCCCCGCTCATCGTCGTAGAACATCTCGTAGTCTTCGCTGAAGCTGTTGTAAGTCAGGTCGCCGTTCAGATAGACCTTCCCGCCCTCTATCTCCGGCATGTCGAGCTGGAAATGGGTGATGAAGTAGTCGCTCTCCGTCGCGTTGTCAACGTTGTCGCCGTTACGTACGAAGAAGCGTCCGTCCTGGTCTTCATCATAGATGTAGTTACGGCGCTGCTCATCCGTCATGATTGTGGCATGATAATAGGGGTCGTGATAACTCATGCTCTCCACGCGCATCGTCGGCACATACTCGTCGAGAATCTCAAAACGACGGTATTCGTTGCCGGCGGGGAAAATCAAATCGCGGTCATGCTCATAAAACAGCTCGGTGGAGCGCATGTTGCTCGGGCGGCCCACATCCACACGGGTGTCCCAACGGCGGTTCTGAAGCACCACCGGACGCAGCTCCTCCTCCGGACGGTGGACATCGTAGTTGAAATAATTGATGCCGATGCTCACCTGCTGATGGCTGGCGTACTGGTCGATGTCGGTGTTGGGGGTGACGGACAGAGATGCATCCACACGGCGGTCCAGCACGGAGAAGCAGGCGCGTGCCACGGGCTCGTCGTCGCCGTCCTCCATGATATCGACGATGAAATTGCCGCTTACCTTCAGCCGCACGTCCTCGTTGGGAAAGACGAGACTGTAGTGATTGTAGAGCATCGTCGTGTTCATCGAAGGGTCGTAATTCTCTATCGGACGATCGTTGAACCCGTCGAGATATTCATTCTCAAGCAGGTCGCTCGGAGTCCAGTCAGCATTGCAGTGGGTGATGTGGTATGTACGCCTCACGTAGGTGTGCTGCATGTCGTCGAAGCTGATTTCCACTTTGTTGTTACCGCCGAGCGGCACCACCGGAGGATGATCCCACAGACCGTTCACCTCCACCCGCAACGTCTTCAGGTTCTCCACAAACACACCATTTACCTGCGCCCTCATTCCGAAGGCGCAGGCAAACAATGCTAATGAATAAATAATCTTCCTCTTCAATTTTTTATCGTTTAAACAGAACTGTTAAATCTATAGAATCCCTAGCTCACCTAGTCTACCTAGTTTACCTAGTAAGTCCTGGTCATCCTGGAAATTCCTATCCCGCAGGGATATAACTTCCAATTTCTGAAAGAAATTTAACTTCCATTCCGCAGGAATTTACTTCCAAATGAAATTTTAACTCCCGTCTGAAAGATTAACTCCCTTTTAAAAACAAAAGTAATTTTTTGCGTTGTTGTAGCTGATATCCTCAATCATCTGGTTCACGCGTGCTGCCTCGTAACCAGTGTAAGGCACCTCGCCGTTCTCGATATCGGTGGCAACCAGGTTGCAGAGAATTCTGCGGAAATACTCATGACGAGGGTAGGAGAGGAACGAGCGTGAGTCGGTGAGCATACCCACGAAACGGCTCAGCAGACCGAGCAGCGACAGGGCGTTCATCTGCTTCTGCATGCCGTCTTTCTGATCGAGGAACCACCAGCCGCTTCCCCACTGGATCTTGCCCGGGCATGATCCGTCTTGGAAGTTGCCGAGCATTGTGGCGAGCACTTCGTTGGCGCAGGGGTTGAGGTTGTAGAGGATGGTCTTTGCCAGCTTCCCTTCTGCGTTCAGGCGGTCGAGGAACTTCGAGCATTTCTTGGCGGTGTTGAACTCTCCGATGGAGTCGAATCCGGTGTCGGGACCCAGCTGCTTGAACATCTTCGAGTTGTTGTCGCGGATGGCGCCGTAGTGGAACTGCTGTGCCCATCCAGCCTCTGCGTCCTGCACAGCGAAGATATACATCATCGCACTCTTGAACTTCAGAATCTCCTCCTGGGTGAGAGCCTTGCCGCCATACACTTTCTTGAAGATGGCCTTGATTTCTGCGTCGGTGTAATCCTCAGCATAAAACTCCTCGATGCCGTGGTCACTCAGTTTGCAGCCCATCGACGCGAAAAAGTCGTGACGCTTCTGGATGGCATCAATATAATCGTTGAAGTCTTTGATGCTTACACCGCTTACCTCAGCGAGTTTGTCGACGTAAGCCTTGAAATTCTCCGGCACCTCCACTGCCATCGCCTTGTCGGGACGCCATGCGGGAAGCATACGGGTCTCCATCGTCGGGTCGGCAGCCACCTGTTTGTGGTATTCAAGCGAGTCAACTGGGTCGTCGGTCGTGCAGACAATCTCCACGTTATAGTGCTTCATCAGTCCGCGGGGGGTGAATTTCGGGTCGTTCTTGATCTGCTCGTTACATTCATCGTAAATCTCACGGGCTGTCTCAGGATTCAGTGTCTTCTCAATGCCGAACGCTGTCTTCAGCTCCAGGTGGGTCCAGTGGTAGAGCGGGTTGCGGAACGTGTAAGGCACGGTCTCAGCCCATTTCTCGAACTTCTCCCAGTCGCTCGTGTCCTTGCCGGTGCAGAACCGCTCATCGACACCATTACTGCGCATTGCGCGCCATTTGTAGTGGTCGCCGCCCAGCCAGATCTGGGTGATGGAATCAAAACGTTTGTTCTCTGCCACCATTTGAGGCACCAGGTGACAATGATAGTCGATAATCGGCATCTTCTTTGCATGCTCGTGATACAACTTCTGCGCGGTCTCCGACTGGAGAATGAAGTTGTCGTCCATAAATTTCTTCATGTCGTTGCTTTTTTAAGTGTTAATTGTTTGTTTTTATTTGTTTTTATCCGTAATGTTTTCCAATTATTGCAAATTTAAGCATAATTTTTGGTTTTATACCTATCTTTTCAAAAATATTATTTAATTTTGCAAATAAATCAGACTAATTTGTGTTTCGGAAGTTGTATTTTGAGTTGATGTGGAAGATAAGCGGATAGAGTTAATCACTACCACTCTCCATATTTTTCCAATTTAATTTCCTTTTATTACTTTCTAAAAAAACTACAAAAAACTAACAACTAAAAATCCTGTTCTCGCAGAAAGAACTCCCTATCCCGCAGGGGATATAACTCCAATTTCTGAAAGAAATTAAACTTCCATCCGAAGGATTAACTCCATTTTCTGAAAGAAATTAACTCCCAATAAGAAATTAACTCCCAATAAAAATTTAAAGTTATGGCATTAAAAGCATTAAACGCACGCACTGCTCCAAAGAGCAAGGCTCCCGAGAGAATCATACAGTTTGGTGAGGGTAATTTCCTCCGCTGTTTCGTTGACTGGATTATCTACAAGATGAACCGCAAGACCGACTTCAACTCATCCGTTGTGGTTGTTCAGCCGATTGAACGTGGTATGGTTGACTGGCTCAATGGTCAGGACTGCCTCTATCACGTAAACCTCCAGGGACGTCAGGACGGCAAGCCTGTGAACAAACTGCAGCGTATCGACTGCATCAGCCGCGCCATCAATCCTTATTCACAGAATCAGGCATTCCTCGCATTGGCTGAGCAGCCCGAAATCCGCTTTGTCATCTCCAACACCACCGAGGCAGGCATCGCATTCGACCCTTCTTGCAATCTGTCCGATGCGCCGGCATCCAGCTATCCGGGCAAGCTCACTCAGCTGCTCTACCGCCGTTTCCAGACATTCAAGGGCGACCGCACCAAAGGACTCATCATCATGCCGTGTGAGCTGATTTTCCTCAACGGACATCACCTCAAGGAATGTATTTTCAAGTACATCGAACTCTGGAAGGACGACTTCGGCAAGGACTATGAGAAATTCAAGAACTGGTTCACCAAGTATTGCTACGTATGCGCCACGCTCGTTGACCGTATCGTGCCGGGATTCCCGCGCAACGAAATCAAGCAGATTCAGAAGAAAATCTGCTATGCCGACAACCTCGTCGTGCAGGGTGAGATTTTCCACCTCTGGGTCATCGAGAAGCCCGAGAACATGTCGATTGCGCAGCTGCGTAAGGAGTTCCCGGCTGAGAAGGCTGGTCTTCATGTGCTCATTGCACCGAGCGAGAAACCTTACCACGAGCGTAAGGTGACACTTCTCAATGGTCCGCATACTGTGCTCTCACCTGTGGCTTATCTCTCAGGCGTGAACATCGTCCGCGACGCCTGCAACCATCCGGTCATCGGCAAATACATCCACAAGGTGCAGTTCGAGGAGCTGATGGAGACGCTCAACCTCCCGATGGATGAGCTCCGCAAGTTCGCCGGCGACGTGCTCGAGCGCTTCAACAACCCGTTCGTTGACCATCAGGTGACATCCATTATGCTCAACTCCTTCCCGAAATATGAGACACGCGACCTCCCGGGCGTGAAGACTTATCTCGAGCGTAAGGGCGAGCTGCCGAAGGGACTTGTGTTCGGACTCGCAGCCATCATCACCTATTATAAAGGTGGCAACCGTGCTGACGGAGCTCCTATCCAGCCAAACGATGCACCGGAGATCATGCAGCTGCTCACCGACCTCTGGGCAACCGGCGACACTCAGCGTGTGGCTGAGGGTGTGCTCGCAGCCGAGAACATCTGGAAGGAAAATCTCAACAACACCGTTCCCGGACTCACAGCCCTCGTGAAGCAATACCTCGACCTCATCCAGGAGAAAGGCATGCTCGAGGCAGTGAAAACCATCCTCTAAACCCCTTTTCCCCTCAAATAACCCGCGGATGCATGACCACATGCATCCGCGCATTTTTCCCAAAACTCCCTTTTTCTGCAAGAAAGACCATTCCAAAGGAATAAACTCCAATTCCGCAGGAATTTAACTCCATTCGAAGAATATAACTCCAATCCCGAAGGGATTTAACTCCATTTGAAAAATCCCATGGACAAACTCACTCCTGAACAGCGTCACAAAAACATGGCGGCGATTCACTCCAAGAACACCAAGCCGGAGCTAATCGTGCGCCGCTTTCTCTTTGCCCATGGATTCCGTTTCCGTCTAAATCACCCCCGTCTTCCCGGACATCCTGACATCGTGCTCCGCAGATACGCCACCTGCGTCTTCGTCAACGGCTGTTTCTGGCACGGACACGATGGTTGCAGTGCCTACCGTATCCCCAAAACCAACACCGATTTCTGGACCCGCAAAATCAACCGAAACAAAAACCGCGACGCAAAGACCCTCCAGCAGCTCACCGCTCTCGGATGGAACTGCATCACCATTTGGGAGTGTCAGCTCAAACCATCCGTCCGGCAGCAGACCCTCAACTCCCTCCAACAGACCCTCTTGCAAATCTACCTCCACAAAACACAACCCGAAGCATCCCCATCACCAACTACGGTGCCAGCTGTCACTCCAACCATCACTCCAATCAACAAGCCATCCCCCGCCTACAACTTCGACGACGAACAATCTCTCCACATCGCAGCCGAGGAGTAAAAACTTCCTATGAAGTGTCTATGAGAAACCGCAAAGAACCCGTCACCAAAACGCAATCAAATTCCCCACCCATGAAATCCCGTCGTCGAAACCTTTCCTCAAATACGACCGATAGGAGCTGACGTTTTCTTACGTCAGAAGCAGAAACCTTCTCGAATCGCACATCGCCCGTCAGTCATCGGCTGGGGGCGTGGACGTCCCGTCCGCGTCAAGCGTCGAGGGCTCGATGCCCGAAGACGCTTGTGAAAACGTTTGCCCAAGGCGACATCCGTCTGAGTCCGATACCGTTTTCATCTGATAATTTAAGAAAAAAATGCCGATATCACCGCCGTAACTATGTTTTTTTACCCACTTACGGCGGTGGTATCAATACTTTTTTGTATATTTGCAACAAAAACAGGACTTATGGATAATAATATGCAAATTATTGGAAGGGAAATGGAGCAAAGGCTCATAAAAGAATATTATGAGACCGAAAAAGCCGAACTCATTGCCGTCTATGGAAGAAGGCGTGTGGGAAAAACATTTCTTATCAAGCAGTGTTTCAACAATTGTTTCGATTTTTATTTCACAGGTTCATTCGAAACCCCGCGTGCTATACAGCTTTCCATATTTAAGAATGAGCTTGAACGTTATTCGGGAGCGAAATGCACTAAACCTAAAGACTGGTTTGATGCGTTTGAAAAACTGAGGACATATCTTTCAACGTTGAAAAAAGACAAAATCATTGTTTTTCTTGATGAACTCCCATGGATGGACACGCCTAAGTCGAATTTCATTCAGGCTTTCAGCTATTTTTGGAACACGTGGGCATCATCTGTCAATGGACTGAAAATGTTTGTGTGTGGATCCGCCACGACGTGGATGTTGTCGAAGCTCATTGGAGATAAAGGAGGTATGCATGGAAGAGTGAACCGTCAGATATACCTCAGGCCTTTCAATCTTTTGGAAACAGAATGTTTCCTCAAAAGAAAGGGTGTGGAATGGAGCCGATACCAGATTGTACAGACGTATATGATGATGGGTGGGATTCCCTATTACCTCGACATGATAGAAAAGGGGATGACTCTCAATGAGAACATCAACCATCTTTTTTTCAGGGAAGGTGCCGCTCTAAGAAATGAGTATGACTTTATTTTCCGTTCTTTGTTTAAAGACTCCAGGCTCTACCGGTCTGTCGTCGAACTTATAGCAACAAAGGCTTCAGGAATGAAAAGGAAGGATATCCTCGAAAGCCTGAATTTTGAGAACGGCGGATCGGTTACAGAAATTCTTGAGAATTTGAAAAAATGTGATTTCATACGGCAATATTCTGCTTTTGGTAAAAAAGAACGGGAGCAAATGTATCAACTTTCCGACCTGTTTACGTTATTCCATCTCAGATTTGTGGACAAATCTAGCGGTATGGATGAACGACAGTGGACGAACATGATTGATCATCCCCGGAGAAAAGTTTGGGAAGGATATGCCTTTGAGCAGGTTTGCTTGCATCATATTCCTCAAATCAAGCAGAAAATTGGAATCAGCGGAGTTTTAAGCAAAACTTGTTCTTGGGCTACCAAACGGTTTACCGACAAAGATGGTTATAGCCATAAAGGAACGCAAATAGATTTGGTCATTGACAGAAGAGACCAGACTATAAACTTGTGTGAGATGAAATTCTATGTTGAACCATTTTTGATAACAAAGGAATATGCTGAACTTCTGGTGGAACGTAAAGAAACATTCCGTTTGCTCACTGGAACCTCTAAAGCACTGCACACAACCATGATTACTTCTTTTGGATTGAAGAAAAATTCTTATTCAGATATTGTGCAGAACGAAGTCACATTGGATGACCTTTTTAGGGATGTTGTCTGAGAAAATACCGATATCACCGCCGTAACTATGTTTTTTTACCCACTTACGGCGGTGATATCGCAATGTAAACATTGTGTTATATTGCAACTTGAACAAGTCCGCATTGTTCATTTGAAAAATTCCAAAGTTCGTTATGGCAGTGAAATTCTAGTAATCCCAGCGAAGCACGGCAAAACCTTCCGCACGGCAACAAATATGACAAAAAACTAAAACCCGAATTAGGAGAGGCCTCGTGTCCTGCACATACTCCCGACCAAATAATCAATCAGAAAAAAAACACTTCTCATCCGATACAAATCTATCCGAAAAACCATCTGAATTGCACTGCACGCATTTAGTGGACATGAAAAATAATTTTTAGAGAAACCCATCAGGTGATCACTTTTTCAAGGGCAACAAATAAACCATATATGAATCTTAAAAAATGTAAAATGTTCAATTATTCCCTTTCAAAAACAAACGTATTCGGAAACAAATCGCTATCTTTGTAAAAGAATCAAGTAGAACGGAAGAAATATGAGCACAGTCAACTGGCTTGACGGATTCCCTTTTCTTTTTACATATTTTATAAACTGGTTATTAACTTGATTTCTTATCGGGAGCAAATGTGTCATGCCTGTTTGCTGCTCTTTAAGAAAAACGAATAAATCGAGAAATATGGAAGATTCAGATAATAGACAATTGTCAGACGCCCTGCGGCGGATTATTGCTAGCACCTGGCGTAACGAGCAGAGCGTGAAGGAATGCCGAAAATGTGGATGTGTCCATTGTGTCAGCATATTCCCTCCGGAGCAAGTGACGGAGTGGGAGAATGGTCCATGGGAAGGCGGACGTTCTGCCTTATGTCCGAATTGCGGCAAGCGATGGGTGATTTGCGATATTCTGGGAGATATGATAACGGAGGATTTGCTTAAAAACTTGCACAGCATGTTGTTTTGAGGAAAAAATGATAACTTGAATGTTAGCGTGTCGGATGAATAAGTGATTTAAGAAAAACGAAAGTAAAAGAATATTTTTTAATTATTCTTAGTCGTTGTGCCCGACACGAATCAGGGCGGGAGAAGTATGGATAATAACGATCAAGGTCAAAACCGTAGATTTGTTGTCAACGGTGTTGCTTTCACCATGGTTTTTGTGGAAGGTGGCAGTTTCAGGATGGGGTGTACCGAAAGTCAGCTGATTACGAACAAGAGTATCAATCCTCCCCACATTTTATTGCAACTCGATGAGGTTCCCTGGCATGACGTCACCCTAAGCAGCTGTCATATCGGCCAGACTCCGGTCACTCAGGAACTCTGGATGGCTGTGATGGGAGAGAATCCATCCAGATACAATGGAGACAAACGACCCGTGGAGTGTGTCTCCTGGCATGACTGTCAGGAATTCATACGCCGACTGAATGAACTTACCGGCGAACGGTTCCGTCTGCCAACAGAGGCGGAGTGGGAGTTTGCCGCACGTGGTGGTAACAAAAGTAAAGACTACCGGTATTCGGGAAGCAATATCCTGAATGATGTGGGGTGGTACTGGAAAAACAGCGGTGATATAACCTTGGAGTGCTTGAACGACCAGTTCAGCTGTTCGGAGGACGATGTCCATTTTGATGAGAGGTATAATATTGAGAATATGCATTGCTAAACACACGAGGTGTCAGCCAAATCTCCTAATGAGCTTGGCATTTACGATATGAGCGGTAACGTCTTTGAATGGTGCAACGATTGGTTTGATGGTGATTATTATATGCAGAGTCCGAAAAACAATCCACAAGGTCCGGAAATCGGGCAATTCAGAGTGATGAGGGGCGGCTCCTGTTTTGCTTCAGTCGAAGACTGCCGTAATGCACATCGTTTGTGCGCTTCACCTGATTCCCGTATTTGCAATGTGGGATTTCGTCTTGCTCTTTAATCCATCCGGGAGATGCCCTGCAGGGATTCCTCGGGCAAATGGAAACTGTCTTTTTTTCTTCACAAAAAAATCATGCTGTTGGTTACTTTTCCAAATAACATTCATAAACATTCAGTAAAAAGTTTAAAAGTTGTGCCCGACACGAACCAGGGCTGGAGAGATATGAAAATGTCAGAACAAAAAGTGGATGAGACGAGCCTTGATTACGTTACAGGGCTTATAAACGCCAGTGAGGCTTTGGCGGGTCTCGACAGGACAGACGCGGAGTGTGTGCTCAATGGAAAAGAAGGTGTGCTCTATGAGGCGCATCAGGAGGAGGGAGAAGACAATCTCACTTTCATAAATGCCTTTTTCAGTGAGATGAGAAAGCGGAAGTCGGTGCTTGCTTCCACGAACTTTCTCATGTATTTGGGCGAGAGTGCCGCTGCACCTGTGATGTTGGAGGAGATAGCAGTCATTCCCGAGTTCTTTGCTTGCGTGGAGCATGATGACGTGGAAGTGAAGTGGGGAATGAGAGACAACAAGGAAGGGGAGCCGATGTCCTTGCTGATGGTGTGTACGAAGAGCGTGAACAACTGAGTAATTTACCAAAACTATAATAAACATGAAACAAGAAAGTAAAAAAACATTCCTCTCCAAGGTGTGGAGAGGAATCTGCCGTGGAGTCCGCTGGTTTGCCGGACAGTTCGGTTACAAGAGAAAAGGCTGGTTTGCCAAGGTTGTGTGGGGGGTGTTCGCCACGAGTGCTGCGCTGGTGATGGCTGTCGTTGCCGGAGTGTTTGTCTATCACCTTTACAATCATTTAAGTTGGAGATGGCATACCTGCTGCGATTACAAATGCGGGCAGTCGCAGTTTGTCGATGGTGAGATTTTCTATCATATGGGCCGGCGGGGCAATCTCGGCTATTTGTTTAACGCAGATACGAAAGAGAAGACACTGGCGGATGTTGACTGGATAGCCCCTGTTGGGGACGACTCGCTTGTGTGCTACAGCGACGGCGATAAACGCGGGTATTTCAGCAAGCATACAGGCAAGGTGGTGATTGCTCCGAAATACAAGCACGCATGGATTTTCTCTGACGGCCTGGCTGGCGTGGTTGAGGACAACAAGGTGAAATTCATCGACGGCACAGGGAAAGTGGTAATCAACACCAACATGGTGTATCACACGTCGAACGTCCGCGAGTTTGTGTTTCACGACGGCTATTGCTTCGCTTATTCAGATGACGGCAAGCGAATCGGGCTGATGGACAAGACGGGTAAAATTGTAGTGCCTCAGGAGTACACCTCCATCAAAACGTCTGGTGATCCTCGTCTGTGGTGCCTGATGAACGACACGTCGGTGGTGGTACTGGACAAAGACCTCAACGTGGTGATTCCTTCCATGCGTCAAGAGGTGGTGAATGTGAAAAACGGCATTGTGGGAGTCACCTTGCCCGACCATACCATCCTCAAATACGATGCCACAGGTAAGCTTGTCTATGACTTCTGTGTCCGCGAAGTGAACTCCTTGCCATACTCAACGGAACTGTCGGACTTCAACGAAGCCAACCTAAGGGAGTATGTTGCCGGAAGCGGTTATAAAGGTCTGATGACCTTGGACGGAAAAATCCTGACCAAGCCACTTTACCGTGAGATTAAGGCTATCGACAGCAGCCTGTTTCTCTGTACCGTCTCAAGCAGCGACAAGGTGATAATCGACTCAGAGGGAAATGTGAGCAGCTATACGGAGCCTGAGTAAGAAAGATTTAGAATCTGAAAATTTACGATTTATTTTTCTACTGGGTCATTTCGTTAATATATAAGACGAGAAGATGAGAAGGCGAACAGGCGGTTGCTGAATTCAGACAGAGGACTTATGTTGTGTGAGTCCTCTGTCTGATTTCTGTGTCCCGCCAACACACGAACTGACTTCTTTTTCTCTAATTTTAAGGTTTTATCAATAATTTTTCGTAATTTTGCAGTCGGATAAACAACACAAATAATAAAGTTATGAAGAAACTGTTTCTGATTCTGGCGATGATGACGCTGACAGCTACCTCGTTTGCCAAGGATATCCACAAGCTTGTGGTGAAGTCGGAGCGTATGCACTGCGGAAAGTGCGCGAACAAAGTGATTAACGGACTGGAGAAAGTGGACGGCGTGAAGAGCGTCGGCACAGACCTCACCACCCATGAGATTACTGTTTATTACGACAACGACCAGGTGAGCGAGGCGACTCTGGTGAAGCAGCTTGTCGACATCGGCTATGCCGCTACGGTGGTGAGCAACGAGAAGAGCAAGAAAATTGAGCAGTTCAAAAACCGCCCCGATGCCGACGGCTGTGGCGGTGAGAAATGCGAGCAGGAAAAAGCCAAAGATGCCAAAGAAAAGGTTGACGGAGTGACCGGAGCCACAGAGAAGAAGTGATTTCTATTTACGTTTTTCTTTGGGATTATTAGTTTTTTCTGGGATTACTAGTTTTTTTCTGGGATTACTAGTTTTTCTGGGATTACTAGTTTTTCTAGGATTACTAGAATTTCCAGACTAAAAACCAACTAAAAACAGAATCGTTGCAAGGCTTTATTTTCGATATTAAACGCTATGCGGTGAACGACGGACCGGGCATCCGCACGACTGTGTTTTTCAAAGGATGCAGCCTAAGGTGCCGTTGGTGTCATAACCCTGAGAGCCAGTCGCTGAAACACGAGACGATGACGGTGAAACGCAAGCTGGGCGACAACACGTTCGACGACGTACAGCAGGTGGGCTATACCATTGAAAGCGGGCAACTTGTGGAGCAGATAGCACGCGACGAGGTGTTCTTCGACGAGTCGGGCGGGGGAGTGACATTCTCCGGCGGTGAGCCGCTCTTGCAGCCGGATTTCCTTTTGGAATGTCTGCTTGGGTGCAAGCAACGTAATATCCAGACATGCGTAGATACAGCCGGTGCTGTTGATACTCCGCTGATGGATGAGATTATTCCGCTCACCGACATCTTCCTCTTCGACGTGAAGACTATGAACCGCGACACGTTTGCCGAATACGTGGGAACGGGCTTTGATACGGTGGCGAAGAATCTGGCGAAGGTGACAGAAAATGCTAGGAGAGTGATAATCCGCATTCCTGTCATCCCCGGTGTGAACGATGATGATAGTAGCATTGACCAGATTATCTCCGTCCTGCATCAATATCCACGCATTAGAGAAGTGTCGCTTTTGCCTTTCCACCGCACAGGCTTCGACAAATACCGTCGTCTCGGGCGGAAGTGGCAGATGGGCGATGCACACAACCTCACACAGGAAGACTTGCAGCCGATGAACGACAAGTTCACCGCTGCCGGATTTCAGCTTTTCTCAACATGAGGTCTTAAGAAGACGAGATAATTTACGATTTACTATTTACTATTTCTTTCATGAACTTTCTCGACTCGGCATAGCTCGAACGAGTTCGGCTCTGCGCTCGCTGCTCCAAAGTTTTCCGATTTATTTAACCACTGGGTTATTTGATTATTTGAAAACAAGAGGGCAAGAAGTTGAAGCGACTGCTTTGTTTTTGGGTGAAGGTGTTGAGTGATCAGAATAATCCGAGTAATCCGAGAAAAAGCTAAAAACTAAGAACTAAAAACTAACAACTAATATGGTATTATCAGACAGAATAAAAAAACTACGTGAGCAGAGCCTGAATGCTGTAAACCGCATCTCGGCAGAGCGTGCCCTGCTGATAACAGAGTTCTATAAATCGGGCGTTGCCGCAGCCGAGCCGGTGCCGGTTCAGAGGGCATTGTCGTTCAAGTATATCCTGGAGAACAAGTCCATCTGCATCAACGAGGGCGAGCTGATTGTAGGTGAGCGCGGACCGGCTCCGAAAGCCACTCCGACTTATCCGGAAATCTGCATCCACACATTGCAGGATCTCCAAATACTCAACGACCGCAAGAAAGTGTCTTTCAAGTCGGATGAGGAGACGCGTACCGCTTACCGCGACATCATCATTCCTTTCTGGAAAGGCCGCAGCAACCGCGACCGCATCTTCGCCTCACTGCCTCAGGAGTGGAAAGACTGCTATGCCGCCGGAATCTTCACGGAATTTCAGGAGCAGCGTGCCCCAGGTCATACGGCTTTGGGCATAAAGATGTTTCATACAGGCATGCTCGACCTGAAGCAACGCATCGCAGAGAGCATGGCCAAGCTTGACCTGGTGAAAAAACCGACGGCGATTGACCAGCTTGATGAACTCCGGGCTATGGACATCGTATGTGATGCCATCATGCGCTATGCCGAACGTCATGCCGAGAAACTCGATGAGCTGGCTGCAGCCGAAGCAGATCCTCAGCGTAAGGCGGAACTCACGGAGATGGCGCGTATTTGCCGCAAGGTGCCAGCTCATGCTCCGGAGACTATCCACGAGGCTCTTCAGCATTATTGGTTCATCCATCTCGGCGTGGTGACAGAGCTCAACCCGTGGGACTCCTTCAATCCGGGACGCTTAGACCAGGCGCTTTATCCGATATACAAAAAAGAAATGGAAGAAGGCACCACCACCAAAGAGCAGGTGTATGAGGTGCTTGAGTCGTTCTGGGTGAAGTTCAACAACCATCCGTCGCCACCGAAAGTGGGCGTGACGGCAGAGGAGAGCAACACCTACACCGACTTCTGCCTTATCAACGTGGGCGGTGTGAAGGAAGACGGCAGCGACGGCGTGAACGAGATGTCGTATATCATCCTCGATGTGATACGCGAGATGCGTCTGCTGCAGCCCAGTTCCATGATTCAGGTGAGCAAGAAGAACCCCGACCTCTTTATCCGCAAGGCGGTGGACATCATCAAGACCGGCTTCGGACAGCCGTCGGTGTTCAACACCGATGCACTCGTGCAGGAGATGCTGCGTGCCGGGAAGGACGTGAAGGACGCCCGCAACGGCGGCTGCTCCGGATGTGTGGAGACCGGTGCGTTCGGCACTGAGGCATATATCCTCACCGGCTATTTCAACCTGCCGAAAATCCTGGAGCTGACGCTTCACAACGGCTTTGACCACCGCACGAACAAACAGCTCGGACCACAGACGGGAAATCCCGTTGATTTCAAGACCTATGAAGAGTTTTTTGAGGCTTACCGCACCCAGGTGCAGTATTTCATGGGTGTGAAACTCACCGGCAACAACATTATCGAGCGCATTTTCATGAGAAACATGCCCGTGCCGTTCCTCTCAATTCTTATCGACGACTGCATTGCCCGTGGCAAGGACTATATGTGTGGCGGCGCCCGCTACAACAGCACCTATATCCAGGGAGTCGGGCTGGGCAGCATCACCGATATGCTGACCGCCGTGAAGTATCAGGTATACGACACGAAGAGCATCACCATGCAGACGCTTGTCGACGCGCTCGACGCCGACTTTAAAGGCTATGAGAAGCTGCAGTATAACCTTGTTTACAACACACCAAAATACGGCAACGATGATGACTATGCTGATGCCCAGGAGGTACAGGTGTTTGATATGTACTACGACACCATCAACGGTCATAAGTCGCCCCGTGGAGCTGATTACAGGGTGAATATGTTGCCGACCACCTGCCATGTGTATTTTGGTAGTGTCACGGCTGCTACCCCTGACGGACGAAACGCATGGAAAGTGCTGTCGGAGGGCATATCGCCTGTGCAGGGTGCCGACACGAACGGCCCAACTGCAGTAATCCGTTCTGCAGCGAAAATCGACCACATCAAGACGGGCGGAACGCTGCTCAACCAGAAATTCACCCCTTCGCTGCTCAAGACCGAGGAGGGCTGTATGAATGTGGTGCATCTCATCCGTTCCTATTTCCGCATGGACGGCCACCACATCCAGTTCAACGTGGTGAATGCCGACACGCTCCGCGACGCCCAGAAGCATCCGGAGAACTACCGTGACCTCATTGTCCGCGTGGCTGGCTACAGCGACTATTTCAACGACCTTGGTGAGGATTTGCAGAACGAAATCATCAACCGTACTGAGCACACAGAGTTCTGAACCCTCTAACGGTATTTCCAAAGAGCCTATAGCATCTATTGCTTCTATCTTTCTCTATAGTGTCTATAATTTCCATAAAACTGTAGTCGCTTAAAAATCAATTACGGGATGTGCAGAATTTGCACATCCCGTAATTGATTTTTGATATCAGATGGTGTCTTATTCCACTTTCCAGACGTTGAGGGTGATTCCCTGGAATCCTGGTGAGAACGAAGGAGCGCAGACGAAAAGCGCATTGTTCAGCCATCCGTATTTGCTGTCGGCAGGTGCCTCAAACTGGGGTGCGCAGCGGAAGTAGAAGCTCGGCTTGCCGTCGGCATCTTGCCCGGAGGTGATGATGCCGCGGTTGCGTACATGAATATACACACCGTCGTCGGTTTTGATGCAATAGATTGCCTCAATCTCTGAGCGTCCGTCGGCATTCGCCAGCTGATAGTCTGCCCCGCCGTTGACGATGGTTCCTTTCAGTCCCGGACCTTCGAAGGTGCCGCCGGTGATGGGTATGACAGTGCGTCGTCCGTGCTGCGTGTTGTTGATTCTGAAAGCCTCGCCGAGGGTTACTTTCAGCTGAAGTGCAAACGTCAGTTTAGGTGCTTCGGGAGCAGGTGCTGCTCCTTGGGCTGCGGCAGTCAGCGTGAAAGCCGCCAGCATGATAGTCAAAAATAGTTTTTTCATATAACCAATACTTTTTGTTATCTGTTTCTTGTTTCATTCATCATTCCTCCTCTTCCTCCTCATCGTCCAAAAGCACTTTTGATAGCGAGATTTCCTCTGCCATCGCTCCATTTCCGGTAAGGGTGCCCGCCAAGCGCTCCATATCCGGATAACTGGCAAGGTAGAAGAAATTAAGAATAGCGACTTTATCTTCCGGATTGGCGACTATCCGGCGGAGGATAGTGTTCAGACATTTATCGCGCATGGCATTGTAGTAGAGATTTGGAATGTCGGAGTATGTGGATAAACCGCAGTTACGGGTTTGGTAATGGCACCGCCATACCCGCCAGACATAGTCGATAGAATGACTGTAGCGTCCGCTGGTCATGAAGTCGGCCAGAAGGGAGTCGGGCAATTCCTCAAGGCCGTAGAAAGAATATTCAGTCAGGTAGAATGCCAACGCTTCGTCGTTGTCCTGAGATTCCTTGATTTTCTTGTGGAAAAACTCAGGGAGCTTGTCATCAGACTCTCTGTCTCTAAATTTCAACACCTCGTCCATGTCTTCTACATCCTTATGCCAGTCCGTCAGTTCAGCCAATTCCTCCGGACTGAGATCTGTATAGTTGTCGAGCGGATAGCGTTTTTGCATTTCGTTCATGAATATTCCTCCTGCATTGTTGAGGTCGGGCTCATCGGTTTTAGAGGCTTCCACACATACGTCCACCATTTTCTGAAGGGCTGAACGAATGCCTTCATCGTGAATCACGTCTGTCCGGATTTTCTTCATGGCGTCAGTCACATCGGCACCAAACCTGGTCTTCAAGTCAAGGTCATCGAATAAGCTAAACACAATGGCGTAGATGTTTCTCACATCTTCCAGGTCTAAAAACAGCTGAGTGGATGGGTACTCGTTTTCCGCATGGAAATAGATGTCCTTGTCGCACATCGTGTCGTTTTCCTTCCATTCTTCAATTACTTTCTCCACGTTGATAGGATTCTGGGCACTTAGTTGGTTTTGTGCCTTTGGGGCTTCATCATTTTTCTTCCCCTGACAGCCAGTCAAGCATAAAACGACTGCCAGAATTGTTACAATTCTCATTCTTTTCATCTTTATTCAGTATTGATTAATTAATTAGTGATTAACTGCACAAATTTAAACAAAAAAAATGAATTGCAGACCATGTCATTCGGATTTTTTTCGTAATTTTGTTGGAAATCAAAATTCCCTTTGTTTTGGATTCTTTGTGACACCATTTTTTAACCTTTAAATCCCGACAGATGACCAATCAGCAGCGAATAGCGACAGGCAGAATCATCAGTGATATGATTAAGGCGGATAATATCATTGAGGAACGCGAAATCAGCGAGATGAAATCGCTGATGATGCAGTATAACATCACCGATGAGCACATGAAGTGTGCCCGTGGCATCCGTTTCTCAGAGGCCGTGAACGAGCTGACCGGTGTCAGCGGACTCACCCGGAAGGAACGTGAGCAGTTGTTTAATGATATACATAAGCTGTCGCTGAGCGATAAGGCATGTGTTCAGAAAGAGGCGCTGTTGCTGCTGGCACTCAAATACTGCCTGGTTGATGTTGACGGGTATAAGGTCCGTGGCGCGAACGGCCGTCTGGTGAAGCCCAAACTAGTTGAGTGCCCTGCGACAGAGTCGGCATTGGCCGACCCTTATATCGTGTATGTGGAGAGCAGTTACGACCAGGTGCGTAATGAGGAGATATCCAGTCAGTTTAAGCTGATGGTGGCAACAGCCAAACTCTACGGAATCAATTTTATCTATATTCCTGAGCTGGTGAAAGAATTCATGTCAATGCGCCGGCAGTATATCACCGACGTAATACGTTTTATGGATCCTGGCTTGTCGGAGGGGTTTATTCAGGACATTTATGATCGGCTGAGCAGCATGACCACCGCGTCTTTCTTCAAGGAGGTGCTCTACGACCGCCTGAACGTGAAAGTGGATGCCGACATTCCGCCGTCACTCTTAATCAACATCGGCACTTCTGTGGTGCCTTATTGTGTGACAGAAGGGCCTGTGCAGTACTATACGGAATATCTCTGCCTTCCTCTTTATGCTGAAACGATGCAGGTGGTGGAAGACGTGCTGAGGACCTATTGCTCTTGTGTCAGTGTTCAGTTCACCCAGGTGACGAACGACAACATCGGGCATTTCCGTTATTTCGGCTTCTACAAAGCCTTGTTTGACTATCTCATAGCCCCGCCGCCAGTGGAGCCGGACATCATTTTTGCAGGTAGGAATGTGCGTGACAACCGCCATGAACTGATTTTCAGGTATGGAAAATCGATGGAGAAGAAAATTCAAGTCACACCCCAGGCCTACAATTTGTATCTTGAGATTGCCATGTCGGGGAAGGGGGGAGCCTCGAAAAATGAGCGGGTTGTGATTTCGCGTCTTAGAAGTAAAATCACGGAGGCGCTGACCGATGTCACCTACTCCGCCAAATATATGCCGGAGAAGGTTTGCAACCGCTATAAGCTGTTGATTGACAAATCAAAGCTCTTCGAACGTAGATACACCGACCATCAGCAAAAAGCCTATGAAGATTTACCGCTGCGGACAAAAGGGGGTGCTATTCATTCGTAGCGGTAAACCTTTTTCTATTGTTTCTTAGCAGATGGAATTCAGACTTGGAATGTAGTTTTTCTGAATGGACTCAGCAATTGCGTTCGACACTTCTATCTCGCTCAGTGCGATGTTCTGCCCGAACGAATAGAGGAATTCCACCTCTTTTTGGTCGATGATTTTGTCGGACATCACGATGAGGATCATATAGCGTAACATGGCATCCCTATATCCAGGGTCGATTTTGAGGATGTTCTCGGCTGCGCTGTTGAATGTCGCCCATACGTCTCCCTTGGCTATCTGATCCAGAAAATTCCTCGGGAACATGGTCAGACCGGCAAGTGAGTCGATAATCTGTTCTGCTTCCTGCTCGGTGATTTGTCCGTCGATATTAGCCACAATCAGTCCAGCCGACGCGATAAACTGAGCTGTGTATTCGTCGAGCTCGCTGTCGCCCACTTTCAAAAGGATGCTGATGAGTTCGTCCATTCCTTCATTCAACTGTTTTTGTGTCTTTGATGTGGAGAATAAGCGGAGTGCTTCCACACGGATGGGATTCACAGGATGGGAGTTGCGGCTCACACCTTTGTCTTTCAGGAAATACTCCAGCCGCTGGGAGTTGTCCACAAGCAAAGCGTCAATACTTACGTTCATCTTTGCCAAATCAAGTCCGGAAGCCAGCTTGAAGAAGGCGGTGACGCACACACCCAGATTTCCCGTTGCCATATATCCATAACGGTCGGCTACCAGCTCCGCCAGCTGCTCATGCAGACGTACCTTATATTGAAGTGATATTGGAATCGCAGCTCTTGGCGGAAACACAAACCCGATGAGCCTGCTGAGTTTGGAGTCTCTGTTGATGAGGTGTCCAAGCTCATGGCCAAGTACGAACCTCAGTTCATCCTCGTTCATCAGGTCGAACAATGCGGAGTTCACATTTACGATATGCGGCTGCCCTTCATCCTCTGCTGAGAGAGAAAATGCATTCACAGAAGAGTCGCCTGTGATATAGAAATCCACGTCTTCCTTGAAATTCAGTTTTTCTTTCACGTCCTGACACAGATTATAGAAGTCGGGAAGCAACTGCTGCTGCACTTTCAGACTATGTCCTTCCATGCTGCTTCTCCAATAGGTGTCACCGCTTGTTTTGCGTGTCTTACGCAATACTTCTTCCACCACCTGTCCTTGCAAGGCTGTATAGATTTGGTCTCCTATTTGTTTTTCCAGCTTGATTGTCGGATTCAGTTTTTTCATAGGTCTTTCTTTGCTTTGGGGTTATTCAGTTGTTTGTTTTTGTTTTGACGTTGATGTGGGCTTTCGCCTGATAGAAACCGTAAAGAATACTTTTTTGCAGATTCTTATTTGGAATTCCAGTATCAACGGCAAATATACAAACAAAAAATGAGAAATAAACGAATATTTCTCATTTTTTTCTCATTTTCTTATAACATCCCATACTCCATGGTCATTTGGATTATCAGGCGGAACGTCAGAATCACTTGATTTTAAAGACTATGGAGTCATTCGTTGAGATACGCAGCTGTATTTTATTCTTGATACTCTGAAGAAAGGGCTTATCTGTTTCCGATTTGTCCACATATTGTTGTGCTGTCTCCATATCGCCTATTTCACGGTATAGCTCGGCTTTCATAAGGTCCTGAAAATTCCCGTTTTGAAGCAGCCACTTCACATTTTCAATAAAGAAGTCTTTATCCGTTTGTATGACATTTGGTTTTTTATTCGCCTTTAGTCATGTCATCTATTTTCAGACTGAATTTGTTGATTAGTTTTTCAAGACCCGGTTTTTCTTCTTTTATTTGGCATAATTGTTGTTCGCTCATTTTGGATTTACATAGTTATCCGGCTTTTCAGTTTTCCCGTTCAGGATTTCCTGCAGGGTGTCTGAGTTGTAGTCCGACACAAAAGAGAATTCGGGAGGAGACAGATTGACGATTGCAAAAGTGTATGGCCGATAACAGAAATGGTCGGATTCGGATTTGAATATTCCGGGAATCATTTTATACGTGTAGGCTTTGACAATATCAGTCAGCACCAATGAATAGGTGATGGGGTCGGTTTTTCTTGCTGTAAGTCGTTCATGCAGTTTGAAGTACTCTTCGCTTCGCTGTACACGGTCCGATACCGCACAATCCCATTTGTGGAATTCTCGCACAGCTTTGTCGCATCCAGCCTGCGTGAGTTGATGCGAGAGAACTTGGAAATAGGGTATGTTGCTGAAAATGAACGGATGTGGATAAGAGATGTAATCTGACCCCATGAAAACAGGCAGAAGCCCTTTTTTTTCACGATAGTTGTGGTAGCCTTGCAAATTATCTACAAACATGCTGCGGATAACGAAAAAGAAAGTCTCTAATGCCTCGGCATCGGTGATAGGCTCATTCATCATTTGTTTTATGCTGATGAGGTCTTCCGGGTTCAGTTTCTCCTTGTCGATGGTGAAAGGAGTCTTTGATTCCGCAAATCGTTTGCACAGATAAAAATATCGGCGTCCTTTGCTGAACGAGTCGATGTTTTCCTGAAGATAACTTATAGGGAAATGCAGGATGATGGGCAATGCGCATTGCCTCTCATGATATGTCTCCCACAGTTCTTTCACAAGCGGGATGAACGAGTCGTCCCAGTAGTAGGATATTTTCCTGTATGCCCATTCGCGGTCGCTTTTTATCGATTGGAGAAAGGCCATGAGTATTTTCTTCTGGTCGTTCCAACTCTGCCCGTTAAAGCGGTCTTGCATCCCGTTGCGTGACTCCGTCACTTTCCCCTTCCTCCTCTCTGTGAACCATTGCAGCAGTGTGGCTATTGGGCGGTTCCGTTTAACCGTTCTCTTATCCATTTCAGATTTTCTTCCAGTTCTTTAATTCGCTTTTCCAGAGATGCCGGATTGTCGGATGATTCGTTCTGGGGAACAGACTCCAACTCCCTTTTTGCCTCTTCAAGCGCTTCCTCCAACTGTTCTTCCGTGATGGTGTTGATAATATTGCTTGCTCTTTCTCTCCATCCTCCGCGGTTATATCTTGTGAGTATTTCTTCAAGAGCAATCCGTTCCTCTGTTGATAGTTTTCCCTCACATTCATAGTACTTGTCCATGGCGTCCTCGCCGTATTCCTTTACTTGACTGAAAAAGTAGGGGAGCTCCCCGTTTTCATAATACAGGCTGCAACCCAGAAAATATCTGGCTGCATGTGAGTACTGTTTGTTTTGCATGGCTTCCATGCCAGATTCATAGCATTCAATAACTGATCCAATTGCTGACATAATGATTTTGGGTTTGTTAATGTTTATGGTTAATTGTTATGGCTTAACGTTTTGGCGGTTATTTAGGATATGGAGCTTAGAGCAGCGTGGCGTATGCTTCACAAATTTGTGCTGCGCGTACAAAAACCTGCTTCATGATGGATTCGGGTGACAGCACGATGAGCTCTTTTCCGAAGGAAGTCAGTTCGCGTGTCAGTTCATAGTTGGGAATGCAGTCGATGGAGAAGAATGCTCCTCCTGTCATTCTCGGGAATCGTTGCCGCAGTTCCTGTTCCTTTTCGTTTGTATAGCATATTTGTGATTCATGGATAGGCTTGGTTTTCATATATTCTTTCGCCTGTTCGCTCACCCAGAACAGGATGTGCTCTTTATCCCTGTTCTTATACAGTGTTACGCCAATGACATCTTTGAACCGCTTCGTGAGGTCTTCTTTGCATTTGCGGAATTTCATCCCGGGAAGCGGGGTAACCTTGTCGATACGGTCCATGGCGAAGGTGAGCATTTGGTCATCCGCATCGGAAGCGCCTATCAGGTACCACCTTTCATTGTACTGTTTGAGCAGATACGGATGAATGATGAATTCTTTTCTGTTGTTGTCGGTGAATCGGTGGTATTCGAGTTTTATCACCACCTTATTGGAAATGTGGTCGAAGAGCACGCCCAGCAGGTTGGAGTTCTGCAGCTTGGGATTATTGCTGAAACTGATGATTTTAGGCCGTTCCTTCAGTCCCAGTCCTACTTTCATGCTTTCGAGCCATTCGAAATTGGCGAGTCCGTCGAATTGCCCGATGGTGTTGAGCACTTCTCTGATCAGGTTGCACTCCTCATCGGTCAGTTCCTTGTTGAAGATGGAGAAGGAGGCGTCGGCATATCGTATACAATTCCTTGTGCCCTTCCTGAACCGCTCTATGTCGGCATTGAAGGGTGCTTCCTGCATAAAGACAATGTCTTTCTCAATGCAGCGTTGGGTCACTTCCGGAAAACCATCCTCATAGAGCCGTTCATTACACATCTCCGTCAGGTCGTGGATGTCATAGTAATGATGACGGTCGGAAAGCAGCTCGTCGAGATACTTGTAGCGTATTAACGCATTCTTGTTGCTTGGCATAAGAATTATTTTTTTGCAAAGTTAACGATTTTCTGCGAACTGTATGTTCGTTATGTGAGGATTTATTTAATGGGGAGTTTAAGAAGGAAGGTAAAATGTCCGATGGCTTTTGCTGAATAACCTATAAAGGGTACTTCTATAAATTAGTTTTTATTATTTCATGGGTGCTCTATTGTGCTTCGACGCTTTACGTTTCTTAGCGGCATCTTTGTCCTTTTGCCTTGAACCATAGCTCGCTATGCTTCTGCGGCTGCAAGAACAAATC
>JAEEGL016941456.1_pt1 | contig 37108 bp, 32 predicted proteins | sample 9134231 | NCBI WGS metagenome assembly JAEEGL01 (sample SAMN16246548, study PRJNA631951) | gut metagenome | biome: gut microbiome; feature: rumen; material: fiber-attached | host: Bos | place: Iran: Karaj | collected 2018-10 | reverse complement strand
TTTTACAGTGAAGGCGCGCATCGCTGGTTTGAAGGTATCTTCATGGTAGGCGACAGGAATGAAGACGGAAGCCTCGCGCACCTCGTATACGGCTGCCAGGATACCACGAAGGCCAAGCTGCAGAACCTGGACCAGCTGAAAAAGATCTCTGAATTCGAAAAGGAGATCTATATCGATTCGCTTTCCGGGATCCGGAACCGAAGATTCCTGAATGAAAAGCTCATCTATGAACCGTGCAAAGCGGTGGTCATGGCGGATATCGACCTGTTCAAGGAAGTCAACGACACTGCCGGTCACCAGAGCGGCGATGAAGCGATCCAAAAGGTCGCGAAGATACTGGAACAGTCGGTCCGGGATGACGACGTGGTCATCCGTTACGGAGGCGACGAGTTTATGATGGTTTTCCTTGATATTACACGTGCAGGCCTGGAAAACAAGTTTTCAAAACTGAAGACGGAGCTGGCAAAGATCAGGATCGCTAGCAGCCCGGATGTACGGATCAGCATGAGTTTCGGTGTGGCGTTCGGAACAGGGCTAGTCAACGATCTGATCGTGACCGCGGATAAGGCGCAGTATGAATCGAAAAAGACGCGGGGGACTTATACGCTGATCGAGGTGTAGAGTGAAGATCAAAAAATATACGGACCGATGAGCAGCCCGGACGTACGGGTCAGCATGAGTTTTGGAGCGGCGTACGGATCAGCATGGGTTTCGGCGCGGCGTACGGGACAGGACTAGTCAACGATCTGATCGTGACCGCGGATAAAGCGCTGTATGAACTGAAAAAGCGCTGTATGAATCAAAAAAGCGCAGTATGAATCGAAAAAGGCGCTGTATGAATCGAAAAAGACGCGGGATACGACAGACAGGCGGGGAGTGGGAGTTATGTCTGTAGAAAACGGTGAATGGGTGATGAAAGGCGTCAGTTCCTCACACCCGGAGTGCATCCATACCGTGGAAGAACTGGAAGAGTATATTGAGAGCATAGGCTTTCTGCCGCTGTTTGCGAACGGGGTGGAAGGCTTTTCCGTTGAGGAGTGGACGGATCCGAAATACTGGTGGACGGGGAATGCGGCCCGGGATCCCTGGGAATGGAGAGAGCAGATATCCCGGAAACACAGGATCGCATACGGCAAGTTCTTTGATAAGAAGGCCGGCTTCGTTTCGACGGAGTGGCTGCCGTATTTCGCAAATTATCGACGGGACGGATATGATTTTGATGCGCGCTGGGAAGACGGACTGGCAAACCGCCGCGAGAAAAAGATCATGGACTATTACATCCGCACGGATGAGGACGGGGATACCGTATACAGCGGGGAAGAGATCCTTTCTACGGAACTGAAGAAGAGAGCGGGTTTCGGAAAAGAAGGGGATAAGAACTATCCGGGGATCATCACCGGCCTGCAGATGCAGTTTTATCTTGTGACGGCGGATTTTCGCAGGCGCGTGAACAAAAAGGGCGGTGAGTACGGCATGGCGGTATCCGTCATGTTCCCGCCGGAAAAGATCTGGGGATATGATACGGTGACGGCCGCGTACAGAGAGACGCCGGCGCAGTCCTGGCAGAGACTGTATGACCATGTGAAGGAACTGTACGAGGAAGCGGACGACGATGCGGTGGCCCGCCTGATCGGAAAGAAGCCGGCAGCGCAGGGAAGCGATGATTAAAAAGCAGCCTGCGGGAAAACGGAGAGAAGCAGGGAAGCGATAAAAAAAGCAGCCTGCGGGAAAACGGAGGGAAGCAGGAAAGCGATGAAAAAGCAGCCTGCGGGAAACCGGAGAAAAGCAGGAAAACGATGATCAAAACCAGCCTGCAGGAAAACGGAGAGAAGCATGAAAACGATAAAAGTCGTTGCCGCAGTGATACGGGACGGAGAGCGGGTTTTTGCCACAGCCAGGGGATACGGAGAGTATAAGGGCTGGTGGGAATTTCCGGGTGGAAAGACGGAAGCCGGGGAAACGCCGGAACAGGCGCTGGTGCGCGAGATCCGGGAGGAGCTGACGGCCGAGATCGCGGTCCGCGAGCTGATCGGGACCATAGAGTATGATTACCCGGAGTTTCATCTGTCGATGGATTGTTTCTGGGCCGAAGTGGTGAGCGGGGAGCTCGTGCTGAAGGAGGCGGAGGCTGCAAGATGGCTTTCCGTGGACGAGCTTGACAGCGTGAAGTGGCTGCCTGCAGACCGGGAGCTGATCGGGACGATCCGGGCGACCGTGGGAAATAAATAGATCAATATTGGTCAAAGGCACTACGGGGAAAGGAAAGATCACGCCGGAGCAACAGATCCGGGCAGCAGCCGGACGACGGAAACGGGAGTGTAAGGGAAAGGCAGTACCGGAACGGAGCCGGGATTTGCGTGTAAAAAGGAAAGGACCGGGGAAATCCCCGGTCCGTTTTTTTTTCTTTAACTATCGCGCGAGAGGAAGAACTTGCCTTCGGCAAGCGCGCCCGGCGCGAACATGCCGATTGCGGTATGTTATTCTTCTTTGTCCTCTTCCGGAACCACACACTTGAGATGAAGCTCATCGAGCTGTTTGTCGCTGACGGCCGAAGGCGCATCCATCATCAGGTCGGCGGCGTTTTTGTTCATCGGGAAGGTGATGACCTCGCGTATGGATTCCTCGCCGGTAAGGAGCATGATCATGCGGTCCACGCCCGGAGCCGCTCCGGCATGAGGGGGAGCTCCGTAAGTGAAGGCGTTGTACATGGCGGGGAATTTCGCTTTCACGTCGTCCTCTCCCAGACGTACCATTTCAAAAGCCTTCACCATAATCTCGGGATCATGGTTACGCACGGCGCCGGAGGCGGATTCGTAACCGTTGATGACCAGGTCGTACTGGAAGGCGGTGATGCTTAAGGGATCGACCTCGCCGCGGGCTGCCTTTTCAAGGATCTCGAGACCGCCGTTGGGCATCGAGAAGGGATTGTGGCAGAATTCCAGCTCGCCGGACTCTTCACCGATCTCGTACATGGGGAAGTCCACGATCCAGCAGAACTGATACTGTTCTTTATCCATATGTTCGGGGCAGAGCAGACCCAGCTTGCTCCGCATGACGCCGGCCGTCTTCTGGGCCACACCCAAAGCTCCGGCGGCCAGGCCTACGAAATCGCCGGCCTTCAGACCCAGGCCTTCGATCACCTTATCTTTGATGGGCTGTACAAATTTAGAAATGCCGCCCACGATCTCGCCGTTCTCGTCCACACGGAACCAGAAGGTCTTGCGCGCGGTCTGCACTTCCACATCTGCTACAAGCTGGTCGATCTGCTTGCGGGTAGCCTTGAAATCGGAGACGACGACGGCCTTGATCTTTGTGTCGGCGCTTTCCTCGAAGGGACCGAAGCCGCAGCCTTTGAGCAGCTCCGTCGCATCCTGAAGCTCCAGGTCGATACGCAGGTCCGGTTTGTCGGTACCGTATTTCTCCATGGCCTCAAGGAAAGGAATGCGCTTAAAGGGCGCCGGGGTGATCCGCTTGTAGATACCGTATTTTTCAAAGACGGGAACGAGCACCTTCTCAAGCACTGCCAGCACGTCTTCCTGATCAGCAAAAGCCATCTCCATATCCATCTGGTAAAACTCGCCGGGGGTGCGGTCGCCGCGGGCGTCCTCGTCGCGGAAGCAGGGGGCGATCTGGAAATAGCGGTCAAAACCGGAGGTCATGAGCAGCTGCTTGAACTGCTGCGGTGCCTGGGGCAGAGCGTAGAACTTGCCCGGATGCTTTCTGGCGGGTACCAGATAATCCCTTGCGCCTTCCGGAGACGAAGCCGTAAGGATAGGCGTCGTCATCTCCAGGAAATTCTCCTGTGTCATCAGTCTGCGCAGCTCGGCGACCACGTTGCAGCGCAGGACGATATTCTTTTTCACCTCGGGGTTGCGCAGGTCCAGATAACGGTATTTCAGGCGCAGGTTCTCATCGGCCTCTTTACTTCTGTTTATCTCAAAAGGAAGCTCGTTATTCCGGTTTTTGCCGAGCACTTCGACGCTTGTGGGGACCACTTCCACGTCGCCCGTGGGGATCTTGGGATTTTTGTTGCTGCGCTCCCGCACTTCGCCCTCGATCTTTATGGTGGACTCTTTGGTGATATCCTTAAAGGCGCGCACCATGTCTTCATTTTCCACCACCAGCTGGGTCGTGCCGTAAAAATCGCGCATGATAACGAAGGCGAGATTACCGCCCACTTCCCTCATGTTTTCCATCCAGCCGCATAAAGTGACGTTTTTTCCGACGTCCGACTGTCTTAACTCTCCGCAATTGTGTGTACGTGATTGTGTCATGATCTCTACCTCTTTCCGAAACACGTTATTCGTTCGCTTTCTGTAAAACAGGGGTATTATATCATATATTTATGAAAGGGGTATAGTTTTTTGGCGGATTTCCGCACTCATACGGGATTGCTGAAAGAAGGAGAATAAAAGATCCTCGTTTCGTAACATTTGTATCTTTACTTATAGCGGACTTTTATGATAGAATTTTCTGATAGTACTGTTAAGCAGATGATGGACAAGAGGTCTTAGCATGATTTATTATGATCATTTGCCTTTGGATAAGGATATCCTGAAAGCGCTCGGAGAGCTGACGATCGAATATGTTTTTCAGCCGATCTTTAAGGCAGATGCAAAAAGCGTTTATGCCTGGGAAGCGCTCATGCGTCCGGCAGAGATGACCGTAACGGAACTGATCGAAAAATATGAGAAAAAGGATAAGCTTCATGTTCTTGAAGTGGCTACTTTTTTTGGGGCCATGCAGGCCTATTTCCTGCGGGGCTATGAGGAAAGGGTATCGATCAATTCCTTCCCCTGCGACTGCATGAGACAGGAAGAGGCAGACGCTTTTCTGGAGTATTTCGGGGAAGAGATCCGCGGGAGCATGATCATCGAGAATCTGGAATACCCCTATTTTTCGCCCAAGCACTGGGAAGTGAAGAAGGAGTCCGTAAAGTTCATGGATAACCTTCTGTCGCTGGATGATTTCGGCTGCGGCATAAACAATATGGATATGGTCAAAACCATGTCCCCGGATATCGTAAAACTCGACCGTACCCTGATCAGCGGTATCGATCATATCGCGGAGAAGCAGGAAAACGTAAGAGCGCTGCTCCCCGAATTTCACGCAATGAACATCCTGGTCGTAGCAGAAGGCGTGGAAACCAAGGAGGAGCTGGACTGCCTTATGGCCCTGGGGGTGGACCTCTTTCAGGGCTACTATCTGGGACGGCCTTCATAAAGGCTGCGGATCGCAGGCCGCTTAAGGTATTTTAACGGAAGCTATGCATAAGCCGTTCTCCGGAAAAAAGAGAACGGTTTTTTCTTGACAATATACGTTGCGCGAAATATAATATGGTAAAAGTAAAAAACGGAGGGGATAAAAAATGGCACAGGAGTATGAACAGCTTTTATTGAAGAATCAGTTATGTTTCCCGATGTATGCGTGCAGCAGAAAGATCGTCGGAAGCTATACGCCGTATCTGAAACCGCTGGGTCTCACCTATACGCAGTACATCGTGATGATGGTCCTGTGGGAGAAGGAGAGCGTGAATGTGGGCCAGCTGGGCGATATCCTTTATCTGGACGCCGGGACGCTTACGCCGCTGCTGAAACGTCTGGAAAAGGCAGGTTATGTGACCAGGGAGCGCTCGAAGGAGGATGAGCGCGTCACCGTGATCAGCATCACGCCGGAGGGGACCGCGCTTAAGGAAAAGTGCAAGGATATCCCGCTGAAGATGGCTTCCAACGCTTCGGGGCTCAGCGCAGAAGATGCAAAGGAGATGTACAGGCTTCTATACCTGTTCCTGAAAGGATAAGGATCATTTATGGAGAAAGCTTTTGATATACAGGAATATATGACGAAGGGCGTGGAAAGGGTCGTTTCGGACGCGCTTAAGGCAAGTTTTAAGGATCCGAAGGAGAGCGCCTTCATGCTGGGCTTTGCCGCAGCCAGTGCGGCGGCTTCGAGGAAGCGCAGAAAAGCCGAAAAGAAAGGGGAGCATATCCCGCCTTTTCTGATCGCCAGCATCACGAGCCAATGCCATCTTCACTGCGCGGGCTGCTATTCGCGCTGCAATCACGCCACGCTGGATACGGAGCCTGTGGCCCAGATGACGGATGAAGAGTGGCTGGGCGTCTTTGAGGAGGCGGACGAGCTGGGGATCAGCTTTATCCTGCTGGCCGGCGGGGAGCCGATGTTCCGCAGGGGCGTCATAGAAGCCGCTGGAAAGAAGAAAAACATCCTCTTCCCGATCTTTACGAACGGGACCTTCCTGGACGAACGTTACCTGGAACTGCTCGATAAAAGGCGCAATCTCATCCCGATCATGAGCCTGGAAGGGAAAAAGAAAGTCACGGACGCCAGGAGAGGCGCAGGGATCTATGAGCGTGTGATAAAGAACATGGACGCGCTGCATGAACGCGGACTGATCTTCGGGGCTTCCGTTACGGTCACGACGGAAAATATACGCGAGCTCACTTCGGAGGGCTTTCTGGAGGAACTGTCCGCCAGAGGCTGTAAAGCCGTGATCTTTGTGGAATTTGTGCCCGTGATGGAAGAGAGTAAGGATCTGGCGCCGGGAGAGGAAGAGCGGGAATACCTGAAGAAAGAGATCGCGCGCCTCAGGGCCGAGAAGCCGGAGATGGTGTATATCTCGTTTCCGGGGGATGAGAAGGGCTCCGGCGGCTGCGTGGCCGCGGGGAGAGGCTTCTTCCATATCAATTCCCACGGGGGAGCCGAGCCCTGTCCGTTCTCGCCTTATTCGGATGTGAACATACGGAACAGCTCACTGCGCGAGGCAATGCATTCACCGCTGTTTATGGCCCTGCAGAGCGGGAACATCCTGCTGGATGATCATGACGGCGGCTGCGTTCTGTATGAAAAGCGCGAACTGGTGGAGCAGCTTATGGCCGGATCCGCCTGCGGCGTCCGTGAGAAAGAGAAAGAACCTGCGCTGAGCCCGGCCGTATAGGCGGGCTCAGTCTATCGTTTTCAGCCATTCGTAAACCCTGCCGGCAGCTTCGTCGGCGTCGTCGTCATAGATCAGAAGGATGTTTTCGTCCAGAACCGCGCCCCTGAGCATGGCGGAAAGATCGGCCGGTACGCTGCCTTTTCCGCCGCCGCCGTGCGTGAGTATGAGATATACTTTCAGGCCGCTCAGATCCTGCTGTGAAAGATAAGCTTCCACGGCTTTGGGGACTGTGCTCCACCAGAGCGGGAAGACCAGGATCATGCGCTCGTAGGCGGCGGTATCCGGAAAAGCGTCGCTGCCCGTCAGTTCGGGGAACGAGCTGCTTTTGAATTCTCTGCTGGCTACGCTGATCGTGTCCGCATAGGAAGAAGGATAGTGTTCCTTTACGCGTATGGGATAGACGTCCCCGCCGACAGCGTTCTGCACCATCTGTGCGATCAGCCCGGCGTTTCCCACAAGAGAGCCGTTTTCATCGAGCATGAGCGAAGCGGAAGAGACCGCATCCACATCGGGGGCAAAGTCCGTATTTCCGACGCGCGTGAACTGGACGGTGAGGGTTCTGCCGGACAGCTCCACGGCGGGCATGGCGGTGGCCATCTTACTGTCGATCGTTACCGTTTTAAAATGCCGTCGCAGGTAAGGAACGCCCCAGACGATACCGGCGACGAGAGCGAGGGCCGCAAGGATCAGCAGTACTTTCAGACGTTTCTTTTTCGGGGCTTTAGCGGCTTTCGTTCCGTCCTCTTTGGATCGCCGGGTGCGCGGCAGGGTCAGAAGACGCGCGCCCCAGAATGCGGCGACTGCGAAAAAGATCATGATGCTCACATAGTCGAGAAGAAAGAAAACGACGGGTTCGGAGTCGTCCAGAAACGCGAAGAACTGCGTCAGGAACAGATAAGACGGCATGCTGCGCTTTATCATCGCATAGCAGCCGTATACGGCGATCAGGGCAAAGACAACGGAAAGTACGCGCCGCAGCGTTTTGTGCGGACCGATACCGAAGTAGGTGCTCACGGTATTCATGTGAAGCCCCAGATGGAGCGACATGAGTACAAAAAGCCAGTTTGCGGCGACAAGGTGCAGCACGCGTCCTATGGCGGCCCCGCCGAGCTTAAGGGATACAAACAGATAGTTGGAGATGATGAGCGCGCTCACCATCATCGCGAGCATCAGCAGAAACATCAGGACATTGACTGCGGTATTGACGACGCGCAGCGCCGTCCATTTTCCCTGTTTCAGGGATGAGAGCCATTTACGGTTCAGCACGTGATGCGTGATGAACAGAACAAAAAGGCTTACGCCGATGATCTCGTGCAGCAGCTCGCCGACCAGGGAATAGGCCATCAGCAGCGGCATCAGGATCACCATGGCGATATCGACGCACATACGGATCATTTTTGCGTTTTTGCTTTTTTTCTCATTCATCTCTGAAAACCTCCCCGGGGTGAACGCCTGCTTCAACGCTTATATCATAACATATTCGCGCCGCGGCAGGGGAAAAAGCTGTTACTGTTCACAGCCGGACCGCGCACTCGCTGCGCGGTCACGGCCTAAAACTTATAGCGCGGACCGGGTTTCTTGACGTATCCACGGGGCGGTGATACATTTTTTTCGGAAGGTCCTGATGAGAAGGGCTTTCCGAAATACCGGGAAAGGAAGAGGAAAGATTATGACTCTGAAAGTGATCATGGGACTTTTGATCCCGTTTGCAGGGACCGCACTGGGAGCGGCCTGCGTGTTTTTTATGAAGAAGGAGCTGGGAGTGAAGGTACAGAAGGCGCTTACCGGCTTTGCGAGCGGCGTGATGGTGGCAGCGTCGATCTGGAGTCTGATCATTCCGGCGATGGAGCAGTCGGAGGGGCTTGGGAGGCTGAGCTTTCTTCCGGCCTTCGCGGGATTCTGGCTGGGCATTTTATTCCTCCTGCTGCTGGATTCCGTCATCCCGCATCTGCATATGAATGCGGAAAAGGCGGAAGGACCCAGGGCGGGCTTTAAAAAGACGACCATGATGGTGCTGGCCGTCACGCTGCACAACATCCCCGAGGGGATGGCGGTGGGCGTCGTGTACGCGGGCTTTCTCTCGGGAAACAGCAATATCACGGCGGGAGGAGCCCTGGCGCTGGCGCTGGGTATCGCGATACAGAATTTCCCGGAGGGGGCCATCATCTCCATGCCGCTGTGCGCGGAGGGAAGGAGCAAGGGGAAGGCCTTTTGGGACGGCGTGCTCTCCGGCGCGGTAGAGCCTCTGGGCGCGGCGCTCACGATCCTGGCCGCGGGTGCGGTGATCCCGGCTATGCCCTATCTTCTGAGTTTTGCCGCAGGTGCCATGATGTACGTGGTGGTGGAGGAACTGATCCCGGAAATGTCGGAGGGAGAGCATTCAAATATCGGCGTGGTGATGTTCGCGCTGGGCTTTACGCTGATGATGGCGCTGGATGTGGCATTGGGCTGATGCAGGCCTGCCGGTCAAAGTATCGCTCCGCAGCCGCTGCGTGGGCCGGGCCGAACAATAACGATTCAGCATGAAATGCTTTGGATATAAAGACAGAACGACGATATTGTGGTATAATCGAACTGGTATTGTAACGTTCTTCCGGATACTCCCTGAGGAGGCAGATGACAGAAGGACTCATCTATACAAATGAAAACTGCGTAGGCTGTAATAAATGCATCAATGTCTGCAGCGCCATGGGCGCCTGCATCTCTACGGATCCCGATGAGGAGGGAAGATCGCGTATCATCGTCGATCCCGCGAGATGTGTGGCCTGCGGTGCCTGTTTTGACGCCTGCGAGCATGAAGCCAGGGAATATAAGGACGATACTGATGCCTTCCTCGCGGATCTGGCCGCCGGAAAAGAGATCTCGCTGCTGATCGCGCCCGCGTTCCGCGCGAACTATCCGGAGGAATACGGAAAAGTGCTGGGCGGCCTGAAAGCCCTGGGCGTGCGTCATATCATCAACGTGGCTTTCGGGGCGGATATCACCACCTGGGGCTACATCCGTTATATTCAGGAGCACGGCTTTACGGGCGGTATCTCGCAGCCCTGCCCCGTCGTAGTCACTTATATCGAGAAATATCTTCCGGAGCTTCTGCCGAATCTCTTCCCGGTACAGAGTCCGTTGATGTGCGCGGCCATATACGCCAGAAAGGAAATGGGCATTACGGACCGTTTCGCTTTCCTGAGTCCCTGTATCGCAAAGAAGCTGGAGATCGACGATCCGAAAAACGCAGGCCTGATCGATTACAACGTGACCTTCCGGCAGCTGATGAAGGCGGTGGAGGAGCGCGGGATCAGCGGAGATCCCGTCGACGACGAGGTGGAATACGGTCTAGGAACGATCTATCCCATGCCCGGAGGGCTCAGGGATCATGTGCGCTGGTTCCTCGGGGACAATGCCTTCATCCGTCAGATCGAAGGCGAGCGGCGCATGTTTGAGTATCTTAAGACGCACGCGCAGTCCATCGCGGACAAGGATATCCCCTTTCTTTTTATCGACGCACTGAACTGCGAGAACGGCTGTCTGTGCGGCACGGCCACGGATCCGGAGCTTTCGGCGACGGACCGCGCGCTCTTTAATCTCTTAAAGATCCGGGAAAAGGTGATCACGGACAGTACCACGTCCGCCGTATCGCGCTCCTTAAGTCCAAAGCAGCGGCTGGAAGCGCTGAACCGCCAGTTCTCGAAGCTGGAGCTTTCCGATTATCTGCGGCATTACCGGGATCTTTCCGGGGAATGCGTTATACGCATGCCTGACCGGAATGAGCTGGAGCACATCTTCCGCTCCATGGGCAAGGACAGCAACGCATCCCGCAGGATCAACTGCGGTTCCTGCGGATACGAAAGCTGTATGGATATGGCGAAAGCCATCTATAACGGTTTCAATCACCGCGACAATTGCGTGCATTATCTGAAGAATGCGGTGGAGAACGAGCATCAGAACCTGATCTACAAGGCGCAGCACGACGAGCTGCTGGATATCTTTAACCGCCGCTACGCCATGGAATTCCTGAAAGAAGCCGAAGGGACCTGGAACAGCGTCTCCTATGTCATGGTGGACATCGAAGGTTTTAAGGGGATCAACGCGACCTACGGACATGAAACGGCGGACGATATCCTGAAGAAAGTGGCGATGGATCTGAAGCTTCTGGCGCTGGAGAAGCGCTGGCTGCTCTCGCGCTACAGCGGCGACCAGTTCCTGATCATGCTGAACGAACCCATGACGGAGGATCACCCGTCCCTGAAACTGATACAGGAGGTCTTTGCAAAACCTTATGTTTCGGGATCGATCGAGCTGCATATGTCGGTGAGCATCGGCGTGTGCAACGCGGACGGCATCCTTGGAGTGGAGGACCATATCAACAATGCCGAGGAAGCCATGTTTGTGGCCAAGAACCTCGGCCGCGACCGCATCTTCTTTTACAGTGAGGAACTGCAGGAAAAGGCAAGGCGGGAAAAATACATACGCGAATGCATAAAGGAAGCTTTTGAAAACGACGGCTTTTACATGGTATACCAGCCGAAGGTGGATGCGCAGAAGCTGAAACTGTATGGCTATGAAGCCCTGATCCGTCTGAAGACAAAGGGGATAGGCCCGGGAGAATTCATCCCCGTTGCGGAAAAATGCGGCTGGATCTGGAGGAACGGCCGTATTACGACCGAACTGGTCGTGCGTCAGCTGGCGGCGTGGCGTGATGAAGGACGCACGCTGTATCCGGTGTCGGTAAACTTTTCCAGCAACCAGATCAGCGATGCGGGCTATGTGGATTTCCTTCAGAAGCTGCTGGATGAATATGATATCCCGGCAAAGTATATCGAGATCGAGATCACGGAAAGCATCTTCCTGGACCGTAACTCACAGACGGAAGATCTCTTCGGGCGATTTAAGGATATGGGGATACGTCTGCTCATGGATGATTTCGGTACCGGTTATTCGTCCCTGGCCTACCTGACCTACATCCCCGTGGATGTGATCAAGCTGGATAAATCCCTGGTGGATAATTATCTCGTGGACGGAAAGGATTCCTTTATCAATGACGTGATCCGCCTGACCCACGATCTGGATAAGGAGATGACCATCGAGGGCGTGGAGGAAAAATGGCAGTATTACCGCCTGAAGGATTTCGGAGCGGATACCATACAGGGCTACTATTTCAGCAAGCCGCTGATGCCGGAGGAAGCCATCGCTTTTGTTCCGGGCCTGAAATAGCGCATTGACTTTTAAGATACTTTGTATATAATAGGCAGCGTATGCTTTATATACCGACAGTTCGTTTGTACCATCCTGTCGTTAAACAAAACCAGGACTATGATTATGATACCGTGTATTTATGATTATAGCTTTGCGTTTTGTAAAGCTATAATTTTTTTGGCCAAAAGAAATCGGGAGAAAAGGGATGAAAGCATTGGTGCTCTTCAGCGGCGGCCTGGACAGCTCGGTCTGCCTGGGGCTCGCGGTAAAGGAATACGGGGCGGAAGAAGTGCTGGCCCTGTCCGTATATTACGGGCAGAAGCACGATAAGGAGATGAAGGCTTCCGAAAAGCTTGCGGCGCATTACGGCGTAAAGAGGATCACGCTGGATCTGGGCGAGATCTTTAAGGACAGCAACTGCAGCCTGCTGCAGGGCTCCACGGAAGAGATCCCGCATGAGGAGTATGCGGAGCAGCTGAAGAAAACGGAGGGAAAAGCCGTGAACACCTATGTGCCCTTCCGGAACGGACTCTTTCTTTCCTCGGCCGCGTCCATAGCGTTAAGCCACGGCTGCGCGGAGATCTGGTACGGCGCACATGCGGACGATGCGGCGGGAAGCGCTTATCCGGATACCAGTGTGGTGTTCAACAGGGCGATCTCCGAAGCGATCCGCATCGGGAGCGGCGAAGAACTGAGAGTCGTGGCGCCTTTTATCGATAAGAGCAAGGCCGAGGTGGTGGCGATGGGGACGGAGATTTCGGTTCCCTTTGAACTGACCTGGAGCTGTTATGAAGGAAACGAAAAAGCCTGCGGCGTGTGCGGCACCTGCAGGGACAGGATACGGGCTTTCCGGAGCAACGGCCTGGAGGATCCCGTCGTATATGAGAAAGGAATCTGAGAAATGCCGAATGAACTGCTGTTTGTCTTAAGTGTACTGGTCTATCTGGGGAGCGTGCTGCTGCTCTACCGGCTGTTTGGGAAGAACGGACTTTTTGCTTTTGCGATCTTCGGAACGCTGCTTGGGAATATCGCCGTCTGTAAATGCGTCGATCTCTTCGGTCTGTCGACCACGGCGGGAAACGTGCTGTATGCGTCGACTTTTCTCGTGACGGATATCCTTTCCGAGAAATACGGGAAAAAAGAAGCGAGGAACGCCGTGCTGTACAGTTTTTCGGTCATGCTCCTGTGGCTTCTGGGAACGCAGCTGATCCTTCTGTTTACGCCGAACGCCAACGATTACGTCAATGAGAGCCTGGTCACGGTGTTCGGTCTGGTGCCGAGGATCACGATCGCCAGCCTGACGGGCTTTATCTGCAGCCAGAATATCGACGTTTTCCTGTATCATTTCATCTGGAAGAAGACCGGGGACGGCAAGTCGAAGCTGTGGCTCCGCAACAACGGGAGCACGCTGATCAGCCAGGCCGTGGATACGGTGATCTTTACCTTTCTGGCATTCTGGGGGACTTATCCGACGGGGGTCTTTTTCAGCATCCTGATCACCACCTATCTGTTTAAAGCCGTTGTGGCGCTTGTTGATACGCCGTTTATCTATCTTGCAAGAATGATCCGACCGGGAGGAGAAAAAAATGAGTGAGAGAGAAAGAGAAAAAGAAGGACTGACAAAACTCGGAAACCATCAGGTGGCTTATCCGGCCACTTATGATCCGGGACTGCTGGAGACCTTTGACAACCGGCATCCGGGGAACGATTATTTCGTGAAATTCAACTGCCCGGAGTTTTCCAGCCTGTGCCCGATCACGGGACAGCCGGATTTCGCGACGATCATCATCTCCTATGTGCCGGGTGAAAAAATGGTCGAGAGCAAGTCACTGAAGCTTTACCTTTTTTCCTACAGGAACCATGGGGATTTTCATGAGGATTGCGTAAATACCATCATGAAGGATCTGATCAAAGTCATGGATCCCAAGTATATCGAGGTGACGGGAAAATTCCTTCCGCGGGGCGGGATCTCCATCGATCCCTATTGTAATTACGGAAAACCCGGGACGAAATGGGAAGAAGTGGCCTGGGAACGGATGACGAAGCATGACATGTACCCGGAGAAAGTGGATAACAGATAGATCAGGCAAACGGATGCACGCATTTATACGCTTCCCGAGGCGGGGCGGAGTTGTGTGCATTCTTTGTTTTTATTGACAGATCTGTAGATAAAATATAAAATATATACTGCGATTGAAATGATATTTCGAGCGACGGATCCCGGAAGGATCCGGATCACACAAAGATTCAAGGAGGATTCATAATGAAAGTCAAAAAGAGAAAATCGCTCAAAAAATCCTTATTAAGCAAGATCATCATCTATGTGGCCATACTGATCGTGATCATCACGCAGATCAGTATCAAGATCGCAGTTGATAATATCCAGTATCTCACGAACAACATTTTAGCCAGAGAATCCGTGACCTATGCGTCCGAGGTCCATAACTGGTGGAGCAGCATCGAAGAGCGTGTGGAGCAGACGGCAAGCGTCATCCGGAACATTCCGGAGCCTTCCTATGACGATATGCTCGCAATGCTCCTGAAACTCACGCAGGAGGATCCGGATTCCCAGGATATCTATATGGCTTACGGGGATACCGGCAGATTCCTGGACGGCTCCGGCTGGATCCCGGATGATACCTTTGTATTCACGGACAGGGCGTGGTACAAAGGAGCTATCGACAAGAAGGGACAGATCTATTCCTCCGAGCCTTATGTGGATGCGTCTACCGGAAAGACCTGCCTGGCCTGCTCCATCATGATCCGCGACGGCGTGGTGCTCAGCAGCGATATCAACTTCGACAAGGTTGCCGAAAAGGTCAATCGTTTTGATTCGATCTCGCCTGAGGCGAAGTATTATATCATCAATAAGGATTCAAAGGACATCCTTGTCAGCAGTAATCCCTCCTGCGTGGGAGAAAACATCTCTTCTTCGAATGATGCCGTGGCAAAAGGCATTTCCTCCATCATCGGCTCCCTGAATACCTCGGCTACGCCGGATGACAGCAAGGTTGTGACAGAGAGTACTGACGACGGCGCCATGATGTATACGGCGACGGACATTGAGGACACCTCCTGGGTTGTTGTCAGCGCAGTGCCTGCGTCGCTTCTGGGCGACACGATCTGGAAGGTCATGCTGCTGACGTTCCTAAGCGGCATCATCCTGCTGGCGATACTTTCGATCATCCTGTACTTCATCATCAGTAAGGCGATCCGTCCGGTCACCACGGTTACCGAGAGGATCACGGATCTGAGCAACGGCGACTTTACCGTAAAGATCATTCCGGAAGGAAACAACGAGATCACGACGCTGAGTGAGAGCATGAACAATTATATCGAGAAGATGCGTTCCACGCTGAACAGTCTTTCCGAGATCTCGGGCGCCATGAACAACCGCGCCGGCGAGTGCTTCGAGATCTCCCATACGCTTTCCGAAGCAAACCGCAGCCAGGGCGAATCCATCGAGCAGCTGAACTCGACACTGACGGAAATGAACGGTTCTCTGGAGGAGATCGCCCAGTCGGCAACGGAGCTGGCCTCTACTTCCGGCAAGCTGGCAAAGAATGCGGAAGATGTACGTTCCCTCTGTGATAAGACAAGAGCGGCTTCCGCAAAGGGTAAGGATGATATGGAGGGCATGACAAAGAACGTCACGACCCTGAACCAGACCATCGGAGAGCTTGCGGAGCTGATCCGCGCCACCGCAAAATCCATCGAGGAGATCACCGGTATCACCGATACGATCAATGCGATCTCCGACCAGACCAACCTGCTGTCCCTGAATGCCTCCATTGAGGCGGCCAGAGCCGGGGAGATGGGAAAAGGCTTCGCGATCGTTGCTACGGAAGTGGGCGTTCTGGCCAACCAGTCCGCGCAGGAGACCGAAACGATACGCCGCCTTGTGGATGAAGTGACGATGAACATCAACAACATCAATAAGATGGCTGCGATCTGTGTCAAGGATATGGCGGCCTGCATGCAGGGGGTTGAAGGTGTGAACGAATCCTTCGATCTGATCTACAATGAGGTGGAAAAGGCGACCAACGGTATCACGACCATCGCCGGCGGGATCGAGCGGATCAACGGCGTGGCTTCCGGAAACGAGGTGACGACCAAAGAACAGGCGACGAACATCACCCAGGTGCTGGGCCTGAGCGACAGGATCGTTACGGAGAGCAACAAGCTCCGCACCGAGACCGACAACATCGCCAATATCTCCGAGAACCTGAACCGCTACTCGGATCAGATTAATTCGGATCTGTCACAGTATCACGTATAAGAGAAGTACAGTAATAGAATTTGTTGCGAAATACGGATCATGAGAGGTGAGCGGAATGAGTTTAGTGAGGACAAATGAGAAGTGCATCGGATGCAACCGCTGTGTCCGTTCCTGCAGCTGTATCGGCGCGAATATCGCGGTCGAAAAGGACAGGGGTAATATCATCGAGGTCGACCCGAAAAAGTGTATTGCCTGCGGCGCCTGCATTGACGCCTGCGAGCACGGGGCCAGGGAATATATCGACGATGTCGATACCTTCTTTGCGGATCTGAAACGCGGGCAGAAGATCTCCGTTCTCATCGCACCGGCCTTTCTTGCCAACTATCCCGGGGAATACGGGAAATATCTTGGCATGCTCAAGAAACTGGGCGTGAACCGTTTTATCAGCGTTTCTTTCGGAGCGGATATCACGACCTGGGCCTATATCAAATACATCACGGAGAGAAAGTTTTTCGGAGGCATCTCCCAGCCCTGCCCGGCTGTCGTGGGCTACATCGAGCGCTATCTGCCGGAGCTGCTGCCCAAGCTGATGCCGGTGCAGAGTCCCATGATGTGCGCGGCCGTCTATCTGAAGAAATACATGAACGTGAGCGATAAGCTGGCGTTTATCAGCCCCTGCATCGCGAAGAAGAACGAGATTGACGATCCGAATAACCACGGATATGTATCCTATAACCTGACGTTCTCGCGGCTTGTGGCCTATCTGAAGGAGCATCCGGTAAGCGGTGCGCAGCCCTACAAGGACGAGATCGAGTACGGTCTCGGTTCCATTTATCCGATGCCCGGCGGTCTGAAAGAGAATGTTTACTGGCTTCTCGGCGAGGATGCGCTGGTCCGCCAGATGGAAGGCGAGCATCATATGTATGAATACCTTCAGAGAAACAAGAGCCGTATCCAGAGCGGGCGTACTTCCTATCTCTTCATCGATGCGCTGAACTGCACCAACGGCTGTCTGTACGGGACCGGCGTCGACAACCGCAAGACGATGAACGAGGATGTGTTTGAGCGGATACAGAAGATTCGTTCCGACAGCAAGAACAATTCCAAAAAATCAGCCTGGGGCAGGGAGCTGACGCCGAAAAAGAGACTGGAAGCTCTCAACCGCCAGTTTGCCGGTCTGCGCCTGGACGACTTTATACGGAAATATACCGACAGAAGCAGGGAGTGCGGATATAAGAAGCCTTCGGAGGCGGAGATCGAGGCCATATACCGTTCGCTGAAGAAGGATACGCAGGAGAAGCGGCATATCGACTGCGGCTGCTGCGGATACAGCACCTGCAGGGAGATGGCCTTTGCCATCCATAACGGTTTCAGCCACATCCACAACTGCGTTCACTATATCAAGGACAGAGCCTATGAGGAGAAGGACAAGGCTATGGAGCTGGCCGAAGAGGTGAGCCGCGTCCAGAGGGAGATGAGCGAGAAGAATTCGAATCTGTCTGCCGGGATCAGCGAGAATTTTGACAACCTGCTGGATACCATCGGGCAGATCGAGAAGGTCAGCGCCGACAATGCAAAGCAGACCAGCGGAATCTCCGAGTCTATGGCCGAGGTGGATTCTTTTGCACAGAATCTGAAGGAAGTGCTGTCAAATATTGAAGGCTATCTGGAGAAGCTCGGCGCCAACAACGCCGACGTGATCGCGATCTCCGACCAGACAAACCTGCTGGCACTCAACGCTTCCATCGAGGCGGCGCGCGCGGGAGAAGCGGGCCGCGGCTTTGCGGTGGTTGCCAACGAGATCAAGAGTCTGGCAGAGAATTCCAAGACGACCGCGGATGACAGCAACAAGAACAACAGCGATATCAAGGAAGCCATTGAAAAGCTGATCAAGGAATCGGAAAAGCTTACGAAGATCGTGGAGAGCGTCAATTCGAGAGCGGAGAGCCTGGTGGAATCCAGCGAGAAGACGTCCTCCTCCATCGAGATGATGCAGGACCTCACGAGCAGCGTGGAGAACTCGCTGAAACAGGTCCTGGAATCGTAAAGCGGGAAAATAACAGTTATTACAAGACCCTGATAACAAAGCTTCGTGCTGCGTGGAAAGGAGACATAAATGAAAAAGACATTCTTAAGGATCATTGCCTTCGCGGCAATGCTTGTGTTGATCGCGGGATGCGCGAAAGACGAAAGCGGCGGGCGTGACGACGTGAACGTACGCGTCGGTTCACTCAAAGGGCCTACGTCGATCGGCATCATCCGCATGATCCACGGGCAGGAAAACAGCAATTACAGTTTCACAATGGAGACGCAGCCGGATGTGCTCCTGTCCTCGATGATCTCGGGGCAGCTGGACATCGCGCTCATTCCGGCAAACGTGGCATCCGTCCTGTACAAAAAGACGGAAGGCGGTATCTGCGTGATCGACATCAATACCCTGGGCGTGCTTTACATGGTCAGCGGCGATCACGGGATCAAAGGGATGAAGGATCTCGAGGGTCGTACCGTGTATACGACGGGAGCCGGGACCACGCCGGAATATGTACTGCGCTATCTTCTTGAGAAGAACGGTCTGAGCGACAAGGTGGATATCGAGTTCAAGTCGGAGGCAACGGAAGTGGCGGCACTGCTGGCGGAGGATGAAACGGCGGTAGGTATGCTGCCGCAGCCTTTTGTGACCGTGGCTGTCAATCAGAACGAGGATCTTTCGGTTGTGCTGGATATGACCGCGGAATGGGAAGCCTTAAATAACGGTTCCCGGCTCGTGACCGGTGTGACCGTTGTGCGTAAGGAGTTTCTGGAGGAGCATCCGGATGCGGTAAGCGCTTTTCTGAAGGATCATGCGGAGGATGTGGCATTTGTCAATTCGGATATACAGACGGCCTCCGGATATGTGGCCGAGGCCGGGATCATCGAGAAGGCGCCGGTCGCGGCAAAGGCGATCCCTTACTGCAATATCGTGAGTATCTCGGGCAGCGAGATGAGGACGGCGCTTGCGGGCTATCTGCAGGTACTCTATGAGCAGGATCCGTCTTCGGTGGGCGGCGCTCTTCCGGTGGATGATTTTTATTACGGAGCCGAATGAAAGATAAGTTGAAGAAGGCGGTGATACTGCTCATCTGGCTGGGCCTGTGGCAGATCACCGCCCTTTTTGTAAGCAATCCCATATATTTTGCGACGCCTGTCGAAACGCTGCGGGAGCTTTTTGTCAAGCTCCGGGAGGCGGCGTTCTGGCAGTCGCTGCTGGGTTCCCTGCTGCGTATACTGGGCGGCTTTTTCGCGGCTTCTTTTCTTGCTTTCATGCTTGCGTTTGCAGTGCAGCGATACGGCTGGCTGAAGGAGTTCCTGGCGCCCTTTGTCAGCTTTCTGAAATCGGTCCCTGTCACGGCGGTGGCGGTGATACTGCTGATCTGGTGGGGACCGCGTTATCTCGTGCTCTGCATCAGCCTCATGGTGGTGTTTCCGAATATCTATTCCAATATGCAGACAGGGCTTTCGCACGCGGACAAAGAGCTGCTTGAGATGGCTGCCGTATTCCGGCTGCGCCCGATCGACCGTTTCCTCTGGATCTGCCGTCCCGCGTATCTGCCTTATCTTCATTCCGCGGTCTCGGTCTCTTTAGGGATGTGTTTTAAATCTGGCATCGCTGCCGAGATCATCGGCCTGCCGGAATTCAGTATCGGCGAAAGGCTTTACCGCGACAAGATCTATCTGAACACGGCGGGCGTTTTTGCCTGGGTCATCGTCATACTTCTGCTGAGCAGCCTGACGGAGCGCCTGATCATGCGCCTGCTTAAGCTGCTGTCAAAGTTTCCCGCGCCCTGTCTGCGCCCGGAGACCTGCGGGGGAGAAGGGGATGCGCTGAATACGGGGGCTTCTTTTACGGACGGACTGCCTGAAGGGTATACGCTCTATGCGGAGCGCATCGTCAAAAGCTATGAGGGCAGGACGCTTGTCGATACGGAGGTAAAGCTTAAGGCGGGAAAGATCGCATATCTTAAGGCACCGTCCGGCGAGGGGAAGAGCACGCTCCTCGGGATGCTTGCGGGGACCGTGATACCGGACCGGGGCAGCGTTGCCGCGGGGAGGCTGAGCATGGTCTTCCAGGAAGACCGTCTCGTGGAAAGCGCCAATGCCCTGCGGAACCTGAAGCTTGCAGGCTGCACGGGGGATCTGGCGGCGGAAGTGAGAAAGCTCCTTCCGGAACGGACCCTGATGCTTCCGGCTTCGGAACTGAGCGGAGGGGAAAGAAGGCGTGTGGCCGTGATGCGTGCCCTGCTGCATCCCTCGGATGCGGTGATCATGGACGAAGCATTTACCGGACTGGATGAAGAGACGAAGCAGAAGACGCTGGACTGGATACGTCTGAAGCTGGAGGGGCGGAGTCTTTTGTTTGCGTCCCACGGGACGGAAGCGGAACTCTTTTATGACGCGGAGGAGATCATGCTGAACGCGGATCCCGGAAATGCAGACGATAAGGGCGTTTCAGAAGGCGGCGTAAAAGCGGAAGGAGAATAAGGCTTTATTCCGGAAGGCCGCTTTTCCGGATCACGGGGAAACCGGCTGCTCAGAAGTATGGGCCTGCAGCAGCACAGCAGGTGCATGGCCCGGGACTGAAAAGCAGCTATATAACAGCTATGGGAGGAATATCATGGAGAGCAGGATCGCATTGATCGGCATTATCGTTACGGACGTAACGCAGAGCGCGAAGCTGAATGCCATCCTTTCGGAATTCGGGCAGTTTATCATCGGACGTATGGGGCTTCCCCATCATAAACACGGCGGGGAAGAACTGGCCATCATCAGCGTTGCGGTCGAAGCGCCGCAGCCGAAGATCAGCGCCCTTTCCGGAAAGCTCGGCATGCTGGAGGGCGTTACGGCGAAAGTGATCTACGCAGGGTAAAAATTTTATTATTGGCTATTGACAGAAAAATACTTCGGGTGTAGAATTAAATTACTTCGAAGGAAGAAGTAATTGACAGGAGAAGGGTCCGCCGCAGATGGCCGGGCCGGCAGCCGGAGCGGGAGCTATATGGAGACAGGCGTGCAGGGATTGTCGCCGGAGGTATTCCGGGATATTGAAAACTACATAGAGGAAGTGAAGGAACTCTTATCCTCGGAACTCTGGGAAAATATCTTTCTCAACTGCACAAAGAATGAAGTGCTGATCTACTGGCTGCTTTTCCGGAAAAACGAAGTGAAGATGAGCGAGATCGCGGAGTATATCCATGTACCGCTGAATACGGCGACCGGGATCGTCAGCCGGATGGAGAATAACGGACTGATCGTCCGGAGCCGCTCCGCCGAAGATAAAAGAGTCGTGCTGATCGGCTTCAGTGAAAAGGGAAGGATGCAGTTTCAGAAGCTCTTTGACGAAGTCATGTACTACGGCATGCAGGTGCTCGGCTCACTTACCCGGGAGGAAACGGAGCTCTTCCGCAAAATGACGGCGAAAGTGCTCGAGGTACTGAAGCAGGAGCACAGGAAAGAGGAAAGCGTAAGGAAGGTGCGAAAGATCACCATCGAGTAAGGGAGCGGTCCATTAGGAAAATATACGGCAGCCCGTTTTGGGGCTGCCATAAAAAAAGACAAATACTTCGACAATGGAACTATTCGAGGACTGAAACAAGAGGACAGGGAGAGGACAGGGGGATGGTCCTTTTGAGGACAGGGGGACGGTCCTTTTGTCCTCAAGATGAAGACAGGGGGACGGTCCTTTTGTCCTCAAGATGAAGACAGGGGGACGGTCCTTCTGTCCTCAAGATGAAGGCAGGGGGACGGTTCCCGTGTCCGGAAGGGAAAGAGAAGCGGACTGAAGGAGCGTCCCATCACAGGAAAGGAGAAGAAAATGAGCAGGATCTTGATCTTTACGGGAAAAGGCGGCGTGGGAAAGAGCAGCGTGGCAGCGGCGCATGCGTATAAAAGCGCGAAGGAAGGGAAGAAGACGCTGCTGGTAAGCACGGATATGGCGCACAATCTGGGAGATCTGTTTGAGAAAAAGCTGGGAAAAGAGGCGGAAGAGGTGATGCCGGGACTTACGCTCTACGAGATCGATCCGGAATATGTGATGGAGAACGATTTTGCCGATATCATGACGTACCTCACGAAGCTGCTGGCAAGCGTCAATGACATGAGCATCAGGGATCTGGGGATGATACCCGGAATGGAGGAGCTGTTCTCGCTTTTAAAGATCGCCGAGATCCATAAGAGCGGAGAGTATGAGCGGATCATCGTGGACTGCGCGCCCACCGGGGAAACGCTGTCGCTGCTGAAATTCCCCGAACTGCTTTCCTGGTATATGGAGAAACTCTTTCCCATCGGAAAGATCGGCGTGCGTATCCTGGCGCCGGTATCAAAGCTGGTATTTAAGGTGGAGATGCCGAATAAAAAAGCGATGAGCGACATTGAAAAGATGTATCTGAAGCTTGCGGAGCTGCAGGAGCTTTTAAAGGACCGGGAGACCACGAGTATCCGGATCGTGACAACGCCGGAGAAAATGGTGGTAGAAGAGACAAAGCGCAACTACATGTATATGAACCTGTACGATTTCAATGTGGACGGGCTGTATATCAATCGCATCCTTCCGGCGGATATCGGTAACGAATTCTTTGATCGCTGGATCGACATTCAGAAAGGGTATATCGGGGAGCTGAAAGCCTGCTTTGCGGCGCTGCCGGTCTGCGAGATCCCCTGGTATGACGAGGAAGTGCGGGGCGAAGCGGCGATCCGCAGGATCGCCGAAAAGGTTCTGGGAGACAGGGATGTATTCGGAAAAAGGATCATCACCGAAAGGGAGCGTTTTACCAAGACAGAAACGGGATACAGTCTGGAACTTTTCATCCCCTGCGCAGACAAGGCGGATATCGACCTGTATCAGGCGGCGAATGATATCGTGATCAAGCTCGGAAACTTTAAACGGAACATCCCGCTGCCGAACATCCTGAGAACTTATGTTGTCTCCGGCGCGGCGTTTGAGGAAGGGAAACTGAGGATCAGCTTTGAGAAAGGCGGTGAAGAGGATGAATAAAGAGATGAAGAAAAGACTGAAAACTGCGGCGGAGTATCAGAAAAAAGCCATACTGGCGCTGCTTCCGGAGCGTACGCCGGAACATATGAGAGTGATCGGAAACGAGCTGAAACAGATGCTCGGAGAAATGCTGGCCGGCTGCGTGGCAAACGCTGTAATGAAGGAGAAGGAAACAAAGACGGAAGCGGAGAGCGGGCAGAAAAAGAGCGTAAAAAAGGTTGATATCGTTTGAGGACGGAAGGACCGTCCCCGTGTCCTCAAGATGAGGACGAAAGGACCGTCCCCGTGTCCTCAAGATGAGGACAGAAGGACCGTCCCCGTGTCCTCACTGGTTTTGGAAAGGAGAAAGAGATGAGAGTGATCATATATACGGGAAAAGGCGGCGTAGGAAAGACCAGCATGGCGTGTGCCAGCGCCTGCACCATCGCGGAGAGCGGGCAGAAGGTGCTCGTGATGAGCACGGATCCGGCTCACAGCCTGGGAGATTCCTTCGGCGTGAAGATCGGGCGGGAGGCGACGAAGCTGACGGAGCGCCTGTACGCCATGGAGATCGACACGGTCTATGAAAGCGAAAAAAGCTGGGGAAACATGAAGGATTATTTAAAAAGGCTGCTGACCGCAAAGGGAGGCGGCGGGATCGAGGCCGAGGAACTGCTGGTATTTCCGGGGCTGGAAGAGCTCTTTTCGATGTTCCGGATACTGGACGTGTACGAAAGCGGCGAATACGATACGATCATTGTGGACTGCGCGCCGACCGGCGAAACGCTTTCGCTCCTGAAGTATCCGGAGAGGCTTTCCGGCCTGATAAAAAGATTCCTCCCGGTAGAGAAAGCCCTCGTTAAGACCGGCGGCCGGGTGGTCGAGGGGCTTATGAAGATCCCCATGCCCGGGGACAGCGTCTTTGACGATATCGAGCATCTGATGGACAAAATGGAGCGCCTGCAGAATCTGATGCTGGATAAAAAGACGGTGAGCCTCCGTGTCGTGACCACGCCGGAGCGTATCGTGATCAGTGAGGCAAAGCGCAATTTCACCTGCCTCTATCTGTACGGTTATAATGTGGATGCCGTGATCGTCAATCATATCTATCCGGAAAGAGCGATGGAGGGTTACTTCAGCAAATGGCAGAAGCTGCAGCAGGAAGGACTGGAAGAGATCCGCACATCCTTCAGCGAAGTGCCGCGCTTTTATGTGGAGCTGATGGATACGGAACTGCGGACCATGGAAGTGCTGAAGCAGGTCGGGGCGCGGATCTACGGAGAGAAGGATCCTTCGGCAGTTCTGTTTGAAGAGGAGATCTACCGGGTGGACAGGGAGCATTCCACGCTCCGGATCTATCTCCCTTTTGCGGAGAAGGAGGAACTGACACTGGAGCAGGACCGGAACGAGCTGATCGTGGGTGTGAAGAACGAAAACCGCAAGTTCCCGATGCCGGAGGCCTTTTCGGGGAGAGAAATCGAAGCTGCGAAATTCGAGAACGGCTATCTCTGCATCCGTTTCGCGGCAGCGGAGGAGCCTTAAATGGGCCGGCGCGGCAGCACGAAAAAAAACAGAGTAAGAGCATGTACGTACTTTACAGTCAGAAATATTTTTTCTATAATTATGGTGTTGGCGCACCGTGCGCCGAAGCTCATATCAGGATCTGCGTAAAACAGCGATCCGGCGGGAGAAGGGAAAATGGAGTACAGGGAGATATGCGGGGCCGATGACGCCGCGCTTGCCGCGATCATCCGGAGCAATCTCAGAGCCCATGGACTGGATATCCCGGGGACGGCGTATTTTGACAGTCATCTGGATCATCTGAGCGAATTCTATCTTGCGGACAGGACGAAACGTTTTTACTTTATCGTTGAGGACGGGGAAGAGATCGTCGGCGGCGTGGGGCTTGCGGAGCTGGATTTTATCGAGGACTGCGCGGAGCTTCAGAAGCTGTATCTTACGGACAGGGTCAAAGGCCACGGGACCGGATACGAGATGATCCGCAGGATCGAGGACAAAGCCCGGGAACTGGGATACAAAAAGATGTATCTGGAAACGCATACCGCGCTTGCGGCAGCCATTCATATTTACGAAAAGAGCGGATACCGCGGGATCCGCAAACCGGACGAGGTCGTCCATGGTACGATGAACCGCTTTTATCTGAAGGATCTGTGAGGCGGGGGGTGGATAAATGATCTTTCATACATTGGGCGAATATGAAGAAGGGCGGAAGGTGATCATGCTGCTTCATGGGGAATTTATGCCCTGGCAGATCTGGGAGGATATCGCCATCCACTTTGCGGATAAGTATTTTGTGGTCGTTCCGGAACTGGACGGGCATACGCAGAATAAAGAGAGCACCTTCCAGTCCGTGGAAGATGAGGCTTTAAAGATCAAGGAATATGCGGCGGAAAAACTGAACGGAAAGATCGACATACTCTGCGGTATGGCTATGGGGGGACGTATTGCGGCAACCCTTGCTGGTATGCCCAAGATCAGCGTGGATTATCTGATCCTGGACAGTGTGCATCTGCAGAAGGTTCCCGCGCTTCTGCTGGGCGTCATGCGGATGAATTACCGGAACCTCGTCAAGGGAAGCAAGAACAGGGACGGAAAGGTATTGGCGTCCTGTGCGAAAGATTTTCTGCCGGACCGTTATCTCGGAGAATACCTGCAGATGATGGATCTGATCAAGGAAAATTCGGTCAATAATATCTCGGACAGCGTATTCAGCGATTTTTATTATCAAGCCTACAGCCAGAAGCTGAACATCCTCTTTATTCATGGGACCAAAGGAAATGAATCGATCAGCAAAAAGTGCGCCCAGAAGATGAAGGAGATCAACCCGCAGACAGAGATCCGCTGTTTTGACGGTTACGGACAGTCACAGATGGCGATCTTTGAAAGCGCCAAATGGATACAGGAAGTGGAAAGCTTTATCGAAGGTCATACTTCTTCCTGATCCTTTTTGTAAGTGCGTACAGCGCAAAGCTCGTGCAGACCGCGGCGATCGAGATGATCAGGCAGGTGTAGAGCACGGGCCTGAGGAGCGTCGCGTATTCAGAGGGATCAAAGATCCCGTCATGATGAAGTTCCCAGGAATAGTATATCCAGATGACCGTTGACACGGCCGCAACGAACCAGAGGAAGATGCGGATGATAAAAAGGATGAATATCTTCTTCCGGGCTTTTTTCTTTTCTTCAAGGCTTATTACGGAAATCTGTCCTTCCATCTGTTCACTCCCGAATACATAAAATTCAGTCTTTATTATAGCATGCGCTCTTTATTCAAAAAAGAGCTTTTTTTCTGTTCTCCGGGCAGGGGCGAATGTGACTAAACTGTCACTTTAAAAGTCATCGCCCTGTCATGATCCTGTGTTATAGTGATAAATGTCGAAAGGATGCGGCAGGGACCGCAGAGGAGAAGCGTCACAGAAACAGGCAGAAGGAGACGTCCGACGGCCGGCAGCGTGACAAAAAACAGAAAGGAAAAGGAAAAATGGAAATCCTGAAATGTGAAGATATATCAAAGATCTACGGCGCGGGGGAGACCGAAGTGCGGGCGCTGGATCATGTGAGCTTTACGGTGGAGAAGGGCGAGTTCGTATCGATCATCGGCCCTTCGGGAAGCGGCAAATCCACACTGCTGCATATACTCGGCGGCGTGGACAGACCTACGGAAGGAAAGGTCTTCATTGACGGGACCGATATCCACAGCTTAAACGAAGATAAGCTGGCGATCTTTCGGAGAAGGCAGATCGGTCTGGTCTATCAGTTTTACAACCTGATGCCGGTACTGAATGTGGACGAAAACATCGCGCTGCCCCATCTGCTGGACGGAAGACCGCTGGATCAGGAGAGGCTGGACAGTGTGGTCGAGCATCTGGGCCTGAGCGATCGGAGACGGAACCTTCCGAACCAGCTTTCGGGCGGGCAGCAGCAGCGGGTATCCATCGGAAGGGCACTCTACAGCCATCCGGCTATCCTTCTGGCCGACGAACCCACCGGCAATCTGGACCGGAAGACCGGTGAAGAGATCGTCGGGCTTTTAAAGGAATCGAACCGGAAAAACAGTCAGACGCTCATCCTGATCACGCACGACGAAGGACTGGCGATGCAGGCAGACCGGGTGATCGGCTTAGAGGACGGACGCATCATAAGGAATGAAAAAGTCAGGAATATCGTGTGAGCATGATGCCGGCATAGATCAAAAGGAGCTGTAAGATGAAAAATAAAAAGATCATATTCAAAGTGACTGCAACATATATGAAGAAAAACAGGATGCGCACCATCATCACTTTTCTGGGGATCCTGGTGATGGTGATCATGATGACCGCCGTATTTGTGGGGAAAGACACGGTCATGGAGTTCCTGAAAAGAGCCGTGGAAGCGGATCAGGGAAAATGGCATTACCAGGTCTACGATGTGGACAAGGCTGTGGCCGATGAGATCGCGGCGCTGGATTATGTCGAAGAAACCGGAGTTTCCAGGCCCCTGGGGTATACGGTGTTTGAAAAGAGCGGAAATCCGGAGTGGACGCCGTATCTGGAGATCAAGGGCTATTCGGAGGAACTCTTTGACTGGATGAACATCGACCTTGTCGAAGGGCGCTTTCCCGAAAACGAAAACGAGATCCTGATCAGCGAACGCGCCCTCAGGGACGGAGCGGATATCCGGGTGGGAGACAGCATCGCGATCGACACTTTCGAAAGATATATCCATGTTTTTTACAAGGAAGGTGAAGAGGAACAGGTGGCAGCAGGCGCGGAACCCGGGACACTCGTGTTTGGCAGCGGTTTTCATATCTCTCACGGAGAGACCGTAAAGCTCCCGGACCATTTCCCTTATCTGAGCGACAATGCGGATTTTGAAGCGATCCATAGATCCACAGGCCTGAAAAAGACGGTGACGGTCTCGGGGATCATGAAAGCGCCCTATTACGAGGCAAACGGACAGGGCGGATACATGGCCCTGATGCGGAGCGGGAATGCAGTGGCGGAAGGCGAGAAAGTAAATCTGGTGCTGAAGGTGGATCCGGATATCACCGTGCGCGGGATCGAGGATATCGCAAAGATCATCGATGAGCACCGGACGGAGGCGGAAAGGGCAGAAGCAGAGGCGTTGGGATCCTATTGTGTGGCAGGGGACGGCGAGCATATTCCTTTCGATCCGCAGCAGATCGTTCAGAACAATATGCTCCTGACCTTTGCGGCAAAGGGGAGCGATATGAACTTCAATAAGCTGATGATCTTTGCCCAGGTATTCTTCATCGTACTGATCACGGCGGCAGCGCTGATCCTGATCTACAACGTGTTCAGCATTTCCTATACGGAGAGGAGCCGTTATCTCGGTATGCTCTCTTCGGTGGGAGCGACGAAAAAACAGAAAAAGTGGAGCGTTTACTACGAAGTGTTCTCGCTGCTCATCTTTGCGCTCCCGCTCGGTATCGTGCTGGGACTGCTGCTGATCAAAGGCGCGATGGCGCTCCTTTACCCGCACTTTGCAAGTCTCATCGAGATGATCTCGGCAAACGTAGTGACGGGGAAAAGCTGTGAGATCCCCTGTGAACTGATCGTAAACCCGCTGAATATCATCTTTATCCTCCTTTTTTCCGCGACTGCCGTGTGGATGAGCGCCTGGATCCCCGCACTGAAGATCAGCAGGATCGGCCCTGTGGAAAGCATACGAAGCACAGACAGTATTACGGGGGGCAGGAAGAAGGGATACAGGACATTTTCCCGGCTTATGAAAAAGGGCAGAACGAAGCAGCTGCTGGCGGCAGCGTCGGTAAGCAGAAACCGCCATACGACAAAGGGGATCGTAAGGAGCATCACGGCTTTCATCGTGCTCACTCTGGTCACGGCTTTTACGGTAAGGAGCATCACGGATGTGCTGAAGAGCAAGGTGCAGAGAAATGAGTTCATACCCGGTGAAGCTTTTACGGACTATCAGTACGTTTTCTTTCGCGCAGGGGAAGACTATGCATCCGGCATAAGGGATATCATGGATTCCGAAGAGACGGAAGGCTATAAGGAGCTGTACTACAGCATGTTCGATTATAATATCTGTCTGGATGACTATACGGACGAATACCGTGAAAAGCTCGGCACAATGATCGGAAAGTATTTCCCTGGCGGGGCCCCGGCAAATATCATACTGCGTTATCTGGAGCCGGAGTACGCTTCCGATCATCCCGAGGTGAATCTGCTCATTCTTACGGAAGGGGATTTTGAAAAGCTGGCAAAGAAGGCCGGCAGGGATACGGCAGAGCTTGAGCACCCTGTTCTTGCCTATGATACCCTGGAATTATCCACGGATGACTTCCGCTTTGGCGGAGAGGGGACCGTGAAGCCCGACTACAGCATGTACAGGCTGGAGAAAGTTCTTGATCTGAAAGAGGGTGATACGTTCACACTGCTTGACGAGCAATATGTCCCTGAGACAGAAGCGCTGGAGACGGTCGAGATCCCCGTGAGTTTCGGGGGATATGTGAACAGGGAGGATGCGGAGGAATTCGGCGAATTTCATGGGAAAGCCCAGTGGCTCTTTGTTTCGGAGCAGACGGCTGCTTATATGGGAAGCTTTCTGCCCGGGGAGGAACAGGAAGAGATCGGTTTCCGCTGCATGTTCTTCAGCGTAAATACAAACGATTCGGACCTGCTGCGGAGACTGGCCCAGATCAGGGACGAGTACGGTGACAGCGCAGTCACTTCCGCATCCATCCTGGACGGTTATATGAGTTTTAAGGAGGCCATCACGAGTATTGTAGGTATTGTCGCCGTCTGCTTTACGATACTGATCGCACTGATCTGCCTTCTGAACCTCTACAATTCGGTCATGGGCAGAAGATACGCCAGACAGCGGGAACTGTCGGTACTCCGTTCCATGGGGATCACGAAAAAGCAGAAGACAGGGATGCTGATGCTGGAGAATACAAGGCTGCTGGCAAGAGCGTATGTATATTCCGCTTTGATAACGACGGCATTTGTGGTATGCTTACATAGGCTGCTGGACAGCTGGTTCGGGAAGATGAACTTTACGCTCCCGCTCTGGATGATCGTGCTGAGCGTGCTTGCAAGCTGCGCGGGTCTGGGGCTCTTTACCCTGGCCGGATACGGGGACAGCAAAAAGATGCAGCTGATCGATGAAGTCCGGACGGAGATGGTATAAAGCGCGGAGGATAAATGAAAGTACTGATCGTTGAGGATGATCCGATCATCGTGGAAGGGCTGAAGGTCGCCCTTTCGCAGGAAGAATATGAGGTGGAGGCCTACGCCTGCATGCAGGATGCGCTGGAAGCCGTAAAGAAAGCCGGGGAGGTACACTTTGATGTGTGCCTTCTTGACATTAACCTGCCGGACGGGGACGGTTATCAGGTGTGCAGGGCCATAAGGGAAAGGTCGGAAGTCCCCATCATCTTTCTGACGGCCTGTGACGACGAGATCCATACGGTGCTGGCGCTGGAGCAGGGAGCGGATGATTATATCGCGAAGCCCTTCCGTATCCGGGAACTGATCGCCAGGATCCGGGCCGTGCTCCGCAGGAGCGGGAAAAACGCGGCGTCGGAAGGAGCGGCAGCAGGAGCCGGGGAAGCGGAAAAGGCAGCAGCTGCAGGAGACGGGGATATCGTCCGGATCGGAAAAAATATCCTGAACATACATACCGGGAAGGTGATGCGGGATGGAGAGGAGATCTTCCTTTCCGCGGTGGAATACCGCCTGCTCCTCACCTTTGTGGGAAGCCGCGGACAGCTCCTGACCAGGCAGAGGATACTCTCGGAGATGTGGGACAGCGCCGGGGATTTCGTAAACGACAATACCCTTACGGTTTACGTGCGCAGGCTGCGTAAGAAACTGGAGCAGGAGGGGGACGAACCCGTGATACAGACGGTGCGCGGGATCGGTTACCGGATGGACTGAGAGGATGAAACGGAAGCTTGCGGTCATAGCGGCATGCGCGCTCATATGTGTCCTTATGAGAGATCCCGTATGGATATGCGGGATGCTCATATTGTGTATTATCACATTATTGTGCATTGATGTGTACGATCACCTGAAGCTTGAAAAGCAGATCCGTGAGCTTACGGACTATATCACCAGGGTACAGGATCTGGCCGAGCTTCCGGAAATGGCGGAGATCCGTGAAGGAAGCCTGGGGATACTCCGGAGCGAGATCTACAAGGTGGTCACGATACTGCGTGAACAGTATTCCGCCGAGCATAAACAGAAGAAATACATGTCGGATATGATGTCGGACATCTCGCACCAGTTCAAGACGCCGCTCACCGCGATCTCGCTGATGACGGAGCTGCTGATGGGAGCGGAGGTGACGGAGGAACAGCGCCTGGAATACGCTGCAAAGATCGATCTGCAGATCGGCAAGATGACCTGGCTGATCCGCAATCTCCTTACGCTTTCGCAGCTGGAGGCCGGCGTGCTGGAGATGAAGTTTGAAGAGCTTCCGCTGAAGGCAATGATGGAGGAGACCACGGATCCCCTTGCCGTGATGGCGGAGGTGGCGGATGTGAAGCTTCAGTGTGATATACCGGAACAGATCGTGATCCGAGCGGATAAGCACTGGTTCCGGGAGGCGGTCAGCAATATCGTCAAGAACTGCATCGAGCATACGCCGGCCAGCGGCTGTGTAAAGATCACGGCTTCACAGAACAATCTCTGTACGAGGCTCTGCATCGAAGACAACGGGAAAGGCATTGAGGCGGAGCATCTTCCGCATATCTTCGAGCGCTTTTATAAAGCAGGCAACAGCTCGCCCAACAGCGTGGGGATCGGGCTGGCCATGGCAAAGCAGATCATCTCGTCCCACGGCGGAAAGATCGAAGCGGAGAGCGAGGCCGGAAAGGGCGCGAAGTTTTTGATCACGCTGTATTCCTGATGCGGAGTCCCGGAGGAAGCGCGTCCCTGTTATGACGGGGAAAATGATAAGAAGGAGACTATATGCCCTGGCAGGATGAAAAGCTTTTATATATCATCATCGCGGTCCTTGCGGCGGCGGTGCTGTTTCTTATCCTCTTACACGGGAGCATCCGCAGAAAACAGAGATACCGGCAGGAGACCGAAAGGGAGGTCTCCGGCAGGAGGCGGATCAGTCCCGGGATGAAGCAGAGGATACTGGAGAGGGACGGATATACCTGCCAGATCTGCGGCATCTCAAAGGATTTTGTCGATGAGCTCTGCCCCGGCCTGGGAGATTACCTTCTGCTGGAGATCGATCATATCGAATCCGTAGCCGACGGAGGGAGCGGAAAGGACGAGGACAATCTGCAGGTCCTGTGCTGGAGATGCAACCGTAAGAAAGGCGGCTTCCGGACAAACGAGGAAGTAAGGGATACGATCGATTACGGGATCGAGCTTCTGGAGGATGAGCTCTATGGAGATGAAGCTTATGACGACGAAAGCATGGAAGAGGAAACGCCGCGGAGACGTTTTTGAACAGTTCCATAGAGGCGGGTACGGGAGAGATTATGAGAAATGTTCTGATCGTGGAAGATGACGAGGTGATCGCGGAGGAGCTGGCGAAGCAGCTGGCCGGATGGCAGCTGAAGGGCGTGACGGTAAAGGATTTCCGGGACGTGATGGGTACTTTTGAAGAGTGCAAGCCGGACATCGTGCTGATGGACCTGAAGCTTCCCTGCTACAACGGATTTTACTGGTGCACGGAGATACGGAAGGTGTCGAACGTGCCGATCGTCTTTCTGTCCTCGGCGGACGATAATATGAATATCATCATGGCCATGAACATGGGAGCGGATGATTTTATCGCAAAACCCTTCGATATGCAGGTGCTGATCGCCAAGATCCAGGCGGTGCTGCGGCGCAGCTACGGCGAGAGCCTGACGCGGCATGTGCTGGAGACGGGCAGTGTGAAGCTGAACCTGGATGATACGACGGCCGAGGTGGCCGGGCAGAAGCTGGAACTGACAAAGAACGAATTCCTGATCCTCAAGGTGCTGATGGAGCATCCAGGGCAGGTCGTTACGCGTGAGCAGATCATGGAAAGGCTCTGGGGCGCCGAGGAATTTGTGGACGACAATACGCTGACCGTGAATATGACACGCATACGGAAAAAGCTGGAAGCGGCCGGGGCAAAAGATCTGATCACGACCAGAAGAGGGATGGGCTATATCATTGGAGAAGGATGAATTCCGAAAAGAAAGCATCGTGATCCTGTGTGCGAATCTGACGGCGGCCGCGCTTCTGATTGCGGCCGGTTTTCTCTATGACATCAATCCCGAATTTGTTTTTTACGAGACCGCGTTCCTGCTGATCGTTACCGCAGCCGCGCTCCTTATCCGTTACGGGCAGTACCGCAGGAGAAAGAGAAAAGAGGCACTTGAGACGGACGATGGGGCAGAGGAGCGGAAGCAGTATGAGCTGTTGAAGGAAAAGGAAGATTTCTTTGCGCTCTGGGCGCATCAGATCAAAACGCCCATCGCCGCGATGAACCTTCTTCTGCAGAACGAAGAGCCGGACCGCGCGCAGTGCAGGCAGGAACTCTTCCGTATCGAAAACTACGTGGAGCTGGCGCTGGATTACACGCGCTTTGAAAATCTCTCCGGCGACCTGCAGCTCGAAAGCTGCGAGCTGCTCCCTATGGTAAAGCAGACCGTGAAAAAATATTCCACGATCTTTATCCATAAGCACCTGAAAGTGGAGCTGAAGGATCTGGACACAAAGATCCTTACGGATGAGAAATGGTTCTGTTTCGTTCTGGAACAGATCCTCTCCAACGCCCTCAAATATACGAAGGAGGGAGGCGTCACGATCCGTGCGGAAAAGGACGGGGCGTGTACGCGCGTTGTGATCGCCGATACGGGGATCGGCATACGCAGCGAGGATCTGCCGCGTATCTTTGAAAAGGGCTTTACGGGCTGCAACGGCAGGCTGGATAAAAAGGCGAGCGGCCTCGGGCTGTATCTGTGCAGGGGCGTGTGCGACAAGCTGGGACACGGGATCGGTGCCGTGTCGCAGGAAGGAAAGGGGACGGAGGTCTTTATAACGACCGCCGCGGCGGAGGATCGGGAGAACCTTACAAAAATGTAAGTTTACAAAAGCGGATCGTAAGGAAAAGAAAGTGCTGTGCATTTTCTTTTTTGTTATGCTGGACACATCAGAAAGAACGGGAGGAAAAGATCATGGCGTTACTGGAAGTCAATCATGTGAAAAAGATCTACAAGGCGAAGCTCGGGGCGGAGACCGTGGCGCTTTCGGATGTGCATTTCAGCGTGGAGGAAGGCGAGTTCGTGGCGATCATGGGCGAATCGGGCAGCGGAAAGACGACGCTTTTGAACATCCTGGCGAGTCTGGATGTGCCCACGGCCGGCAGGGTGCTGGTGAAGGGAAAGGATTTTTCGGCGCTGAAGGACGCCGAAAGAGCGGTCATGAGAAGGGGGAACCTGGGTTTCATCTTTCAGGATTTTAATCTGCTGGACAATTTTACGGTGGAAGACAATATACGGCTGCCGCTGGTGCTGGCGGGCGAGGATCCCGCGCACATGGACGAAAAGGTGACGCCGCTTGCCGAACAGCTGGGGATCGGCGCGCTTTTGCAGAAATATCCCTATGAGATCTCGGGCGGGCAGAAGCAGCGCACCGCCATTGCAAGGGCGCTGGTCACGAAGCCGCAGATCCTTCTGGCAGACGAGCCGACGGGAGCGCTGGATTCCAGAGCGGCGACCCGGCTGATGGAACAGCTCTGCGAGATCCACCGCGGCGGACAGACGATATTGATGGTCACCCACAGCAATGTGGCGGCCAGCTATGCGGGACGCGTGATGTTCATCCGCGACGGCGAGGTCTTCCATCAGATCTACCGCGGCGACATGAGCCGTTCGCAGATGCTCGACAGGATCTGCGACGCGGTGACGGTGCTCATGAGAGGAGGCGACGAAAGTGAATCGTAAACTGCTGACAAAGCTTGCGCTCGACGGTATAAAGAAGAATAAGAAGTCCGTGTTTTCCTATGTCCTTGTCGCGTCCGTCACGGTCATGATCTTTTATATCATGGTCTCCATCGCCTGGAGCGACCTTCTGATCCGGGATGGAAAAGAGCTTTTTTACGGAGCAAAGAATATCTCTCTTCTCCTGCGGCTCGGCAGCTTCATCGTAGCCGGCATCGCCGTGATCTTTCTCCTGTATGGGAATCATTTCGTGATGCGGAGCCGCAAAAAAGAGATGGGACTTTACGGCGTGCTGGGACTGAGCAAAAGGAACATCAGCCTGGTACTCCTGACCGATACGCTGGTGCAGGCGGTCCTTACCCTGCTGATCGGCCTTGCCGCCGGGACCTTCCTCAATAAGCTGATGCTGCTGCTTTTGTACAAAGCGGTGAAGCAGCCGCCGGTGAACGGCCCGGTCTTTTCCGGAAGGGCGGTCTGCGCTACCCTCATCCTTTACGGCGCGGCTTTCCTGGTCTGTTACCTGGTCAAGTTTTTTTCGGTAAGGCTCGGAAATCCCATCACGCTGCTGCGTGCGGAAAACATGGGCGAGAGCGAGCCGAAGGTTAAGCTTTCCTCCCTGATCAGCGGCGTGGTCTGCATGGGGCTGGGCTACTACCTGGCGCTCACGACCGGAAATTCCTATTCGGCGCTCACGATGATCTTTATCAGTATCATCCTGGTCATCGCCGGCACCTATGAGCTTTTCATCGCCGGCAGTATCTTCATATTGAAACGGCTGAAGAAAAACAGGAAGTTTTACCTGCGGAGCAGGAATTTCTTCAGCGTATCCAACCTGATCTTCCGCATGAAGCACAACGCCTCCGGACTTGCGTCCATCTGCGTGCTGTCCACAGGCGTGATCCTTCTGCTCGTGTGCTCCCTTTCCCTGATGATGCTGGGCGAGCAGAATCTGAACATGAGATATCCGACGGACCTGCTGCTGCATATGACGAAGACGGCGGAAGAAGACAGCGCGGGATATAGCGGAAAGCTGGCCGGGATCACGGCGGGGAGCGATGCGGCGGTTAAGGAGAGCATATTCCGGCAGTATTACATGACCATGGTCCTTAAGGAGGACGGCGAGTTCAAAGCCGTGGATCCCCATTATCCGGACTGGGCCAGAATGGAGACCGTCTACATGCTGACGCTGGAGGATTATAACAGCTATCTGGGGAAAAATGAGACGCTGGCGAAGGATGAGATCCTCTATTACGCTTCCGAAAGCAGGAAAAAAGCCGGCGAGAGCCTGAGGCTCTTCGGCAGGGAGCTGAAAGTCAAAGAAGCGATCGGGGATGAAGGTCTTTATTATATCTATGACTCGACCATGGGGCTTTTCGAAAAAGACATCCTTGTGGTATCCGATGCGGACGTATTGAAGGAGATCCGCAGCCTGGAAGCTGCGGAAGGGGAAGAGCTTGAGACTTTAAAGGTCTTTATCGGGATCGAGTTCGCGCAGGAGCCGGAAGAGAGCAGCGTGCAGACGCTTGTGCAAAAGCTCAGGGAGGCCTTTGGGGACGAAGCGGATATCCGCTATAAAGAGGAGGAAAGACAGTACTTTTACTCCCTGTACGGCGGCGTGTTCTTTGTGGGGATCTTCCTTGCGGTGCTCTTCCTTGCGGTGACGGTCGTGATCATCTATTACAAGCAGATGTCGGAAGGATATGAGGACCGGAAACGATTTACGATCCTGAGCAACGCCGGCATGACGGACAAAGAGGTAAAACAGACGATCAAAAGACAGGTCATGATCCTCTTTTTCCTGCCCGTCTGTACCGCGATCAT
>JAEEGL011356761.1_pt1 | contig 37108 bp, 34 predicted proteins | sample 9134231 | NCBI WGS metagenome assembly JAEEGL01 (sample SAMN16246548, study PRJNA631951) | gut metagenome | biome: gut microbiome; feature: rumen; material: fiber-attached | host: Bos | place: Iran: Karaj | collected 2018-10 | reverse complement strand
TCATCGTGTCCCGGGACAGGTCTCCGAGAACCCTGAACGGGATCGAGATCCTTCCCGTCAGGGAATTCCTCAAGATGCTTTGGAACGGAGACATCTATCAATGAGACAAAGAAGGAAGGGGACACCATCACGGCGGCCCCTTTCTGCGATTATTATGATGAATATGAGCGGTCAGATGCTCGTCCTCGCCCTGTTGATGTCCCGTGTGTCCACGGTCATGACGAGGTTCCGCTGTCCTCCCGACTCATAGAGGTAGATCCTAAGGACCTGATCGTTCGACAGGGTCATCTTGTCGAATGAATAGGCGATGCGCGTGTATTCCCCGGGCCCGGCCGACAGCTTCCCGTAACGGCTGCGCGGGAAGACGGTCTTGTCATAGCGTACCGTCCTTTTCCCGTGGCGCTTGCTCTCGATGACGAATGTCGCGTCGGAGATGTCGTAGCTGATCCCGGACGAGTTCTTCAGCGAGATGGTCATGTATGTGATGTCGCTGAAGGAACTGATATCTTCGCACAGTACTTGGATGTCATATTCCCGGCAGCCGATATGGAAGAGGCGCTGGGGTAGCCTGACCACTTCGCTCAGAAGGGGGGCGGTCCCGCTTTTCCAGGTGGATACGTTCCCTGGCGAGCGTCCTTGCTGGACCGGCCGTCCGGATGGGACCGGATGCGGCTCCCTCTTGGCTTTCACGTCGGAGATCATCTGGGCGGTGGAAGAGACGTAAAGGCCCGATACCTGCTGCGCCGGCTTCCGGATATCCACCACGAGCTCCTCCGGCGAAGGGTCGAACACGACGATGAACGTATGCATCGTCCCGTTCGATTCGAGGGCAGATACGCTGCATGAGCCGGAGAAGGACTCCTTCGCCTTCAGCGCGAGCATGTTCTTGTTCTGTTCGATGATCTTCGCGACCACGTACCGGCTGTTCGACAGGTCCGCGTAGGTAAGGTCCGTGGAGAAGATGATATGGGTGGTGTAGGCGGAGGATATCCTCAGGGTATCGACCTTTGCCTCGAGTTGGATCGCCGTGAACGTGGCGATGATGATGGTAAGGAAGGTTTTTCTCATTTTGTTTCGCGATAGTTCGTTTCTTTCATTTTCTTTTCGACTTGACCAGGTAGAACTGATAGCCGGCGGGGACCTGCACGGCCGTCTCGTCGCCCGAGAGGGTGATGAGCGAGAGTCCGGTGTTCACCACATCCTGGGCCGCCCTTCCGACGCGGGAGGTGAGCCGCCCCCTGGCGCCCGAGACGGCAGTCCCTGCCGCCTTCGAGGTGGTCTTGTCCGAAATGCCGGGGCAGTAGATGCCCTTCGTCCCGTCATTGTCATAAGCGTCGTAGTCCAGGTTGATGATCTTTCCGCCGAGGTCGATGCTCGCCACGTTGAGATCCAACCTGGAACCGATGCTGCATACGGCCATCAGGTGGGTGTTCCTCGGGACGAGCTGCCCGTCGATGACCATGTCCTCCAGGAGACGGACGGATACGCGCTCGCCGCTCTTGAGTTTCCCCGAGCGGACGAACATGCACTTGAACGGATAGGCCTCGTCCGTGAATAGCGGCTCATCATCCCCGTCCAGCGAGGACACACCGGATGTCGTGACCGTGCTGAAGCCCTCCTCCATCGTGGTGACAGACCCGGAGCGGCGGACCATCACACGGTCCACGTCGATCCGGTCCCGCGGCTCTTCCTTTTCGGAAGGGAGCCCCCCGCTTTTTCCACCCCCGTCTTCTCCGCCCTCCTGCTCTGCCCTCATCCTCTCTTCCTGGCGCCTTATCACCTCGTCGATGGCGGCCTGCCGCTCTTTCTGGTACATTGCCCTGCGCTCCGCTGCGTCCGGCCTGGACGGGGATGCCGGAGGCTCCTGCGTCCTTGTCGGGGAGGGTGCCCCTCCGAACACGTCCTCCGCCGTGTAGGTGCGCGGCCCGCGGCGGCCTGCTCCGTCCTGCGCCCTCCCCGACACGACATCCACAGGGTCCTCGATCTCCTCCCCTCGGGCGTCCAGCTCCTCTCCCACCTCGTCCCAGTAATCCTCGATATTCGAGCGCCCGCTCCGGTAGGACTTGATCTTCGATTCCTCCATGGGCTTCTCCTCCGCGTTCTGCACGTCGATATAGACGTTCCTCTCCTCCCCGGACCCCATCCTTCCCGAAGGGGACTGGGACCAAATGAAGAGTATTGCGAGGAGGATCACCACGACACCGCCTGCGACCGTCAGCAGGAGAACCCCCTTTTTCTTTCTGTCCATTTCCATGTGTATATCCTTATCTCAGAAGGTGATAGCATTTGACAATATTGACCACGAAGACGGCAAGGCACACCGCGACGAGGATCCACACGCCGACGGTCATGATCCCGCGGTCCTTCTGCTCGAGCCATTCGCGTAGCCTGTCGACGATCCTCATGTCAGTTCCTCCTCCGGGTTTCGGTCCTCTCGTTCCTCACGACCTGGAACTTCTCGATCATGAACCCGTGCGGGTTGGATTTCGAGCGTCCGACATCGACCAGCCGGCCCGTGCTGACGAATTCGTAGGCGGAGATGTTGCTCTCCCGGACGACGTAGACCTTAGCGTAGGTGGTCTCCGGATAGGGATAGGTGCCCATGTCCACCTTCACCGAGTCGATGAGGATCTGCTGGGTGGCGTTCGCCTGGATCATCCGGGAGTAGAACCCCTGCTCCTGCAGGTCGTTGAAGTAGGTGAACGCGCTCCGGTCCGCCATGACGAGCGCCTGCTCGACGCTCCGCTTGATCGCCTCGCTGGAAGGGGAGAGGTTGAACATGTGCTCGTGGAACCGCGTGACATGGTCGATGGCCTCCAGGTCCCGCTGGACCCCTCCGGCGGAGACCGTCGCGCTGAAAGCCCCTCCCTTGTCCAGGACGTAGACGTTATCCGAGTGCAAGCCGATCCACACGGCCGCGAAGACGAGGGAGACTACCGCGACGACGGCCGAGCCTGCAACGCAGGCGATGGTGATGGCCTTTGTCTTGCGGAACGAGGACTCAATGGTGTCGAAGTGCTTGATGATGTTGTCCATCTGTCGTTTCTTTTGAAATGTTATTTCCTGAGGATCGCCTTGAGGGCCCCAGCCGTCTGAACGGTCTCGCGGATCCCACCGATGGACGAGCTGTGGGCGTCATTCGCCCCCGTGGACTCGATGATGTACGCGGCAATCTTCGGGACGGCCGCGACATTCATGATAGCGACGATGCTCATCGCCACGATTACCCACTGCTGCCCGAGCTGGTAGGCCTGGCCGAAAGCATCCATGAGGCGGTTGACAAGGTATACGTTGATGTACATCACGAGCTGCCCGACGGGAATCCAGAACGCCACCTGCACATAACGCGCGACCCATGAGGCGATCGAGCGGGAGAACGACGGGATGATCGCGAGGGCGAAGGCGTAGGGCCCCAGCAGGGTGAGGATCGTCAGGTATACGTAGCAGTACACCTGCTGGCCGAAGACGAACAGGGTCATGACGAACATTAGGATGGAGTTGATCACGAGGCCGATGCTGACGGCCGACAGTTTCTTCGCCTCGACGGCGAGCCCGAGTGCGGCGACGGTGACCTTTTTCCAGGTGTTCTGGAACTTGACCTTCTGCCGCTGCAGCCACTGGACGACCTTCCCACCCTCGGAGTGGGCGTCGGAGGCGTCGGCGAGATCCTGCTCGTCGAGCGCGGCGTCGACCTGCGCCTGGACCGAAGCCCAGCTCCGGTCGATCTCCTGACGGGCGAAGTCCCTCAGCTGCGCGTAGTAGTCGGACGTACTGACGGACACGCGGGCGGTCATGCTCCGGGTGAAGACATTGCAAAGCCGATGGATGGGGGAGGCAACGAACGTGTTGAAGTTCATGATGACCATCAGCAGGACGACGGGCCGGATGACTGACCAGAGGGTGATCCCGGCCCCCTGCATGTAATCGTTCGCGACCTTCAGCAGGACGACGGCCGCGATGAGCGCGCCCCCTGCCACGGCGACCCCGGTGACCGCGCCGAGCTGGTCGGCGACGATCTCCGAGCGGAGCGAGTCCAGCAGGCCGAGGATCCCCGTCCCGGGGTTCTGCCCGAGACCGGCAAGCGGGTACACGAGTGAGGGAGAGCCGATCATGGCCTAGAATCCGAACACCTTTGTCAGCAGCGCCAGGAACGCCACCCCGCCGAACATCGCGACGCCGATCCTCAGGAAGACGACCTCGCTGCCGGGCTCGCCCCGGAGGAACTTCGCAAGGGCGACGGCAAGGAAAAGCGCGCAGAGGATCGCCAGGGCGATGGTGACCGCCCCGAAAGCGTTCCTCGTCCCTTCGGCGAACTCGTTCCCGTTCTCTCCGAGAGCCTCTTCGACGGACATGCGTCCCCTCTCCTGCAGGGCCGGGAGCACCGCTGACGATACGGCTCCCGTCCGCTCCGCGCCGATGCCGTCCAGGCCGTAGCCCTCATCCCTTCCGAGCAGGAGGTTCTGAGCCTCGACCACCGCTTCCACCTCGTCGAGCTGGTTCATCTCGTCATCGATCTCCTCCCGGGCCTGCCGGGCGGTAGTGGCGATCCGGTCCGATGCATCGTCCAGGAGGTGGATCTTCTCGTTCCGGTCAATGTCGTCCCGCTGCATGATAACCTTCGCCTGGTTGACCATGCTTCCGATGAGCTCATACTGGCGGAGGAGCTGCTTCTGGAGTGCGTTGATGTAATAGGGGTTGAACCGTCCGTCCGCGGCCATGTCCTTCAGGCGCGTGGCGTACATCTTCGAGACCCTGGCGGATGCTTCCAGCTGCCTGCCCATCCGCTGGAACGACTCCAGGTCCTTCATCAGGTCCTGGAACGACTCGTACCAAGAGCCTTCGCCGAAGTTGTTGTTGAACCAGGTCTTCATCTTGTTGAACTCGTCCCACTGGTCGCCGATCCAGTCGAACTCCTCCATCGTCTCGAAGAGCTGGGTGATCGCGTCGGCCGCGCTGGATGCTGTCTGGATGGGGTCGAAGACGGCGAACTGCGCCCGGGCCCGGCGGGTGGGTGCAAGGATGAGTAGACTGGTCAGAAGAAGGGCTGTCGCCCTGACAGGAAGTCTCATGGCTGCGTTGGGATGGCTGTTATTCAGATGCTGGCGGATGTGATGGCCTTGATGGCATCCCGGATGCTGCCGAGACGCCTTGCGAGGTCGTAGAGGGGTTTCTTCCGGACCTTGTCGGATTCGAAGGCGAGCGCCTCCTCGGGGGAGACCTCCGTGGCGTAGACGCCGCTGCGGTCGTTCCAGCGGATGTACACCTCCCGGTACCGGTATGCGGGATTGAGGGAGCGGTTCATCGACAGGATGAGGTCCCGGTCGGTCGGCGGCAGGCCGAGCAGCTCGGCGATGGCGTCCGCATCCTCGGCCGTGCCGTTCTTCTCCAGGATGAACTTCACGTCGGAGTTCTTCAGGATGGCGTCGCTGATGACCTCGGATGACATGATGTCGGAGATCTGCTGGGTGACGACCATCGCCGATGTCTGGAACTTGCGGGCGGTCTTCCAGAGCCCTCTCAGGTACGGTGCCATCGTCTCGTTGGCGATGGCCTTCCAGGCCTCCTCGATGACCATCAGCTTGAAGGCGTCCGATGAGCGCATCTTCGTGTCGAAGGCGTTCAGGATGCAGAGGATGCAGAGGCTGTAGAAGACCTTGTCCGAGACCTGGCTGAGGCGGTCTACCTCGAACACGGTGAAGCGGCTCGCGAACAGGTCCCTGGGGCTCGGATCGTTCAGCAGGAAGGAGAACGTCCCGTCCGCCGAGTAGGGATCGAGCGCGCGGAGGAACCGATTGATGTCGAAATCGATGGGCGAGACGGGGCTGCCCCCGACGATGTACGGATCCTTCGGGAGGCTGACGATGTTCCCGCGGCCGTCCCGCTCGGGAACGATGCGGGGTACGACCTGAGAGGAGACATACCGGAAGAAATCGTCGAAGACGGGAAGCGCGTCCCCGCCCTCTCCGATGACCCGGGCGACGAAGTCCGCGATGATCCGCAGGAGCACCGACATCGAGTCGGTTGTCCAGCCCCTGTCCGGAGCCCATGCCGTCGTGAGGAACGACACGAGGAACGTCACGCCCGGCTCGTCCTGGCGCAGGTGCCCGCCCTCGTCCAGCCAGCTGCGGATCCCCGTGAAGGGGTTGAAGCTGAACGGGTGCTCGGGGTCCCAGGAATGGTACATGCCGTCCCGGCCGCCTGAGACCTCCCGGATGATCTCGCAGAGCCCCTCGTAGGAGTCGCCGACGTCGATGAGGAAGACATGCTCCCCGGCATCGTAGCAGTTGCGGAGGAACGAGTTCATGAAGAAGGACTTGCCCGATCCCGAGGGACCGAGGAGGAAGGCGTTGTAGTTGTCGATGTGACCCCTGTCGCGTGCAAGGCGCTGGACGTCGATGTCGATGGGCACGTTCCGGAGCCGGTCGCAGATGCGGAAGAGGCCGCCTTCCATGGGCTGCTCGAAGGTCTCGTTCAGTCCGAAGCACAGCATGCTCCGCAGTTCGTGCCTCATGAGGTTGTCCGCCCCGATCTCGCACGCCCCGCCGGGAACCCCGGCCAGGAAGAGGGTCGGGACGTCGCTCCGGGACTGGACGGCGACGACCCCCATCGCAGAGAGCGCCGCGCTCACCTTGCCCTTCAGCTCCAGTTCCCCGTCCTCCTCGCCCCACGCAAGAACGTTCAGGTGCGAGTAGACCGACACGAGCGATTCCTTGTGCACGTCGTCGATGTACGAGACGATTTCCCCGGCGGCGACCCTGTTCTCGGCGGAGGAGGACATGGATGTCATCTTCCGCCGCTTGCGGTCCAGGTCCGCGAGGAACTGCCCCTGGGCGGGGACGAGGATATACTGATTGACGACATGCTCACAGTCCAGGCGGATACCGAGGGGGGACGAGCGGGAGAGGAAGAGCCCGCCGGACGGGCCGCTGAGCTCGTCGACCCGGCAGACGTTCTCCACCTCGGAGGGAAGGGTCCCCGACTCGGAGACCTTGAAGGCGATGAGCGCCTTCCCGCCGACCCTCAGTCGCTCTCCTCCGTCCAGGGCGATGTCCGTCATCAGGGGATCACCGCTCCCGAGCATCGTGTAGCGCTGGAGGATGCCGGCCCTTTCTCCGTTCCCGACGAGGTCTTCGTCTGTGAGGCGCCGGGCGTCCAGCCGTCCGCCGCCCGTCAGGACGGTGATGAACTCCCCGGCCTTCGCGGAGAAGCCCGCGATCTCGTCCGCTCCCGGGAGGGGAGCGCTGAACCGGACACCGAATCCCGCGGTCTGGGCATGGGACCTCAGCGCGGATGCCTTGGAGGTCATCGTCAGGAAGAGCAGTTGCCGGTGCGTGAGGTGGCGCCTGCCGGCGAAGTGGGACTCGTAGGCGTCATGGAGGAATCGGCCGTCGTAGCACGGGACGTACCTCTCGTAGAGGAACGTGTCCTGGCGGTGGACCATCGTCCAGGGCGGGAGGATGCGTACTGCCGAATGGAAGGCGAGCAGGATGTCATCGTATCCTCCCTCCGTCAGGGAGAAGGCAACCGGGAGCTCGAGCTCCCAGCCGATGGTCACGTCACCCCTTTTGGAGATGATGACGCCGTCCCGGACGCCCTGGACGGGGAAGACCGAGTCGAGGTCCATCTTCGTGAATACCGTTTCCATGCGCTTGGCTCTTTACCGGGAGATACGTTCACCCCAGAGGCTCCGGAACGGCTGGGGCCTCAGCCGGTAGAAGTGCGGGTACTTCCGCGCAACGATCCGGAGGGAGAACTCCCTGTCACTGGATCGGTCCTGGAGTATCATGACAACGACATAGGCCCCTGCTGCACCAAGCACGAAGAGCACGAAGCCCAGTACGCCGGTCGTCGTCAGGCCGACGAGAAGCGACAGCACCAGGACGGCGCCCGCGAGCAACAGGTACCAGGTGATGAACCGGCCCTTGATGCCGAAGAAGACCGACGGCCTGTCCAGGGCCCTGTAGACCTTGCAACGCATATCCTCTCAGCCGAGCATGGTGTAGTTGATGACCTGCAGGATGATAACTGCGACGAGGAGTCCGCCGCCGACCTTCATGAGTGCGTCGTTTGAGGAAGGGTCTCCCTTGAAGTACTTGAACAGGTTCACGGCGAGCATGAACACGCCGATGAGGCCCATGATGACGGAAACGACGTTGATCACGAGGCCGGCGAGCCCCTGGAGGGTGTCCTCGGCGCCCTGGAGGATGCCTTCCGCGCTGACTCGCGTGTTGGAACCGCCCTGCGCAAACGTGATGACGGGAAGGATGGCGGCCGATGCGGCCGTCCATGCCTTGCGGATGATGTTACTCTTTTCCATGATAAGTATGATTGGTTTTATTTCGTATCAGTCCATGTCCAGCCTGTCCCAGACGAGGTCCCGCCGTCCGCCGTGACGGACATCCCGTACGGTGACGGCCCTGGCGGGTTCCTCCGGAGAGACCGCCTCTGGCGGCGGCTGAACCGCCTGCTCCTGCTCGTAGATGTCGAAATCGTCGAGCTCCATCTTCACGATGGATGGATCGACTGGCTGGAATGCTTTCTGCGAGCGGAGCGTAATGGGATCCACGTCGCACTCCCCGGAGTCAGGGAATGGTTCCCCCTCTTCTATGGACCCCAATACTGGCGCACCGGATGGTTCAGTGACTTTTCCATTTGGGAAGGGGTCGTAAGCTATCTCATAACCCAGGGAGCGGAGCCGGTCGACGATCTCTTGCTTCTCCCCGGGTGGAAGGAACGGATTCCGGAGCTTCTCGATGTCCGAGTCATCGCGAACCTCGGCGACCTGGAGCATCACCTCGAGTGGCATCCGGTCGCCCTGCGGGATGGACATCCGGAGCCTTCCCAGACCTGCCGGGGTGACCCTCACCATCGAATCCGGTGACGGCGGTCCTTGAGGAACGCTTCCCTCCTGCCCTTTTTTCGGTAACAGAAGGGCGATCCCTGCTGCGGCGATGCATGCTCCAATGGCAATCAGTATCAGTAGAATGATCTTCATCCTTATGAGGCGGTGTTTTTTTACGGCTTAAAATATTGGTTGCAGTAATTGTTATTTTGTTGCAAAGGTATGAATTTATTTGATACTAACTACAAATTCCATTAGAAAATGAATAAAATAATAAGCCGTGCGCATATCTGTGCACGGCTGGGTATCAGAAAGATGTTTTATCTGTAATAGATTAATCTATTTGAACTTGAGATAGTGTATTATATGCACTAAAAGTTGGTTAATTTATTGATAATCGGCAATTTCTCTTGGCATACGGATTCCACCTCGTGTACAATTTGTTCACATCTGCCTTTGGAAATCCTGATTCCGGTTCCGGCCTTGATGACCAGATCCAGGTTTGGATTGCCTTCGTAGAAGAGTGACGTCGCATGTTCGCCGTTGCTTCCTTTGGGAGAATAGGTGATGTCGTACGCCGGGGCGAGCTCCCATTTCCCTTCCCTACAGAGGAAGGAGAAGTTCTTGGCGTGGTCGTCCTTGTTTATTGCGACGATGTTCATCACCATTCGTCTGAACATTTCTTCAACTTGCGAAGGATCCTGTGTCAGGAATCCCGTCAGGGCGAGGAGGTTCGTGTAGTCCACGTCCTGGGTGCGGAAGTTTGTCTTTAGGAGAGCGGCAGCCGTTGCTACATGGTGTTTTTGTCCATCCGGCGTAAAGTCGAAACGCTCGATGGCGAAGTACTTCTCGTTGACGAGCCCTATTCTCGGAATGCTTATGCCAGCCTCGCGAGCGGTTTGCATGTAAAGGAGCTCGCTTTGCCCTATGTCCACGGGATCGTAGGTGTGGCGAAATTTCACGAGCCAGTGCGAACCGTCCTTTGCACGCATGCCGGCCTTGGGACGTGCGCCTCCAGAGTTTGCGCTGTTGTAGTAGAGCAGCGATGCGTCTCCGCATTCTCTCTCAGACAGAACCTTCAGGGCTTCGTTTTGGAGTATATCGAGGGCAAGGGCGTCGGACAGTTCCCTGTCGGCGGAAAACCCCGGCATCTCGGGAACGTAGGAGAGTGCTCCCATGCCGGACGTCCCGATGATAGCAAGCCTCTGTAGCGGTGTCAGGTCCCGGAGTGCCTTCCCCTCGTTGCGGAGCATACGGTCCAGAAGATACAGGCCGTACCCGTCTGGCAGGCTGTCTTCGAAGATGGCAAATGTTCCGTCCAGCTTGTCCTTGTCCGCGAAGAAGAGCCCGGTCTTCAGGGGCAACTCCGTTGGGGACAGGGAGAAACCGTTGGACAACCAGGCCGTGTCGTATTCGAAAACGCAAATGTTCGAATATGGGTCCAATTGGATGGTTCCAACCGGGTCTTTCCGGTAGAAGACCTGAATTTTATCAACATTCGTTATCATCGTCCGTTCTTTCTATTGCGGTTTTGGTTGATGGCTTCAAGCTCTTCGGATGTAGAGTACTTGGTCTTTTGCAGTATTGAAGCCATCTCGTCATGGTAGTCGAACTCGATTGCAAGCGCACAGAAAGACTCCAGGGAAATCTTCCCCGTGTTCTCGAAATGTTCGATTGTCGGAGCCGGTACTCCTGTTATTTCTGCGAGAGCCCGGCGGCTCAATCCCTTGTCAAGACGCCTTCTCTTGCAGTTCTGTGCCAGCCGCTGTGTCAGCAGGCCGGGTTGGCGCGAGTAATTGTCAAGTCTATATTCCATAAAATATTATGTAAATATAAATGGTTGATATATGATTTACATATTATTATATGCAAATATAACGCTATTATTATTAATTCGCAAAAAAGGAGACGGATAGCAATCGAATCCGACCCATGTTTCTGAACCGGTTACTGGACCATTTCGTGATGCAAAGGTGTTTCCTTCACGTGGAGTCATCAAGGGTGAAGTGCACCTCCGGAGAAATCTCCACACCCAAGGGGTCGTATTTCTCCTCCGTCCCTTGCATCCTCTCCACGGTGAAGGCTCCGACGGGGCATCAGAAATAGTTCAATAACCCTTTAGTTCAGACACATTATGGAACAGCTCAATTCAGTTATCCTCCGCGGCATCATCGGGAATGCCCGCATCCAGAACATCGGCGACACCGAGATGGCACGCTTCTCCGTCGCTACCGACCACGCCTACAAGAACCGCTCTGGCGAGGCGGTAATCGAGACCACCTGGCATCAGGTCACCGCCTTCAAGAGCGAGAAGATGCCGGATTTCTTCACCCTTGTCAGAGGTGCAGGCGTTGAGGTCAAGGGCCGTCTCCGTAACAACCGATTCACCGACTCGAGCGGTGTGGAAAGGACCGTCACTGAGATCCTTGCGCAGGAGGTCACCCTCATCGGCGTGACGCTTCATTAACCCGCCGGGAGATGGGTTCTCCGCTTCTGCTTGCATTTCTGCTCCGCCCCGGACATCTTCCGGAGCGGAAAGTGATAGTGATGTCTTCGTCCATCACAAAATAAAGAAGGTTTCAATTATTGATAGAAAAAACTATAAGTATTTTTCAATTATAAATTAAAATCCTATATTTGCCGTAACAAAGGATTTCGCTCATGAATAAAGAAATATTACGGACCGTCATTCGCGAGGGCCAGGAAGAAATCGCCGCCGTACAGTCGGAGATTTATAAACGGCCGTACTCGTTCGAAGAGAATGGCAGATATGTGTTGACCGGCATCCGGCATGCCGGGAAGTCCTACCTGTTGTATCAGTTCGCCCTTGAACTGATGAAGCGAGGTCATTCTCTGGAGGAGATGCTCTATGTCAACTTTGACGACGAGCGGCTCTACGGCGTCATTCCCGCCGAAGAATTGGATGAAATCCTTCAGGCCTATGAGGCCATGTATCCCCATAAACCCATTGTGCTCCTGGACGAGATCCAGAATATAAGCGGATGGGAGCACTTCGCCCGTCGGCTTGCCAACAGGAAATACCTCGTCATGATAACCGGAAGCAATGCCAGGATGCTCAGTAAGGATATGGCTACCGTATTGGGGAACAGGTATCTTGACGAAAGCGTGTATCCATATTCTTTTAGAGAATACTTGGGAGCAAAGGGCATGGAGCTGGACAGGAACTGGCAATATGGGAAGCAGCGGAGCGACGTGGCATTGGCTTTCAATGATTATTTTGCCTGGGGTGGCTTCCCCGAGCTGCTGCTCTACAAGAACAAGAGAAAATGGCTGAACCAGTTGTATGAGAAGATCCTGCTGGGCGATATCATCCAGCGGCATAAGCTTAAGAATGAGATGGCCATCCGCCTCACTTACAAGCGCCTTGCGGAAACCGTAAAGCATCCGGTGGCATACAACCGCATTTCCAACTTGGTGAAATCAGCGGGTGTGAATACGAATCCCACCTCCGTCATCGATTATGTTGAATTTGCGAAGGAAGCGTTCCTTGTTTTCTCTCTTGAGAACTATGCTTCAAAGTTTAGGGAGAAGGAGACCATCAAGAAGCATTACTTCGTTGACAACGGGCTCCTGCATCTTTTCTTAAGCGATCCGGATACCGCTTTGCTGGAGAATCTCTGTGCCATCGATCTGCATACCCGGTACAATGAAGAGCAACTGTGGTTCTGGAATCGGAACGTCGAAGTTGATTTTTATCTTCCGGAAGAGAGAACCGCCATACAAGCGTGCTACTCCACCTCTAAGGACATTGCTACTTTCGACAGGGAGCTCAATGCGCTTATCTCGTTGGACAAAGTGCATCCCCTGGATCGCATGGTCATTGTCACATTTGATGAGGAGCGTCTCCATAAAACGGAGGGCGGAAAGGAGATAGAGATCGTCCCCATCTGGAAGTGGGTACTCAGATAGGGGAATCGTTTGGGAGCTATATACCTGTTGTCCAAGAATCCATCCTATGGTAACACTGATACTCATACTGATAACCGCGGCCGTCAGCATCCTCTGCTTCACGGGAACGCTGGATATCCATGTCCTGATGTTCAATGCCTATGAGGTGTGGCACCGGAAGAAGTGGTATCGGATGCTCAGCTACGGCCTGGTCCATGGCGGCTGGGGCCATCTGCTGTTCAACATGCTCACCCTGTACTTTTTCGGCACGGTTGTGGAACAGTACTTCCAGGGAGCCTTCGGTCCCACGACGGGCATCGTCCTGTATGTGATCCTCTATGTGAGTGCCATGTCAGTGTCCACGGTCGGTGATCTGGTCAAGTACAGGGATGTTTACGGTTATAACGCAGTGGGAGCGTCCGGAGCCGTCTCGGCCGTCCTTTTCGCATCCATCCTGTTCGAGCCGAAGATGGGGATTTACATCTACCTGATTCCTATCCCGGTTCCAGGATATATCTTCGCTCCACTATATCTGTTGTATTGCTGGTATATGGCAAGGCGGAACATGGACAATATCGGCCATACGGCCCATTTCTGGGGCGCTGTTTATGGCCTGCTGTTCCCGCTTGTCTGCCGGCCGGCCATCTTCCATCACTTCCTTTCACAACTGGAATTCTAGAGATGGACGGCACGACGGTTATTATCCGGGACGCACGTCCCGAAGAAGCGCCATTCCTTGCCAAATGCATCATGGCCGGGATGAAAAAGATGCAAGACTCAATAAAACAAATGTTCAGAATGTAAAAGTCCCTGGTGTAAACCACATGGAAATGGGTAAAAACTACAAGATGAAAGAAATAATGACAAATGCATTAAAAAATGGCAGCTATGGCCCAGAATTTAAGTATTCTAACTATTAGTATATTAATTATATCTATGTGTTCTTGCTGCAAAACACAACAAGAACACATAGATAATAATCAAATAAGCCCGGAGTGGAATGTTCGTATACCGATTGGTTCAGCCTCAGCTATTACGACAGGGAACATAAATCCCGCACTCATATATAACAATACCATTGTGTTCCCAACTACGATCCGTAACTATCCGGACAAAGAAGATAATCGCCTATGTGGTATAAATATCTCCTCCCATAGTTTACAATGGATTTTCCCAAAAGATACAACAAAAAACTATGGCTTATATTTTCGGAACGCCTCCGCGTACCAAGATAAAGACATTGTCGTGGTAAAGTCATGTTTTAACTTATTTGGAGGAGGTGACTCAGAATCAGTCCTTTGCTTTAGTCTTAAAAATCAAGAAATAATTTGGCAACATCACTGGCCTGTAGACACGTTCTCTAATGACATTGAAAACAATGTATATTCTTATGGTAAGCGATGCTTTTCGGTTATTAACGGACGTCTCGTATTTGCCTTCAATACACGTAGTGGAGAAAAAGAATTAATTTATGATTCAAAAGATTATGATATAAATCACGGGCCAATAATAATAGACGCTTCACATTTTGGCATTTTGGAAACCAAAATAGGAGAAGACGAAGAGGATTACCGCTACACAATCATCAATCCTATTTCAGGAGAGATTCTTTCTCGTAGGCAACTTCCTTATGATAAAAAAGTTAGAGCTACTATCAGCAATGTGATTGTCCAAAACAGAACAATTTTTTATACCGATGCAGCCCATACAGCGGCTATTGATGCTCTTACAGGAGAAATCTTATGGACACGTACAGATGAAGGCTTTCAATGCCAAGAAGGGTTACACCTATCTAACGGCATTCTTTTGAAACACAATACAGAAACTTTTATGGCGTTCAATTCGGAGAATGGAGAAGAAGTATATTTTAATTCTTCATTCGGGTTTGGAGAATCAACGTTATATGGCAACTATTTGTACTGCAACGATTGTGAAGGGCATATTATCGTACTAGAGTATATCTCAGGAATAATTGTGGACAATATAAAGTATCCCAAAGACAATAATGAATTCCGATTCGGAGGGAACTTCTCTCATTTTCCCATAATTCAAGACAATAAACTATATTTAATTGGGCAAAATGCATCAAATAATAAAGATTATAGAGTGTTTTGCTACCCGACTTATCCTTGGAATAAATAATATGAAATATCGGATATTAATAATCAGTATAATTATTTCACTAATTTTTTCTAGTTGCCAACTAATTGACGAATTGATATCACCGAGGATTGAGTGGGATGGAATTAAAGATGGTATTTGTCATGTTGAAAAAAGCGGTGGTACATTCTCTATTTGCGGGACTTTAAATAGTGGTCATGTAATTAATGTGGAAATTCCGAAGGAAAGTGACCCACCTGTCTTGAGAATGAAACCCTAAATAGAATGCAGGCTGTTGCGGTTTTTCATCCTCACAGCCTGCATTTCGTTTGTTGATGAAAAGAAGAATTCAGGTGGGTCAATTACGTGCGGAAAAGGTGCGTTTCCCTTCAGGGAATACTGGGGAATCCGCATTAAATTGCCACCACCTTTGTCTTATTCCTTCTTCAGAAACTAATAATGCAAGCTGTTGGGATAAATACCGCACGAGCCTGCATTCTGTTTGGGATTTCGTCTAAAGGACCAAGGGCATTTTCAGCGGACAGGGGGCAGTTTGCGAAGGGGCGGGAGGCACACGCGCGTGTCTGATCCATACGGCCCGGCTTGTTCCCCTGACGCTAGATAAGGTTTCTGTTGATAGCTGCGAATACGGCCTCTGTAATGCTCTTGACCCTGAGCTTGGAGAACATCACCCGCTTGTACATTTTCACCGTGTCGATAGATTTCCCGAAAATCGAAGCGATTTCCTTCATCGTATAACCCTGGGAGGATAGAAGCAGAATCTCTTTCTCCTCATAAGAAAGCATCAGGCCTTCCTTGAGATACCAGCGATCCTTCTCTAAGGAGTACTGAAGATACTCACTGTCATTATGCTTTTTCATTACGTAGTGCCCGGAGTCTTTCCTTGATGAGAAGGATGTCGTGCAGAGCACAAGCCACAAATCCCCATCTTCAGTCAGGGCAAGCGGCGTCATGTTCTGGTAGACCGTCTTCTTCCTCCCGTTTTGGTAATGATGGAAGAAGAATGAGAACACGAGTTCCTTACGCTCGGAAACGGGATATGACAAGAACAGGTCGTAGGCGCTCGCGAAAATCGTCTTCAGGGTCTCTATATCCTCGCGTGCGAAAGAAGGGATGTAACGCTCGCCTCTGGAAATTGGATGCTCCGTAATCCCGTCTCCGAAAAGATATGAAAAACTTCTACTGACATAGAAGAAATCCTTCTTGAACATGTCCACGATGAAAACGGGACGGAACATGTTCCTGCTGATGGCGTCAGCCGAGTCAATGTAGGCGGATAAATGATCGTAGTGTTTCGGAAGGACTGAAATGTTGCATTTCGCGGGAATCACTTTGTCAAGCATCAATAGTAGTTGTTTGGAGTTAAAAAGGAATACGGTGACAGGTTTATCAGGAGTTCTTCCTTGATGGGTTCATCAGAATACCATAGGGAGGGGAAGATATCTTCTCGGATTACGATGCCTCTTTCCGGGCCGGACGACACTGTCCGGCGCCGACCGGTCATTCCGGAGGCGGCCGCTCTTTCGGCCTTGGCGTCAGTACTGAACACCAACTCTCCGGAACGGTGTCCCGCAACCCAAACACCGATTCTCGGATGGGAACCGAGAGCGTTGGCGATGGTCTTGCGATACGCTACTGCCAAGTCTTCCGGGAATACATCGAAAGCGTTCTCCTTAAGATCCTTTAAACCCATTATGTCAATAATTAGGGAATGATTCCAGGGAATCAGACACCTCAAATTTTTTTGCAAAAATACGAAATCTTTTTGGCCTACATGATTGACATACACGCAGGATACACAAAAGATACCTCGCAGGTGTAACCAGCTGTGTGCGCAAAAGAGTTTGCATTTCGCTTTGAATCTACTGTGCGGAACCTTATTTTTGCAATGCTGGACGACACAGGAGTTTTTTACACCGGCGATCTTACGCCCGGAACTCTTATTCTCCGACGATGACGGACAGCGACGGTTAGATGACCATATTATAGAATCATTAAAACGATGAGACATTGACCGCACCAGGCTTTGGCTAGCAGTCTGTTGCGGAAAGATGAGAGGGATGTTATATTATTCGTAGTTCCGTTTGATTCATTAATTACGCGATGATGTCCCTCTCTTTCTTCGTGCATTCTGAATAGCCGTGACGGCTGACGCATTATGCCAGTTTACCGTAATCATGGGGGCGCTCTCGTAATCTTTATTTGCTTGAACTTATACTTCTGTTTAAATCCGAGCGCCCTCTTTTTCAACTCCCGCGACGATGCCGATGAACATGCTTTCGTGCCGGCAGCGTGGTCGGGAACACGTTCCGCCTGTTTCCATTGCCCGTTAAACTTCTTGCGGAGAAGTACCCTCTTCGAGCAGCGGCGGGATCCGGGACCGTCTGTGAGGCTTTCAGACCAGGCACCACCCGGCGGGAAGGCTTTCCGGTAGCTCCGCTCAACATCGTCTCATGGCTGGCTGCGCAAGTCGGTTGCGGCAAAATCAATGGAAGGGCTAGGGCATGCCTGGCGAAATCAGGCCAGTTTGAATACACAAAAGATACCCCTCGAGGGGTATCCATTAGTGATGTCAAAAGATATACGCATGTGTTTGGTTCGCACGGCAAACACCTTGTATTTTTGTACGCTTAATGAGCAAAAATGCTTGTAAACCATAAATGGCAGGGAAACCCCATGGGGGCCAGGCTGGGTGGTTTTGTATGTGCAAATATAACGAAAAAACAAATAGATTAAGTTAGTCATTATGGAAAAAAAGTACACGAGACCGGCTATCTTCAAGGTTGTGAGAGTTGAACAGGAGTACGATATCCTTACGGCGAGCGTGGTAGACAACGTCTCTGGGATTGAGACAGGAGGACAGGACGTCGGAGGATTCTTTGACGATTCTAACCCCGGGAGCACGTTCAACCACGATTGGGGGGATTAACCTTGACCTGCCATGCAAGTTCCATAATCTTTTTACCCTCCCCAAATTCATTTTTCTTATGATAAAGGACAATTTTCGGCTACTACTCACACTGGCGGCTCTCGCGGTAGCATCGTGCGTAAGTGAACTGGACAAGCTATCCACGCGTGAGGTGCGTTTCGGCGCCTCCTCGGGCTATGCCGGCGGCATGGGCACCCGCACCGAATACACGGGCCTTGACGAGCAGGGGTCTTCGATATCCTCCGAGTCGTCGGCCGAGCGCATCGACTGGATCGCGACCGATGTGGTCCGCATCATCAGCCCGGAGTCCACGACGGCCTCGTCGTCCTCGCCCCGGCACTACGCGGACTACTCCGTGACGCCGGGAGAGGCTTCCGGCCGTAAGCACAACGCCACCCTCTCCCCGCACGGCGGGAACGGACTGGAGTGGAGCGATGAGCCCGAGCACCATTTCTTTGCGGTATATCCCTCGCCGTTGCTGAACGACCAGGCCGGGATCAACCTGAACGGGGACGGGTCGGCCGCCGCGGTGAGCGGATACGTGCCCCGGGACCAGGACGGTACCCTGTCCGGCTATAATTACAAACCCGATATGACCTACGCGTACATGTACGCGAACAGCAGTACACGGAGGGCCTCTGAGGTGTCTCTGACCTTCTATCCCCTGGTGACGACGTTCGAGTTCACGCTGCTGGCTGCGGATGCCGAGATGGCCGCGAAGACGCTGACCTCGGTGTCCCTTTCCTCGGAGGAGGACGGTGCCGCCCTGAGCGGCGGCTTCGGTGCGGAGGTGAGTCCTTCCGGGCTCGGAGCGGTGACGGCCGCCGGCACCACCGGGAACTCCGTCTCGCTCGACCTGAGCGGCCTTCCGGGCGGTGGGGTGAGGCTGAGCCGGACGGCCCCTTATACCTTCACGCTGTTCGCCCTTCCGTTCGCGCAGACCAAGCTGACACTGAGACTCGTCTACTCGGACGGGACGACCCGCTCCCTCGCCCTGAAGGACGCAGGGGAGTGGATCACCGTCCAGGCCCGCAGCAAGGTGTATTTCCGCAACCTCGGCGTACCGGGAACTGTAGGCGGATATTTCTTCGGCGATTTAATCCCCCTCACATTGGACCACAACGGCGGATCCGCCTCTCTGTCGGATTCCTTCCAAAGCTACAAGACCATCGGCGGCGTGTCTGAATCCGTGCCCTTCGAACTTCAGTTTTCAACTGACGGTGGCGTGAGTTGGACTACGACATGTCCCGACTGGCTGACGCTCGACAGCGGCATAGACTTCGGTGGCAGCATAGAGGGACACCCCCTAAACGTCACCGTCGCTCCTCAGGTGAACACGGCGGTGGACTTGCAGCGTGAGGCACTTGCAGGCGCAACGCCCAAGACGGAGTTCGACCTTTCCACTCTCAATGTAGCCACCGGAGCGACCGTAGCCCGGTCCACCGCCAACTGCTACGTCGTGCAGGCGCCCGGCACCTACAAGTTCCCCGTGGTCTATGGCAATGGCATAAAGGACGGAACTGTGAATGAAGACGCCTACCACTGCCGCGACGGTATCAATGGTGCGTACAGGGAAACGCCAGACTCCCGTTACCTGGCTTACTTCCAGGATCATCTTGACAACGATATTACAAATCCCTACATCGGGCTCCAGCACGAGGGCAGTACATTGACGGCGGAACTTCTCTGGACTGATGTCGAGGGTTTGGTGGACGGCGTATCCATCAGTGGCTCGGGAGAGCATGCTTACATTTCCTTCAACGTCCCAGTTGAGACAATAAACGAAGGTAATGCCCTCATCGCGGTTCTGGTTGACGGGGTTGTGGCCTGGAGCTGGCATATCTGGGTGTCTGCCCAGGACTTGACCGCCTGGCAGTCGATAGGCACCTATCAGTTCTCCCCGGTCAACATCGGCTGGTGCCAGGCGAAAGAACGTGAGAAGTATGAAGAGCGTTCCTGTCTGGTCAGGGCAGTACAGTCCGTCTCCGGGGCGATTTCAAATGCGACAACCCTGGGTTATGCTCCAATCGTGGAGACCCCCGAGACACTCTATCATGAGGGAAACAACACCTATTATCAGTGGGGCCGCAAGGATCCCCAGCAGGCAATCCTGATGAACTCCGGTGTGCGGAAAGATTATTATCCCACCGACCCAGCATATGCCCCGGTAGTGATTCATCCCACGGGAACCACTATTACATATGGTTATCCGAAATATGGCGGGGCCATCCAGACACCCTGGGCGACCTATGTAAGTGCTACCTCGTCTTATCATTGGGTTACAAGGGTTGACAGAGAACCTCCAGCCGCCAACAGGCCCTTGAATATCGCCGAAGTCGGTCGAAGGGCCACGATGTACTATAACGCATGGAGTTCCACGGTCCCAGGCTCGATGTCAGCCCTCCCGACATCCTCCACCGTAGCCAGGAGTCCTGTCACCAAGACGGTGTACGATCCCTGTCCGGTGGGATTCTCGGTGCCGCAATTCAGTGCTTTCTCGGCGTTAAGTACCACTTCTTTCCCGAAAGCCACGGTCGATGGCGTAGAGGGGCGTATGTACAGAAACACGTTCTTCCTGCCGTTCGTCCCCGTTTTCCAGATCTCGATTCAGATGCCGGCCTGGCCCCGTTACTGGGCTGCGACGGTATATACGTACGATAAAGCTTACGCGCTCGTATTTAACTCTTCTTATGCTAATAGTTCCTCCAACGTCTCTGGCTACTCCTACTTCAGTTGTCCGGTCCGCCCGCTGGTTAATTATTGAAAAAGATAAATAGAATTAGTTATATGGATTCAAAGAAAATACACAGGCTTTTTATTTGTGCGGTTCTGTTATCTGCTCCCCTGACCGGATTGGTTTCCTGCCAGCAAATGCTGGACGATTGCGGTCGCAAGGACGGCGAGATCCGTTTCGGCGTTTCTACTGGCTATAGCAACGGCATCGCGACCCGCACCGAGTACAGCGGCAAGGATGAGGACAACAGCTTGGTCAGCTCGTCTTCCAGCTATGAGCGCATCGACTGGGTGTCCGGTTCTGACCGCATCCGCATCCTGTGCGAGGCTGCCGGGAACGGTCCGACTGCGGACTACGCGATAGCGGGCACTCCGACGGTCAACGGTGCGAAGAGTTCCGCCGGCATCGCCCCTGTTGCGGAGAACGGCCTCCAGTGGGGCGAAGGCGACCACTATTTCTACGCGATGTACCCGGCCCCCGGGATGAGTTCCAACTATGGTTTCATGGACAACAACCCGGTCTTGGGTTCGAATGCCGTCCTGGAGCCTGCGGAGGGGGACAAGGCGACCCTAACCGGCGTGATTCCCGCCGCGCAGGAGGCCATCCTCCCTTCAGGCGGTCGCGAGTTCAAGGCGAACATGAATTACGCCTATATGTATGCCGCGACGAAGGTGAGCGCGGGACAGGGCGGGGACGTGACCCTGTTATTCAAGCCGCTGGTGACGACTTTCGAGTTCACGTTCCTGACCCCGGCTGACGCGGCCATGACGGGTAAGCTGACGTCGGTGTCGCTGAGTTCGTCTTCGACGCCCCTTGCCGGTACGTTCGTCGCGACCCTCGGCGAGGGCGGCGTGGAGGGGATCACCACCCAGGATACCGTTGGCGAGGTGACCGTGACGCTCCCCGGCGGTGGCGTCGAGCTCAGCAGCGATGATGAGTACAAGGTGACGCTTCTGACCCTCCCGGTGGCCCAGACCGACCTGACGCTTACGTTGAACTTCGAGGGTGGGGTGAGGCGCACGCTCGCGCTGAAGGACAACGGCACGTACATCACCGTGGGCGCGTGCAGGAAGGTCTACATCCGGAACCTGAACGTCCCGGGACGGTTCGAGACCGAATCCATGGAGCTCGTCGTTACGTCCAGTTCCACTCTCGGGCGGACATTCAGACTACCATTCAGTATCGGCAGTACCCTGCCTACAACCCTCATTATCGACTGGGGCGACGGATCGGAACCGGAGACCTACGCCGCAGGGACGACGATGACAATCGCCTCGGTAACCCACGCCTACGCCGCCTCCGCCGATGGCGACCACATCATCACCATCACCTCGAAATACCCGGCGGGCTATGAAGGCGCGCGCATCCCGGAGTTCAATTTCTCTTCTATTTCGAACGACTCCGCTCCGATGCTCAAGGGGCTGCCGACTCCGATACTCAAGAGTAGTACGCAGGCTTTCGCAAAGTCGTTCAAGAACTGTAATAACCTAGAATCTGTATGCTCGGACCTCTTCCTGAACAACCCCGGTTGTACAGACTTTACAGATACGTTCTATTACTGCTCTGCCCTGACCTCCATCCCTTCGGGCTTGTTCGACAACAACACTAAGGCTACGAGTTTCTCCAATTCATTTTATGGGTGCTCTGCCCTGACCTCCATCCCTTCGGGCTTGTTCGACAACAACACTAAGGCTACGATTTTTCAGCAGACATTCTACGGATGCACCAGTCTGACAGCCATTCCAGGGGGCTTGTTCGATTACAATACGGAGGTCACGACTTTCTTGTATACCTTCAGAAAATGCTCAAGCCTCGTTGGTCCTATCCCGACAGGCCTGTTTGACAACAACACGAAAGTCACGAATTTCTCTGGGACTTTCATGGAATGTACCAGTCTTGTTGGTCCTATCCCGACGGGCCTGTTCGACAGCAACGCGAGGGTCACGACTTTCGGTAGCACATTCTCCGGCTGCTCCAGCCTCACCGGTTCAATCCCGGCGGGATTGTTTAACAACAATACGGCAGTTACGAATTTTTCGAATACATTCCAAGATTGCTCCAGCCTCACGGGTCCGATTCCGGATGGATTGTTCGACAACAACACGAGGGTCACGACTTTCGGTAGCACATTCTCCGGCTGCTCCAGCCTCACCGGTTCAATCCCGGCGGGATTGTTTAACAACAATACGGCAGTTACGAATTTTTCGAGTACATTCAAGAATTGCTCCAGCCTCACGGGTTCGATTCCGGATGGGTTGTTCGACAGCAATACGAAGGTAACGAATTTCAATAGCACTTTCAACGGTTGCACGTCTCTTTCCGGTTCGATTCCGGCCGGTTTGTTCGACAAGAATACGAAGGCCACGATGTTCAGCGGAACTTTCAGTAATTGCAGACGTCTCACCGGTCCGATTCCAGCGGGATTGTTCAACAATAACACCGAGGTCACAACCTTTTCCACCACTTTCGGTGGATGCTTTGGTCTTTCCGGTCCGCTTCCGGCGGGCTTGTTTGACAACAACACGAAGGTCACGAATTTCAACGGCACTTTTTCTACATGTAGCGGCCTCACCGGCCCGATTCCAGCAGGATTGTTCGACAAGAATACGGAAGTGAGTGATTTTTCGAACGTTTTTTCCAATTGCTTAAGACTTACCGGTCCGATTCCGGCAGGATTGTTCGCTTTCAATAATAAAGTTACATCATTTTCGTCGGCATTTGACAATTGCACAAAACTTGAGGTCGTAAGTGATGTGTTTATAAAGCAAGGGATATGTGACGGGACAGACCGTTTCACCGGTGTCTCAAGTGTCTCTTTCGCCAATTGCTTCCGAAGTACCGGTGAACAATTGGCCAGTAGGGGGACCGCCCCGGATCTCTGGAATTATGCATTACCCTCTTACAGCTCCCGGCAATGTTTTTCCAAGAGTGCCCAATCAGTAGCAACATTCACAAACGAGGCTCAGATTCCTACCGGTTGGAAATAAATGTTTTAACTCGTCAAAATACCAGCCAATCCAATATCCCATGGATGTCATTTATGATAATCAGCCTGATTACCATTGTGCAGTTTTCCGCCTTCTGCGTTCAGGGAGTGTCAGTATCATGCGCGTAATGGATTAGATAATGAGAATGAGAGAGGGGTTATTGATTTATTCGGATATATGAATCAGATGGTTTTCTTAGAATCCCTCTCTCTTTTTCTCGGATTTGCTGTTAGAGGTACAGACACTCGATTGAAATAGAGAGTAATGACACAAGATTCATTTGCGACATGATTATCGCCTGCCAGAAGCAGCCAAGAATAGAAGGCCCCAAAGAACGGAGCGGATGATAACTAGAGGCGATACTGGGACGACGAGCCTGTCGAGATCAGACTCTGCTCTCCAGGAGGCAGGTTTGACGCGTGCGACATTAAACACACGGCAACACAGATGAACACGTTTAATTTTGAAAAGATATGAAGAGAGTAACACCCGTCATCATCATTCTAGCTTTAATGATGAGCATCGCCTCTTGTAGCGAATATCGTCTCATATCCATCGACCGCCTTCCGGAAACTGCCCGAAGGACGCTGGATGAGTACTTCCCAGGCGGTACTCCGCTGGTTGTCAAGCAAGAAACGAATGAGTACGAGGTCGTTTTTGAAGGGGGGAGGCGCATCGAGTTCGATGCCCGCGGAAACTGGAAGGAAATCGACTGCGTGCCCAATGCCGTTCCGGATGGCCTCCTGCCGAAAGAGATAATGGCGAAGGTCCACGAACTGTATCCCGAAACCTGCGTTGTCAAGGCGGAACGGGATCGGCGCGGATATAGCGTCAAGCTAAACAACCGGGTCGGGCTGGAATTCAACATGTCCTATGTCCTTACCGACATTGATACCGATTGAGCCGGATGAGCTGTAAACCAGCACACATTGGTCCGTTATAACAGGATGCCACAACGCCCCAATCTGCACCAAAGAATTTGTTAGAATGGTAGCCATACAGTTGAATAGTTGGTACGCGGCGCGAACACGTTTCGGTCAGGAACTGATCGTTCGCGACCGGCTGTTGAAGGAGGGAGTTGAGTTCTTTATTCCTACCGTTCCGTCACGAGGCCGTCGCAAGGAGCGTCCGGCCATCACGAACCTCGTGTTCCTGAAGACGACGAGGAACAGAGCGTTCGAACTTGCGAATGAAGGCCTGCGCGTCAAGTACATCAGTGATTACATGACGCGGACGATCCTTGTCGTTCCTGACAAGCAGATGGAGGATTTCCAGAAGGTGATGGACCTGAGCCTGGAGTCGGGAGGCCTGATTGATACCCCCATCGCTCACGGAGACAGGGTAAGGGTCGTAAAGGGCCCGCTGAAGGGGGTTGAAGGGATTGTGACTTATCTTCAGGGAAACAGCTACGTGGTAGTGGGCCTGTTGAGTTTCCTGTACGCTAGGGCCAGGGTTCCGCGGAGCTGGATGGAATTATGCCGCCGTCCTCTGTGACAGTAGTCCCTTTTCGGAATGATTAGAAACCTCCTGTATGTTGAATGTCAGATATATTATGATGATAGAGGAACACGAGCATAGACGTTAAGAAGTGATGAGCTAGACGCTCGCCCGTCCTGTACCCTCACCCTGGGGGCATCGGGTTTAGAGTATCAATGAATCAGTATTAATCAAGTTCATTTATCGTCGCCCTTTATTGCCGGGAAAAGAAAGCGTTTTCTCTAGAACAAGATAAGAATACATATGAATAAGAAATATAGCAGTACGGCAATCGCACCGTGTCGTCCGGCTCCTTCCGGACCGACCGGCATGCACCCCCTTCCTCGTAGAAATGACGGACGGACGGGGCACGGGATTATGTCCGGTGACTGCCCGCTGCGCCGGGAGTATATCCAAAGCGTCGACCTGCTTCTGGGAGAAATGGTGGACGAGTTGATGCCCGCAGACATGACGCTCGAAAAGAATGAAGGGCTGTTGTACGAGGAAGTGCTGCTGCGGTTTAACTCCGGGAATCGAGGGATGGACCACTGGCCGTCTGCTCTGGGAACCGGCAAGCCCGTGACAAAGTCTAACGAGGTGCATTCTACAAGCAAGTCTTAACAAAAATCAACTCATATATGCTACAACTTATCATTATCCTCTTAATCCTGCTCTCTATCCTGATTCTTACCTTGTATTGCCTCAAGGTTAGGAAAGAGTTGGCTTCCATGTCGATCAATCCGGTAGGCTGCGGACAAACTGTCGCCATTGGCGATGATGTCACGACGCATGAATGCATGGAATGGACTGACGAGGAAAGAATAGCCGTTTTCAGGACAGGCGGCCTCATCAGGAAGAAGCGTATCCTTACCGTCTTGTCGCACACCAACGAAGGCCACCGGAGCACGGTTGAAGTAAGCGGGGATTTCTCCATGGGCGGAAACAGATCCCATACCTACTTTGGGGTGTATCCAGCCAGGGCGTTCAACACTTACCGGGGGACAGTGTTGCTGTCCGGAGAAATTCCTGAATTGCAGATGCTCTCCCAGGATTGCGACACCCCGCGGTTTTTCAAGGCAGATATGGGAAAGCACGGTTACATGTATGCCATATCTCCCGGCAACTCCCGGGAAAGCGGAAATAACGAATTGCGATTCCTGCCGCTTGTCAACACCTATGTCTTCAAAATTCATTCTCCTGCCGAGAACTACATGGATAGTAAACTGGTGAGCTTGATGCTTTCCTCAGAGCAGGATGACGCGCCGCTATCCGGCACCTTCCATGCCAAGCTTGACCCAAATACGGGTTCACATGCACCCCTGCAGAAACAGGACGTCGAAGGCGGAAAGAGATTAGTCGTCGCATACTTCAAGGAAGGAATCATGCTTGGCAAGACTCCCGAGGAAGATACAGCCTTTCAACTCGTTTCCACGCCCATGGACCACACGAAACTGAAATTGTCGCTTCGCTTCCAAAATGGATCGATCCGGAGCATCAGTTTCAAAAAGAATGACGGCTGGATATCCGTCAAGGCATGCAGGAAGACGGTCTTCAGCAACCTCGCGGTGCCAGGAAAAATCAAGGACGCTACAGAACCCGAGAACGAAGCAAATGGGGCCGGAAACAAAGAAAACAGCCAAGTACTGTTTACATAGCACCTCTGCTAACCATTTTAAACAAAACATTTTTTAAACCAAAAGCAGTAAGAGACAAGGGAGGGTTTTCAGTGATACTTGAAACGTTTCAATAGCTTTTTTTGCCGGCTATTCAATCATAGATGCCAGAATTCCGTTGTAAAAAAGCACAGTGTTGTAATTAATAATGATGTTATTTTCGTTCGTTTCTTTATCACGGAATCATATTAAAGCGCTTTGGAATGTGAATAGTGATGGTGGGTAACAGCAACCGAAGACCTTATTGGACGCAAAAGAATCAGCGAGGTTCTCCCTGTCTCTTCTTTCCCTTCTCTCCGGCTTTACGCCAGGATGATAGACTCCACACGTCGGCCGGGACGAAAACCGGCACAGACTGTTCACCTTCATGACCGGCAAACTTCTCGGAAGGAAAGCCCGTATGCCATTCATTGACAGTGTTTGTGAATACCAGCGTTCTTTGACATATTGATTCCTGATGAAACACAGAGAGGGATGTACTATGGATACTCTTACCATGTTTTAATGTTATGCATATACTATCGCTTTAATAAATAATTTTAACAGTATTGTCTCTTTTTCCCTGTCCATATTAGATCCCTCTCTTTATACTCTTTACATTACGATTATCGTGTCTGACTTTGGATCATTGTCGGCCCATATGGATTGCTCAGGGTCGAGGACCGGGCAGGGCCTCGTTGTGAGCGACGAGAAGGGATGGGGTGAGGACTGTCAGTGGGGAGGATTATGCCGAATCCCTTTCCGAATCTCGTCCTGTATGCGGGCACGAACATTAGCCGCATTATCATCGACAAGACAGAAAGAGGGGAGCTTTTTGTGGGTGGTTAAAGTTAGGTGGTTCTTTCATGTACACCTTAGCGCCCCTCTTTCTTTTCGGCCACAAACGGCAAAAAACAACTCATGAGAGGGGACATGCATCCCAAGGTCTTTTTTAAATGCTTTATTTTTCAGCCTTGGTGTCCCCTCTCTTTTTCCCGGGGCCGTATTCGCACGCTGGATGGCGGGCAATGATGGAATGCTGCTATGAGGGACAAGAGTACACGTTGCGTCGTTGGGAATCGTTTAGATTGATATTGTCGCGCAAACGAGTGATATTCATCGCAGTATCTCATGCTTGTTTTGGCGGCGACAATGACTGTAATAATTGATAGCATGAAAAGAAAGACAATCTCTGTCAGCGAAGCTGCAGAAATCGCCAAGAAGTATCTCCGGGACCGAATCATCCCGGAGAGTTTCTCTGTTGCGTTGACAGCTTTGGTTGAAGCCGCGACTGACAGGGCTCCTGCCATCAAAGGTTGGGTTGCCAGAGATGAGGACCATTCCCTGTGGTTCCATTTTGCCGTACCATACAGGTCCCGGGCGGAGGAGGCGCAACCGGAGAACGGGATCTGGCACAGCAACGGACGATTCCTCCAGATAAACTCGAAAGGGGAGCGCACGATATTCCGGGACCTTAGCTGGAACGATGATCCGATCGAGGCGGGTCTGTTCATAAAGCCATTTTCCTGGTTTCTGGAGCAGTCCGCTTCCAACACGGACGACCGCATCGTTACCAGCCTCCAGGTCGGTCGCCGCTCCGACATCATCAAAGATTAATCAAAAACCATATCTAACATATACATGAACAAAATGAAAGCAATGCTTGTGTCAATGCTCGCCATGGTGCTGAGTGCTGCATCTTGCTCAGACGATGTCGCCATACCCTACGAGCGCCTTCCGAAAGCCTCCAGATCATTCGTGGACAAGCATTTCTGCGAACTGACCCCTCTGGTGATCACTAAGGATGGCAACGAGTACGAGATTGTTTTCACAAATGGAACGAGCGTGGAGTTCGACCGGAGAGGGGACTGGAAGGAAGTGAGTTGCCGGAGCAATTGCGTCCCGGAGGGCGTCGTGCCCCCAGAAGTGCTCGCGAAAGTATACGATGTTTATCCCGGGGCCCTTGTGGTTAAGATTGAACGGGACCGACACGGTTTCGAGGTCAGGCTGAATGTTGGGGTCGAGCTGGAATTCGACCGGAACTACATGCTGCGCGATGCTGATATACTGTGGGATTCTTATTGAAACGAAAGAGCAGAATGAGGAAATCAGTTATTCTTACGGCTATCAGCGTTGCTGTCCTCCTGTTCGGCGCTTGTCAAAGGGAGCAGGATACTCTTGCCCCGGACGGGAAGTGGGCCGGTCTTGATCCTGTCGATTATCTTACGGAATTCGACATGCAGGCCGAAAGCGCCCGCACCCGGGCAGAAATCGATTTCACCAGCGGCGCCATCAGCTGGAATCCTGGCGACGAAGTCCTGGTCTATGTGCCAGCGAGCGGTGAAACGGCCATTTACGGCTATAACGGCTCCTGTTTCGAGGCGGTTGAAACACCCCTTCAGATCGGGACCAACGAGGCCTTTGCCTATTTTCCTGCGGACGCCTATTCCGTTTCCGACGGCCAGGTGATCCTCACGATGCCGGCCTCGGTCACGTCCGATCCGGGCAACAAGTTGCCCATGGGCGGTATCATCCCAGCAGGCGGCATTCTCTCCGGCAAGGAGCGCCGGGAAGGAACGTTCAAGAGCCTGGGCTCCATCATCTGGGTCAAGCTAACGGCAGTAGAAGGGAAGGAAGGCACCGTGACCTGTGTCCGGATCGAGAATTCCTCGCTCGCTCTTACGGGGGAGGCTGCGGTGAGTTGGAACGAAGATACTCCTTCCCTGGGAGCGCTCGACGGCGAAAAGGCCATTGAAGTGACTTGCTTCAAGTCTCTCACAACTTCCGCTCCGGCCGAGTTCTTTCTTTTCGTTCCTGCCGGTGACCAGCAGGATCTCAGCCTGGAACTTACCCTCGACGAGGTGGCTGGGTACAAATCGTCCGTGGAGTACGTGCGTACCGGCACGCTGAGTCTTGCGCGCAACATGGTCCTTCCAATCAGTTTCGACGTGAATGGCAAGGTGCCGAAGGGCATTTCCAGCGCGGCCGATTTCAAGGCATTTGCCGAGGCGGTGAATGCCGGCGCTTCCACGGAAGAATGGGCCAATTACTCAAAGAAAACTGCTGCTGAAATCAAGAGCGACGCCACTTGTACGACATTTAACGGCAATAATTTCACCCTAAACGTGGGTAGTACAGGTTACTCGTCCGCTCGCGACTGGGCTATGACCAACGGCTATCCCGTTCCCGGCACCTTGGTCGCTCTCGGCGCGGATTATTATAAATAGAATAATTACTGCACATTCTTCATGTCCTGTAAATAGATTATAGCTAAAGATGAATCCCGGAGGTCTACCCGTCGATTGTATCGGAAGATAGTTTCTTTCTTTGCCGTGGCGCATTAGGACCGACAATAGTAGAAACCTCATGAGTTGACATTTAATCGGATTGACCTTATGACAGAGACGTTTCTTACATTTATGTTTCTTTTAATTCTGCTGTTTATTGTGGCTTTTGGTCTGTTTTATTTTAGGAACAAGAGCTTGTATGCTTCCATCCTGGATGGGAAGAAAATCAGTCTGTTCGTCTTGAAAGACGGTACCGGACCGGAATTCGGACGGATGGAATGGACAGATGGAGAAGAAATAACGGTGTTCCGAAGAAGCGTCCTCTTCGGGGAGCGTCATGTTTTACGCATCATGTCTCATACAAACGAGGGCTCGAGGAGCATCGCCGAGGTGGCGGGGGGTCCTCCATTGATCCAGAGAGGGCGTTTTACGTACTTCGGCGTATTCCCCGCCTCGGCATTTCGCATTTCGAGACGGAAGGTGATGGTGGCCGGGAGTATCCCAAAGGTACAGAAACTGGAGCAAGATTCCGAAAACCGTCACTTATACAAGGCCGATACCTCGAGGTATGGTTACATGTATGCCATTTCGTCTGGCCGCTCACGCACCGCAGGCGATGACGGGTTGCAATTCAAGCCGCTATTCTCTACTCTGGTTTTAAGACTACATTCTCCTGCCGATAATTATCTTAAGAATAAATTAGTATGTTTGAGTGTTTCCTCTACGCAGGAAGGGGCATTCCTCTCCGGATCGTTTGAGGCGTTACTTGATTCAAAGACGAGGTCATTCTCACTTGAGAGCAGCGCAGACATATCCGGTGGGGCAAATACCATAACCGTTTACTTCGGTCACGGGATCCAGTTGGGGAAAACATCAGAGGAAGATACAGTCCTCCACCTGCTGGCCACGCCGATGGACCATACCATGATGACGCTGTCTCTCCGTTTCGACAATGGAGTGGTCCGGAGTGTTAATCTCACCAGGGATGACGCCTGGATCACGGCCAAGGCTTGCAGTCGGACGGTTTTCAGCAATATAGCCATTCCCGGAATAATGAAAGAGAAGTACGCAGATGAGATATGTTCCGAGCATACAGACCGTGGCCAGGCTTCCAACATCAGCACACATACTACTACTGTTGAGTGAGATAGGGTGATAATAAGTTGAATTAATGATTGTTTTGGTATTGATTAGTCGAATTATTTAAAGTTCAGTCGTTAGCCCAAAGGAATCATAAGCATTAGTGACTGGGATTAATAATCATTGCAGACTATTGCATATGGGTCTAATGGAGATAACAATTCATGTACGAGAGTGATTAGATTTTAGTTAAATGTCAGCGTATTCTCACCCTATCTCTTTTTGCTTTTCATTCCTGCCCCGGAATGTTACAATGTCATCGACAAGGTTAAAAGGATGCTGTCCTCGTGCTGATTATACAGTAGAGGCATTGCCCTTCGCGCCCCTTATAATAAATCGTGGAATAATATGGTTAATTGATTCCTGACAATTAGAGAGGGATAAGAGTTCTTTTTCCTTTCTTATTGCAACTATTTTTGTCTTTTATCCCTCTCTTCTTTTAGCCGCCCAAAAATCATGGAATACGGAATGATATATGATCCAATAACCAGACTACCTGTATCAGAGGATGTCGTTTACAAATACAGTAAAATAATGGAGAATGAGTTAGCTTTGAGCATTGCACGTTAATGAGGCCCTCGGAGAGAGATGAGTGTCTGATTTAGCAGGCTTAGGTCTCCGTACGGTTACAGCCTCATCTCTCTCTTGTGAAATACTCGGACTTCTTCGGTCTCCTGGATCGCATAGAATGGGGGAGAGTAGTTATTTGTTTCATTTAAACTTGTATTTTTTTGTGTTGCTAAAGCCTCCCCCTTTTTTACTCATCCTGGCCGTCGACGTGTGTAGCATGGAAACAATGGTTGGGAGAATGAAGAGAAGACACATGTCATTTCGTGCGAAGTCCTTTGTCGCAAGATTTCGTGCCCGCTCCCACTTTTTCTCTCTGTTTTCAAGTTCCTTGAAATCGTTATGTTTTTGATTGATGAATAGGAGGAGTGGGAATTTTTGGTATAAGTCACAAGAATGAGGGTTTTAGATTCTATATCGTTGATTTTACTGTCCGGAGCAATGGCCTGGGCGGTATACCTTGCATTTCCTAATACTTGGGGTATTATTATTGCAATCCTCATTATTTCTTTTGCAATAATACATCTTTTTTTGCAACGAAGTTCACAAAAGAAGTCACCCGTTTTCCGTATTCGTACCCCTGCTCTTTGTTATTTGATTCTTGCTATCATAGGTGTTCTGTTAGTTATTTTTGAAGAAAAATCACAACTGACATTATTGTATTATCTGCTTGCACTAAGCGGAGTCATTGGCATTATCGGTTGGTTTGCGCGGGGAGAATACAGAAAGCCGATCAAGCAAATATGGAACGACGATTTGTTTATTCTACCAGCAGAAGCTGATTTAGTTCTGGTGCTCATATTGCTATATGATAAATTAGTAAGGCATGAATCCTTTTCTTGGGTTACATATTTAATAATCATTATCGCCGTTTTGGACATTTTTAATCAGTTTTATAAAAGAATTAAATCTGGGACTAAGAAAGAAGAATAGTCTGATATTAGAGATCTTTTTGGATTTGAAAAGCATCCGTACACGGTTGTTTATAGATGAGCTAAGGCAATCTTTCCAATTATCGGGAATTGACCATCTTCCTTTTAGGACGTTTGTTCTCAGTCTTGTAAGCATCCGTAAAGTACATATCACAATAGAGTAACGGCTATTAATGGATATTCCGCTGCAAAATGAGACCTCCTGTATTCGTCTGCCGGGAGTCTTGTCCGGACGGCAGCCTTTGAAACGATAACAACAAAGAAACACCTATATGAAAACAGACCCTTTGTTTCGACCTTTACGAATTCTCGCTCTCTTTTTTGTGAGTGTTATCGTTTCGGCCTGTTGGGAAAAGGAAGAACCGGATGATAACGATCATCCTTCCGACAATACAACCAACCCTGTTGTGTCTTTTTATGAAGACAACAATGTGAAGGTGACAGCAACAAATCCTTCACACAAGGATGATCACGTCGCTTTTACGATTGAAGGTTCGGATAATAAACTGGAGGATATTGCTCCCGGTTCTGTCCTGGTGCTGGATGACAAGATAGTTCTTGTCACGTCAGTTGAGCGGCAATCCGACAGGGCTGTCACGGTCGAAGGCCCTTTGGGTGATTTGCGATATGTTTTCCATAATACGCGTTTCAAACTCCATGTTTGCGGATCGGAGTTGGCTCAGACGGATGAAGAGGCAGGTGATTATTTCCCGGTTTCAACGAGGGCAGCATATGAGGCTGTTCTGTGGGATAAGGAAGAAACATGGGACTTCTCTGACAGTTGGAAGAAAGAACCATCGGGATCAACTGATACAATACAACAATATGCTGACTATGAAATCCATACCGTATTGGGGTCTTCTTTGTCAGCTTATCTCGAGTTTGAATTTACGGATACGGTGACGGATATATTCGAGCGTGTGGAATTCGTCCGTGCCGGGAATTTCAACGTGACGGCCACACTAACGGGTGAAATCCACAGTTCTGCTGATTTTACGGCCAATTATCGGATTGATGATGACCTTAAATTTTTACTCAGCCATTATACGGATCCGACGATTCTTTTGAAGCATGACTTTTTCAAGCCGAAAATATACTATTTTGCTGTCATGGTAGGCCCGATACCGGTACCGATTGTCGTCCATATCGGATGTGATCTTTTTGCCCAGATAGATTTTGCCGCCCATGGAGAATTGTCTTTTACAATGGGGGCAGAGGCCAGTTTTACCGGGACATTAGGATACAAATATGATGGGAAGACGGGAGAGAAGAAATCAATCAATACGGGCCTGATTCCGCATGTGGAAAGGCATGATCCAATAATATCCGGGAAAGGTGTAATCAGTCCTAAAGTGTACGTGTGGCCACATATCTATGTTTGGGTGCAGTATGCCGTCGGAGCTTATCTGGATGTTCGTCCTTATGCTCGGGCTGATTTTGGTCTCGGTTTCAGTGAGGACCTTATTGAGGATTCAATGTCGGATTATCTGTCCAATGCAACGGATGTCTTTGTGGGAGCGGACTGGTCCTTCGGTACCAGCACGCCGTTGGACGTACTGGCTCCAGGTATATCCTATGAATTGGATTCTAATGAGATAGTGGGAGGGAATCTCTTTGAGAGTCAAGTGGTCAAGAGCCCGGCAGGTCTTGTTCTGGAAGATAGTGGCAGTAGTGTCTATGAGGCTGGACAAACGTATGATCTGACCTTCAGAGTGCTTGCAGATTATTACGGGACGTTGGCACGTTCGGTATTTTTGCCCATCGTTAAAATAGATATACCTTCGAAGACATACAATACCTATTATGTGGCAAATCCATTGACCGGCAAGGTTACGTATACTTGGACTCCCGAGGAGCGGGGAGAAGAGTTGATAGCCAGTGTCTATGATATTGATGGAAAAGTAATGGGGCGTTTACAGTTTCAGGCGGGTGTAGGTGAGACGACGCTATATGTGGTTACCGGGGCCGCGCAGTCCATTACACCGACCGGCGCCACGATTCCCGTTGAATTCAAATGTCCAGGAGAGCCCACGGCTGTCGGTGTCGTCTATTCTTCAACGAATATGAATCCTGAAGTCGGGAAAGAAGGTTGTTTCACCCAATCTGTCTCTCCTTCCTCTACGAAGGTCTCCATTCCGATCACAGGATTGAACGCAAATACCCATTACAATGTAAGGGGTTTCCTGGATATGTCTGGGACATATTACTATGGCGATCCGGTCACTTTTAAGACGGCTCTTTCCTCGTATGGATTGGAGGATATTCCCGGACAGGATTATTGAAATTGATAAGTTTTCAGTTATGAGAACATATTCTGCAAGATTTTGTATCCTTCTCCCATTGGCCTTTCTGTTCTGTTCTTGTAATGGTCTGAAAGAAGAGAGAATCTCTCAACGGTACAAGGTGGAAGCGCATTTTGAGGGCGCAACCCCTGAAACCCGCGTCTCTTTGACCCCGGCTTCCAATTCCTTGGATCTATTGGCACGCTGGCAAAGTGACGATGCTATCAAAGTCTTCCTGAGCAATGGAGCAGCCTACGCAGATGCAGGTTACGAGCGTTTGAGTGACATCGCTGATGATGGTACAATGGCATTGTTTTATTATTCGATTCCTTCTGATATTGATTTGTCTGTCGGCAATCCTCATCTTTACTGCTTTACTCTTCCTAGTTATCCAGTCATCAGTGATTGGGAACTCCATTGCAATGGCTCTATCGTCCGTTCTCCTTTGTCTTCGTTCAGGGCTCCGGTATTCTATGATGATAGTGTAATAGGTTCTGATTCTTATGGTTGTTTCCGCCATTATGGGGTATACGAATTGCTCCATATCAAGAATTACTCTGATAAGGAGATTTCTTTCTCTCTGATAGGTTTTCAGGTTGAGTACACTTGGTATCGTTCAAAAGGTGCTGTCAAGATTCCTTCCATGGATTTCGTTGTCTCGTCCCAGGCGGCCAGGAATCCGGTAGATGAAAGCCCGGAGGTGACGATTCCTGCCCATGCGGAAGAAATCATTGTATCCTGGTATATCCCCAACGGAGGGTCTATTACTGATGCCGAACTTGTTTCAAAGATTGACGGTGAGTATGTCTATTCGACCAATAAACTTTCTTCATCAACAGTCCCTCAAGTTGGTCACGCCTACCACATGTACGCCACCTGGGACGGAACGGAGCTGAGATTTGTCAGCAATTCGTTCGGTGAACCGGGCAGTTCCGAGTTGGGTGCCGGAGGGACGGGATACGGGTCGGACGGATCCGGAAACATTTCAGGAACAGGACTGGGGTACGGTACGGACGCCTCGGGCAATGTAACCGGGAGCGGCTCCGGGTACGGTGCCGATGGATCGGGTACCCTCTCCGGTGGCGGTTCCGGTTACTCGAATGGTAATTAATGGAATGATAATCAAATAAATAATTAGAATATGAAAACAAGATTTCTTTTTTTGTCCATGGCTTTGGCCTCGGTGATGATGTCCTGCTCGGACAAGCTGGCTGAACAGTTTCAATGGGACGAAGGCGTGATGGCCATTCTTCCCGACTATGATGATGCGGGAACCCGGGTGACTTTCAACAGTGGGTTGTCCGATTTCACCTGGAGCAATGGCGATTGCATCGGTGTATGCCGCAGTTCGGCCTCGGCCAATGCGACGGCCGCCTTCACGCTGCTGAAAGGAGGCGAACGTGTAGGGAACTTCATCAATGATTCCTTTTCACTGTTGTCTCAGACCGATTATTATGCCTTCTATCCTTTCGTGACCGGGACGACGGCATCCTCATTTCCTATCGATGTAACCGGGCAGGTACAAACTGCGAACAACAGCACTGCGCACATCGGAAAAGTCAATTTCATGTCAACGACGTTCACTACGGATGATAATGGGAAGGCATCCTTTACGTTCTCGAATATCGGTTCCGTCATCCAACTCCATTTCACGGCCGAAAACGAGGACACTTACAACAGCCTCACCATTACTTCGAGCGGTGCCGGGTTTACCACCAAAGCTTCTTACAACCTTAAGGAGAACACCATTACACCCAATAAGACAAGTGCGGAGTTTCTGGTCTCTTTCGGCGAGGAAGGCATGCATGTTTATAACGGGGAAAGCATCGTCATCACCGCGATTGTCCTTCCTGATGACTTGAGTCAGAGCACCCTGACTTTCACCATTAAAAATCGGGCCGGGGCTGTCGTCAAGAAAATGGACTTGGCGGGTTATGCATTCAGCCGTGGTAAACTGTATCACTTCTATGAGGATGACTCCAAGGGTTATCCTCCCTATGGAGGATGTCCTGATGGCAATCACCCTCATGCGATTGACTTGGGTCTTCCGAGCGGAACGCTGTGGTCCTGTATGGATTTGGGGGCCGTTACCCCGATTTCTGGTGGAATCGCTATTTCCTGGGGAGAAACGGATTTTGTAGAGAAGAACAATGCCACTTGGTCAAATTATAAATTCATGACGGATTCTTATGACAACCAATGGGGTATTTCGAAGTATCAAGTTGCCGACGGTCAGAAGGATGGCGTGTG
>JAEEGL013519486.1_pt1 | contig 37110 bp, 27 predicted proteins | sample 9134231 | NCBI WGS metagenome assembly JAEEGL01 (sample SAMN16246548, study PRJNA631951) | gut metagenome | biome: gut microbiome; feature: rumen; material: fiber-attached | host: Bos | place: Iran: Karaj | collected 2018-10 | reverse complement strand
GCATCATTCATGACATCCAGACCAAACAACTCAACATCGAAGCCATGACCGTATTCCTAAATGTTGTCCAAGAATCTCAAGAACTCCTCAGTGCCCTGCGTCATTTGATGAGGGGAGAAAATAAGATTGAAGAATGACATTCTTAAACGAGTAAAAGCCCACGCCAGATAGCGTGAACTATCTACTTTCGTTCTTGAATGTTGTCTTTCAATTCCCCAATTGTCAGAATACAAGAATCCAAAAGTGGATGTTCATCCTATATGTCCTTTGTTGTATCAGTCCTTTTTTATCCCATAGGCATGAGTTTTTGGTTTAATCAAGATTTTATTCTTCTTCGGTACCCGGCTCAACTCCTCATCTTCTCCCGTCTTCGTCAGATAATCCGATTCGTGATGGAAATCTCATGTTTCTTATTTGTTTTCACTTGCAAAGATAGATTCTTTTCTTGATACATCCAAAGAAAAGTGGAGAAAAACTCTCTGATTCACCCTTAAGCATCTCCGTTTTTCACCCTTCCACATCCTCTGTGGGCTTTGCGGGTGTGCTCCCGAAGGAAACATGACAGGAAAAGGAAGCGTGGAGGTGGCATTTTGAGAGAACAAGGGTGCAAAAGGTGGCGCTGTCACATTTTTTCGTGTGGCTGATGGAAGATGTTTGTCAGATTTTTTGTAGCTTTGCCTTTGCTAAGTTTTTCAGAACGGATGAGGAACGAAGCATCAAACAGATTAACTTAATGCTAAAGTATGGAATACAAAAAGATTGGTGAGACGTACTATGTCAGGATGGATAGAGGTGATGAAATCATCGGCAATATCCTCGAGATTTGCCGTAAGGAGTCCATTCCGTCGGCCATTTTTTCGGGCATCGGTGGGTGCAGTAGTGCCGAATTGCAGGTGTTCATCCCTGAGAGTGGTTGCTTTGAGACAGAGAAGATTGAGGGAATGCTGGAACTGGTGTCTCTCAACGGTAATGTTGTGTCTGCTGACGATGGCCAGCTCTTTCATCATACGCATGCTTTGTTCTCGTTCAAGAAGGAGGGACAGCACGGAATGGCGGGAGGTCACCTTCATTCGACCACGGTGCTCTATACTGCCGAGATAGAGTTGCGGCCTACTGTCGGAGGCTCAATCGGGAGAACGTTTGACCCTGAGACGGGTACGGGATTTTGGAGTTTCAAATGATTCGCAAAATGAACGGTAATGCCCTGAAAGTCATTGCCATTGTCGCCATGACGATTGACCATCTGGCGTGGGTAGGCATCGAGACCTATGAGCAGGCAGAAACGCCCGTGCAAATTATTTTGCACTGCATTGGACGGCTGACGGCTCCGATGATGATATTCTTCGTGGCTGAGGGTTATCACCATACGCACAACTACCGCCGCTACCTGTTCCGTCTGCTCATGCTGGCTGTGGTGAGTCACTTCGCTTTCTGCTATTTCAACATGTCGGGCTTCAATCCGCTGGACAACTTGCTCTTCAATGCCACGAGCATCGCCTGGCCACTCCTGTGGGGATTGATACTGCTGAAGGTGTGGGACATGAAGCGGCTGTCCCGGTGGCAGAAGGTGGCTGTCACGCTGGTGGCGTGCCTGCTCACCTGCACATCCGACTGGAGTTGTGCAGCCCCGTTGGCCATACTTATGGTGGGGCGAAACCGGGGCAATTTCCACAAGCAGATGCTGTGGCTGATGCTGATTATATCGCTCTACGCCGTTGCCTTCTTCATTTTCCATAGCCAAATCTACGGTATGGTTCACTTGGCCTGCTGGTTGGCAGTGCCGGTGCTGGCTATGTATAACGGGCAGCGAGGCCGCTGCTCGTGGCTCGGCAAATTCTTCTACTATTATTATCCGGTCCACATGGCACTCATAGGCCTGCTGGCCCGTCTTTTCGCTGATTGCTGACCTTGATTTTGGCATGTTTTTCAGCGCCAGTGTAACATTTGTAACAGTTCCAGTGTTACACATGTTACACCGCCACTGTTACAAGTGTAACACTGGGTGTGTTACAAGTGTAACAGTTTTGGTGTGAAAAATGTTACATTTTCTGTATTGCAGTTTTGTCAGTTTCGTGCTCTCCTTCGTGGTGTTGAAGGAGCAGTTTTCACAGGCCAAGTTTCATTTTGGCACCACCCATGAGCCAGATGCCGGGTTGCTGCACATTGGCGAAATCGTAGTATTTGTGGTTGGTGAGGTTGTTGGCTTGCACGTAGAGGGTGTAGCGGGGCTTCTCCCATTGCACCTTGAGGTCGAGCGTGGCGAAAGTGCCGAAGGTTTGGCGTTCGCCCGTCTCGGCATTCTCGAACTCTCCTTCACGGCTTTTCAGCGTGAAGTCCCATTGGGCGGAAAGATGACTGACGATGCGGTGATTGAGGGACGCGACGAACTTATGGCGCAGGAAGGTCATGCGCGAGACGTAGTTGGCAGCCTGCTCCTTGTGCACCCGATATTTGTAGTTATAGCAGTAGCCGAGGGTGAGCCGCTGGGGTAGGGCTTTCTCTCCCAACAGGCGGGAGAAGTTGAGGTGAAGAAGTGCCTCTGCCCCGATGTTGTCGATGTCGCTGTTGGCAGTCGTGTAGAAGGTGGCATCGGGGTATTTCACCCAGTCAATCATGTCGGTTCCGTGGCGGTAGAATCCCTTTGCCTGTGCGGTGAACCAAGTGCCTGTATAGGTGGTTCCAACGTGCCAGTCGGTGCTCTTTTCGGGCTTCAAGCATGTGTTCCCTTGAAGGCCTGGACCGTTATAATAAATATCTGTGTATGTGGGAGTTCGAAGGCTCTTGTTGAAGGAAATGAAGAACTTCCATCGGTCGGCAGGTCTCCACGCTACGTCGATGCCGGGATAGAGGTGCATGCCGCTGCCGACGGAGGTATTGTGGTTGGCCAATGTGCCGAGTGAGATGGTGATGTGATTCAACAAGATGTCATGCTCCAGATAGATGCCGACATTGCTGCGTCCGTCCTTGTATTTGTAGTGCTCGTGGTGTCCGGGCACTTTGTATTTGTGCTGTTCCGCCTCTGGAATTTCTTTGCCGAGACGGGTGGAGAGAATGTTCTCCCGACGGAACTCGAAACCGATGGCCGTTTTGCCGAGCGCCCATGTGGTGTAGGCGTTGGCATTGGCTCCATAGACGTTCGTCTGATGGAAGTTCTGATAGGCTGCAGGATTGGCGCGCTTCCAGACGTAGTGGTCGAGGGAACGGTTCCAATAGACTTGAATGGGCACGCGCACTCGGCCTTTGTATTCGGCTTTGGCTGCGAAGAGGAAGCGTCGGTCCTGCTCATATTGAGAATCGGAACCTGTGCCGTAGAAAGTGTTCGCGCCATAGTTCATGGTGCTCAAGCCTGCCTGCAAAGTGGCATCGAAGTGCTGGCTCTGGTATTTGCCGTTCCAGTAGGCGCTGGCTTTGTTGAAATCGTCGTTGTACGTGCCGCCATCGCTGCGCGTGTAACTGCCGCTCAGCCGGTTGTTGAAGTGTGTGGTTTGGAGGGATAGATGGGCATTGGTTCCAAAAGTTCCGTAGGAACCACCCTGCATGTGCGCTCCGAGTGTGTTTTCCTTGTCCGTGCGGGTGACGATGTTGATGGCTCCCGCAAAGGCCTGACTGCCATAGATGCGGCTTGCACCGCCTTCAATCACCTCGATTCGTTCGATGTCATCCACATTGACAGGCAAATCGACTGTGAGGTGACCTGTGTGAGGATTGGAAATGTTGATGCCGTTCAGCAGAACGGTGAGCTGGTCTTCGGTGCCTCCGTTCACACCGATGTCCGTCTGGATGCCGAAGCCTCCGCGTTGCCGCACATCCACGCCAGCAGCGAGTTTCAGCAGGTCGTTGACGGAGTTGGCACTCGACGCCTCGATGTCCTGTCGGTTAATCACTTGCACGAGGCGCACCGCCTTGTCGGCAGGCAGGGGGGCGAGTGTGCCCACCACCTCGGCACTATCCAGCGTCAGTTCTATCTCCTCCTTGTCGTCGGTTGGAGCAGAAGGCTGACTGAAGGCCATGATGGCCGCAGCAGAATCGGGGCAGGCAACAGACAATGTGGCCACACTGAGCACACCAATGAGCACCTCTCTCCGCAAACTGAGGAAGATGGCATCACCGTGACGTGTGAAGTGTGTCCAAACCACCGATTCCGGCTTTCTGAATCTTGATTTGATGTTCATTTTGAAGTTAATAATAATGGAAAAACGACGCCACTATTGGCGTTTGAGATTTCGTTCCGCATCCATGCGGAGGAAAATGAAGAGCAGCAACGTGAAGCCCCATAGAGACGAACCGCCATAAGAGAAGAAAGGCAGGGGAATGCCAATGACGGGAGTGAGGCCTATCACCATTCCCACGTTGATGAACAGGTGAAAAAGGAAAATGCAGACGACGCTATAACCATAGACGCGTCCCATGGTGTCGGGTTGTCGTTCGGACAGGGCGATGAGTCGCCAAATGAAGAACAGATACACAATGAGCACTCCGGCTGCACCTACAAAACCTTCTTCTTCACCTACCGTGCAGAAGATGAAGTCGGTATGCTGCTCGGGCACATATCTCAGTTTTGTCTGGGTGCCATTGAGGAATCCCTTTCCAAACAGTCCTCCAGAGCCAATGGCAATCTTTGCCTGATTGACGTTGTAGCCAGCGCCTCGCGGGTCGTCTTTGATACCAAGAAGCACCTCGATACGAGTTCGCTGGTGGTCGGCCAAGTGGTTGAAGATGGTGCTGCTCAGATAGAAAAGCGATGTGGAAACGACAGCAAAGAATGCAATGAAAATATAGCGGTAGAGTTGTGTGTAGAAGGCCAATCCTATCAAATAGAGAATGAGGAGAATACATAGCCCCAACATCACGTAGCAGACATCGAATGGAATAACATAAATGGAAAACAGCATGGCCAGTAAAATAGTGCCGTAACAAGCAATGGCCATGATACGGACCGCTTTCATGTTGCGGCAATAGACCCATACCAGTCCGATGGTGAAGGTGATGGCTAAAAGAAGCACCGTAAACTCACCGATGGAAACAGGCATGTTTTCGATATAATCTTCCCGGAATTTCATGCCAACCACAAAATAGACCACGCATGCAAAACCGCTGAAAAGCAGGGAACCGGTCATCCCTTCGCGATAGAGCATGAGAAAGAAAGCCAAATACACCAGCGCGGAGCCTGTTTCTTTCTGGCCAATGATGAGAAGCATGGGGAGTATGATGATGCCAATGGCAATGAGGATGTCTTTAGACTTTTTGATGTTGACGCCATATTGGTCCATGAATTTCCCTAACGCCAAAGCGACTGCAAACTTGGCAAACTCTGCAGGCTGAATCTTGACAGAGGAGCCGAGTGGCAGCCAAGAACGGGAACCTTTGGTGTCGGGCGCAATGACAATGGTGACAGCCAACAGGAGCATGAGGCCAACGTAGATGACGTAGGCCGCCGTGTCGTAAAGGCGTTTCTCAATGAGCATGAGAATGGCTGCCAGAATCAGCGATGTGCCACCCCAAACAATCTGCTTGCCGGAATTGGTCTCCCAACTGAAAAGGTCAGGATGGTTGAAATCATAACACGCACCACACACGCTGAACCATCCCCAAATGATGAGGATGACATACAGCGTGATGGTAATCCAGTCAATGCTTAGAAATATGCCTTTGCTATCGTTCTCTTGTTCCATAGTTGATGTGTCTGCTTTGGAAGGATGCCGCTTTGGCTTCGCTCGCTGGCGAAAGTTGCCCGTTGATGTATTGTTCCATCATCAGTGCACCGATAGGCACACCGTAATGGGCACCGAAACCACCATTCTCCACATAGACGGCAATGGCAATCTTGGGGTCATCTTTAGGAGCAAAGCCCATGAAGGCAGAGTGGTCCTGTCCGCGGTTTTGTGCTGTACCGGTCTTTCCACACACTTCGTATTGAGAGGTGTTGGCACTTCGGCATGTACCACCTGTGACAGCCCTGCGCATGCCCTCTGCCACCATCTCGTAATACTGTTGATCCACTTTGGTTTTATGCTTGACCAGCAAACTGTCAGCCACTTTCCCACCTTCCACTTTCTTGACGATGTGTGGCGTGATATAATAACCGCGGTTGGCAATGGTGGCGCCAAGGTTAGCTATTTGCAGAGGGGTCAGCGTCACCTCTCCCTGTCCGATGGCGATGGAGATGACACTCAATCCATTCCACTTGCCGAGCCTGCGGTCGTAGTATTCTGCATTGGGTATCATGCCACGTGCTTCACCAGGAAGGTCCACACCGAGTTTATAGCCAAATCCCATAGAAACCATGTAGTCTTTCCATGTGTTCATGGCATTCTGAATCCTCTGATACTTCTTGTTGCCGAGCATGTGGTAGAGACCCCAACAGAAATAACCGTTGCATGAGGTGGCAATGGCTGGGATGAGGGGGAGGGGAGCACCGTGTCCGTGACAACCGACCTTCATACCTCCGCAGTAGAAACCGCGGCGGCAGGGATAGGCGGTGGCTGAAGTGATGATTCCTTCTTGCAGAAACGTCAGACCCTGCGATGTCTTGAAGGTGGAGCCTGGGGGATACGTTCCGGAAATAGCACGGTTGAGCATCGGCTTCATGGGGTCGCGCTGCATCTCCATCATTTGTTTGCCACGTTGCTTTCCTTCCATGCGATGGGGGTCATAACTGGGTGCGCTGACCATACAGAGAATTTCGCCTGTTTTGGGTTCGATGGCCACAATGGCCCCCATCTTGCCTTCCATCAGGCGTTCGCCAAGGGCTTGCAATTTTGCGTCGATGGAGAGTGTCAAGTTTTTGCCAGGTATGGGTTTGCGGTCGAGCTCACCATTGCGGTAATGACCTTGTATGCGCCCACGGGCATCTCGCAAAAGAATCTGTATGCCCTTTACACCCCTCAATTCCTTCTCGTAACTGCGCTCCACTCCCTGCTTTCCAATATAGTCACCAGGGGAATAGTAGTCGTCACGTTCCACTTCAGCAGAAGAAACCTCGGCTACATCGCCCAAAATATGAGCACAATTATTGGTGGCGTAGCGACGAATGGTGCGCTCGCGGATGTAAAAGCCGTGAAAACGGAATAGTTTCTCTTGAAACACGCCAAATTCAGCCGCAGCAATTTGGGCTTGGAAAAGTTGAGGAGTATAGGTTGAATAGCCAGGATTCTTGTTCTTGTCTTTGATGATGGCCATGCGCTCGTCAAACTGCTCTTTGGTGATATCAAGTGTTTGACAGAAGTCGAGCGTGTCGAGGTTGTTCACTTCACGCATGATGACCATGATGTCGTATGCCGGCTGGTTATAAACAAGAAGTTCACCATTGCGGTCATAGATGACGCCACGGGCAGGGAAGATGACATTGTGGAAAAAGGCATTGTCGTCGGCTCTGCTTTTGTATTCTTCGCCCGAAAGTTGCAGGAAGGCCAAACGAATAATGTAGCTTATGACAACAATGAGGGCTATGCCGGCAAGAACATACTTACGATATTCATAGAACTGACTCTTCATAGTCTTTCCCTACAATTGTTACTTTTTTCTTTTCTTCGAACGAACAAGCAATTCGATAAAGATGATAATGAGAGTAGTGAGGATGGTTCCACCGAAAATGGCCATGATGGTTAACGACCATTCAACCAATGTGAATGCATCCAGCAAGTAGAATACACCATGCAATAAAAACATGAGTATCAACACGTAGGTGAGATAGTTGAAGAAACCCATCGAGAGAAACGATGGCGTGAAATCCTCTGAAGCATCACGTGGCGCAAACAAATTGAGTATGGTGGGTTGCAGCATGGCCATAAGTGTGCATGCGGCTGATGCCATTCCTGCAGTATTGGAGAAAATGTCGAAGAGTATGCCGGTCACGAATCCCCACACCAATAAGCCAGTACGGGATGTGTTGTGATGGAAACACACCAACATGTAGCCTATCACTAAAGGTGTGATATAGCCAAACAAGTGTATGTTGTTGAACACTAACACTTGAAAGATTAATGTGGTGAAGAGTCTTATCAGACGTATGAGAAATGTAGAACTCATCTTACCGTGTCGTTTTTTACAGATTTCTCATTTGTACCAGTTGTAGAGACATGTATGCTGTCGGAACGTTTCTCTTGGCTGTTGAGCACGCTGTCTTGTTTCTCCGGATTTTCAGACATCATCTCCAAGACTCTTCGTTCTGGTGAACTATAGTTGGTGATGACCGACACCTCGCGGAGCGTGGAAAAGTTAGCAAACAGTTTCACACGAAGCATATATGCCATACCGTCACTGGAATCTTCAATTTTTTGGACAATTCCAATGGGGAGACCTGCCGGGAAAATGTCAGAAAATCCATTGGTTTCTACAATCTCTTTCACTTTGACAGGTGCGTGGCGTGGAATGTTCGTCACATAAGCAATGTCGGCATCTCCACGTTGCCATACAAGAGAACCGAAATGCTCAGAGTTGTGCAGCCTACAACTGATTTTGCTGTTGGTGTTGAGTATGGGCATCACAATGCTGTAATGGCGGCTTGTCATATAGACAATGCCTACAACACCACGAGAGCAGACAACACCCATTTCGGGATGAATGCCGTCAGCTTCTCCCTTGTTGATGGTAATCAGGTTGTTGGGCCTGTGGATTGTCATGTTGACCACTTGGGCTGACACAACATCATATTGTGGGGAAAGGGCAGGCAGACGTTTCGTGCTGTCTTGCTGCATGGCAATCATCTGCTGCTGTATGGCGTGCAACTGCTTTCGTAAATTTTCGTTTGTGGCTTCCAGTTCCCGGTTTTCTTCTTCCAGATGCAGATGCGATGTAATGCCGCTAATGACGTCGTAGGTCAGACCTACCACGTCATTAGCGGTTGTGAAATATACACTCTTTTGATATCCGTTGTAACTGAAAAGAAAGGCGAGGCTTATTGTTTCCAGCAACAGGAAAACAAACCAGTGTTGATTTTTTATGATTAAATCAATCAGTGCACGCATTGCACGCTTATCTCATCAAGAACTGGAAATTATTTACATTCTTCAGTGCGATGCCTGTACCCTTTGCTACGGAATGCAACGGGTCGTCATCTACATGGAATGGAATCTGGATTTTGTCAGTCAGACGCTTGTCCAAACCACGTAAAAGAGCACCACCACCTGTCAGCCAGATGCCGTTATGCACAATATCTGCATAGAGTTCTGGTGGGGTTGCCTCCAAGGCCTGAAGTACAGCTGTCTCAATCTTGGCGATGGTCTTGTCTATACAATGGGAAATTTCTTGATAACATACGGCAACTTCCTTTGGCAGAGCTGTTACACGGTCTGGACCATGAACGATATAATCGTCAGGAGCCTCTTCGCCAAGGTCTGTCAATGCTGAACCCACATGAATCTTGATGCGCTCAGCCATACGTTCGCCCACTCTAATATTGTGTTGGCGAGCCATATATTCCTGAATGTCTGCAGTCAATTCATCGCCGGCCACTCGAATAGAGTTGTTGCTAACGATACCGCCCAATGAAATGATGGCAATTTCAGTAGAGCCGCCACCTATATCGACAATCATTTGACCTTCAGCAGCCTCCACGTCAATTCCACATCCAATAGCTGCAGCCATTGGCTCATAAATCAGGTAGACATCACGACCTCCAGAGTGTTCGGCGCTGTCGCGAACGGCACGAAGCTCCACTTCGGTTGAGCCGGAGGGAACACCGATGACCATGCGGAGTGAGGGAGTGAAGAGGTGGTGGCCTGTTTTAACCATTTTGATGAGTCCGCGCATCATCTGCTCGCAGGCAAAGAAATCGGCAATCACACCATCACGCAATGGACGACAAGTACGGATGCCCTCATGCTCTTTTCCATACATCATTTTGGCCTGTGTCCCCACAGCAATCATCTTATTTGTCTTTCTGTCAAGGGCAACCACTGAAGGTTCATCTACGACAATCTTACCATTGGATGTAATGATGGTGTTGGCAGTGCCAAGGTCCATCGCTATATCTTGTGTCAAAGAGAAAAATCCCATATTTCTTTATGATTTACTATATTACAATCTTTTTAATCCTCAACTTCTCAATTTTGTCCACCCGCCAGACGTGGGGCGGAGACTATTTTGCAAAATATGTATGAATGGCTGTGTCGTAATGGCTGGATGTGGCAAAAGCGCGTTCTGCAAACTGCTTGCGCTGCTGCTTTGTTGTTTCGGCACCTTGTGCCTTGACAATGTCAAGCAGAGGTTTGTACTCAGCCTTGCTGGGCACAATAACTACATCATTGAAGTTTTTGGCTGCTGCACGAATGAGTGAGATACCGCCAATGTCGATTTTTTCTATGATGGCTGCCTCCTCGTTGGTGCTGGCCACTGTTTCCTCAAAAGGATAAAGATCAACGATGACAAGGTCAATCTCAGGAATTTCATACTTTGCCATTTCTTGCTGGTCGCTTGCCAGTTCACGTCGACCCAAAATGCCGCCAAACACTTTTGGATGGAGTGTCTTTACACGTCCACCTAAAATGGAAGGGTATGTAGTCAAATCCTCAACCTTTTGGCATGGGTAGCCAAGACTTTCGATAAATGCTTGTGTTCCGCCTGTTGAAAGGAACTTTACGCCATTTTTGTTCAGTTCTGCAAGAAGCTCGTCCAACCCGTCTTTGTGGAATACGGAAACGAGCGCCGTTTTGATTTTCTTTACGTCAGCCATTTCTCCGATTTTTAATTTTGTGTATATACGAAAATATGATAGATCTTTGTAGTCGCTGTGTGCGCACACATCCATGTGCTTACGTTCTTCCTAACGAACTGCAAAGTTAGGCATTTCTTCTGACACGAAATTAAAGATTTTGATTTTTTTCTATCTTTATGGTGAAAATTCTTGTGGGAACCAAAACTTTGTGCTAAATTTGACCCGTAAACATCAAAATTGTTCATAAAATGCGACATATTATCTTTGTGGCTTTCCTCTTTTTTGCTGTCTCAGGTCGGGCACAGTTCTTCTTTGATTTTCCGTATCAGCAGATGGAACAGAAACGGGAAAAATACACGCCGCCTTCCTATAAGAAAGGGGATGCTGGGGTGGAAGAATTTATCCGTAAGAACTTCAGGCAACCCGCTGAAAATGAGCGTGTGGAGGGCCGTATTATCATCGCGGTGATTGTTGATGCCAAGGGCAAACCCGTTGAGACACACGTGGTTCGTTCTCTCACAAGGGCATTGGACGAGGAAGCGAAAAGGGTATGTGGAAAAATGCGTTTCAAACCAGCCACATTAGGGAAAAAGAAAGTGAAAGGACGCATTGATATAACATTTCCTATCAGTCATGGCAGAGTGTCATTTCTAGACTTGCCAACGATTGATGTATAATCAATCACAAAACGGATGCACAAGTAGTCATGTGCATCCGTTTTGTTAGTTTTCTGTATCGTTCTATTTTGTCTCAATAAACAGGGTCGTGCTTGTATGCTTTTTGCCATTATGATCGGTGCAGAGATTGATGCCAACTGGTCGTCCGCGTAATGATTTCTCACAATGTACGCGTCCTGTATAGCGTATTTTTTGCCCTGGTTGCAAAGTGGTGGTCAATGACGGTGACAAGCGGATATGGCGTTGGTTATCAACTGTTAAGCAAATGACGATGTCATGGAGCACAGTACTGGAAGTATTGGTGATGTAACCTTCCACTTCAATGGTTTCACCTTTCGAGAGATATCCGTCTCCATCAGCATCCATATAGGTAAGTGGGGAGATGCTGACTGAAGAAGGAAGGCTTCCCTGGTATGCCCCTCCACCAGTTTGATAGTCGGGGCCTCCTGCGGTGTTGTCATATTCCGGTGTCGTTGGAACTTCTCCGCTTGAATATACATTACGTTGGCGGGCTTCCCTTTCTCGTTGTTCATTTTGGCTGGCTATGCCCACTCCGAGCATTGCGCCAACACCCATGCCGATGAGGCTGCCGAGTGCTGCATTCTCTCCGCGGAAATGACCACGGCCTGATAAGAAACCAATGGCTCCACCAACATGACTGCCAATCATTGCGCCAGTGGCGCCACTCGCTGCTTGGTATGAACTGCTGCAACTGCTAACCAGTATGGCTGTGGCTAGAGCTAAGCATGTGAATTTAGTAGTATTCATCTTTCTATCGTGTTAAGGGTTAAACAATTTTGTCTTGTTGATTATCCCTTTCTGCTATATAATCGTCAATCAGTTTTCGTGCTATCGACATTTTGTTTGGAATTGGTGGCAAATGTTTCCTGTCAAACCATCCAGCACTGCTCAGTTCCTCTTCTTGCAAATGTAGTTCTCCACTTACATAATCAGCGGTGAAACCAATCATGATGCCACAAGGATAGGGCCAAGCCTGACTTCCAAAATATCGGATGTTACAGATTTTCAATCCTACTTCTTCTTCCACCTCTCTTACAACGCAATCCTCCAATGTTTCACCAGTTTCGACAAATCCCGCTACCAGACCATACATCTCATTGCGACGGAAATTCTTGGCATGAACAAGCAATATCTCATCTCCCCGACGGATACGCACGATGATGGCAGGACTTACCTGAGGCCACACCTCTTTGCCACAATGAGTGCATTGTTTGCTGATGGGGGTTACTCGTTTCATGGGAGCGCCACATACGCCACAATAATGGGTGTTGGTGTCCCAATAGAGGAGTTCTGAAGCCTTACTGGCCATATTATAGAATGGGAGAGGCAACACATTCCACGACTCTCGTAGCCCTATCGTCACATACCCGTCCATGTCATTGGGCGGTGTGGTAAGGCTGTAAGCCATACATGGCTTCCCCTCCAGGATAGATAATTCTTGTACAGAAGTCCATTCTTTCAAGGGGAAGGGAGGTTCCTCCGAGCAGGGCACATGGTATCCCATACTGTCATGTTGTAACAGTAGAGTGTTGCTGATGAATACAAACCAGTATGAAGGCTGTTTTTTCATGTGTCAATCTCATTTTTCGGGCCAAAATTAGTTATAAATTGTGGGATTATCTCCATTTTTTGTATTTAAAATCATTAAAAAAGTTAAGAGTTGCCTAATTAGTTGTGAAATTGGCTGAAAAAGGCTACATTTGTACTCAAAATTTCATTTGCACATGACACACGTACATCGCGCGTACATATATTTATTATTAGTAATGGCTACAATGCTTTGTGTTGAGCCAGTATGGGCTGATAAGAAGGAGAAGAAAGTAAAGCATGAATATAACACAGTTGATCTCGAACCTGATCCTGTTGCAAGAAAATCAAGGCCAGACCGTCATCCAAAAGCAATAGAGATGCCCATGCTGGCAGGGGTGCGACATGTTACAGGTGTAAGGGGAGCACAAGGTATAGATGTTAGCCATTATCAAGGAAGAATTAACTGGAACGAGGTGTCAAGAGACCCACAGGTTACATACGTTTATTTGAAGGCCACCGAAGGAGTGGCTATGGTGGATGACACCTATCAATATAATTTCCAAGAGTGCAAACGGATGGGATTGAAGGTGGGCAGTTACCTGTTTTTCCGTCCTAACTTGCCAGCAAAGGCACAATTTGATTTGTTTGTCTCACGTGTTGACACAAAGAAGCAGGATCTTTTGCCGATGGTGGATGTGGAAGTGATAAAAGGTGCATCCGTAGAACTCATGCAGGCTCGATTGATTGAATTGTGCGAATTGTTGGAGAAGGAATACGGGAAAAAGCCGTTGATATATACGGGTAGGAATTTTTATAACAATTATATTCATAGCAATCCGCGTTTGCGTGGCTACAAGTATTTTATAGCAGCCTATTCGCCCATCGAACCTTCTTTATCTGACAATTCAGACTATGTAATGTGGCAGTATTCATCAACGGGTTCTGTGCGTGGTATTAGAGGAAATGTTGACATGAGCAGATTTGTGGGCAGGCACTCTATCAGAGACATCCTTTATTGAAAAGTGTTCTGGTCAAGTCCCCTTACAGACAGAGTTACAGACAGAGGTATATGACTTGATGCTTGTGACGCATTTTCCAGAAATAGAGAGACCTTCTTCCCGATTCATCGCGAATAGGAAAGAAGGTCTTTTGTTGTCTCTAACATTTTATGGTTTACGTAATTCTAAATTCACGCTGCAAAGTTACGGCCTTTTTGAAGTTCGTGCAATACCTAAAATATGTGATTTTTAATGGGATGGAAATCAAAAAAAAGGTATTCACTAACAAAACACGTTAGTGAATACCCAACAATTCTCTTGTAATACTTATTTCTGTGTGTATGAAGGCGAAAGCTCTCGCCTCTATACGTGCAGTATTTCTTAGAAGAACTTGTAACGATTGTCTATGACAGAAGCCTTCTTCGTCAGCGACTGGATGAATGTGTTGCCAAACAAGGCAACACGTGAGTTCTGCTCGGCAGTTGATGCTTCTTCTGCTTTTGCGTCAAATTTCTCTGCAGTCTTGGTCTTGTCGAGAACTTGGAACATGTACACGCCGTAGTTACCCTTCACTGGACCGGCAAAAGCACCTTTGGCAGTCTTTGATGCGGTAGCACCGATGAGAGACTCTGATGCGTTGATGGAAGGTACGAATGTGTTCTGGGCAAAGGAAACATGCTTCACTGTATCAACAACCACATTCTTCAGTTTCTGTGCATCAGCGATGTTCTTCACATTCTTGGCAGAATCGTAAAGTTTCTCAATCTTCTTGTCTTTCTTTACTTCTTCTGTCAGGAAATCCTTGGCTTTCTCAACGGAATAGTAACCAACAGGGTTGATGCCAGTCAAAGCGACCAAGAGGAGGTGGTCGTTATTGCCACATTCGTAGAGTTGAGAGATGTCACCCACTTTTGCATTATCGAATGCCCACTTGAGTGCATCACGTGTAGCACGGATGCCTGCTATACCATGAGCTGTGGAAGGAACATTCTCCATTGGACGAACAACGTAACCGTTTTTAGATGCGTTTGCTTCAATCTTCTCCAATGTGGTGTTTTCTGCAATGAAAGAAGAGAACTTGTTGTATTCCTTGCTGTAAGTTTCATCAGAGAATCTCAGTTCTTTCACGATGGCTGCAACATTGTATTTCGTTACAGGGTTAGCCGTCTTCATCACCTGGAGAATCACAGTGGAGCCGTTTTCAAGTTTCAGTTTCTTGCTTTCTCCCGCATTCATGCTGTAAAGTGTGTTGATGAAGAGGGTGTTGTCTGCGTCCAAAGAGGCTGCTTGGAACTGTGCTGTTGTAATCCATGTAGAGTCACCTGTCTGGTTATACTTCTTGGCAAGGTCTTTGAACTGCGCTCCGGCAGTCAATGCAGTCATGATGCTGTCAGCCTTCTTTGCGATATCTTCTTCACCCTTACCGATTACACCAATCTGGCGGAACAGGATAGAGTCGGCCATCGTGGCTTTACCAAGAACCTTATAGGTGTAATACGTATTGGTCATTGGATCGTATGCAGGAGCCTTGACAGTACCAACAGCTGTTGAGTCGAGCTGGATGGAAATCATGTTAGGGAAGGCTTCCTTCATTTTGTACACGTCAGAGTAGGGAAGTTGTGATGCTGCTTGGCGAACCACATTGCCAGCAACGGTGTTGGTTGCAGCATCAGCCAGTTTTGTGGCGGCTTCTGCCATCTCTGTTTCAGCGGCTTTCTTGTCAGCGTCGCTGGCAACTACCTGAATGTCGATGACCTTGAGGTCGCGTGTTTCGTTATCCAAAGCAAAAATTTCTTTCTTCTCTTCATACTTTGCCTTAATCTCTTCGTCCGAAACCTTTATGTCATTGTCTTGTACAGAAGAAAGAGGCAGTGATGCCAACAAAATTTCAGACTCCTCCGAACGGCTGTTGAATGCAAGTTTTGCTTCTGCAGGGTTGGACAGGATGCTCTGATAGAGGAGAACTTGATATTTCTGTGTAAGCAACTGATTGCGAATTTGGCGCTGAACGAAAAGATAGTATTTGTAGATCTTTTCATATGCTTCAGGAATTTGTGTGCCAGCGTCTTTCAGTTTCTTGTATTCAGTGAGGAAGCCGTTCACTGTTGCATAGTCATAACGACCAGTTTGCTGGTTCATGAAAACAGGAGCCTGCAGCAGTTGGCTGGTACCATTCTTCACCACTTCTGCAATTTCTTCATCTGTCACGCCGATGCCAAGTTCTTCACATTCTTTCTGAATGAGTTGTGACTGTACATAGTCGTTCCATGCTTGATCTCTCAGTTGATTCATCTCGCTTTCGCTAAAGGAACTTTGCTGAGCGACAACTTCGTAGAAGGTTTGGTATTCGTCCACCATTTTCTGGAAATCCTGAATGGACAATGACTTTCCATCTACTTCTCCCACTTGCTGGCTTGAACTCTGGAAAAGACTTTCAAGCCCTCTAAATAAGTCGCCGGCAACGAAGAGGAACAACGCCACGGCGATGATGGTCACAAGGAGCACGCCCTTGCTTCTGATTTTTTGTAATGCTGCCATTTTTTATTGTTTTTATTGATTATGTTTTCTTTGTCATACGTATGACTTCAGGGCTTCCCCCTTCGCCAAATCGCAAAATCATGCAAAATTACGAAAAAAATATCACCCGAACATGATGTTCACGTGGATTTTTTCACATTCACATTCTATTTTCGGCATATCATCGCCATTTTCTTTCATAAATGGAGCCTTCCAAACAAAAAGTACGCCCAATATCGTTGGACGTACTTTTTGTTTGTTATGCATTTAAGTGTGTTGTAAACATCATTGTGTCACGACACTGTCTTGTTGAGCCATGATGGCAGGGTCGGGTTGAGGTGTGGGTGTGTGGTCTTCAAGCGGGAATTGTCCTTTCGACGAGTGGATGATGTAGTCGGTCATCTGCTCGTTACTGCTGAAGTTGTACCCTGATAGTTTACGGGTTTCTCCATCAATCTCCATGTATGCGGAAGAATAGATGCGGTGGGCATATTGATCCCAAAAGAGCAGGGATGTCTTGAACGTTTCTCCCTTCAGATTCTTAACGAGAACACGGCCTCGAAGTTCCCACAAATGCTTTTGGTTGTAAAAATAAGCAGTGTCGCATGAGATGTAGGCATCTACTTGATAAGATTCATTGAACCGCTCCAAGAAAAGTCCCTTTTCGAAAGACCAGTATTGTGGTTCTTTTTTGTCGTAGATGTACCATTCTTCCGCAATCATCTTATAACGGATGATGCCAGAGTCGCTGATGAGGGTGCTGACACCAACGGATTGCAAAACAGGTAAAGAATCACGTACTCCAATGGTGGGGCCGATTTTCTTGTCGCTATCGTCGCACGATTGGAGTGACAACGTTGCAGCAGCCATGACGACTGCTGCAACGCTGAATATGTGTGTGATAGATTTCACGGGTTGTGTGATTCTATACCTCATGGCTCTGTTTAGCGGAGGCGGAGTGTAGTTGTTTCACCTGCTACAGTCACAGGACCAGCCTTCACGCCCTGGAAGAATGCCTCAGACTTTGGATAGAAGTGGGCAGCGTAACCTGCAGCGGCGCGATTGGCCTTGGCTGCAGATGCTGGATCCACAGATTTTGCCTTGTTGCAATAGTCATAAGCGAGGCAGTAGTATTTACTCTTCTCCAGCATGTCTCCCGATGCAGAACGTGCGATACAACTTGCCTGAAGCAGATAGGCACCACCGTTGGATGGGTTGTAAGAGAGGGTCTTGCGGCAATATGCACGGCACTGGCTGAGATTGCCTTTCTTGTACATCAGAGCTGCTATGACATAAGAGTATTTAGCCTTCTTTGCATTGTCAGATTCAAGGCTGATTGCCTCATCGAAGTATTTGATGGCACCGTTGACATCACCTTCCTTGAGAAGCTTGGATGCCTTACCGATGGCAGCCTGTGGAGTCTTGTTGATTTGGTAGGCATAATCAGCAGCCACATAGTAGATGTTAGACTTGTCGCACTCGAAATTGTTGAGGATGGCAAGCACAGAGTTAAGATACTGAAGGTTGGTCTTGTTAGCCTCCACTTGTGCACCATAAATCTTTTCAAGGGCATCACAGTCAGCAGCTCCAGAGGAAACGAAGAGTTCGTTTGCTTTATTCTGTACTGGCTGGTAGTTGTCCACAATCTTCTGTGCTTCAGGAGAGAGCACCACCTGATCTACCCATTTGGTGGAGTCTTCAGAATCTGGGTCAGCAGGAATGGTCTCTGATGGATATTCCTTGGCCTGATCAAGCAGACGGTCGCAGATGTCGTTGGTGTTCATGTAGTCCTGAATGAAGTCCTGGCGGATGTCAATGTTGTCCTTGTTGTGGAGGAAACGATTGTACGAGCACTCGATGAATCCAAAGAGGACAAAACCCTCAGTGTTGGGACCCATGTCGTCAATACCTTCCTTGAACATCTTGTAAGCCACATTGTTGTCCATCTGTGGGCAGAAATAGTAGTAGTCATAAGCCTTGCGGCAGATGATGTTACCTCTCGTGGAAGTGGTCTTAGGAGTGGCGAACGAGTTCAGCGCGTCAAGGTTCTTCTCGCGTTGGTCGTAGATGTTCATGAGTTTGTCAAAATACTCCTTCTTCTTGGCAGCATCAGTGGTTTTCTGGATGAGTGTTTCAAACATCCAAGCACCGTCTGTATAGACACGGATTTGTGCAAGTGGTGCCTTTGTGAACACAAACTCCCAAGGTTCTACGGCTTCTTCATAGTTGTTGTTCTTAAAAGCATCGCGGTAGAGGCTGATGCTCTGAAGCACCTCAGCGCTGTCAGGGTTGTTGGCCAAGCGGTCATTGATTGAAGTGCCGCTGAGGTCTTGTGCATAGGCTGCCATGCTTGTGATGGCAAGGCTGCAAACAAACAGAATCTTTTTCATAATTAGTTTATTTTTTCGTGAATATTTTTTCTTTTTCTTGTTATAACGATTTTATCGTTTTGATGTTGCAAAAGTAGGGCGTTGATTTCACGTCTGCTCAGGTTTTTCCGTCTATTTCAGGGGGAAAGTCCTATTGTTGTACGGGAAAAAACCTCCTGAGGCATCAAAGTAGTGCTTATTTGATGCGTGACTTATAGAACCAACGTTCGCTGAAAGTCACTCCCAGGCAGAATCGCAAGTAATTCTCCTTGAGTGTGCTTTGCCGATTAGTGGCAGCGTTCAAATAGGGAATATTGGTGTGAACCCATTGTACTGCCATGTTGATTTTAGGGGTGATTCGCCATGTGTTGTTGTTGGAGATGGGCAGAGTGAGTCCTGCCGAAACGCCAAATTCGTATGGCTTGTCTGTGACGGCTCCGGTGAGATCAGCTTTTGCGTATGTCTGTGAGTAGTAACCTCCGACTTTATAGGTGCATCGGCTGAAATAACTGCTGGTTGATATTGATGAGGGTGTCCAATCCAATCCTGCCGCAATCTTTTTGCGGTCGTTCAGTTGCCCTTTTGTCGATACAAACCTGTCGGTTGTGTTGGTGGAGATATTGGTCTGCTGGTTGGGAAATTTGCAGTCAGCCCATTTCTGAAGTTCAAAGTCAACACCCACTCGGAGTTTGTTTGAATGATAATAAGTTACACCGGCTGCGATGCTCTGTGGCAATTGGAACGCATTCTGAATCGTGTCAATGGTTTCTGTTTCCACCGCACTGCCATTCATGGTTCTTGTGGTGCGAAAGGCCTTGTTGTTGTCCACATAATGTCCCAGCGTATAGGTGGCTCCGAGAACAAGTCTGTCCTTTTTGTTGAGTGGTTGTACATATTGGAGACCTGCCTGTACATTGTATGTGCTGATGTCTGCGTTGTAGGTACGTGCCACGCTGAAAGCAGTGGTTTGATTGAACGACATCGTCATGTTGTGGGTATATTCACCCCACAGATAACTGGCGTTGACACCAATGCTGATGGGCTTGAAGGGGCGCCATCCGATGCCAAGAATCACTTCGCGCAATCCTCCGTCGCCATTAAAACTATATGCAGAGGTGATGTTTTCAGTTCCTTGCAGGTTTTCGCTCGAAGAGGCAAAATTGTATTTGATGTTGGTGATGGGCATCAGACCCAATGTCATGCCGACATTCTTGGCAGCACGGAACTGGAAAGCGAAATAGTCAAAACTGCTGTTGCGGATGTTCTGCTGCAGATTCTCCATCTTGTAGTTGCCATTTTGTAGCGAGATTCCTATGTCGAAGAGAGCGGTGAGGGAATCGATGGCAGAGTAGGATGCAGGATTGGCGATGTTGATTTGTTGCCCGTTGCGGAAACCTTGTGCCACTCCGCCCATGCCTTTGTTGAAACCCATGGCACGTTCCGATTGAATACCAAATCCGTAGCGAGAGTAGGGCGTGTTGATGCCGTTTTGTGCATGGAGAGTGGTAGCGAAGAGTGCCGATAGGATGGCAAGTGTTATCTTGTTCATTGTCTTTTTTTGTAGTAGTATGGAATTTGAGTGCAAAATTAAGCCTTTTTGTGGAGTTCTTCAAAAAAAATGTTTTCTAAGCGAGTTAAAAAAACTGAAAGTCCTCGGTTGTAGAGCGTATTGCCTATTATTGAGCGGTGTTTGAGGGCTTGTTTTTTGATTTCCCATGATGTTTTCCGCCGCCTCTTTTGTTATAGCGTCCCTTTCCGCCATGTCGGCCGGGGGTATGTCTTCTTTGGGTTTTAGCAGCCTGCTTCATGTCTGGCTTTTCACCACATCCTTCTGGCAGATCGGGCTTTGGAATCTCTTTCTCAATCAGTTTCTCAATCTTGAGCAAGTGAGGCCAATCTTTGGGTGTCACGAGCGTGATGGCTTGACCTTCACGATTTGCACGGGCTGTACGGCCAATGCGGTGCACGTAATCCTCTGGGTCACGTGGTGCATCATAGTTGATGACCATCTGAATGTCGTCGATGTCAATGCCTCGGCTCACGATGTCGGTAGCGATGAGGATGTTGATGTGCCGATTCTTGAAGGCAAGCATGATGTCTTCCCGTTCCCGTTGCTCCAAGTCGCTGTGCATGGCACCTACATTGAACCCCTTGCGTTTGAGAATGATGCTGAGTTCCTTGACTTTCATCTTGGAAGAGGCAAAGAGGATGACACGGTCCAAATCGTCTTGGCTGAGCACTTTCTCCACAATGCGGTCTTTCATGCCATCATAGCACAGATAAGCCGTCTGTTGTATTTTCTCAGCGGGCTTCGACACGGCAATCTTCACTTCCACAGGGTTGTGAAGAATGTTCTGTGCCAACTTCTGGATGTTGTCAGGCATGGTGGCCGAGAACATGATGGTTTGGCGTTCTTCCGACAGATAACTGGCAATCTTCATGATGTCGTCGTAGAAGCCCATGTCCAGCATGCGGTCAGCCTCGTCAAGAATGAAGAAAGACACCTTCTTCAAGTCGATGTGTCCACCGTTCAGATGGCTGATCAGTCGTCCTGGAGTGGCGATGATGATGTCGGCACCAAGTTCAAGCCCACGTCGTTCCTGTTCAAACCGAAGTCCGTCGTTGCCGCCATAGACAGCCACAGAGGAGACTCCGTTGAGATAATATCCGAATCCCTCCACTTGCTGGTCAATCTGTTGTGCCAGTTCTCGTGTTGGCGACATGATGATACAATTGACAGAATCCTTGGGGTAGTTGCCGTGACTCAGTTCGTCAAGCACAGGCAACAGATATGCTGCCGTTTTTCCTGTTCCTGTCTGTGCGATGCCCATGAGGTCGTGGCCTTCCAATATCTTTGGAATGGCTTGCTCCTGAATGGGGGTGCATTGCTCGAAGTTCATGGCATCAAGCGCATCGAGGAGTTCATCTGATATGTCAAGTTCGTCAAAATACATGGCGTTGTTATATTGTTTATGAAATTTATCGTTATGTTTGAGTCATCGGGGTGCTTTGCGGTAATAGTATAAAGCCACGATGGCAAAGAGCGTGTTGGGAATCCAAACCGCGATGGCTGCAGGGAAGTTGGCGTTGATGGCCATACTGGAAGCCACCGTCTGGAACATGATGTATGCGAGAATCAACGCCAAGCCGATGCCCAGCGCGATACCCATACCGTTTTTCCGTTTGCGGGCGGAGATGGACACACCGATGATGGTGAGGATGAAGATGGCAAACGACGAAGCCCCTCGTTTGTAATATTCCACTTCAAATTGCTGTATGTTTGCAAATCCGCGGGCTTTCTGCCGGTCGATGTGTTCACGCAGTTCGGGTGTGGTGAGCGTCATCTCCATGTCGCGCGAAGCCATCAGGTCTTGCGGCAGAATCTTGATGATGGTGTCCATCTTGCTGCCGTTTTGGATGATTTCTCTCATGCCTTGCAGGTCGCGTGTCTGATAGTTGGTGAGCACCCAATGATAAGGCTCGTAAGAGAGGGTGTCGTATTGGATGGTCATGGATTGGAGATGCTTGACGAGTTTTTTGTTTTCAAACTTGTCGAGGGTGAACTCAAAAGCCGTTTTCATGCCTTCTTCATACCGTCCAAAGTATGCGATGACACCCGGCTCCACCTCCAGTTGCACGTTCGATGTGAAGTCTTGACGGCCTCTGTTCTTGTATTTGTTCTCAAACCTCACGCGTTTCACATTACCTTTTGGAATGACGTATGAACCCAAACTGTAGTTGATGACGGCGATGATGGCAGCGGCTATCATGTAAGGGCGCATGAGTTGGGCAAAACTGGTGCCCGTAGAGAGCATGGCGATGATTTCAGAGTTGTCGGCCAGTTTCGTCGTGAAGAAGATGACCGCGATGAAGACGAAAAGTTGGCTGAAGAGATTCGAGTAGAAGGGAACGAAGTTGAGGTAGTAGTCGAAGGCGATTTCCTCGGCTGGTGCATCGTGTTGCAGGAACTTGTCGATATTCTCGTTGAAGTCGAACACCACAGCGATGCTGATGATGAGCACGAGGGAGAAGAAGTAGGTGCCCAGGAACTTGCCGATGATGTAGCGGTCAAGGCGCGAGAAGGGCATATGGTCGGTGAGCCATCTGGAGACAGATGCTTTCCTCGCCAGTCTCTCGCGTAGAGAAGAGCGGCGCGAAGTGCTCTTTTTCCCTTTCTGGTACTCAAGATAAGCCTTGATTTCTTCTTCGCTGCCTCGCGGAACAAGTTTCCCGTTTACTTCTTCAAATGTAACCAACTTTTTACCTTTTTATTATATATAATGTATAATCTCAAGATTCTCACTTCTCAGGCTTTTCAGAGCCTTCGGCCCAGTTCTTCCACCATTTTGGCTTTCCACACGCAGAAGTCGCCAGCCACGATGTGCTGCCGTGCTTCTCCCACCAGCCAGAGGTAGAAGGCGAGGTTGTGGATGGAGGCGATTTGCAGGGCAAGAATTTCCTGTGCTTTGAAGAGGTGGTGCACGTAGGCTTTCGTGTATGCGGTGTCCACATACGATGTCCCTTCAGGGTCGAGAGGGGAGAAGTCGAAGTCCCACTTCTGGTTGCGCAGGTTGATGGTGCCGTGCTTCGTGAAGATTTGGGCATTGCGTCCATTGCGGGTGGGCATCACGCAGTCAAACATGTCCACACCCCGCTCGATGGCTTCCAAGAGGTTGATGGGGGTACCCACACCCATCAGATAGCGCGGCTTGTCTTTGGGCAGGATGGCATTCACCACCTCTATCATTTCATACATCACTTCTGTGGGTTCTCCCACGGCCAAACCGCCGATGGCATTGCCGTCAGCCCCTTTCGATGCCACATTCTCGGCTGCACGTTCGCGCAAATCCCGAAAGGTGCATCCCTGAACGATAGGGAAGAGGCTCTGCTGATAACCGTATTTGGGTTCTGTCTCGTTGAACCGCTTGATGCAGCGGTCGAGCCAGCGTTCCGTCAGTTCGAGCGAGTTCTTGGAGTAGTTGTAGTCGCTGGTGCCAGGAGGACACTCGTCGAATGCCATCATGATGTCGGCACCAATCGAACGTTCAATGTCCATCACTCCCTCAGGTGTGAAGAAGTGCTTGCTGCCGTCGATGTGGCTGCGAAACTCCACGCCTTCCTCCTTGATTTTGCGGATGCCGGCCAGCGAGAATACCTGAAAGCCGCCGCTGTCGGTCAGCATCGGACGGTCGAAACCGTTGAACTTGTGCAAGCCGCCAGCCGCTTCCAGCACTTTGAGTCCTGGACGCAGATAGAGGTGATACGTGTTGCCGAGGATGATTTGTGCCTTGATGTCGTCCTTCAGTTCATGCAGATGCACCGCCTTCACAGAGGCTTGTGTGCCTACAGGCATGAAGATGGGCGTTTGTATGTCGCCATGATCTGTATGGATGACACCGGCACGGGCGTTCGTTTTCGAGTCGTTATGTTCGAGGGTGAATGTCATATCAAAGCAAAATCAAGTACATCTTTCACATTCTCCACATAGTGGAACTTCACTCCCTTCACATACTTCGCTGGTATCTCCTCAATGTTCTTCTGGTTCTCGTGACAGATGAGGATGTCGGTGATGCCGGCACGTTTGGCAGCCAGAATCTTCTCCTTGATGCCACCCACAGGAAGCACCTTGCCGCGCAGGGTGATTTCGCCGGTCATGGCCAGATTCTTGCGAACCTTCCGTTTGGTGATGGCACTGGCCAGCGAGGTGGCAATCGTGATGCCAGCCGATGGCCCATCCTTAGGTGTGGCACCTTCTGGCACGTGAATATGAATATTGTGGTTCTCGAAATACTCAGGCGTGATGCCGATGAGGTCGCAATGCTCTTTCAGATACTGCAAGGCAATCGTGGCCGATTCCTTCATCACGTCGCCCAAATTACCCGTCAAGCCGAGTTTGCCGCCCTTGCCGTTATCGATGGACGTTTCGATGAACAGGATTTCGCCGCCCACACTGGTCCAAGCCAAGCCTGTCACCACACCAAAGTAGTCGTTGCCCTGATACTTGTCGCGGCTGAACGGTTCTGTGCCCAGATATTCCTTGATGTCCTCCACCTTCAACTCGCTTTCTGGCAGCACGTTTTCTTTGGCATATTTGAGTGTCACCTTGCGGAGCACCTTGTTGATTTTCTTGTCGAGGTCACGCACACCCGATTCTCTGGTGTAATTCTCAATGATCTTCTCGATGGCGGGCTTCGAAATCTTCACGCCGCTGTCCTTCATGCCCAGGTTGTCGAGTTCCTTCGGCACGAGATGGCGTTTGGCAATCTCAATCTTTTCTTCCGTCAGATAGCCGCTCACCTCAATCAACTCCATACGGTCGAGGAGTGGGGCAGGGATGGTCGAGATGTTGTTGGCCGTCGCGATGAACATCACTTTCGAGAGGTCGTAATCGGTGTCGAGATAGTTGTCGTGGAAGGCCACGTTCTGTTCAGGGTCGAGCACTTCGAGCAAGGCCGATGCAGGGTCGCCGTTATTGGTTTGCTGCGTCACCTTGTCAATCTCGTCGAGAATGAACACGGGGTTGCTTGAGCCAGCCTTCTTGATGTTCTTGATGATTTGTCCAGCCATCGCACCCACATAGGTGCGGCGATGACCGCGAATCTCAGCCTCGTCGTGCAAGCCGCCCAGCGACATACGCACGTACTTCCTCTTCATGGCCTTCGCAATGCTCTTGCCCAGCGAAGTCTTGCCGACTCCAGGAGGACCATACAAACAGAGGATGGGGCTCTTGAAGTCGCCTCTCATCTTCAGCACCGCCAGATGCTCGATGATGCGCTCCTTCACCTTCTCCATACCGTAGTGGTCCTTGTTGAGCACTCGCTCAGCATTGGTCAGATTGAGGTTGTCCTTGGTATATTCTCCCCAAGGCAGTTCGAGCATGGTTTGTGCCCATGTGTATTCCGTTTGATAGTCGGGCGAGTGGCTGCTCATGTGGCTCATCTTGTCGAGCGCATCATTGAACACTTTTGCTGTCGCCTCGCTCCACTTCTTTTTCTGTGCAGCCTCGCGCATCTTGGCAATCTCGTCGGTTCCCTTCTCGCCCAGTTCCTCCTGAATGTTCTCCATCTCTTGGCGCAGGAAGTATTCCTTCTGCTGCTTGTCCAGTTCCTCACGGGTGCGCATCTGCAAGTTCAGTTTCAGGGTCACATACTGATATTCCCTTTGCAGAATGCCCAACAGGCGGTAGGCGCGGTCGTACAGGTTCGTCTGCTCCAGCAGCATGATGCGCTCGCTGTTGGAGATGTTGAGGTTGGCACAAATGAAGTTGACGGCAAACGGACGGTCGCTGATGTTGCCCAATGCAAAGGCGGAACCGATGGTTTGCTCGCTGGTGCGCATCAGTTTGAGCGCTGTCTCGCGGCAAGCATCAGCCACAGCGATGAACTCGCGGTCGCCACGTGCAGGCACTTCCTCCGGATAACTCTCCACACGGCCGATGTTGTAACTTCCGTTCCAATCCAATTCAATCAGGCGGATGCGGCCATAGCCTTGAATGAGAGCGGTGCGGCTTCCGTCGGGCAATTTGATGATTTTCTGCACCTTGCCCAACACACCCGTGTGGTAAAGTTGGTCAAAGTCAGGTTCGTCCGTCGCATCATCCACCTGCGTGAATACGGCCACGGGAGCATCCTTCTTCTGGGCATCCTTCAGCAGTTTGAGCGATGAGTCACGCCCAATGCTGATAGGCACCATCGTCTCAGGGAAAAGCATCACTCCCCGCAATGGCAGTACAGGAATGAAGTCATCAGGCGAGATGTGTTGCTCCAAATCTCCCTTGGCTATGTTGTCGATGCTGGTGATGAAGCTAATCTTGCTCTCTACGTGTCCTCCGTCTATGATTTCGTCAAAATTAAAGTCTGTCATGTGTTGTGATTCTAAGAATAAGATGTAAAATCGGGTGCAAAGGTACGAAAAAACTTTCACACGTGCGTAATATAAATTGTGAAACATTCTGAAAAGATGGAGAAAACAAACCAACCCTCATTTCGGGGAAAAGGCCCCGAAAAGAATATATAGTTAGCAAAATTGCCTAATTTTATATAATAGTGTAAGAAAATCTCACCGTTTTTCTTACATTTTGCAATTATTTTCTTAGAAATTTCGTTTTGTTATTAAAATAAATCGTAACTTTGCAGCGCTTTTTGACCAACAAGGCCAACGAACACATCAACCAAGACTTAAAAAAGAATCAAAGATATGAGCAAACTCATCAGGGTGGAGGGCTACAAACAACTCCTCGACCCTACACAAACGGAACTCGGCATCAAGCAGATCAAGGACTTCTTCCAAGCCAATCTGTCCACAGCGCTGCGTTTGAGAAGAGTGACGGCACCGCTTTTCGTGTTGCGAGGACTGGGCATCAACGACGACCTCAACGGCGTGGAGCGTCCTGTTTCGTTCCCTATCAAGGACATGGGCGACCACGTGGCCGAAGTGGTTCACTCGCTTGCCAAATGGAAGCGTCTCATGCTGGCCGAATACGGCATACAGCCCGGTTACGGCCTCTACACCGACATGAATGCCATTCGTGGTGACGAAGAACTCGACAACACCCACTCACTCTACGTCGACCAGTGGGATTGGGAGCGCACCATCCTGCCCGAGAACCGCAATCTTGCCTTCCTGAAGAAAATCGTGAAGGACATCTATGCCGCCATTCTCCGCACAGAATACCTGGTTTGCGAATCCTATCCGCAAATCAAGCCCTTCCTGCCCGAAGACATCCACTTCATCCACTCAGAGGAACTCCTGCAGATGTATCCCGACATGACCGCAAAAGAGCGTGAAGACGCCATCAGCAAGAAGTACGGAGCCGTCTTCATCATGGGCATCGGAGGCAAACTCTCAGATGGCAAAAAGCACGACGGACGAGCACCCGACTACGACGACTGGAGCACTCCCAACGAAGACGGTTATCTCGGTCTCAATGGCGACATCCTCATCTGGTATCCCGTTCTCGGCCGCAGCATCGAACTCAGTTCAATGGGCATCCGTGTGGACAAAAAATCCCTGCTCCGTCAACTTGAACTGGAAAATAAGATGGAACGCATCAACCTCTTCTTCCACAAGGCATTACTTAACGACGAAATGCCACTCTCCATTGGTGGCGGAATCGGTCAGAGCCGCCTCTGCATGGTGCTCCTCCACAAAGCCCATGTAGGCGAAATCCAAGCCTCCATCTGGCCAGAAGAGATGCGCAAGGAATGTGCCGCAGCAGGCATGCCCCTCATCTAAACTGAATACAACACAATTCCATATTGATCCGCATCAAACACTCGTCATCATGACGGGTGTTTTTTTGTCACACAGTTTCTCTTTTTTTACTAACACAACGTGTTGCAAAAGTCGAAAAAAAGTTGTATCTTTGCAGTTGAAACGATACCCTCTCCGGACATACACTCATTACTCACATAAGAGAGGGTATCCATCAATTCCTTCTATGAATTGATCAATTCCTTCTACTTATTCATCAATTCCTTCTACGAATTGATCAATTCCAACAAGGAATCGAGTTTATCACTTACACTCCCCTGATGGAGACTCTTACACTGAGTCACTGGAGGTTGTTACACTAACCCCGTCGAGGACATTTCAGTCATCAGGCAGAGCATATTACACCAATCCAACAGAGCATATTACACTTACCCAGCAGAGAGCGTGACAGCAAGGTTCTCTCATGCACCACACAATCAAGGTGAGGAAAAAAATCCTCACCTTGATTGTTGTGTGAAAATAATGTTGCACATTTGCATGTGCAATAAAAAGATAAGACAGCTATATGGGTAAACCAATGTTGCTCCTCTATTTCATTCTCTCTGTGTTTCCCGCAGACGCAACAGAGAACCGGCGACACATCCATGTTGTGCGTTGAGGCAGCAAGAAATCACATAGAGGCGACAGGACTAAAACTTTCTCCGTGTTTCTTTGGCAGTTTGGTCGAATGTTAGTACCTTTGCAGAAGTTAATGAAATGGATGATGACAGTTATGACAGAAGGGGATAAGTATGCTCTGTTTTTTGATATAGATGGGACGTTGGTGAGCTTTCAGACACACGAAATCCCGTCCTCAACGATATTCGCCCTTACCCAAGCCAAAGCTAACGGTCATAAGGTCTTTATTGCTACAGGTCGTCCACCGCTGATCATCACCAACCTCGGAGCCATCGAACACCTGATTGATGGTTATGTGACCATCAATGGAGCCTTGTGCTTTGTGGGTGATGAGGTGGTAAGATGCAAAGACATTCCCAAAGAGGCCGTACAGTTGGTGGTAAAGGATGCTTTAGACAAGCGTTACGGACTGATAGTTGTGGGAGAGAACGATGTGGCGGTGTTTGATCCGCAAGGAGATGTTGACAGGATATTCCGTGGAGGGTTAGGTGTGGAGAATTTTGACCAAGCCAAGCCATTGGACGTGGTACTTGAACAGAAAATCCTTCAACTGACGCCGTTCTTTCCTGAAGCGTATGAACACGACCTGATGAAGCGTATTCCAGATTGCACCTCTGGTCGATGGCATCCGGACTTTACGGACATTACAGCAAAAGGAGCTGACAAAGGGGAAGGTATCATCACGATGGCAACTCATTTCGGATTAGATCCCCAATATACGATAGCCTTTGGAGATGGCGGCAATGACAGTCCCATGATCAAGGCTGCTGGCATTGGTGTGGCGATGGGGAATGCTCTTGAATCCCTCAAGAATGAAGCAAACTACACGACGACTTCCGTCGACGATGACGGAGTATTGAGTGCTTTACTTCATTTTGGGTTGGTATCATAGCGATAATTCCTTAAATATCCGTATCTTTGCAACTGATATTTCAGAAATTAAAGTTTTACCTGCTCAAATTAGACTACGAAAGTAATATCAGTCGAATGAATATATGAATAATTTAAGTTTCGCAAGCTCCACTTTCTTGGAGTTAAAGAAGTTAAAGGAGTTAGAGGAGTTAAAGCCGATTGTAATGCTGGCGTGAAAACTCCTCTCCACAGTTGACAGAGTATAGGCTTTAACTCCTATAACTCCTTTAACTCCTGAGCGAAGCGGTAACTTCCGAAAGTTGTATGAATAAGTTTAAACTATGGATGCTGGCCGCCATCTTTGCAATCTGCGGCATGACGATGGTGTCCTGTTTTTCGGACACGAAGAAGAGCACAGCAGTCAATGTGACTGATGATGCCAGCCAGTTTGTGACCATTACCGATGTTGTGCCCGACGTTATATTGGAAATACGTTACTTCGGCACGTACAATTTCGTGGGAACCCGCATCGACGGCTACGAGGAACCGACAGCACTGCTCACCAGGCAGGCTGCTGACAGTTTGAAGGCAGTGAGTGACGATGTGATCAAGCAGGGCTATCGCCTGAAAATCTACGATGCCTACCGTCCGCAGAAGGGTGTTGACCATTTTGTTCGCTGGGCCGAGGACATCACCGACACGCTGATGAAGGCCTACTTCTATCCTGACCTTGACAAGAGCGTGCTCTTTCCGCAGGACTACATCTGTCTGAAAAGCGGTCATACGCGTGGCTCCACCCTTGACCTGACGCTGTTTGACATGACGACGGAGAAAGAGGTGGATATGGGTGGCACCTTCGACTGGTTCGGTCCCGAGAGTCATCCCGACTTCTGCGGTAATCCAGAGACGGGCGAATACACAGGTGACAATAGCAAATCGCCTAAGGGTCGCAGTATCACCCCCGAGCAATTCCAGAACCGTATGATCTTGCGTCAGGCTATGATGCGCCACGGCTTCAAACCTTTCGACACGGAGTGGTGGCACTTTACCTTGAAGGACGAGCCCTTTCCAGATACCTATTTTACCTTCCCTGTCAAGCAACTGAGTAAATGAAAATTTCGATTAAGCGAGAGCAAAGCCAAACTGGTTTGAACTTTGCCGAGCGTGAGAAATTTCGACCGCAGGTCAAGCGTTCAAAACTATGGGTGCTCGCCTGATGATGGAACGCACCAACCTCTTCTTCCACAAAGCGTTACTCAACGACGAAATGCCACTCTCCATTGGTGGTGGAATCGGTCAGAGCCGCCTCTGCATGGTGCTCCTCCACAAGGCCCACGTAGGCGAAATCCAAGCCTCCATTTGGCCAGAAGAGATGCGCAAGGAATGTGCCGCAGCAGGCATGCCCCTCATCTAAAGAACGCACAAACACATCAAAATATTTCCCTAACGAAAAAAGGAGGATGTGCCTACTTTGACACATTCTCCTTTTTGTGTTTTTCAGTTAGCTTCCATCCCCTTTTTCCCACTCATCAAAACAATTTTTGAGATTTAATCAGAAAAAGCTTTGTGGTAACAAATAATCTTTGTATTTTTGCCATCAACTATCGCCGATTCGTCGTAAACGGCACTTGCTGATAGGCAAGAATCCCTGAGCGCAGGGTGGCGGTATGACATAGTAATATAATAACAGCATTAGCAGTTATTCGGTGATACGGGAATCTCGCAAATTTCTAAAATCTACTGATTAAAGAATAAGTGTTTAATGCCTACGCTTTGGCGTGGGCGTTACTTATCAATCAGTTAGGCAATGCGAGAGCCTCCGTATCGATAAGCGTTCACGCTTTTTCGTATACAGAGGTTTCGCTTTCATTGTCTATCAACTACCGACGAGTGCGATGCCCAAAACCTATCGTATACCTATGAGTCAGCAAACCATTCCTGTCTCTTCCCAATTCTTTACTAACCGAGAAGGGAACACGTTGATGAAGGAATTTGAGGGAATCTTAAATAACAACCCTCAAGTGACGAACCTTGATGCAGTTGTAGGATTTCTTCGTGCATCAGGCTATTTCTCCTTGCGGCCTTTTCTCGACAGTATCAACAAAGTACGTGTGTTGATTGGCATCAATGTGGACAAGTATATTGCCAAAGCCACACAGCGTGGTGTACTTTTCATGGGTGAGGAAGAGAAGGTGAAGGAAGACTGCATGAACCAATTTCGCAAAGATATTGAGAGCTCCGATTATACCAAGCAGGTGGAAGATGGAATGTTGCAGATGTTTCAAGACTTGCTCGATGGCAAGCTGGAACTTCGTGCCCATCCTTCCAAGAAGATTCATGCCAAATTCTATATCCTCTATCCAGACAACTTCAATCAACACACTTTTGGTGCAGCCATTACTGGTAGCAGCAACCTGAGTGGCAACGGATTGGGTATCACAAAAGAGAAACAATATGAGTTCAATGTGAAACTCACTCGCTATGATGATGTTCAATTTGCCAAGAACGAATTTGATTTGTTATGGGAAGAGGCAAAGGATGTGCCCATAACAGCTGTCGATTTCAAGCAGACAATGGATAACACCTACTTGAAAGGCGATGTGACCCCATACGAACTCTATATCAAAATGCTGATGGAATTTTTCAGCGACCGTGTGATGGCCATAGATATGGATGATCCATTCGATATGCCAGAAGGCTACGATAAATACGAGTACCAGATGGACGCTGTGATTGAAGGCTATCAAAAACTGATACGCTATGATGGTTTCTTCCTTGCTGACGTGGTAGGTCTTGGCAAGACAGTCATTGCAACGATGATTGCCAAAAAGTTCCTCATAGAAAATGGACGTGACAACACGAAGATTCTGGTGGTTTATCCTCCTGCCGTTGAACAGAACTGGAAAGCCACATTCAGAGATTTTGGTATTGATAAATACGCACAATTCGTATCCAATGGCAGCTTGAGCAAGATTCTCGACACAGACAACTACAACTATTGGAATGCTGATGACTTTGATCTCGTGCTGGTGGATGAAGCGCACAAATTCCGCAATCACACCACAGGAGCCTTCAAGGATTTGCAGCAAATCTGTAAGATGCCTCGTGTGGAAACGGGGTACATTCCTGGCTACAAGAAAAAGGTGATGCTGATTTCAGCCACCCCCATGAACAACTCACTTTCCGACATCTACTACCAAATCACGATGTTCCAAGACCCACGTCAATGCACGATTGATGGTGTGCCCAATCTGACCAGTTTTTTTGCTCCTCTTGAAGCGATGTTCAAGAAACTGAAGAAAGACAAGGATTTTGATGTGGCAAGATTCAAGAAACTTTCAGAAAGAGTACGTGAAAGCATCATCAAACCGATTACCGTCCGACGCACGCGTTCAGACATTGAAAGCGTGGAACGATACAACAAGGATGTGCAAGGTTTCCCCAAAGTGGCTGATCCCATCAAGAAAGAATATGAACTGAATGACCACATGGCAAACCTCTTTGTCGAAGCCATGAACACACTCGATAAGAAACTATCCTATGCACGTTATCAAGCAATCGCCTATCTGAAGCCAGAATCCTCAAATGGTCTCTACGACAATGCGGAAACCATCAGCCGCAGTTTGGCAGGCATCCGAAAGAACGGTCTCGTCAAACGATTGGAGAGCAGTTTTCATGCTTTTAAGATTTCGGTGGAGAACTTCCGACAGGCTAACGAAAACATGATTAACATGTGGGAGAATGACAAGATTTTCATTGCTCCAGACATGGACATCAATCTGCTCTATGCACAAGGCTATACAGATGATGAGATTGAGGAGAAACTAAATGAAAAAGCTGAAATTAATCCAAAGAATGCTGTTTTCTGTTGCGATGATTTCAAACCTGAATACATTGATATGCTCCGTCAAGACCAACAACTTCTTGATGAAATGTGGTTGGAATGGGAATGCATCGATGACAATGATGATTCCAAGTTTGCCAAGTTCGAAGATTTGTTGAAACATGAGCTGTTCAAGAAAGAGCGTAATCCTGAGGGAAAGCTGGTCATTTTCTCAGAATCTGTTGACACGATAGATTATCTTGCCCGTCGCATCAATCGTCCTGATGTGATGGTGATTTCAGCACGCAATCGCAATCAGGAATTCAAGACCATCCGTGAGAACTTCGATGCTAATTGGAAGACCAAGAAGAATGACTATAACATCATCTTGGCTTCAGATGTGCTGGCAGAAGGTGTCAACTTGCATCGCTCCAACATCATCATTAATTACGACACGCCTTGGAACTCTACTCGACTGATGCAGCGCATTGGACGTGTGAATCGTATCGGTTCGAAATCAAACACCATTTATAATTATGTGTTCTATCCCTCTCGTCAGGGTAATGAACAAATCAAACTGAATCAAATTGCCCTCAGCAAGATTCAGACCTTCCACACCACCTTTGGTGAGGACAACCAGATTTACTCTACAGAAGAAATCATTGATCGTGACCTCGACAAACTCTTCAAACAAGGAATGAAGGAAGAAGAGGAGGATAGAAATCTGGAACTCCCATTCTATGAGGAACTTCGTGCCCTATACCAGCAGAACAGGAAAGAGTACAGACGTATTGAGAAACTTTCCTTGCGTAGCCGCACAGGAAGAGAAAAACGAACCATTGAGGGCGTGACTTTGTCTGCCGACACAATGGTGTTCCTCAAAACCAATTTCCGTAAAATCTTCTATCTGGTGTCAGATGAACAAGTGCGAGACCTTTCTGTGCTCGATGCTTTGAACTATTTCAAGGCATTACCAGAAGAAGAGGCTGTACCACGTATCAAACAGCATCACGATCATGTGGAAAGAGCCGTCAACAGGTTCCATAATGACAAAGTGCAGGAGATTCAGGAAGAGGAAGTCACACAGAGGCAGCGCAACAATTTTGGTGCGCAAGTGACGACAGCCGTAAGCTTGCTGAATAGGATAATGCCTTTATTTGCAGATGACCCCGATCTGCAAGTGAAAGTGAATCAACTGAAAGCTTTGGTGGAACGAGGCACCATTACAGATATAGCCAAACGTCTGCAACGCATTCAGAAAGATTTGCAACGTACTGGTGGTAAAGTTAAAATCACAGCAGAAGAAGCCAAAGCTGAAATTCAAGCGATGGCAAACAAATATAATGCCTACTATCGAGACACTCAACATGCAGAGGAAGAGTCGGATGCCACCATCATCCTTTCAGAGAGTTTCCAATAAATCGTAAATTGTACATCGTCAAATTGTAAATGTTATGGTGAACTACAAAGAAATCATAGAATCACGCTACAATCGCCAGAACTGGCTATCGCTTCTTCACGATATATTTGGTAACAAAGCCGAGTTTTGGAGTCGTCCCTACGAAATCAGCACCAATAGCACCTTGTCTAAACAGACCTTATGGCTGGGCTCTATCACATTGTCAGATGGAGAAACTATTTCCGTTTATGAGGTGGAATTGTCTGACTCTGTTGATATCGAACGTAATCGTCGTGGCATTCGTGATATGCTACTTTCCGAATGGCGCAACAATGGTGCAGGAGCCTTCATGTTTTGTTACAGGAAGAACGAAAGCGTGCTTAGGTTTTCTTATGTTAGTGAAGCATGGACATTCGCAGAAGATGGTAGTTACAACAAGGAATCCACAGACACCAAGCGTTTTACTTATCTTTTGGGTGAAGGACATCGAAGCCGTACTGCCATTCAGCAATTCGAGAAGTTGAAGGCAAGTGCGCTTTCGTTGAAAGACTTGACCAAAGCGTTCTCTGTGGATGCTGTTAGCGATATGTTCTTTGATGGCTACAAAAAGCAGTACGAGGACATCATCCAATATATCACAGGAAAGCGAATGGTGAAGGTGGCTAACAAATGGGAGGAGCAAATCAAGAACGACCCCTGCGAGGAAATCATGCAGGAGTTTGCCCACTTTTCAAATCCAGAAAAGGCTGTCCGTGATTATGTGAAGAAACTGATGGGCCGCCTTGTGTTCCTACAGTTCCTCCAGAAGAAAGGTTGGCTGGGTGTGCCAATCAATAAAGAATGGGGTGAAGGTGATTATGAGTTCATCCAGCACCTCTTTGAGAAAACTACGGATAAAGACCATTTTGTAGACGAGGTGCTTGAACCTCTATTCAATGATTTAAACTCCGAACGTACCAATAATCTTGTGTCCTCAGCTGTGGGTAGTAACATTCGAGTTCCATATCTGAATGGCGGTTTGTTTGAGCGTGAAGCAACTGATGAAACTCAATTCCCCTTGCCAGGCAAATATATGCAGAATTTGCTTGACTTCTTTGCCTCTTACAATTTTACCATTGATGAAAATGACCCTGATGATGCAGAAGTAGGTGTTGACCCTGAAATGCTTGGACGTATCTTTGAGAACTTGTTGGAGGACAATAAAGACAAGGGTGCCTTCTACACACCAAAGGAAATTGTCAGCTATATGTGTCGCGAAAGCCTCATTGCCTATCTCCAAACAGGCATAGAGGACGAAGCCACTAAAGAAGCCATCCGTCAGTTTGTGACCACACACGATGTCAATACTCTTGGTACTAACGACAGGTTCCGTCAGCAAGTGGATGAAGCCTTGAAGAACGTCAAAATCTGCGACCCAGCTATTGGTTCTGGTGCATTCCCAATGGGTCTGCTGAAAGAACTTTTCCAATGCCGCACAGCCCTTGAAGGAATCAGCCAACACCAGGCAGCTGAAATCAAAAAGCACATCATTCAGCAGAATATCTATGGTGTAGATATTGAGCGTGGTGCCGTTGATATTGCCCGCCTCCGTTTTTGGCTCTCCCTGATTGTTGATGAAGAAACCCCGCAGGCTCTGCCAAACCTTGACTTCAAGATTATGCAAGGAAACTCGCTGTTGGAGCAGTATAAGGGCGTTGACCTTTCAACGATGACAGAAAAGAAGGCCGATGAATCAGGTATGCTTTCCATCTTCGACAGTATGCTGGATGTTTATCGTCTCGACTTGCGCAAGATGTTGGCCAAATACTATGATTGTACAGACCATCATGAGAAGCAATCCCTTCGTAAAGAGATTGTTGAGAACGTAAAGCAACAACTCCGCGAGCAAAGTATCAATGTTGACTTTGGTGACCTCGACCTCTCTGGCAACAACCAATTCATGCTTTGGCATACTTGGTTCTATGATGTATTCTCACAGGGTGGGTTTGATATTGTAGTTGGTAATCCCCCATATATAAGTTATTATTCTCGTCAAGCTGTTAAAATTGATGATTCTTTATTAGAAGCATTAAAAATCAATTCAAAATTTATAAAAAATCCCAAATCAAAGGGACGATTTCATTCTGTTCAGTTTTTTATTAATAAGGGTATACTATTGACAAACGATAATGGTTTTTGTTCATATATAGTAGATTATTGCTGTCAGATAAAAACAGGAATTGATTAATATTAGTTAGGTAATGTCATTAAACAGGCAAATTAAGTCTTCGTTTCCAAAAGTAACCCCTCCTGAGTGTCGAAAAGGTCCAATTGTCGGATATTCTGATTCATTACCCATCGCGCTCGCTGCTGTTCTATCAAGTTCCAGTCCAGTTTCGG
>JAEEGL016664105.1_pt1 | contig 37112 bp, 19 predicted proteins | sample 9134231 | NCBI WGS metagenome assembly JAEEGL01 (sample SAMN16246548, study PRJNA631951) | gut metagenome | biome: gut microbiome; feature: rumen; material: fiber-attached | host: Bos | place: Iran: Karaj | collected 2018-10 | reverse complement strand
GCCCTACGCTCAAGATGCAACGCCGCATGACCATCTACACCCCGCCAGGCTATGACAAGGGTGGCAAGTATCCCGTGCTGTATCTGTTGCACGGAGCAGGCGGTGACGAGAATGCGTGGAGCGAACTCGGTCGCGCTGCACAGATTCTCGACAACCTCATTGCCATGGGTAAGGCAAAACCGATGATTGTCGTCATGCCCAACGGCAATCCCAACTGCCAGGCAGCACCGGGCGAGTGGTCTTGGGGCATGTACACTCCCGGCTTCGGGAACAGCGGCACGGGCCCCACGGCGCCTGCCGTTGCCACTATCCCTGCCAGCTTCATGGACATTGTGAACTATGTGGATGCCAATTACCGCACCGTCAAGAAACGTGAGGGCCGTGCTGTGTGCGGCCTGTCGATGGGTGGAGGACACACCTTTGCTATCAGCCTGGCCTACCCCACAATGTTCGACTACTATGGTCTGTTCTCAGCCGGACTGCATCTGGGCAACGGCTATAGGAACCAGCCTTTTGCCGAGCAGATCAAGAATGATCCCGATTTCGCACAGCAATCGGCACGGCTGTTTGGCAGCAAGCCCAAACTTTACTGGATGGGTATGGGCAAGACCGACTTCCTCTACCAGAGCACCGTTGACCTGCGCGACTACTGGGATTCCAAGGGTTACAAATATGAGTATGTAGAAACTGACGGAGGCCACATCTGGCGCAACTGGCGCATCTACTTGACCATGTTTGCCCAAAAGATTTTCAAGTAAGCCCCAAATTAAGAAAGGTAACGATATAGCAGTTGGACCAGAGCGTCTATTTAATGCGAATCACACTAATTAGACGAATTTCACGAAAGTAAAATATCTATTCGCATAATCTGATAAATTCGCATTAGCCCCACAGGGATTTGGGGTCAACTTTTATATCATTGATTTAAGAAATCCCATATTCGTTTTCAAAAATCGGGTGTGCCACTTTGTAGTGACACACCCAATATTCTCTCTATTAAGGTCTGTTTTAATTTCCTCCAGCAGGGTCGGTGGATTGCTCTACATGGCCCAAAGCAAGAGGCCAGCGCAGATGATGACACCGGTGACGAGAAGGTCAATGAGGCAGTAGCCCATGATATCCTTCGCGTCAAGGCGAGCGATAGCCAAAGCCGGGAGCGCCCAGAACGGCTGTATGAGATTGGTCCATGCGTCACCCCATGAGATGGCCATGCCGGTCAAACCGGGGTCCACACCGAGGTTGGCACCTGCGGTGAACATAATGGGTGCTTGCACGGCCCAATGACCGCCTCCACTCGGCACAAACATGTTGAGCACTGCGGCACAAAGGAAGGTGAGCAAAGGATAGGTGACGGGGGTGCTGATGCGGATGCAAGCTTCGGCCATGACGCCTCCCAGGCTGATGCCGCTGACACCGATGCCTGTAATGATGCCCATGATGCCTGCATAGAAGGGGAACTGCAAGATGATGCCGGCAGCACCGGTAGTCGCCTTACCGAAGGCACGCACATAGTCCACTGGCGTGGAATGCAGCATGAGTCCCAGCGCAAGGAATATCATGATCACTCCGCCCAGGTCTAACCCGGCACCGCGCACGGCGAGATGAATCACAAGATAGGCCACAAGCATCAGCGCCACGAGCCAAGAAAGTATTTTGCTTTGCTCAAGCCGCTGTGCCGGCGTCTTGTCCGATGAGGTCACGACATTCGGGACATGTTCATCGTCCTTGAGGAGCATGGGGTCGATGGTGAGGATGCCTTGCTTGGGGTGCATCAAGGTGTTAGCGACGGTTATGCCGATAATCGCAAACAGCACAGTCATCAGATTGTGCCAGTTGAAAACGGTTTGCGCCAACGGCACAGGGTCGGTCAGCGCGCCATCGGTGGCCATTGCGAGCGCCTCGCCAGGTGTGGCCATGGTGAGGGGGATGGAACCCGAGATGCCGGCATGCCACACGACGAAACCACTGTAGGCCGACGCGATAAGAAGCCGATAGTCGACATCAGAACGCTGACGTGCTATCGCCTTGGCGAACACGACACCCACGATCAGGCCAAAGCCCCAGTTGAGCCAGCAGGATATTGCCGACACGACAGTCACGAGAGCAATCGCAGCGGGGGCACTCTTGGGCAAGCGAGCCAAGGCATCGATGCCTCGTTTGACAACCGGTGCTGCAGCCAGGGTTGATCCACACACAAGAACCAGAGCCATCTGCATGGCAAACGCCAACAGATTCCACACGCCGCCTCCCCAGTGTTCAACCACCTCGAGAGGGGTCTGGTGACACAACGGCATCGCCACCAACGCGGCCACAAAGGTGAGCAGTATAGCGAAAATAAACGGTTCGGGCAACCAACGTTGCACTAATCGCACGCAGAATTTAATCATTTGTCTTCATTTTAGTTTAATGCCGCAAAAGTAATATTTATTTCCTAAATCTTGTCCAGTTTAACTAGGGTTTCCCCTAAAAAAGGAAGTCTTTTAGTAAATGGAAACACCTTAAAAGAACACGTCCAAACCGATGGTACCCGTTCTCTCAAGGGTAAAAAGAGGATAGACCTTGATGCACCTCGGTCTGTTCGTCCATTTGTCCAAGCACATGTGAACGAGGAGGGAAAGGGATGGTTTCTTCTTGTTCTTCTTCCTGTCTGCTAATGCTTGTCTTTTTGTCTATTCGTCTACTTTATTATATATAAATAGACAAATAGATGAATAGACAGGTTGTGTCATCGCAAGTTTTGACACAATCCTATTCTAACTATATATATATTTATCTGCTCATCTACTCGTCCATTCGTCCAAATGGGCAAGAGCAGGAATGTTCCCTGACCTCCTGATTTCTCTCGCTCTCACACCCGCATAGACGGATAGATGAACAAACGAAAGCTTTGTCTCTCCCTCCACACGCATGCATGGACAAATGGATGAATGCATATTGCACCCGATTCATGAAACTCCCATGGAAAGATGGCTCAGAGACCGATGACTATGCCTTTGGCTGTCGTAAAATTTGTTTTATTTCATGATTATACCTAATTTTGCAACTTATCTATTGACACCACCCCCTTAAGTTCGAATGAAAATGAGAAGCCTCATCAAAACCACATTCCTGCTGCTGGCCCTGCTGTTGCCAGCCACAGCCACCGCCTACGACTTCGAAGTCGATGGCATCTACTATTTCATCTACAACAACGAAGCCATAGTGACCAACGGCAACTCTTGGGGTTGGGATTGGGAATATGGTAGTTACGCTGGTGATGTTACAATCCCTGAAACAGTCACCTATGACGGTACAACCTATTCCGTCACAGGGATCAGCTCCTCTGCGTTCGCAAACTGCAATGAACTGACAAGCGTGAGCATCCCCAACTCCGTCATCACCATTGAGAGCTATCCGTTCGCTGCCTGCAGCAGCCTAACAAGCATCGTTGTGGATAGTGGTAACCCAAAATACGATTCCCGTGAGAATTGCAATGCCATTATCGAGACAGCAAGCAACACATTGATTGCGGGCTGCATGAACTCCGTTATCCCCAACTCGGTCACTACCATCGGCAAAAACGCGTTCCATGGCTGCAGCGGCCTGACAAGCGTCACCATCCCCAACTCAGTCACAACCATCGGCGAGATGGCGTTCGCTCGCTGCGGTAACCTGACCAGCGTGAACATCGGCAACTCCGTCTCGGAAATCGGAGACTGGGCGTTTGTTTCCTGTAGCAGCTTGACCAGCATCGTTGTGGATAACGGTAACTCAAAATACGATTCCCGCAACAACTGCAACGCCATTATCGAGACAGCAAGCAACACATTGATTGCGGGCTGCATGAGCACCGTCATCCCCGGCTCGGTCATTTCAATTGGCTACAGTGCGTTTTATGACTCCAGTGGTTTGACGAGCGTGGACATTCCCAACTCGGTCACAACTATCGGCAAAAACGCGTTCCATGGCTGCAGCGGCCTGACAAGCGTCACCATCCCCAACTCGGTCACAACTATCGACGACTATGCGTTCCAATCTTGCTCCAACCTGACGAGCGTGGACCTCCCCAACTCCATCACTGCCATCAGCGATGGTGTGTTCGGGTGGTGTTATAATCTAACGAGCGTGGACATTCCCAACTCGGTCACAACCATTGGCAACAGTGCGTTCTATAATTGCAGCCAACTGACGAACGTGGACATCCCCAACTCAGTCACTACAATCGGTAACGGTGCTTTCATGTACTGTTCTGGACTAACTAACCTGGACATCCCCAACACTGTCAACTACATCGGCCAAGGTGCGTTTTCTTACTGCACCGACCTGACGAATGTGACTATCCCCAACTCTGTCACCCACATCGAAGAGGAAGCGTTCAGTTGCTGTTGGGCGTTGACTGATGTATATAGCCACATTACCGATCTCTCAAACGTCACGAGTGGTGATAATTTATTCATGATAGATGACAGTGATTATGACTATTCGGGTCGCACGCTTCATGTGCCCGAGGGGACGGTTGACGCCTATCAAGACGACTGGCGCTGGTCTCGGTTTTTCGGACAGATTGTGGAGATGGAACCAGAAACGGTCTTGATTGGTGACGTGAACGGCGATGGCGAGGTCAATCTCGCTGATATCAATGCTATCGTTGACATCATCTTGGGAGTAAATGACGATACCACTGCTGCTGATGTGAACGATGACGGTGAAATCAACATTGGCGACTTGAATGCCATTATCAATATCATCCAGACAACAGAAACAGGAGATGACAAACACGAGTGGGTTGACTTGGGTCTGCCTAGCGGCACGTTATGGGCTGCATATAACGTGGGGGCCGACGCTCCTGAGGAATACGGTGACTACTTCGCCTGGGGCGAGACCGAACCCAAGGAAGTCTATGATTGGAGCACCTACAAGTGGTGCAATGGCACCCATGATTCGTTGACAAAGTACTGCTCCACCAGCGGTTATGGCGTACTTGACTACAAGAATGAGCTGGAGTGCGAGGACGATGCGGCTTACGTGAACTGGGGACCATTATGGTGCATGCCGACCCATGAGCAGCAGGTAGAGTTGATGAATGTGTGTACCTGGACCCAGACTACGCTTAACGGCGTGAATGGATATCAGGTCACCGGGCCCAATGGGAACATACTGTTCTTTCCCTATACCGGCGAGCGTTCAGGCAGTCAGCTCATGTATGCAGGCTCATCGGCTGGCTATTGGCCACGAACGCTTTTTGCTGCCGATGCGGGTCAAATCATGTACTTGCGATGGAACGAAGTGCGCACAGCCTGGACCTACCGCTGCATGGGCTATACTGTGCGTGCCGTGCGTTCCCAACAACTCATTGTCGAGCAGCAGAACTTTGACTTTGGAGAGGTACCCATCGGGCAGACACGTAGAGGCGAACTGACCATCGTAAATAATACTGCCGAGGCCCAGACCTTGACCGTTTGTGCCGATGAGCCTTTCTTACTGGAACGGGGAGAAGGCTGTGTCTCGAGCATAACGGTAGTAGTGCCAAGCAACTCCAGCAGCACGGTGAAGGTAGTTTACACGGCAACCGAGCCAGGCGAATTCAACGGCGACGTGACTTTCCAGAGTCCGGCATTTGATGGAGGTGAGCGGGTGATTCCCGTCCAGGCTTTTGCCTACTCCGACAATGTTCCTGAGCACAGGTGCGTAGATCTTGGTCTGCCCAGCGGCACATTGTGGGCGACCTGCAACGTGGGTGCCAGCGCTCCCGAGGAATTAGGCGATTACTTCGCTTGGGGCGAGACAGAGCCTAAGGATGACTATTCATGGACAACCTACAAGTGGTGTAACGGCAGTGATCATACTCTGACAAAGTACTGTACCTACGATTATTTCGGCACGGTAGATAATCTGACCGTTCTTTATCCAGAAGATGATGCTGCCACTGTGAACTGGGGCTCGTCATGGTGCATGCCGACCAAGGAACAGTTTTTGGAGTTGTCCAGTCACTGCTCAAAAATATGGACGACGCGTAACGGCGTAACTGGATATCTGTACATTGGTCCAAACGGTAATACACTGTTCTTGCCCGCGACTGGCAAACGCATGGGCAACTCGCACCAAGAGAGTGGGACAAGAGGATATTACTGGTCACGCTCGCTTGTCGAGAATATCACCTACTCGGCTTGGTGCCTCAACTTCGGTTCGGACTATATGCAATCTTCGAGCAACTCACGAAACCTAGGGATTACCGTGCGTGCCGTGCGCATGACACAGGAATAAGCCCCCTACCCTGCGGCACAAAGAAACGCGCAATCCATCATTGGTATAGGAATAACAAATAACGAAATAACTCCTCAATAACTAATAGAATGAAGAAATTAATCACATCTACACTCCTGCTGCTGGCCCTGATCTTGCCAGCAATCGCCACTGCCCATGACTTCGAGGTCGATGGCATTTACTATAATATCAACGGTAACGAGGCCTCCGTGACCTACAAAGGGTCAGATTACGACTATTACAATGAGTATTCAGGCTCAGTCGTCATCCCGCCAACCGTCACCTATAATGGAACAACCTACCCGGTAACTTCTATCGGTGATTGGACGTTCGCTGACTGCGATAGCTTGACCGACATCGACATCCCAAACTCGGTAACTTCTATCGGCGACGGTGCGTTCTACGAGTGCAGGGAATTGACCAGCATCGACATCCCCGACTCGGTAACTTCTATCGGTGATTGGACGTTCTACGAGTGCAGGGGACTGACCAGCATCGATATCCCCAACTCGGTAACTTATATCGGTGAACATGCTTTTTACAACTGCCTCGGTCTGACCAGCATCGTCATTCCTAACTCGGTAACTTCAATCGGTAACTCGGCGTTCGCTTTCTGCGAGAACTTGACCGACATCAACATCCCCAACTCGGTAACTGAGATTGGTAAAGAGGCGTTCTATTACTGCCACAGTCTGACCAGTATCGTCATCCCCAACTCGGTAACTTCAATCGGTAACTCGGCGTTCGCTTGGTGCATAGGGCTGACCAGCATCGATATCCCCGACTCGGTAACTGAGATCGGTAAAGAGGCGTTCTATTACTGCAGTGGGCTGACCAGCATCGACATCCCCAACTCGGTAACTGAGATTGGCGAGGATGCGTTCCTTAATACAGCATGGTACAATAACCAGCCAGACGGATTGGTCTATGCCGGCTTAGTCGCTTATAAGTATAAAGGCATAATGCCAAGCGGAACGAATATAACTTTAAGAGAAGGAACATTAGGAATTACTAGCTCGGCGTTCGCTGACTGCATAGGTCTGACCAGCATCGTCATTCCCAACTCGGTAACTAATATCGGTCCCAAGGCGTTCTCTTACTGCAAAGGTCTGACCAGCGTCGATATTCCTAACTCGGTGACTTCTATTGGTAGCTCTGCGTTCGAGGAGTGCAATAAGCTGACGGATGTGTATTGCTACATTGCTGACCTTTCGAGAGTATCAATCGGGTATTACCTATTCTATTTGGGTAGCTGGAATTACTCTGGTCGCACGCTTCATGTGCTGCAGGGGATGGCCGATGCCTACCGGGCTGACGCGAACTGGTATTCGTATTTCGAACAGATTGTGGATGACTTAATCTCTGAAACTCTGACTGGCGACGTGAATGGCGACGGCGAGGTCAATATTGCTGATATCAATGCCGTCATCGCCATCATCCTGGGAGGAAATGGTGATACCACAGCTGCCGACGTGAATGGTGACGGCGAGGTCAATATCGCCGACATTAACGCGATTATCGCCATCATCCTGGGAGGCGATGAGGAGCCCGAACATGAGTGGGTTGACTTGGGACTGCCCAGCGGCACGTTGTGGGCAACCATGAACGTGGGTGCCAACAGCCCCGAGGACTACGGCGACTATTTCGCCTGGGGTGAGACCGAGCCCAAAGAGGTCTATAACTGGGAAACCTACAAGTGGGGTGACGGTTCTTCCCGAGAACTGACGAAGTATTGTACCAAAAGCAGTTATGGAACAGTAGACGGCAAGACAGAACTGGATCCTGAAGACGATGCCGCCCAGGTGAATTGGGGCCCGTCGTGGCGCATGCCGACCTTAGAGCAGCTGGATGAATTATGCAACTACTGCACTTGGCATTGGACTCAAACGAATGGCGTGAATGGTTATCAGCTCATCGGTCCCAACGGAAATGCCATTTTCTTGCCCGCTGCCGACTGTCGCCACGATGATTATCCCGATGCTGAGGGTTTGTTTGTCAACTACTGGTCACGCACACTTGATCCCGGTACGAACGTATTTGGTCGTGTCTTGAGTTCCATCGCAGAGGACGTGTGGGACGTGTACTACGGCCTACGCGACTACGGGTATAGCGTGCGTGCCGTGCGCATGACGCCCTAGTCAAGTGTCCCACCTCACACCACGACGAGACGCGCTTTCGGCCCTTGATGCGATGTGAGAAATACAGCATGTTACACAAAAGAGGATGTGCCAGAATTTTGACACACCCTCATTTTTTATTCTATCAACCCTCTAAAGAAAGAATCTTTTTTTTTACTTCACCACCTTGACGGTCGAAGTCGTGCCGTCGGTGTAGGTGGTTACCACGATATTCACGCCGGTGAACGGAGTATCGCTCTCTTGACCAGCCACGTTGATGTAGCGCACGCCAGCCACCTGCTTGTCGGCATTGATATTCTCAACACCGGTATTGTCGTTCACCATTGCATAAGCATTGTTGGCGACATAAACCTCGTTACGCTTGGTCACGAGAATCACGTCGGCAAGAGTGATGGCAGCCTCGCGGGCATCAAAGCCTTCGTCGGCAGTGATTGTGAATCTCATCACATTACCCTCGTTGCCGTCAAATGTGGCCATGCCCAACGAAGCGCCGATGAGCGAGTAAGCATTCTCCTGGGCAAACGGCATCATAAAGAACGAGTGCTCCACACCACGGCTCACACCCTTGACACTATTGAGCTTCAAACCCTTGGGCAATTCTACCATGCACTGGAAGGCCGTGTAGGCATGCTCCACATTGTCGAGCGCGATGTCCAACGTGCGGGTCTCACCAGGAGCGATAGCCAGCGACTTCAAGGCGAACTGATCATCGGTGTAACCATAACTAGCCGGCAGGCCAAAACGGAAATCACCCGATTTAGAAGAAGAACCTGTCAGCAGCATATTGATCAACACTGTCAAGTCATCCATTGAGATTTCGGTATTACCATCCACGTCGGCTCCTTGCATGTTGATGCCGGTGGGATCGTTGGTGAGCAAGTAGTTGATCAGGGCCGTCAAGTCGTCCATGGAGATGGCATTGTCACCATTCACGTCACCAGGAATAACTGCGGGCTGCGGGTCCTTGAAGAAGAAGTTCATCCACTGGTCGGCGGCTTTATATTGCTCGGTGCTCTCGTCCGTGGGGGCAAAGAGAGGTACCGAAGACTGGTTCACACCGGCCCAAACCTCAGTTCCAAGAGCAGGCACCTGCTCGGCATCGGTCTTGAGGGTCTGCATGCCAATCATTCCTGCCATGGCATAATCGCCCAAATAGGACAGCGTGGAGGGCAGACGCATGGTGTCCATCTCATGGCACACGTTATAGAGCGCATAGTTACCAATCGTGTTCACACCCTCGCGCAACATTTCGCCTGCATTCAAGGCCTCGTCACCAGCAAAGGTGTAATCTTTGATATTTTCAATCGTGTGACGGGGTGATGAGGGAGCAAAGCGGCCCGTAGAGCCGTTCTTCCTCGCACCGGGCAAGACAACGCTGGCCAGCAGCGGGTTGTGTGCCAATGCACCCTCGCCCAGTTGAGTCATACCGTTGGGAAGCTGCATCGACGACAGCTGTGTCTGAGCAAATGCCCAATCGCCGATGGTGCCGATACCCAGGTTCTCGAGATTGATGCTGGCAAGGCCCGAGTTGATGAAAGCCTCATCATCAATGCGGTTGATGCGGCAAGCGGGATCAATGTTAATCGTGGTGAGTGAGGTGCAACCGCTGAAGACGGCCTTGAGGATATAGCTCACCGAGGGACCGAGGGTCACCTGGCTCAGGTTGGTGTCGCCCAGGAAGCAGAAGTCGCCCAGCATGGCACCCTGCACAGTTGCGCTGGTCAAGTTGGGGCAACGTGCAAACACACCCTTGCCCATGCTGGCCACCGTCTCGGGCACCACGACGCTGGTCAGGCCTGAACCGGCAAACGCATAGTCATCAAGACGCGCCACCGAGGCGGGCAGCGTCACCGAACGCAAGAGGTCACAACCGGCAAATGCCGCAAAACCTACACTCTCGAGGTTAGCGGGCAAAGTGACCGATGTGAGCTTCTTGCCGAAGAACGCCGTGCGCGGAATTTCGTTAGCACGATAGACGGTGACAGTGCTGTACAGCGGTTTTTCCTCGCTGATGGCGGTAATGGTCACCTGGCTCAAGTCGATCGACGTGAGCTCATTGAGTTTGTCGGTGATGAACAGGAAGTCGCGGGCGTCCATAGTACCGATGACCGTGAGCTGCGTGAGCTGGTGGTTGGTCACCTTCTCGGAAAGTTGTCCCGCAGTGTTATTCACCGTGACAGCATGGCTGGTCAGAGCCACGGCCGCAGCGAAAAGCAGGAAAGAAAAGAATTTGCGCATATCTTATTTCTTGTTTCTTAATTTTCTAACTTGCAAAAGTACACATTTTTTCGCTGGCACAATGATATTTAACTATTTTTTTGCTTTATCCTGTTCGGATAGTGCCAGTAACATACTGAAAGCGAGGGCTCACCCTCGCAGGATGAGCCCTCGTTTTCAATAGTCAACAGCGCTGTTGATTTAGCGCATGATCTTGCTCGAAGAAACGCTGCCGTCGGCGTAACGGGTCACCACGATATTGATGCCCTCGAACGGCTTCTCGCTCTCAACACCCATCAGGTTGTAGTAGCGCACGCTAACCACATCCTTAGCAGTGAGGTCAATAATCTCGCGGACTGCAGTGGGGGGATTATGAGCATCATCAGCCGACAAGTCAAGCGGGTAAACCACGATGGAACTGCTTGTAGCATGAGAGTCAATAGCCTCAGAGTTTCGCTTGCCCGAAGGCTGGCTGCTGCTCTTGTGGTGGCCATAGTTGAAGTCCGACCTCATGATAGCGACATGGAAGATGTAGTAAGCATCGTCAATGAGCTGATCTTCAACCGAACCATAGGTTTCTTCTTCGCTCAAACCACTGGTGGTCTCGCGATGGTTGTACTGCCACTGGTCATCGGTGAGCGTGAACGCGCCATCCAGATTGTAGGCGTTGACAGTAAAGCCTTCGCGCTGATAGATGGTGAACTCACGCAAATCAGCGTTCCATACCGCCCAAACCTGAGCAATCTCCTGAATCTTAGGATTCATGAAGAACAAGCAGGTGTCGATAGAGTGTCCGAGATACTCGCCATCGAACCAGTAACCGTCGTATTCGCCCCAGTTCAGGTTGGGCAAATAGAAGTTGCTCGACACATAGTGGTTCAAGGTGTGATCGTCATTCTCATCGATAGGATCCTGGTTGAAGCCGGGATAGCCTTCCTCGGCCGATGCCTTCGTGGGTGCTTGCATCAGTTCGATGCGGTAATTCAGATCATCGACATAGTAGCCGACAACCGAGTTGTTTTCAAACTCCCAGCCCACATAATCGAAGGGATCCGCACTAATATTGGAGAAATCAAGCATTACCCAGTTGCTCTGGTCCCATTCGTCCTCTTGGAAAGCGTGCTCGGTGGTTTTGAGCTTAGCCATTCTCACGTAATCCAACTGGTCATCGCGCTTGCTGGTGGCATCAATCGAAGTGCTTTGGTCCTTAGCCCAGAGAATGTTCTTCGCTGCCCAAACACCGATCAGGTTGTCGCTCACAGCCACCGGCGCAGTCGAGCTGGTCTCAAGCTCACTCTCAATAACAGACAGCGAGTTCCCGCTAGGTATACCCCAAGTGTAGGTCACACTGGCGATATTGCTCTCCAGCTGCTCACCATCATCAGTAACCACGGCAATAGCCTTGATGGTTGTTGAGCCACCGAAAACGTAGGGAACCACAAACGAGCCATTGTACGGTGTGCTGCTCGTCGTCGGGTCGGTGCCGTCGGTGGTGTAGTAAATGACTGCGTTTTCATTAGCATCGGTGATGGTTACCGTCTGCGCAGCATAGTAAGTATCAGTGCCGGGCTCAATGACAGGGGGCTCAACACCTGAACCGCAGTTGTACTCCAAAGAAATGGACCTGACAAAGACACGGCCACTAACTGCTGTATTGCCGATGGTGAGCGTCGTAATCTCATCTCCACCAAAGTTAAAGACATACTCATCAAAATCGGTCACAGGAGCAGTAATCTCATTGGTTTGACCTTGGGAATTAACATTAGTCGAGACATTCAAAGCACAATTATTGTCGCCAGTGTATGCTGCAGCAACAATCGTCACCTTGGTCAATTTGCAAGCTCCACCCTCAAACTTTGTCAAATCGAGTGTGAGGCTTAAGTTACCCAAATAACTGCTGCTACCAAAGCGCATAGCAGAGTTGTCTTTACTGGTAATAATGGTTGATACAGTAGCATCTGAAACATAATCGGCACCTTCGCTTATGTGAGTCTGCAGACCGCTCCATGTCGATATGTTGCCACCGTTTGTTGTCGGGTCGAAGACGATGTCGGCGGTGCAGGTTGCAGTTTTGGGACTGCGAGTGTAAGTAGCCTGAGCGGTGGCTGTTTCGCCGTTCACAGTTGTGCGGGCATAGACGGTAACCGTGCCGCCCACCTCGTTGACGGTAGCGGTGAAGCCTTCGTCAGAATCATAGGTCATCCAGTTGGTGCCATCGAAACTATATTCGATGGTAGCACCATCAACATTCGACTCAATCATACCGCTCACGGTGCTGCCCTGGAAGGTGTGGCCGTCGGCGGGCGTAATCGTCAAAACAACGGGCAACTTGTAACCGGTCACCTCAACGGTAGCCGTGGCACCACCGTTGGTCAGGGTAATTGTGGCTACGTCTGGGTTGGCCTGGGTTGCACTACCGCTATAGGTCACAGTCAAAGTGCCGTTCTCGAGGGTAGCGCTATAGCTTGCAGCACCCGTGCCGGTAATGCTCACACTCGTCGAGCCGGTCGTGTTGCTCTCGGTAACCGTTACAGCTTGTGACTGCGGTGTGCCATCAGCAGGATTCTCAAAGCTCAACGAAGTCGGGGCCACCATGATACTCGGCTCTGCACTGGCTGAACGCTGGTAGATAAAGACATCGGCTTGACTCGTAGCATATTGATAGCAAGAGAAGATGTCAGTATTTGTACTAACACCATTGTTTGTGTTATACCTCAAATATTTTCGATTACCATTTCCCTGGAAATGAATCGTTGCAGCATTATTATTGCTGCCAATCGTGATGGCGGCAAGACTGGTTCCTGTGCCATTTGCATCTTTTGCTTTAGTATTCAGATTATTACCGCTTGATGATGGTGATGCTGACGTCGAAGTAAGGTAAAGGTTGTCGAAGGTCTTAAAATACCAGCCTCCAGTTCCAGCCTCAAGGGTGAAAATCTGAGTGTCCTCAGTCGGTGATACCTTCAACGTAGGGGTCACTGCGACCTCGGTGCCATAGTAATTGTTGGTATTCCTCTGTCCCATAGTGCGGGCTGCACCAGCCACGCCCTTATTGACGATGATCACCTCATTACCAGCAGCAAGCTGGCTGGCATCGGTCACGAGGACGAAGTCGCCTTCATTCACCACTTCCTTAGTGATGGTGAAGGTATTGTCGTTAGCATTGATGGTAACAATGTAGGTGCCAGCATCTTGAATCCTGATGGGATGGCTGGTTGCGACATCGATGGTTCCGTTGCCGTTACCGCTAGCGGGCAACCACCAGTCACCACCACTGCTGGGACCGAAGACGTAGCGGGTGCCCCACGGATCGTTCTCTCCAAGTTTCCTGGCGAACAGGATGAAGGTGGTGGGATTTTCGGCGGTAAAGGTGGCTGTATAGATGCCATCGCTATAGGTCATGTGCTCGCCATAGGTTCCGTCAAAGTGCCAATCATTAGTCACACCGTTGTCGGTAACGATGTAAAGGTCGGCCAAATAGTTCACATCGACAGTGGCGTTAGCAACATTATTTGCAAGAGTCACGGTATTGCTAGCACTGAGTTGACGGCCAGTGTAGTTCACGGCTACCGTACCGTTTAGCGAGCCGTCCGCGGGGGTGAAACCCCAATAGGGGGAACCATTATAGACGCCTTCGTAAGGATTACCTGTCGTTGCCGTGAGCGTGGGTGTGAAATCGTTGTTTGTTTGAGTAACGCCCACGTTGTCACTACCCAGGTTAGAACCTTCTAAGGTGAAGGTGTTGTCTGTGCCGCTATCGTCAATAGTCAACGCGGTGGGATTAACAGTCAAGATGGGATCAGAAGATGTCACTTCTTCAGCCTCAAGGATATATACCTGTATAGTACTATTATACTTAACAACAGCACCCTTGATGTTATATTTCTTACCAGCTACAACATTCACGCCGAAATTATTGTACAATGTGTGTGTCTTGTTTGACTCAGTAGTGGCTGTCCAGTTATTACCGCTTCCGGTGAGAGTGACACGATTCAGCACAATGAACTCGTTCATGTGATTATCTGTCAAAGTCACTTCAGTGCGGTCAAACGGTTGAACAGACTGAATCTGGTAATCATTATTTTGGGAAATGCCGGTTGCACCAGTATATTCAATCCAATTGTTAAAAAGGGACTTGGTAGCTTGCCAGCCTGAAGTCAAAACTGCACCTTGCGTGGTCACATTATTATCAGGATTATAGAGCACTCCACCGCCAGAGGTAGCATCAAGGTCACGCAGCCAGATAAAATGGTTATTATTCTTCACTTGATGATAAGCCACCACGGCATTACCGGTGAAGATGAACGGCGAATTCTGATTCAAAGCATTGGCTTGGGCGAGAGTTGCAACACCAATATTGTTGAAAGTGGCGGAAGCGACACTGCTGGGTACACCATTCAAGACAGCAATGGCCTTAACGGTCGTCGTTGCATTAATCGTGAAGGGTGCGGTGTACAACGTCGATGACTCGGTGGGGTCATTGCCATTAAGCGTGTAATAGATAGTACCGCCATCAGCATGACTGAGTGTCACTTCCTGGCTGCCACCAAAGTTGCCGCCATTGGGCGAAATTGTGGGGGCAGCAACAGTAGTGCTGCCACCTGTCTCCCATGTGATTGTAATCGATACTAAGTATATCGCACCATCTGCAGAACGAAGCCCGACATATTCATAATCACCAGAGACCGTTACAGTGGTACTTGTACCGTAAACGATTGTACCTAATAATGTTCCTTGATTTGAAGAATTATAAAGGTCAGATGCAGCTGTGTAAGCGGAATTCTTACCATACACATTAATGGTTCTTCCAGGAGTACTAGAACCACTCCATGACACGGCAACGCTTCTCACTATGCCTCCCGAACCAGTGGTCACAATACCACTGTTATTATTCTTGGAACGCATCTGAATCACATCATTTGAGCCTTTTGCAGAATTTCCTGCATAAACCGCATCACTAGTAATGGTCACACCACTAAAGTCAGCGTAAGATGTTGAGGTTGCGCCTAAATCTAATGCGGTAATGACATCAGTAACTGGTTCTGCCCAGCCGACGGAGAAGGCCAGCAGGGCTGTCAGGAAAAAGGTCAGTAACTTTTTCATAAAAAACTTTGTGAATTAATGATTTAGAATATTGATAATATATGATTGTTTATACAGAAATACTTTTGTGTATCAAGACAAAAAAAGCCCAAAGCACTGTATACTACAGAGCGATTGAGCCATATAGCAGAGCGGTTAAAAATCCGCTGAAATTGAATTTTATACCTATAGAAACGCATCGTTTTAGTCCCCTGTTTTGAGGGTTACCTGAAACTTGCGGCAAAATTAGACATTCTTCAACACCCGTGCAACAGTTGAGTTTATTTTTAACAAAAAAATCTGCGAAACGAGTATTACTGTCATTGGAGAGCCTCGAGCAAGAGGCCAAAGAACACATAGAGGGCAAAGAGCACTAGCGTGAAGATGACGGTGCGTCCCAGACAGCCCCAGGCACTCATGCCCTGCTGTTTTTTCTTCTTGGATTTTTTAGAATTGTATTTTTTACGGGGTGAAGGACGAGAGGAAGAGCCGTCGGCCGTGCCACTGAGGCCGGTGTAGCGATAGGAGGTGCGTGCTTGTTTCATGCGGGGTTTGTGTGGAGGAGGTGTCGAGGCATCCCTGGTGGTGGACTGACGTGCTGGAGGCGCGGAGGTGTCAGCAGCAGCCTTGTCAAGACGTGCCGCCACACGCGCGGTGGGGATGGGTTGCCGCGATTGCAGCAGACATTGCGGGCAGACAATCACGCCATCATTGGCAATGAGTTGCTCATTGCTGATGTCGAGTTTCTTACCGCATTTGGGACACGTCCAGCGCATATTCTTTAGGTTTTAGGCTTTAGGCATTAGGCTTTAGGCTTAATTGCCTGTGCGACAACTAAAACCTAAAGCCTAATGCCTAATTGCTAAGATTTATCCCTCGTAGTGGATGATGGCCTTGACCACAACATGCCACTTGCCGTCGATGAACTCGGCCTCGCCGGGACGGTCGGTGACAATGCGTGTGCCACTGGGAATCTGGATGGCGTTACCCGAGCAGGCACGAATCAGGTTCTCGGCGGGCATCATCAGGGCAAAACGGTGTACCTCGGGCTTGTCGATTACCTCAAACTTGCCATGCACACCATCCCAAGTGTCGAGCACATAGATGGAATTGCCGGGCTCGAGGGTGTCGCTCACGCGGGTGAAGTCGTCATTCTCGTCGGGCTTGTTCATGAACAGGGTCATCAGCTCGCCCTTCTCTTCGGCCTCGTCCTCTACAGGCTCCTCGGCGACGGTTTCCTCGATGATGGCAGGCTCGTCGGCAACGGGAGCGGCCTCGTCGACCAATTCATCGACTACCACAGGCTCTTCTTTCCTGATTGGGCGGGGTTCCTTGCCCGTCAGGCGAATGGAGAGCGCCTTCATCTGGTCGGCGGCATCGGTCGAGAACTCCTGCAGATTGGCGTTGGTGCGGTCGATCTCACGAGCAAACGAGCGCTTCATCTCGTTGATTTTACCGCGGTTGCTCAAAGCAGTGAGCAGAGCGCACAAGCCCAGCAGCGAGCCCAGAATGCCAAGCCACAAGGGTAGGTTGGCCGTACATGCTGCGCTGTCTTGAGTGCGACGATGACGACCGGGCTCAGGAGCGATTTCAGCAGTATTGTTGCCGTCCTGATCGGCTTGCACGCCTTCGGCGGCCTCATCTTGGGGCTGATCGGCTGCGGGTACAGCAGCGGTTGCCGCCTCGGGATGGTCGGTGATGAATTTCTTGAAGTCGGGTTCGACGAGCTTCCACACCTGAGGTGTCACAAGTTCCTTCAAGTCCTCGATCGAGCCACTCTTGCCGTCGGCTTTCTTGAACTCTTCATAGATCTTTTCCCACTTCTGACCCTGGTTGTTGTAAACCTCGTTCAGGTCGTCAAGGTAATAACCCTGGGGAAAACGTTTTTGCATCTCATCGGAGCGCTTTGCGAAGCCCTTGGCATAGGCCGTGTAATGGGCACAACGGGCAACACCCTGTTTCCACAATGCTGGCGGAAGCGTCTGGGTGTCGGTGATTTGAGCCATTGCCGATGTGGCGAGGCAGACGATGGCTGCCATGATTAGAATCAAATGTTTCATAACTTTTAGATATTTATGGTTGTTATCGGTTAAAATTCTTGTATGCCGAATGCAATCGAGTTCACTCGAATTGCTGAGGCGCAGCCTGATTTATCTAAACTTGCTGATGACGTCATTGCGCAGGTTCTTGAGCAGGTTGTGGCGAATGACCCCGATGATGGGATAGAAGAACGGCACGTCCTCGACCACATCGGTGGGATTGTAACGCCCCTTCAAGAAGGTGTTGATGCCTGCTGTGAGATAGTTGGCCAGGTTATCGTCCACCACGCTCTCGAACAAGCGCAGCACGTTGTTCTCGATGCCGAACTCATCCTTGATGACCGCATCGCACAACTGGACAAAGAACTGGTTGAACTCCTTGGCCTTTTCGACCAGACGCTCACGCACCTCGATGGACTCGACTTGCTCCATCGTCAGGTCATCCTGTCCCAACATCGAGCAGCAGTAGCGCATGCGCTTGACGTTGATGGGGCTGTAACGCGCCACATCGGCCTGACCTTCAAGCCGCTTGTTCTCGAGTTTGATACCGCCACGGCAAGTGATCTGCTTGGGACATTTGTCCTCGATCTTGATTTCGAAATTCTCGCGGTACTGCTGGCCATATACCTGCTCGACAATCGTCTGGGTGAGCATGTTAATGCGGCTCAGCGAGCCCAAGATGTTCAATATCTTGCTGCCCGTGCCCGAGAAGTAAATCTGCTTGGGCATCTCATAGCCACGCTGCTTCATCGCCTGGGCGATGTAGTAGATGATCGCCGAGTAGAAATACATGAAGATGAGGCGACGCTGGCTGTCGTTGCGCAACAGGGCGTTGTAGCTGTACAGGTTGCGATCGATCTCGCGCAGGGTGCGCAGTTCCTCAACATTCTCGATCGAGAACAGGAAGGCGTTGATGTCCTCGCTGCGTTTCTGCGCCATGATGTCGTTGAGGATGCTGCTCAAGTAGGCGAGATTGCCCACCTTGTCATTCTCGATGAGCTGCTTGAAATAGCGGGTGTAGTGCTGCAGCAACGGGTTGTTGTCGGCGTCCTTGTCGGTGAAACCGTCGCCAAAGATGGCATTGCCGGCGAAGCGGAACGACGAAATGGCCACGGGCTCACTGCTCATGCGGTCCTCGGTGGGCTGATAAATGACCGTGTCGCACGTGCCACCGCCGATGTCGATGGAGACATAGCTGCTGCCTGCCACCTCGGCACCACTGTAGTAATAGGCCGGAGCGAGGCTCTCGGGATAAGAACGCAGATGGTCGCTGTCGGCACCGATGTAGGTGCTGAACAGTTCGCTCCAGGTGCGTTCCAGCATGTCGCGGTCGGCTCCACCCATGCTCACGGGGTAGAAGAAGACGACCTCGGTGCGACGCAAGTCGGCATTTTCGAGCAAGGCTTTGGCCTTGATGAGCAGGGTGAGCTCACGCAGGAAGGACTTGGCCAGTTCGGTGTCACCTTTCCACTTGAGGTTGGTCGTCACCTCATAACCGTGGAAATAGCGACGCTCATACAGGAATGGAATATTCACGTCACTGAACAGTTCGCTGCCCACACCGCTGTTCTCGTTGCGGGCCAGGGCCGAACGCAAGGGGAAGCCATAGACACTGTCAATCTCGCGGGGCACGAATTCCACGCGCTGCACTTGCTCGGCATACTCCAGCGACTTGGGTTTGTGCAACGAGGCGACAAGCACTTGCTGCGAGCCGTACTCAAAGGTGAACGGCTGTGAGGGCTGGCCACGCTCGGCCCACTCGACGTGGGTGTTGGTTGTGCCGAAGTCCACGGCAAAGATGAGTTCCTTGGCACTCGGGGCGTAGGGTTTCCACTGCGGGATAATCACACCGCTGGAACGTCCCAGATGATTCTGGATGCTCACCTCCATATAGTCGAACGAACCATCCACGTCATAGTAGGTGGTACTGTAGCCCGAGTGTGAACGGATGTTGTCACGCACGTTCAGCCCGTCGGTCTTGATGCCGTTTTTGTAGAAACGCAAGGTGGCGCCGCCGCTCTCAATCATTGTGAACAGCTCGACCGTGTAGTCATCGTTGGCCTCGGTCTTGACAAACGGGAATATCGAGGTCGAGAGGGTTGCTCCCAGCACACGGCCCGTGCCGCGTCGCTCGTCAAAAGTCCATGTGTGATCGTTGATGGGGAAATACTTGCGCGACATCTCGATGTAGCGGTTCTCTCCCTTCTTGACACGGATGCGCAGGGTGACCATCACACTGCCGTCGGCAAACTCCTCGATGTCAATCACATGACGCCCGCCGATGGAGCCTTTCAGGTACTCGGTATCGAAATAGGTGAACAGCAACGGTTTCAAGGGCAGCAAATATCCGCAGGTGGGCTGCGGCGTGCGCGGCTTGAGGTTGCCGTCAAAGAAATGGTCGGTGTCTATCACACAGCCACTGTCCAAACGCACGATGGTGTCGGTGAGGAAGTCATCGGTGGTGACAAAGGGGTATTGGATTGACGTGTCGGGCAACTTGCGGTCACTCAACGGCAGGCCGCCGGCATACACCTGGGTGGCGCTGTCCCATTCCTTGTCGATGTAGCGGTAATGCTCCACGCTTCCGTTAAAGCCATTGACCAACACCAAGGGCAGTTCGTTCCTATCCTGCGGCATAGTGGGTGTGATGACAAAATCACTCTCGCTGGCAGCTGTGCGGATGTCAAGCACGCGCTTGTGGTAGAAACGTGCACCCAGCACACTCACGTCGATGCCACCGCCAAAGGGGTCGTAGCTGTGCTCCAACTGCTCCAGCACGGTGCCGGCACGTCCTTCGTCCAGAGCATCCAGATTGGGAATAACCGTGGTGATGCGCTGATACAATTCAGGACGGTTCTGGCGCAGGGGCTCCAGGTTCTTCTGCATGTAGGAATAGACTTCGCCGCAATGCAGGCGCAACGTGGGATAGGCGTTCATCAACAAGTACATGTAGTAAACGAAATCCTCGTCACGCACCCACAGGTGGCGTGTCTCGCCAAACAGGCTCACACCCTGCTCCACCTTGATGGCGTCGATGGTTCCCAATGCGGGCGCCGCCATGACCACCGAAGCGGGCGAGGTGCCACCCAGCACCTTGCGGTCCCACATGAGAATGTACCAGTCCTTGAGCAGGTCAAAGTTATACACCTTGTCGCTGTGCAGGAACAGGTCCAACGTCTCGCCGTAGAGGCGGTGTGTGGGATTAGCCTTCAACTGTTCGAGGCACTCCTCGCGGTTCCAGCGAATGATGCGCAGATAGTCCTTGTGATTCTCGTAATCAAAGAACAACTGCATCACGTCCAGCGCATTAGACACGAGGCGCTCGTTCATGCGCGCGCCACGCAAATGCTCGTTGGCCAACTGCTTGAAGGCGTTCTTCACCAGGTCAAGCTGCGCCAGCGGGCTGGGAATGGCGGTGCGCGGATTCTCACTCAAGCCGCCATCGGGATCCTTGATGCGGGCGATGTCGTCATCGGTGTACGGGGCATGCCCCACCCAATCCTCGTCGCTGTTCTTGGACGTGTTGTTGCTGTATGATAATATTTCGCTCATAGTTAGTTTCTAGTCCTTAGTCCTTAGTTTTTAGATCTTTGAACTTAGTTGATGTTCTCGTAGCGTTCGGTGAAAATCTTGTGGGCCGCCTTGTCGAACAAGTCAAGCAGCTTGAATTCTACCGTGCGGTCGCTGTAACTGGGATTGTCCTTGCTCAGGCGGTTCATCTCGGCCTTGAAGACGTTGTTGTCCACATTCTTGTGACCGAACAGCGCCTTGCGCACACTCACACCGTCTATGGCGTGAGACATGTCAATCTCACCGGGCTTAAAGAAAGCCACACTGCGCATATTGTCGTTCATCTCGGTGAGCCACTGCGCATAGGCGAGCAGGAACTGGTCCATCAAGGTGCGGTAGAACTGCGAAGCGAGGAAGTCGCTCTTGATCTTGGGAGCGTCCTCGGTGAATCCCTGTCCGATGATGTCCTTGAATCCAGTCGTCAAGAACAGGAACAGCAGGTGGAACTTGCACATGGGCTCATAGATGAGCTGGCGTGTGCGGTGCCCCAACGACAGGAAATTGATGCTCAAGTCATCCTTGGCGAGAGCATACTCATAGGCCGTTGTGGGCAAGGGATATCCGTCGGGGTCGGTGAGCTTGCTGTCGGGCATGCCGATGAAGTCCAGCGGTGCCAATGCACCGATCAACTCGATGAAATGGGCATTGTTGCGCTGGCCGTGCTCACCCGGGTCATACAGATAGGGCTTGCTTCTCACCTGGTCTCCCAAGTAGTAGATACTGTTCACGTTGCTGTCGTTAGCACCGGTGAGCGTGTTCTTGTAGTAGTACAACGCGCTCTGCGTCTTGACGATAAAGTCGCTGGTGGCAATGCGCTGGTCCTGCTTGTTGCCCTCGAGGGTGAAATAGGGCAATACCGTGAGTCCGCCAATCGGGGCGCGGCTCAAGGCATCACGGTTCTCGATTCCCTCGAGATTGGCAGCCTGGCGGATATTCTTCACCATGATGGGGAATCCCGAGGCTCCAGTACCACCGAAGATGGAACTGATGAAGAAGATGCGGTCGCCCTGACGGAAGATGTTGCTGAAGGCCTTGAACTCGTTGCTGTCCTTGATTTCGTTCAACGCCACACTACCGATGTTGGGACTGCCCACAAAGCCGATGTTCATCTTGTTTTCCAACTGGTAGTTGGCGAACAGCAGCGACGTCAATGCCTGATTGGCCTCGTTCATCGTGTCATAACCGATGAACTCGCGGAACTTGGCATTCTCGACAGCACCCAAGTTGAAGATGAACGTGTCGTTGAGCGTCACGCTGGTGTTGCTCATAATCTCACGCAGGGTGACGATGCGATTGGCGAAGAAGCCGTCGGCATTCGGGTCATTGCCGTACAACTTGCGCCTGATGTCGCGGTAGTCGTTCAAGAGCGCTTCTGTTCGCTTCAGGTCCTCGTTGGCCTTGTGCGGGTCGATGATGACGGGCACAATCTCCAGGTCCTTGACCGGCTTGCCGTTCTCGTCAAGGGGACGGACGCCCGCTGCCGAGAGCATCAGCAGCGACTTGAGCACGCGGGACCCTGTACCTCCGATAGCAAAAAGGAATAGTCTCATATTTAGTTGTCAGTCCTTAGTCCTTAGTTGTTAGTTATTTTGTTCCCTAGTTTTACTGCGGGAGCGGTGTGTGACGGCAGTTGCTGCTCCACCAACGCATCGAGAACGACGCGATGATGTAAAGCAGGGCTGCAAACAGCACCGTCTGCATCTCGAATTGGATGGATTCACCGACGTACATCAGTCCGTTGTCGGCAAACACCGTGTCGTTGTAGATGTAGCAAATCACAGGCGCCAAAACAGCCACCACACCCAGCACTGCCAGCCAGTGGTACCAACGATCGAATTTCACTGAGTTAATGGCATAGTAATAGATGGCTGCCCCACCCCATGCCACAGCAATGGTGATGGCGGCAATCACGGGATACATGCTCAGGTTATACATCTTATCGTTGTACCCCTGGTTAAAGTACATGACTTCCCAAATGTTAAACCCATCGGTGCAGCTCAAGATGAAAAACAGCACGGTAATTCCAATACCAACGAGCAAATATACTAAATGTTTCATTTTTCTTATACGCTTATTTTTGCAGTTTGATGACTATCTCAAAAAAGTTGTTGCCGCCTTTCATGGCATCGAACATGCCACTCAACAGTTGCTCCAATCCCAACGTCGTCGTGGCGAACGAACCACCGGTGCTGACATCATTGCTGCTGGACGATTCATGAATCCATGCGGGCAACTCGTTGCGCAAAGCAATGCGGACCTCGTCACGCGGGCTCTTCAGGTCGCCCACGAGAGTGAGAATGTGGGTCATGCCCTCAAGATACTCCTTGTTGTTGGCGGTGACCATGCTCGGCTCGATGGGTTGAATGCTCAACGTGTAACCATCGATGCTCTGCACGTCATAGTTTGCGACATCGGTCAGCAGGGCGTCATCCTTGAGCAATCCGCTCAAGTTAGCGGCCAGAGAGAAACACAGTTTGCCCGTCTGGCGGTCACCGTCACACTTGGCGAGCACAATGCCGTCGCCGTGCTTGACACGGAAACGGCCCGCATTGTCCTTCCACTCGGGCAGCACGCGGCAATCAATCTCACTTGAGCCCTGGTTGAAACGATAGCTGTTGCGCACGCCGTTAGCGTCGAGCACACCGCTGTAGCGCGAATCCTGCGCAAGCTGGTCCATCGCATCGTTGTCGGCAATGATGACCAGATAGAACGGGCGCTTGCCATTGTATTCAAAGGGCACACCGTTATAGGGGTAGTACTTGCCACTGTAGTCGCCCATGAACTGCTGCACCACCACGCTCTTGCCCTTGTATTGCGCAAAGGCGCGGGTGGCCAAACTGTTCTCCTCGTTGAAAATCTTGTCCAGACTGACGCCATGAGTGTCCTTGGGCGAATAGATAAGGTCGCTCACCAACACGCTCACGTTGCCAGGGCGCTGCGCCTCAAGAATCTTGTTGAAAATCAACTGGAAGTCGGTGTAACTGGCATCACCTGTTCCTGCCGTGCTGGCATAGATGTCACGATCCTGCAGGAACTCGTCCACACTGTGACTATAAGGATAGATGCCGTCGTTCACGATGTTGATGTCCACCTTGCTGCCGGCAGGGAAGTGGTTGATCAGGTCGTTGACAGCCTTCTTCAACTGGCCGCCCCCACCACGCGAGTCATAGGGGACCATCGATCCGCTGCGCTCAAAATAGACTGTGAGCGACAGGTTATCCACGCCGCCATAAGGTCGCGTATCCCAATGCATGGGCGGACGCAGGCTGGACCCAATCTGCTCAATCAGGTCATACATCTTCTTGTGGTCCACCCTACCCTCGGCAGTGACAAAATCACTGTACTTGTCGGGATTGGCGGTGACCATAGCACACAACGAATCATAGGCGGCACGCGTCGTGTCACCACTCACCAACACACTGCGCACAGCCTTGTCCAGCGTCCCGTGTCCACCACAGGACAGCAGTCCACCAAGCAATGCGCAACACACCAGCAGCACTGGCAGTCGTTTGATATTAATCATCTTTAATCTTCTTGTCTTCATTCAGTCGGGAACATTATCCCGTAAGTTATGCAAAAATAGTGCCTATTCCCTCAACACTCACGCTTTGCGGTGTTAAAAAATGTTTTTCCAAACCTCACCGCTGCACCGACCAGTCAATGACGGTATCGAGCTTGCGCTCATAGTACTGCCTGAGGTCATTCCAGCGATAGTAAGGACCACTGACAGGCGTGACTGGCAGCGTGGCCTCGTGCTCATTAAAGAGCACCTTGACCAGCACGTCGCCGGTAGTGCCCACCGGGCGATAGAACACCATCTGGATGTTGCAGGCCTTGGGGATGATGTTATAGTCCTGCCAGTACTCATGCAAATGATCCAGGTCATCGCAACTATAGTTCACGTTGTCAATCTCTAACAGACAAGCCAACGGCAGGACACACGTCTCGTGGCCGAAACGCAATTCTGCGCCGCGTTCACCTGTGGCGATGGCAGCATCGGCCTTCTGAATCATATCGCGCAACAGGGCACGCTCGATAAAGGGCATGCGGTTGCCGTTCTGGGGCGCGTTGGCCCAGTGGATGTACCAATAGATATTCTTCAAGCGCCACAGCTCAAAAATCTCGCTGTTGTTGAAATAATGGTACAGGCTGATGCCATCGAAACGGTGATGCCCCTGCAACGAGCCGGCAATGTCAAACACATCGCGCATCAACTGACGGCCATTCAGATTGGTTGCTGCCCAAACAGTGTCATTGACCAACTGAGCAATAAAACGCTCGGGGCGCAAATATTTCTCATACATCCCGTCTGAAATGGGGTCCACGCTCTTGCGCAGGTCGTTGGCAAGGGTATCCTCGCCATACCCCCACCCCATATAGTACATGTCGTGGTAGCTGGCATCGGTGTAGATGCGCAAGTCGGGATTGAGCGAGCGCAGACGCATCGTCTCGTTCTGCATCGACAGGATGCAACGAATGATGACCGTGGACTTGGCATCAACACGAGCGTTGTCCCGGAACACCTCGGGGAAGTTGCGGAACATGCGCTCGGCAATGGCTTGGTGCTGCTCGGCGCCCTCGTCACTCAAGTCGCCCACACGCTGCTTGGAAGTCTCATACACATAATCAAGCTGCCGCAACAGCAATTCACCCTGCAGGTTGAGCATGCCGGCTTCCTTGGCCTTGGTCAGTTGCTTGAGCGGTCGCTCATAGGTCCTGCCGTTGGTGAGCCAGCGGCTGCCGTGACGGCCGTAATGGTCGATAAAAAACGGCTCATAGCCCGCAGGTGCAGGGGTCAAGTCGGGGATATCGACATCAGTGCCATAGGGATAAGCATAATGGTTGCTTGCCGAACGGTCAAAATTGTTGATGACCTGCTTGCGGGGCGTGGTAGCGCACAACGTGAATGCGGCAAGCGTCAGAATGAGATATGATGTGATGCGTTTCATTGCGGCAGTTGGATAATGGGTTGACGTGAGAGTTTATCGATGAAATAGTCGCGCACATCGCTCCAATGGTAGTAAGGAGCGACATCAGTCTCCACGGGCAAGGTCGCCTCGCGCTCGTTGAGCAACGGCAACAGCAAGACATCGTCGCTGCCGGCCTTGCGGAAGTAAACGAACTGGATGTTGGTTGCCATCGGAAAGATCTTGTAGGTCTGCCAGTGCTGGTCCAGCGTTTCCAAGTCGGTCGTGCGATAGTCGGCACCGTTCAAGCCCATCAAGCAGCACAGGGGCAACACCACACTCTCGTGACCGAAGCGCAACGATGCTCCAGGGGCGGGCTCGTCTGACGTGATGGCACGGTCGGCATCCTCGATGAAGTTGCGCAGCAGGTTGGCTTCCATGTAGTCCACACGGCACTGCGTCAAAGGTGTCTCCCCTGACCTGATGTACCAGAAGGCATTGTTATAGCGCCACACGCTGTAGATGTCGTCGGCACTGAACAGGTCATACAGATCCACATCCTCGAACCGGTGGTGGCTCTGCATGTTGCCCACTACCTCAAACAGGCTAATCATCATCGCGCGGGCATCGCCCTCGTCGATGTTGGTTTTCACCCAGCGCTGATCGCTGAACAGTTTCTTCAACAACCCCTTGGGATTGACCCATTTGTCGCGATACCGGTCAATGGTCTCCTGCATCGAGGCGCGCAGTGTCCTGACCACGCTGTCGCTGTAGTTCATGTAGTACATGGTCGCCACACTGGCATCGGTGGTGATCTTCAAGCGCGGGTTGAGCGAGGCGAGCACGTCCACCTCGTTCTGCATCGACAGGATGCAGCGTATCACAACTGTCGACCGGGCGACCACGGGGGCTCCATCCTGGAATACCTGCGGGAAATTCTGGTACATACGACGGGCGATGCCCTGATGCTGCTCGGCACCGATGTCGCTCAGTTCGCCCAAGCGGCCCTTGCTGGCATCGTGCACCTCGCGCAGGATGGCAAGCACTTCCTCGCCGCGGCGCGTGAGTTTGCCGTCGCGTTCACCTTTCTCCAGCATGGTGATGGGGCGAGTGTAATTATTCTCGTGGATGAGCCAGCGGCTGCCGTGGCGCCCGTAATGGTTGATGAAAAACGGCTCATAACCTGCGGGGGCCGGCGTGATAGCGGGAAAGCCCTCGGTGGGATAGGCCTGGTAGTTGTTAGCGCTCAGTTTGGGGTTCGCTTTGAAATCCTCGCGCACACCCGCCATGAGGGCCAGTGTTCCCACCAGCACCAGAATGAAAATACTGTAAAAACGTCTCATAATCCTTATTGTGTCGTTTGATGATGCAAATTTAAGCATTATCCGCCAAACAGACACGCAGAATTAAGGTAAACTCCCAAAAATCCTCGCAACGTGAGCCGAGACGCCAAAAGGACGCTGCCACTAAGTCATTCGCCAATAAGCCATTCGTCCAAAGGACGAGCCCACAAGCAACCCCCTGAAAATCAGCCGAAGGTGCGTTTGAGCCAGATGCTCATGAAACGGTCATAGACGATGTAGCCCTGGGGCGTGCGGTAAACGATTTCCTTATCGAGCAGGCCACGCAGCGCCGACTGCACGACGCTGGGCGACAACAGGTTGTGCTGACGGATGAATTTACCACCCATGGGCTCGGCGACGATGCCCTCGCTGGCAATGGCCTTGAGAAGATTAAATTGATTGGATGACAGGAACTGAGCCAAGCTCTCATATTGCGGCGATTTGCTCTCGACGAGCCTCACGGTCTCACGGTTCACCTCAACCATGCTTTTCACATGCGGGTAGGCCTCATAAAGCCTGTTCAACACGTTCTGGATGTACCAGGTGTGACCGTCAAAACTATCATACAGGTTCATGAATGTGTCATGGTCCAGGCTGCCGCGTTTTTTCTCAAAGAAGCCATTGGCGAACTCATAATAGACTTCCTTGTCCAGCGGACGCAGGTCCATCAACTCGGTGCTTTGGAAGAAGGGGCGCTTGGGTGAGCCGAACATCTCGGCCATCAGATGGAACTTGCTGCCAGCAAAGATGAAATGAACACCTCCTGCAAACTGGATGTGAGAACGAAGCAATGCTTCGGTTCCGTCCTCAGGATAGTTGGCAATCTGCTGGAACTCATCGATGGCGATGTAAATCTCGCGACGGCTCTTGGCAAGCCACTCAAAAATCTGCTGGATGGTGACCTGCGCACGCGATGGCTCGACGGTAATCGCCACCTTGGGCATGCCTGTGAACGGATCGGTCGAGAATACCGGCCTCAAGTGGCCCAACAGGGTTGTCGCCTTCTGCAAAAACGATTTTTCGCGTTTGACAAATCCATTAAAAACGGCTGAGCCGAACATTTCGGTAAAGTCTCGCAGATTCTTGGTCGCGAAAATGTCAATATAAAGGCAAACAGCATTCTTGTTCTGTCGCTCTATCTGATAAAAAAGATGCTTAATCAGTCCAGTTTTTCCTATTCTGCGCGGCGCAACCAGTGTGATATTGCGTCCATTCTCGAAATGATTGAGCATCGTTTCGGTCTCATGCTGACGGTCGCAAAAATACTCTGGGCCAAAATATCCTTGACTCACAAAGGGATTTTTGAGCTTTGTATTCCTATCCTTGGCCATAATCAATTATCCAAATTGCATTATTAAAATTTAATAACGCAAAGGACGTAATATTTTTTTGATTATGCAAGAAAAATAATGAATTTTTGAATCTATTGCCGTTTACCCCTCGTCACACATTGTTTTATCTTGAAAGGAGAGGGGTTATTTCGCGTTGATGAAGTCCTGGAACGCCTGCTTGTAACTGTCACCGATGGGAATATACACGTCGCCAAAGACGATGCGGTTGCGCTCAATCTCGCGGATTTTGCTCTTTTGCACAATGAACGAGCGATGCACCCTGATGAAACGCGAGGCGGGCAGCATCTGCTCGATGGCCTTCATATTCATCAGCGAGAGAACGGGGTGAGGCGATTGCTCGGTGTATATCTTCACATAGTCTTTCAATCCCTCAATGTAGCGGATGTCGTCAAGGTCGATTTGCAACAGTTTGTACTCGCTTTTGACAAAGATGCTGCGCGGCTCCTCCATCGGCATGGTTGGTTGTTGCTCGCTCTGCTGCACAAGCTGGAACCATTGCAAGGCCTTGTTGCAGGCCTCCATGAAGTCGGCATAACTGATGGGTTTCAGCAAGTAGTCCAGCGCATTGGCGCGGAAGCCGTCCACAGCATACTGATCAAACGCCGTGGTGAACACGATGCGGGTGGTCTCGGGCACCAGTCGGCTCAATTCCAAACCATTGAGTTCAGGCATCTGAATATCCAGGAACAGCAAATCTACGGGGTGCTCTCCGATGCCGTGCAAGGCATCGGTAGCATTGTAATATTTGCCACACAACTCCAGGAACGGAATTTTCTTCACATAGCTCGCCAGCAGTTCCACAGCCAGCGGCTCATCGTCAACGATAGCGCACTTGATGATCATATCGATTAATTGTTTTTTTTCTGAAACCTAATGCCTAAAACCCACTATTCTTTCTTGATGATGATTCTAGAGAAATATTCGCTGCCGTCCTCGCTCTTGCCTTTCTCCCAAGTGTAACGGTCGGGATACATGAGTTCCAGGCGACGGCTCACCTGCTCCAACCCGATGCCCGAACCGCTCTTGTCGTTCTCGCGCTTGGGATAGCAGGTGTTGCGTATTTCACAGGCGATTTCTCCATCGGCTTGTGACAAGTCTATCTTGATGTCACCCTTGCCTTGCGGCGAAATACCGTGTTTGAAGGCATTCTCGATGAGCGAGATGAAAATGAGCGGAGCAACAGGAGTGCTGTCATTAGGCGCCACATTGATGTTAGTGGTTACTTTCACGTTATCGGTCAAGCGGATTTTCATCAACTCAATGTAATTGCGCATGAAATCGGCCTCTTTACACAAGGGCACAAAGTCCTGCTGATTCTCGTACAACACATGCCGCAGCAATTTGCTCAGCTCGCCCACCGCTGTCTGAGCCTTCTCCTGATCAAAGGCGATGAGCGCATAGATGTTGTTCAGCGTGTTCAACAGGAAATGAGGATTGAGCTGGTTGCGCAGATTGCTCAACTCGGCCTCGGCACGGGCGGTTTCAGCTTCCTTGCGCGCTTCCTCGATGTGCTGCCACCGCTGAATCATGCGCACCGCGACAGCCAACGAGATTATCAATATCAAAGTCAACACAGCCCAAAAATAGCGTTGAAACTTGAACGTGGGTCTCCTCGACGGAATGTCATTCAACGAGGGCAACAAATGAACTGCACACCAGTGCCACACATCAACCATAAAAACGCCACAGATGAGTGCCAACAGATTGATGAACAAGAACATCTTCCAGTCGTTTTTCTTGAGCAGGAAGCGAGGCACCAGCCACAAGTAATTCAAATAAAACACCAGCAAATAGGCCAGCGGGTTGCCCAGCCAACGCATATAACGGTTCCACACCACCAACCAGTCATCACCTGAACTGTGGAAAAACATCGGGGTGACGATGAGCACCGCCCAACACAAGATGTGCAATACTAGGTAGCGCGACTTGGATTCGGCATTTTCAGTATCAACTGTCATGGATGCAATGGTTTTATAATGAGTATCGCAAAGGTAATCAACACCTTCGGCCCAAACAAATAATATAGACAAAAAAACCTTTCACCTAGACAAAAACTCACGCCGTGCGTGCAAGGTTTACTGCCACGCGACGTGAGAGCATAATGAAACAGGTGCTTTCTATTTAATGAGGAATGAGGTGTCAGGAATTTAATTCCCCAGGCGTTCCTTCTCGCTGTAGCCAGCGCCGGTGCCCTTGTATTTGCTCTGGGCTGCGTTGAACTTGTAGCGCACGGTGAGTTCCACCTCGCGCGTGTCGCGACGGTTCTGCTGATACAGCGTGCGCTTGCCAAAGCGCAGCGACACATGCTGCTGCGAATTCAGCAGGTTGGTTCCCCCAATCTTTACCGACAAGCGATCGTTCAGGAAAGTCTTGGTCAGGCTCAGGTCAAGTATGCTGAGGGCCTTGGTCAGGGACACATTCTCCTGGTCACCCTTGCTGGTAAACGAGAAATTGGCACTGGCGGTGATCGTGGGTGTCAACCGAAAATTGTTATTGAATTCTACAATCCAAATGGGACGCTCAGGGCTGATGACACCGTTGGGTGACGGTATCTTGATCCATTCTTTCATCATGCCCATCGTGAGCGAGGGCTGATAGAGACCGAAAAGCGGACTGAGGGTCACCATCAGCATCATGGCATCCTCGTTATCGACATTCTCGTGATAGAGCCAAGTGACAGACTCGTTGCCGAACACTTCACGGCCCACATTGACGATGTGGTCATCGGTGTGTTTATAGTTCAGCATCAAGGTCACCCAGCGGTACTTGGCCATGAGCGAGGCATCGTGCCGGATGGAAGGCTTGAGCATCGGGTTGCCGCTCTCCCATGTGAAACGATTGGCATAGGTCACACTGCTCCTCAGTTCATGATAATAGGGTCTCCTGATCTTCACTGCGTAGTTTGCCATGAACTGCACCGGTCCGGCTACAGCCATCAATCCCACGCTGGGGAACAGATGGTGGTAATTACGACTCTGCTCGGCGATGCGCACGCCCTGGTTGTAGTAGTTGGTGGTCACATTCTCGTTGCGCAGACCAAGCATCATCTGGCCGAAAGGCAGAGGACGGGCATACTCGGTGAACAGGATATAATTGTTCTCGCGTTGCTCGGTGAAGGACGAGGGTACGATGTGCTCTGGATTGACGTATTCGTCGTTGCGGCGAGTGTGGTCAAACTCGGTGCCCACCTGCAGATTGCCGCCCCACAAGTCCCACGAGAGCACGAGTTTGGTGGCACACAACTGGTTGCGCACAACACTATGGCTGGTCACCGTGCGACTCTGTTGCTCCTGGCACACCTCATCGTTAAATTGCTGCTTGCGTTCCTTTTGAAAGACGTAGTCGCTGTTGAAATCTACCGATGTGCCGTCTATCTTGCCGTTATAATAGATGTTGAGCGTGTGGGGCATATTGAATTTGGTGGATTCGTAGATGTCGTTGTCCAGATGGTCATAGAACTGGCCGTTGGCAGTCACATCAGCAGTAAATGTGCCACGGGTGCGGTCCAGGAAATAGGCCTTAGTATCATAGCGGAATCCTGCCGAATGGTTGTCGTTGAAGATGTAGTTGGTGCCTATCGAAGCATAGAGTGAGTTATCGTGGCCATTGACATCCATCAATTGGTCCATGTGCCACACGGTGTCGCCCTTCACGTCAAGGATGACGTCATCGTTCTGAATATACTGGTCATCGTTATACCACACACTACCGAACAAATCAAGCCCCTTGTGGCGGTAGTTCCAGTTCAGACCTAGCGCCAGGTCGGGGCCCTCACCCACGTAATAACTCGCCTGGCTGTTGAAACTGAAGCCCTCGCCCTGCGGACGCTTGGTCTTGATGAGGATAACGGCATTAACTGTAGCATCATACTTCGCCCCGGGGTTTGTAATCAGTTCCACGCTCTTGATGTCCTCGCTGCTGATTTGGTCCAGCTCGGTGGGATTTTGCAGTTTGCGACCGTTGATATAGATGAGCGGCGTGCCCTTGCCGAAGACTTCCAGTCCGTCCTTTTTGCGCTGCACACCAGGCAGATTCTCAAGCACGGCCTTGGCGGTGCCCACCTTGCTCAACAGGGTGTTCTCCACCTCGGTCTTGAGGCCCTCGGTCGTCAACTTGAAGGCAGGACGTTGGCCCTTGACGACGACCTCGCCCAGCATAGTCGCCTCGGGCTCCAGCGCGATTGTGCCCAAGTCGCTGCCTGCTGCATTCAGCACCAGCGTCTTATATCCCAGATAGGTGATTTTCACAATGGGATGTGTAGCGATACCCGTGAGGGCAAATCGCCCATCGGCACCAGTTGTCGTTCCAGCGACAAAGGCGCTGTCGCCGGCATTAAGCAGTACCACGTTAGCAAAAGGAACCGGAGCTTGAGTCTCATCAACCACACATCCGGTAAATGTCTCGGCTACGGCTGTCATCACGACCAGCAGTACCATCATCAGTGTAAAAAAGAATTTTCTCATTGTCTATAGGTTTTTATTGAATTATCATTCGCTTGGCAGAAAAAAATCCTACCGTTTTCCCTATAGACGCACACCAAAGGGTGAAAAGTTGCAAACCCCATCATTATTTTTCATTTTCACCCTTTAGCGTGTTAAAAATAGCCGCGACCAAGCCGCGACACGGGAGACCTGGCTAGTAGCTTGGCAACAAAGAGCCCGGTCCCCTGTGCCGGGGCTCTGCCACGGCAATATTAAAAAATCTTGCTTGATACCTTGCCGGTGTGGCATAATTGCGATATTTTTGCACTATGGATTGGGAATGCTACAAGAGCAAGAAACAGTGGGCTGGTGACTTGAAACCGTCGATGAAGCGGCGCCGCGTGGGACATGACTACCAGAGCCGCTGCATTTACATGATCACGCTGGTTATCAAGGGGCGACGACAGTTACTCGGCACCCTCACAGGCGACGGCGAGACAACACCCGCCATTGTTGAGCCAACGGCGCTTGGACAGGCTGTCATCCAGAACCTTGTCAATATTCCTCAATTCTATCCCGAGATTGACATTTGGACCTTCCAGCTGATGCCTGACCACCTCCATGCTATCATCTTTGTAAAGGAACGGATTCCCGTTCACCTGGGCAAGGTGCTCAACGGCTTTAAAGTGGGATGCAATCGTGTTTACAAAGAACTCGTCGACAGCGACCTGCCAGGATTGTGGGAGGAAGGTTACAATGACATGATTCTTGAACGAGTAGGGCAATTGCAGCGCATGAAGGAGTACATTCATGACAACCCGCGCCGCTTGGCTATCAAACGCTGCCATCCCGATTTGTTTCAAGTGCAAAGAAATATCACAGTGGGGAACTACACCTTTGCGGCATTAGGGAATGTATTCCTGTTGGATGCTCCAAGCCTGATGCAGGTGCAATGTACCCGCAAACTCACTCTCCAACAAATCAACGACACTGTCCAGGAGTTCCTGTGTCATGCCCAAAACGGAGCGGTTCTCGTGTCACCGAGCATCAGCCCAGGGGAGAAGGCCGTGATGAAGGCGGCATTTGAGAGAGGATTTCCCGTCATCGTGCTTCAGGAGAATGGCTTTGCACCCCTTGCCAAGCCAGGAGGCCGCCGTTTTGATGCCTGTGCCCAAGGGCGCCTACTCATGCTTGCCCCATGGGAGCACCACAACGACAAGAGAGTAATCAAGCGAGGCCAGTGCCTCGACCTCAACGAGATGGCCAGGGTCATCTGCCTCACGCGAGAGCAGTAATGAGCCACAGAGGAGCCGCGACACGGGGAACCAGTCTCCTTGTTGTCAAGGTCCTATCCTGGTTCCCTGTGCCGGAGCTCCGCCACAGCTATTGGTGTTATACTGGAAAAACCTGGGAAAGCCCATCGGGGTCCATCTGGCCGATGGCTTGGTTTAGCAGCACGAGGTAGAAACGGGGCAGGCATTGCACAGGCGGATGCTGTTCGATATAGCGCTCTATCTTGTGGCGGGCAGCAGCACGCAGTGTCTCGTCATCGCAAGGGACTAACCGCTCTTTCTCGACAAAAGCGATCTGCCAGAAGGCCATATAACCGATAACGTACCGCTCTACAGCTTGCTCTACACTATCGTCGTGAACGAGTTGATTGATGGTGAATGAATCACTCTCACAAACGGCCACGACAGCCCATGTCAAATCGACGTATCTCAACTTCTGTTTCATAATCGGTTTTTCTCGTCATTGCCGGCACCAGTGCCCTTGTACTTGCTGCGTGTCCAGTTGAAGTGGTAACGCACAGTGAACTCGGCATAGCGGGTCTCGTTGGTGCGGTGTTGCCACAGGGTCAACTTACCGAAATGAACCAGTACATCGGGATTATTGCGATGCAGCAGGTCGTGCCCTGCCACCTTGATGGAAAGACGGTCGTTATAAAATGATTTACTCAAGCTAACGTAAAGGTCTATTTGGTCACTCACGGCGCTGATATTCTCGCTGTCGCCCTTTCCTTGCCAGTCAAGGCTGAACGACCCTGTCCAAGAGGGCGAAATCTTGAAATTGTTGTTCCACTGGAGCATAAGGATGGGCTTTGAGGGGCTATATGTACCATTAGGCATGGGTATCTTCATCCAATCCTTCACGATGGAGAACGTCAGTTGCGGATGCCAGATGCCTAACTGCGGTGCTGCGGTAATGCTGGCGCTCAATATGTCCTTCTTATCAATATTCTCCTGGACGATAAGCGTTGTCGCCTCATGCCCTTCGACCTGGCGGCCCATTTGCACGACCACATCATTGAGGTGGGAATAACTCAAGTTAAACGAGAAGTATTTCCATGTAGCATCCAGCGAAACGTCATTGATGATGGTGGACTTCAAGTAAGGATTGCCCGATTGCCAGGTGAAGCGGTTTGAGTAATAGGTCTTATTACTCAGTTCAAAGTAGGTGGGACGGCGGATCTTCATCGCATAACCGATCATTCCCTTGACATTACCCACTTGGGTCGAAAGCGACAGGCTGGGGAACAAGTGGTGGAAATGGCGACTTTGCCCATTGATGCGTACGCCCTGGCTGTAATAGTCGGTGCTCACATACTCGTTGCGCAGGCCGCCATTGATATGTCCGATAGGGGTTAAACGGCTATACTCTAAAAAGGCACTATAGTTCTGTTCCTTGACCTCGGTCAAACTCGTCGGGAGGATTTGCTCGGGATTGATGTAATCGTCATTACGGTAGGTATAACCCAACTCGCTGCCCACCGACAGGTTCCCGCCCCACAGGGGCCACGATAGCACGAGTTTGCCAGCAAACAGCTCATTGCGCACCATGTTCAGGCTGGTCACCGTTCGGTCTTCCATCTCTTGGCTCTCCTCCAAGTTCCATTCGGTGGCACGCGTCTTGGTGAAATAGTAGTCGGCATTGAAGTCAATGCTGGTCTTGCCCACCTCGCCATCATAATAGAGATTGAGCGAGTGAGGCATATTGTGCTTGGTCCTTTCCCTGTTCTGGGTCTCCAGATTGTCATAGAAGTTGCCGTTGGCAGTCACATCTGCTGCAAAGAAGCCTCGGTCATCGTCCTTGAGACGGTTACTGGACTGATACTGGATGCCCATCGAGTGCTTGTCATTGAACTGATAATTGGCTCCCAAAACTATGCGCAGGATGTTATAATTGCCCTTACTGCGTCCATGATTGTCCTGATGCCAGACGGTGTCGGCAACGACATCTTGAGTGATGCGGTATTTCTGTAACCAGCCGTTTTCAAAGTCGCTCACGGTACCGAACACGTCAAGACCGTTGTGACGATAATTCCACAAAAAAGCGCTATAGGTGCGCGACATCTCACCTTGAAAAAAACTGCTGCGCAGGTGTCCACCCCAACCCTCACCCTGCGGCTTGCGGGTCTTGATGCGGATGACGCTCTGCACCGAGGCATCATACTTTGCCCCGGGACTTGTAATCACCTCGACGCTAACGATGTCCTCAGACTTCAACTCGTTGAGTTCGCTTGCATCACGCAACAAGCGATTGTTAATGTATATAAGCGGCTTGCCTTTGCCGAAGACCTCCAGCCCGTCGGCCTTGCGCTGCACGCCAGGCACGTTGCGCAACACATCCTCGGCAGTGCCCAATTTACTCAGTATAGAGCCCTCAACTGTCGTGAGCAGGCCCTCTTTGCCCAGCTTGTGAGCTGGACGCTGCCCCTGGACAAGCACCTCTCCAAGCATCGCCACATCAGGCTCCATGACGATGTCGCCCACGTTGCCTGAATGCACATTGACGCACCT
>JAEEGL015685514.1_pt1 | contig 37115 bp, 34 predicted proteins | sample 9134231 | NCBI WGS metagenome assembly JAEEGL01 (sample SAMN16246548, study PRJNA631951) | gut metagenome | biome: gut microbiome; feature: rumen; material: fiber-attached | host: Bos | place: Iran: Karaj | collected 2018-10 | reverse complement strand
GACGCCCAGGGCGTGGGCGTCGTCCACCATGACGCGGGCGCCGTACTTCCGGGCGAGGCTGCAGATCTCCGGCAGGTTGCAGAGGTCCGCGCCCATGCTGAACACGCCGTCCGTGACGATGAGGATGCCCGCCGTCTCGGGTCCGCTCTTCAGGCGCAGCTCCAGGTCGGCCATGTCGTTGTGCTTGTAGCGCAACATTTTGCCGTAGCTGAGCTTGCAGCCGTCATAGATGCTGGCATGATTGTCCCGGTCGCAGATCACGTAATCGTTGCGGCCCACGATGGCGCTGATGATGCCCAGGTTCGTCTGGAAGCCGGAGGGCAGCGTGGTCACCGCCTCCTTGCGCAGGAATTTGCGCAGTTCTTCCTCCAGCTCGATGTGGAGCTGCAGGGTGCCGTTCAGCAGACGGGAGCCGGAACAGCCGGTGCCGTATTCCTCCAGAGCGCGAATACCGGCCGCCATCACGTCCGGATCGGTCGTCAGGCCGAGATAGTTGTTGGAGCCCAGCATAATCCGGCGTTTGCCCTCCATGATGACCTCCGTATCCTGTCTGGACTGCAGTTCGCGGAAATAGGGGAAAATCCCCAGGGCCTTGTACTCATCAACCCGAGAATCCTCATAGCATTTCTGAAACAGATCCATCTTCTCGTCTGCCTTTCTGTAAGATTATTGCTGTTATCCGGCAAGGTTCACTGTCACTCTAAATCACTATTCAAGTATTATAACGCAGAAGTCCTGCATTGTCAAACCGGCCTTGCCGGTTTTTGGATACTGTCGGGCGGTTCCCGACCGGTCTCTGCGGCCAGCAGGCCGAAAATCAGCCAAAAGAAGGCGGCGTTCGTCGGCATGGAGATGCCGAAAAAGGCGTCCGCCAGATAACTCACGAGGCAGGCGCGGAGCACGGCGGCGGCCTCGCTTTCGCTGCGGAAGGCGCGCCGCAGGGTGACGCCGAGGGCGGCCGTCAGGAAGAGCAGCGCGGGAAGGCCCTGGTTTACCAGCACGTTCAGGTATTCGTTGTGGGCGCAGTCGATGCCGCGGCGCAGCGTTTCCCCATCCTCGCCGATCTTTTCGAAATACAGCCCGCGGTTGCCCATGGTATCCGGGCCGCCGCCCAGCAGAGGCCGTTCCTTCACAAAGCCCAGGGCATTGCGCCAGATGTAGATGCGCCCGGAGCCGAAGGAATCCTCCGCCCGGCCCCTGAGCAGGGCGTGGAGCTCCCCCGCCGTCCCCGGCAGGGGAAGCAGGCAGACAAGCAGGAGGAGAAGGAGACAAACGGCCAGCAGGACTCCGTAGACCCGAAGACGCGCCGTCCGGTTCTTCGTCAGGGCCGCCGGGAGGCAGAGCGCGAGCCCGCCCGCGGCGCCCAGCAGGCCGGCCCGGATGCCGGACAGCAGGATGACCGCAAGGGCCGCCGCCGCGGGCAGCAGATACAGCCAGCGCCGTCTGGCCAAGGCCAGGGACCAGCAGAAGGCGAAGCCGACGGCGAGGACGCAGGCGGTGAGGTCCGCATTCCCGACGGTGGAGAGGAAGGCGCCGTTGTACGCGCTTTCTCTCCCCGACCAGCGCAATTCCCCGGGAAAAAGCCAGAGGGGATTCCGGTCGAAGAACTGCAGCGCAGCCACGGCGCAGCAGATACACAGGGCTGCGGCGGGCAGCCACGGATGCCGCATTTTGGGGCCTTCGCAAAGGCTCAGGGCGAAAAAGGCGGCGCAGTACAGGGTCAGGGTGATCCAGCCCTCGTATCTCGAGCCTCCCAGGAACGCGTCGGAGATCCACGGGGAAAACAAGGCGCTCACAAGGCTCCACAGCCAGAAGCCCACGATCAGCCACTGGACGGCGGACGGCCTGCGGAGGGCGGCGCGGTGTTTCACCGCCGTCGGAAGGAAGGCCGCCAGAAAGAGGGCCGTCAGCACGATATAGGCGATGAATTTGGTCTCCGCAATGCAGCGGTAGCCCCCCGCCCAGACGACGAGCGGGAACACGGTGCAGATGAGTGCCGCGTATACGGCGCACAGGGCGCCCGGTGTGATCTTCTTCATGGTGAGATCATACCACAGGCCGGACGGTGAAGCAAGCGCGCCGCACCTCCGTTCCGGCGCAGGCGATGCACAAAAACGCCGGCCGGCTTTCGCACCGGTCGGCGTGGATCCCGGAGAGCGCTACCCGATCTCCTGCAGGATGTCCTGGCGGAGCCGGGCAATGATCCGCTTCTCCAGGCGGGATATGTAGCTCTGGGAGATGCCCAGCTTCTCCGCCACCTCCTTCTGGGTCTGCTCCTTCTCCCCGCAGAGGCCGAAGCGGAGCTGCACGATCTTCTTTTCTCTGCCGGGCAGCCGATCCACCGCCCGGCGGAGGATGCTCCGGTCCGTCTCCTCCTCCAGAGGCTGCATCACGCTGTCGGCGTCGGTTCCCAGCACCTCGCCGAGAAGGAGCTCATTGCCGTCGTAATCCGTGTTGATCGGCTCATCCAGGCTGATCTCGCCCTTCTGGTTGGACAGTTTGCGGAGGAACATCAGGATCTCGTTTTCGATGCAGCGGGAGGCATAGGTGGCCAGCTTGATCTGTTTGTCCGGGTCAAAGGTGTCCACCGCCTTGATGAGGCCGATGGTGCCGATGCTGATCAGATCCTCCAGGCCCGCATTGGCGTTTTCGAAGCGCTTGGCCACGTAGACCACCAGCCGAAGGTTCCGTTCGATGAGGAGGGGTTTTACGGAATCGTCCGACGCCCGGAGGCGCTCCATGCAGCGTTCTGTTTCCGCCTTTCCCAGGGGCGGCGGAAGGCCCTCCGCGCCGCCTACGTAGAAGACCCTGCGCAGGCGCAGACGCAGCAGCATCCTTCGTATGAGAATCTTGAGTTTTCCCACAGGCATCTCCCTTCTTTCAGTCGATTTCGGCGCCGATGAGGGCCGTACAGCCGTCGATGAACAGCTCTCCCCGGCTGAAGGCCACGCGGCAGGGCCCCAGAGGCTGCCCGTCCGCATAGACCTCTTCCACGGTACCGGACAGGGCCAGAGCGCTGCCGCTCACCGTGCCCACCGGGAGGAGACAGAAGCCCTTGCCTAGCAGGGGCAGCCGTTCCTCCGGCGGCAGGTCCTCGGTTTCCTGCAGCCGCTTCCGCACGTCCTCCGGAAAGAGGCGGCGCAGCTCCCGCTCCTGGGCGATCACCACCGGCCTGCCGCTGAAGGGATCGCTGAGGCGGTTCCCGTTGTCCCGAAGGGCGGTAAGCTCCACCTCTCCGCCGCTCCCCACCAGCCGCAGGCGGCTTTTGCCTCCCCGGCGTCCGGCGAACCGGAAGGGAAGCGCGCAGACCCCCAGGCTGACGCCTGCGGAGAACAGGAGCGCCCTGGCGGTCACCTTTCCCGCGGCCAGGATCACGGCGGTGGAAACACCGGCATACAGGGCGCAGAGAAACAGATATGTGAGGCAGAGGCGCCACAGGCCGCCTTCGCCGCCGTAAGCGGTGAGAAGCATGACCGCCAGGGCGGCCGCCTTTCCCGGAAGGGTCGCCGCGGCGGGCAGGAAGACCGCAAGGACGGCGTAGGCCGCGCCGATCAGCGCCGCCAGGCCCAGGCGCACGAAGGAGCGGCGCGCCGCGCAGAGCTTCCCCGCCGCCCAGAGCAGCAGCGCATCGGAGGTCAATTCCAGCCAGAAGAGGCTGTCCAGATAAAGCACCCTCATGTCCGCATTATACGAACATGAGGGTGCTTTATCCGTCGAAACCTGAGCGGTGCTTTCTCTATTCTTCCTGCCGTGAGAGCAGTTCCTTCACGGCGCGCTCCAGCCGCGCCCGGGGCATCTCCCAAACGCGGCCGCAGCCCGCGCAGCGGAGCCGGAAATCCATCCCCGCCCGCAGGACCTGGCAAAGGTCGCTGCCGCAGGGATGCTTCTTTTTCATGCGAAGCACGTCTCCGGGACGCAATTCCATTTTAAAATCCTCTCTTTCGGGCAGAATATGGGCATCAGTCATACGGAGGTTACTTGAGATGCAAAAGACGATCACGGCAGATTTTGATTCGGTGGACCGGGCGGAAATCGCCGTGGGCAAGCTCCGGCAGTTCATCGGGCACATCCGCGTCGATGTGGGCGGGGAACGGATCGGCTCCGCACCGGCGGACGCGCCGCTGACCGCTTCCGCCTATTATCCCCGGCAGGCCGAGATGGGGGCGGACGGGCAGAATCCGGGGCTGTACAACATGGCGAACCGGGTGATCTTCACCTCGGACATCCTGGGCCTGCCGGTCTATCACGACAACCCCACCACCATCCGCGTCACCGTGGACGCGGCGGACGCCATGCGGACCCGGGCGCTGCTGCTCAACGCCGGAGGGAGAAGCCTGCGGGTGCAGTGATCCCGCTCCCCTTGCAAGCAGGGGCAAAAAGAGGTAGAATGGCGGCATACTGAGGAGGTGCCGCGCCGTGCTGCTGCCAATCGTCGTCGCCGTTCTGGTCCTGCTGCTCATTCTGTTTGCGGTGTTCTTTTTCCGCAAGGCCTTCCGCCGTCCCCGATCCGCGGACCTGCTGAACAGGGACGAGCGCATGAGCTCCGAGCTTTTCTCCTACGCCGAAGTGCTGGAACCCGCGCTGGCCTGGTTCCGCGCACAGGCCTGGGAGGAGGTTTTGCTGGACGCCGCCGACGGCTGCCGCCTGAAGGGGCTGTGGCTGTCCGGCACAGGCAAAAACTGCCTGCTGCTGTTTCACGGCTACGGCGGGCTGCCGCAGAACATGTGCGTCATCGCCCGCGAGGCGGCAAAGCGGGGCTGGTCCCTGCTCCTTCCCTACTCCAGAGCCCACGGGGAAAGCGGCGGTGAGTACTGCTCCCTGGGGGTGCTGGAGGCGGAGGACTGCTGCCGCTGGGCCCGGCTGGCGGCGGACCGGTGCACGGGCGGCAGGCTGGTGCTCTACGGCGCGGGGATGAACGGCTTCGCCGTGCTCTGCACCGCCGGCAAGGAGCTTCCGCCGGAAACCGCCGCGCTCGTTTCCGAAGGGGCGTACGGCAGCCCGAAAAAGATCCTGCGGCACGTGCTGCGCAAGGAGCTTCGCATGCGGACCTTTCCCCTGCTGCAGCTTCTTCTTCTCTTCGGCCACATCGTATGGAAGCAGAGCCCCGGCAGCGTCGATCTGCAGGGGATCCTGCAGAAGCACACGGCGCTTCCCATTCTGTTCATCCACGGGAAGAAGGACCGCCGGGTGCCCTGCGCCATGACCGAGGAGCTGTATAAGGCTTACGGCGGGAAGAAAGCGCTGTACCTCGCGGAAAACGCCGGTCACGCCGCCGCCAGCCTCTCCGAAAGCGACAAGTTCTTCGGAGAGCTGTGGAAATTCCTGTCTCCGATCACGAAGCAGACATGATCCCGCATCTGTACAGAGGGAGCCGAACCTGTGTTCGGCTCCCTTTTCCATTCCGGTTTCAGCCCAGATTCCCGGTTTCGTACATGAGGGCGGAGAGGGCGCACAGCGGCGCCGTCTCGCAGCGGAGGATGCGCGGTCCCAGGGTGACGGGCTGCAGCCCCGCCCGTTCCGCCTGCCGTGCCTCCTCCGCGGAAAAGCCCCCTTCCGGTCCCGTGATCAGCGCCGCCGTGCGGAAGCCGCCGTGGGCGCGCAGGTGATCCCGAAAAGACACGCTCCGGGCCTCCTCCCAGAGGAAGGCACCAAGGTCCGCCTCCGCCGCTTCCTCCAGCATCTTCCCGAAATCCGGCAGCCAATGCACCGTGGGGATCCGTCCCCGCAGGGACTGCATGGCGGAGGACTCCGCCACTCTGCCGAGGCGCTCGATCCGGCCTGCGGCGGCCTTGCCGTCCGGCCGCGCGACGCAGCGGGAGGAGAGGAAGAAAACGATCCGGGCGGCGCCCAGCTCCACAGCCTTCTGCACGATCAGCTCTGTTTTGTCCCCCTTGGGCAGCGCCGCACAGACGGTGACGTACACCGACGGCTCCCCTGCCGAAGGCTGTACTTCCAGGATGCGGAGCCGGAAGGCGTCCTTCGACGCGAGCTCGACCACGCACCGGGCGTCCAGCCCTTCGCCGTCGCAGACGGTGAGCTCTTCCCCTTCCCGGACGCGGAGGACGCGCAGATGCTCCGCATTCTGCCCGCTGAAGGTCACAAAGCCCTCCTTCAGGCTTTGCCGGGGCGCAAAGAACTTCGGCATGTGGCGTACACGACCTTCCAAACATAGGATGACCCGAAATCGGGATCGGGAGGGAAACCAGATGGGAGCAAGCTTTGAGGAGGTCTGGAGCCGCGTCACGTCCGGCGCGGACGACGGGCAGGCGGAGCTTCGCCGCAGGATCCGCCGGGAAGCGGAGATCCGCCGGCTCTGCGAAGCGCAGCTGCGCCAGAGGATCGGCCCTGCCGCCAGGGAAACGCTGAGTCTTCTGGGGCGGCACGCCGCGGGCAGGCTCCGTCAGTTCCGGACGCTGCATTTCCTGACGTCGGGAGATGCCTGGCAGCCGCCGGAAACGCTTCCGGGACCCATGCCGCTGCCCCAGGCGCTCCGGGAGATCTACCGGCGCCTGTCGGACGGTGCGGCCGCGGAGGAAGCCCCGGGCCGGAACCGGCCGGACGCCGAAGCCCTGTTCAGGCAGTCGGCGGAGGAGGCGCGCACGGACGCGGCCCTTCTGCGCCGGCTGGCGGAAAAGCTACTCTGAGCGGCGGCCGGACATTTCGTTTTTTATGGAGGTCCTGGGCAGCAGGGCGGACAGCTTATAGCTGACATAATGCCCGTCGCCCCGGGCCGCCAGGATCTCCATATCGGCGGAGAATTCCCGCAGCACCTGCAGGCAGCTTCCGCAGGGCAGGCAGTAATCCTCCGCCGTCGGCGCAGCCACGGCGATCCGCACGAATTCCCTGCGCCCCTCGCTCACCGCCTTCAGCACCGCCGTGCGCTCCGCGCACACCGTATCTCCGTAGGCGGCGTTTTCCACGTTGCAGCCGAGGAACACGCTGCCGTCGGCACATTCCAGGGCGGCGCCCACCCGGAAGCCGGAATAGGGCGCATAGGCGTTTTCCGCCGCGCCGAAGGCCATATTCAGCAGTTCTCTGTCTGTCATTTCCGATTCCTCCGATCTTTCACTCCGCCGGCCTGGCGGCCATGGCGCGGAAGGGATCCGTCCAGGTGGGCTCGAAGTCCCAGGAGGCCCCCTGCCTGCGGTAATACACCCGCCGCTCAAACACCAGCGGGATCAGGGAGCTGTGTTCCGCCGCATAGGCGCAGAGCTCGTAGGCCGCCTCCCGCTTCTCCTCTCCCGCGGTGCTCAGGTATCGCTCGTTCAGCTCCTGCATCATGTCGTTGCCGGCCGCCCGGCAGAGGGCGGTCAGGTCGAAATCCGCCGTCAGGCGCATGGCGGCCAGGTACATATCGTATTCTCTGCGGCTCACGGCCTTCAGGAAATCCGCCTCGTTGAGCATGCGCAGCTCCACGGCGACCCCGTTTTTGTGCAGCATTTCCGCGATGCTTCGGGCCGCAGCGGTGGACGCCTCGTTTTCCGAGCAGACCAAGAGCCGGAACGCAAAATCCGTGGGGATCCCCTCCCGGAAGTATTCCAGCATGCCGTCCTCGTCGTAGTCCTCCGTGAGGATCTCGATACAGTAGGCGGAAATGTCCGTGGGCAGCCAGCTCCTGGCTGCCTTTTCGTCGTATTCCTGGAGCAGCGGATGGAGCGGCAGGAGGGTCGCGTCGCCCCCCAGGACGCCGGTGAGAGTGCTCCGGTTGATGAGCGCGTTGACCAGGCGGCGCCTGGCCGGGTCCGCCAGGGGCTCCGAATAGGTATTCACGGCGAGATAGTACAGGATCGTGGTGGGAACGCTGCGGCGCACCGCCCCGTCCACCCCCGCCTGGCTGACGACGCCGGGCTCCGAGACGAGGAAGTCCAGCCTTCCCGAGGTCAGCGCGGCGGGCAGGTCTTCCTGGGAAAAGGCGTCCAGGGCGATGCGGTCGAAGGGCAGAGTCGAAGCGCGGGGCGACGAGGCATTCACGACGAGCCAGGCGCCCGCATCGTCCCGCTCCCAGACGTAGGGGCCGGTGCCCACGGGCACGTCCCGATAGGCGGTTCCCTCTTTCACGATGGGGATGTCCAGCAGGCTCGGCAGTCCGGGCCGCGGAGACGAGAGGGAGATGCGCACGCCGTCCTCCGCCAGGGAGATATCCCGGATCACGGACAGCCGCCCGGCGTAGACGGAGGTGGCCTCCATGGCCCGGTTGAGGGAATAGATCACGTCCCAGGGGGACAGGGCCGACCCGTCGGAAAACCGTGCGCCGCTCCGCAGCCGAAGCAGGAAGCGCCTCCCCTCGTCCTCCATGACCCATTCGCTGCAGATCCCGGGTCCGGGCCGGAATTCCGCATCCACATCCACCAGCGGCTCGAACAGAAGGCCGCACAGGAGACGGTTTGCCTCCGTGCTGCAGGAGAAGGGGTTCAGGGTATCCTCCGGGTCGCAGCGAAGCGTGAACACCCCGTCGTCCGGCGCCCACTCCGCGGTCTCCGTCACGCGAAAGGTGGGCAGCGGATACTGGGAGGGCTCCGGCGTCTCCGTGGGCGCCGGAGCCGTGGGCAGCGGCAGGCTGAGGCCGCAGCCGCTGAAAAGGAGGACGGCCGCCATCAGCAGCGGCAGCAGACGCTTCATGCTCTCTCCTCCCGCCCGTTCAGGACGATCACCCCGCCCTGCACGCCCCGGTGGCCCGCCGTATAGCGGTGGGACCAGTATTCCTCGTGGCTGCACATGGTGCAGACCGGACTCACTTCGATATGCTTCACACCGCTCCGCTCCAGGAGCCGCCGGTTGAAACCCTTGAGATCCACCCGGTCCCCGCGGATGAAGGGCTCCGCCTCGGCGCCCAGGCATTCCCGCATGGCCGCGCGGACCTCATCCCCCACCTGATAGCAGCACACGCCGATGGCAGGGCCGATCCAGGCGCGGATCGACGCAGGATCGCAGTCCATCTCCCGGACCGCCTTCGCGGCGATGGCCGCAACGGTTCCGCGCCAGCCGGCATGGACGGCTGCCGCCACGCCGTCCCCCTCCATCAGGATGGGAACACAGTCGGCGGAAAAGACCATGAGCCCCAGCTCGGGGGTGCGGGTGATGAGGCCGTCTGCCTCGCGGAGGGGCGTATAGGGATCGGGAACGGCATCCTTCAGGTCCACGTGCAGGATGCGGTCCGTATGCTGCTGGCTCAGATACACCAGGTTCCGGCAGCCGATCATCTCTTCCAGCCGCCGGAAATTCTCCCGGACGTTTTCCGGGTCATCCCCGCAGGAGCGGCGGAGGTTGAGAGAGGCCCAGACGCCGGAGGAAACGCCTCCGGCGCGGGAGGTGAAAAGGTGACGGGACCGTTCCATCAGCGGTCCCTGCCGTGGCAATACTTGTATTTCTTGCCGCTGCCGCACGGGCAGAGCTGATTCCGGCCGATCTTGGTCTTGCGGATGGGCTGCTGCTTTCCCGTCTCGCCGCCCACGTTGTTCAGGGACTCCTTGGCGACGCGTTTGCGCTGCACGCCCTCCTCCGGCCGCTTGATCTCGGTCACCAGGATGCGGCGGCTCACCTCCGCCTTGATGCCGTTGATCATGGCGTCGAACATCTCGAAGCCTTCCTGCTTGTAGGCGTCGATTGGCTTCGTGTTGCCGTATCCCCGGAGACCGATGCCCCGGCGAAGATCGTCCATGGCGTCGATGTGCTCCATCCAGTATTCGTCCACCACGCGAAGGAGGATGACGCGCTCCAGCTCGCGCATCAGAGGCATGTCCGTGCCGGGGAAAAGGCCGAAACGCTTCTCCTTCTCGTCCAGGTAAGCCCAGGCCATTTCCTTCAGTCTGCCGGAGAGGTATTCCTTCGTATAGCTGTTGAGCTCCACCACGGAGGGGCGGAAGTCCTCCTCCCTGACGAACAGTCCCTTGTAAGGAGCCAGTACGGCCTGCAGCTCGTCCAGATCGCCGACGTAATCCTTCTCCTTCATGGCGTCGTTGAGGTTCACGTCGATGGTGTCGGCCACCATGTTCCGCACGCTGCGGCTCACGTCCTCCCCGTCCAGGACCTGCTTGCGCTGCTTGTAGATGAGCTCGCGTTGCTGGTTCATCACGTCGTCGAATTCCAGCACGGATTTCCGGGCCTGGAAGTTGCGGCTCTCCACCCGCTTCTGGGCGTTCTCCAGCGCATTGGAGACCAGCTTGTTGTCGATGGGGGTATCGTCGTCGATGCCCATGCCCTCCATGACCGCCTGCACGCGTTCGCCGCCGAAGAGACGCATGAGATCGTCCGTCATGGCGATGTAGAACCGGGTCTCGCCCGGGTCCCCCTGACGTCCGCTTCGGCCGCGGAGCTGATTGTCGATCCGTCGGGATTCGTGGCGCTCGGTGCCGACGATGAAGAGGCCGCCGGCGGCTCTCACCTTCTCCGCCTCCGCGGAGGTCTCCGCCTTATGGGCGTCCATGGACCGGCGGAACAGTTCCCGGGCCGCGAGCACCCGCTCGTCCGTGCTGTCGCCGTAGCCCGTGGCCTCCAGGATCTCCGATTCCGTGTATTCCGCCCTGCGAAGGTCGCTCTTGGCCATGTATTCCGGATTGCCGCCCAGCATGATGTCCGTGCCTCGGCCGGCCATGTTGGTGGCGATTGTGACCGCGCCGAACTTGCCCGCCTGGGCGACGATCTCCGCCTCGCGCTCATGCTGCTTGGCGTTCAGCACGTTGTGCGGGATCTTTTTCTGGGTCAGCAGGCGGCTCAGATGCTCGCTCTTCTCAATGGAAATCGTGCCCACCAGAACCGGCTGCCCCTTCTCGTGGCAGGCGGCGATCTGGGCCAGGATGGCCCGGTCCTTCCCCTCCTCGGACTTGTAGATCACGTCCGGCCGGTCCTGGCGGATCACCTTTTTGTTGGTGGGGATCTCCACCACGTCCAGATTGTAGATCGTGTTGAATTCCTCTTCCTCCGTGAGGGCCGTGCCGGTCATGCCGCTGAGCTTGCGGTACATGCGGAAGAAATTCTGGAAGGTGATGGTGGCAAGGGTCTTGTTTTCCGACTGGACCGCCACGCCCTCCTTGGCCTCGATCGCCTGGTGCAGGCCCTCGTTGTAGCGCCTGCCGAACATGAGGCGGCCGGTGAATTCGTCGACGATGATGATCTCCCCATCCTTGACGACGTAGTCCACATCCAGCTTCATGAGGCCGTGGGCCTTCAGGGCCTGGTTGATGTGGTGGCTCTCCGTGCTGTATTCCAGATCGCTCAGATTGGGGATGTTGAAATAGGCTTCCGCCTTTGCGACGCCCCGCGCCGTCAGCGTGGCGGTTTTCGCCTTCTCGTCCACCACGTAATCCGCGTCGAGGTTTTCGTCCTCCTCCTGCTTTTCGTCCGTGGAGGTATATACGATCTTCTTCAGCGTGCGGACGAACCTGTCGGCGCGCTCATAAAGGTCCGTGGACTCTTCTCCCTTACCGGAGATGATGAGGGGGGTGCGGGCCTCGTCGATGAGGATGGAGTCCACCTCGTCCACGATGGCAAAGGCATGCCCGCGCTGGACAAGCTCGCTCTTGTAGACCGCCATATTGTCCCGGAGGTAGTCGAAGCCCAGCTCGTTGTTCGTGCCGTAGGTGATGTCCGCGGCGTAGGCCTCCCGCCGCTCCTCGCCGTTGAGCCCGTGGACGATCAGGCCGACCTTGAGGCCCAGGAAGCGGTGGATCTTCCCCATCCACTCGCTGTCGCGCTTGGCAAGATAATCGTTGACCGTGACGATGTGGACGCCTTCGCCGGTAAGGGCGTTCAGATAAGCGGGAAGGGTCGCCACCAGGGTCTTGCCCTCGCCCGTTTTCATTTCTGCGATTCGCCCCTGGTGGAGCACGATGCCGCCGATCAGCTGCACTGGGAAGTGCCGCATGCCCAGTACGCGGTCGCCCGCCTCCCGAACGGTGGCGAAGGCCTCAGGAAGGATGTCGTCCAGGGTCTCTCCGCCGGCCAGGCGCTGTTTGAATCCCGGAGTCTTCGCCTTCAGCTCCTCGTCGCTGAGCCTGCGGTATTCGTCCTCCAGCGCCTCGATCTTCTCCACGATGGGCATGATCTTTTTGACCTCCCGCTCGGAGCGGGTCCCGAAAAGTTTCGTTATGATGCTCATGAATTGTTCCGCCTTGCGTGTGATAGTATTGCGCAGTGCGCATAAATCTTCAATTTGATATTATATCACCCGAATTTGGAAAAATAAAGGGCCGGCGCCGAAATCCTGCGTCGATCCGGGCGGACGGGGCCGAAACTTAAGGAGAGATTCCTGCGTCTATGTGCGATTCCATGTTGTAAAACAATGATAATGATGATATAATAATCAAAGCCGTCGAAAGGCTGCCGCCCCGCAGGGCGAAAGTCACCGTTTCGGCGGCGGGTTCGGAGCGGGAACGCTCCTCCTGCAACCGCGCGGTTTTCTGCCGCGGCGGCTCTGCGGCAAGGATCAGGAGGTAAACAACGGATGATTGAAGTATTGAATCTGACAAAAACCTATGGCAAGAAGCGCGGCATCGACCGGCTGAGTTTCACCATAGGCGACGGAGAGATCGTCGGATTCCTGGGGCCGAACGGCGCAGGCAAATCCACGACGATGAACATTATCACGGGATATCTCTCCGCCAGCTCCGGCGCGGCCCGCATCGGCGGGATCGACGTGCTGGAGGATCCCATCGCCGCCAAGCAGCAGATCGGCTACCTTCCGGAGCAGCCGCCGCTGTATCTGGATATGACGGTGGAGGAATATCTGGATTTCGTCTATGATCTGAAGGCCCCGAAGGACCTGGACCGCCGGAGACACATCGCCGAGATCTGCGAGCTGGTTGGCCTGAAGGAGCATTACAAGCGGGTCATCCACAACCTGTCCAAGGGCTACAAGCAGCGCGTCGGCCTGGCCCAGGCCCTGATCGGCAATCCCGAGGTGCTGATCCTGGACGAGCCCACCGTCGGACTGGACCCGAAGCAGATCATCGAGATCCGCAACGTCATCAAGACCCTGGGCAAGAACCGCACCATCATTCTCTCCACCCACATCCTGCAGGAGGTCAGCGCCATCTGCGAGCGGGTGCTGGTCATCAACAACGGTCAGATCGTCGCGGACGACCGGCCGGAGAACCTCTCCGCCATGATCACCGGCGACCGGAAGCTCACCGTCCGCGTGGCGGGCCCCAGGGATATGGTCCGGAAGATCCTGCGCAGCATCGACGGCGTGCAATTCGCGGACGTGACCGTGCAGGCCGAGCCGGGCACCTTCGACTTCCTGGTGGAGGCGAAGCCCAACGTGGACATCCGCAAGCCCATGTTCACGGCGCTGGCCAAGGCGGGTTACCCCATCCTGCAGCTCAAGAGCATGGATCTCAGCCTGGAGGACATCTTCCTCAAGCTGGTGGAGGACAAGAAGCGGGAGCGCAATCCGCAGAACAAGGCGCCCAAGAAGGTATCCGCCGAGGCCGCGCTCAACGTCAGCGGCGGTTCCGCCGCACCCGACCCGGAAGTGCAGCCGGCTGCAGCAGCCGAAGAAAGCAAGGAGGGTGATCTCTGATGTCTGCCATTCTGAAGCGCGATCTGCGCGCCTATTTCACGTCGCCGGTCGGCTACGTCTTCATCGCGTCCTTCGTCTTCGTGATGAACCTCATATTCTACATCTTCAATATGCTTTCCGGAAAAAACCAGCTCACCGCCTGCTACCAGGTCATGCTTTACGCTCTGGTGGTGCTGGCCCCGATCCTGACCATGCGCACCTTCAGCGAGGATTACAAGCAGAAGACGGATCAGCTCCTGCTGACCGCGCCCGTCAAGCCCGTGGGCATCGTCCTGGGCAAGTTCCTGGCCGCCTACATCGTGTTTGTGATCTCTCTCCTCCTTCTGCTGATCCAGGTGGTCATCATCGCTTCGGTCAGCACGCCCAACATCGCCATCATCGTCGGCAACTACATCGCCCTGCTGTCGGTGGGCGCCGTGTTCATCGCCATCGGCTGCTTCGTCTCCTCCCTGACGGAGAATCAGCTGGTCGCCAACATCGCTACCCTGGCCATCAACGCCTTCCTGCTTCTGGTCGATCTGGCCTACAACTACATCAACCTGGCCTGGATCAAGCGGATCATCTACTGGATCTCCCTGTTCCGCCGCTACAACACCTTCTACATGGGTGTCTTCTCCGTGGCCGATTTTGCCTTCTATGTCTGCGCGGCAGCCGTTTTCCTTTTCCTGACGGTCCGCGTCCTCGAAAAGAAGCGCTGGAGCTGACCCGGATCCCCGGGATCGCAGCTTTCGCGCGGATGTGCTTGACGCCAGATTTCCAAGAAAGGAGCTGCCGCTACGGCAGATTGTGATATCACATGAAAAGAAAAACGGATGAAGAGATCCTGAACGAGGGCATCCTCGATGCGGAGCTTGCCGCAGAAGAGGAAGAAATAAAAAGCCGAAAGTTCAAATACGGCACCCTGGCTACCATCTTTACCATCGTATTCATCGTCGCCGTCGTTCTGATCAACGTGCTGCTGGGCTACATGACCAAGCGCTTCGTGTGGGAATTCGACATGACGAAGGAACACCTCTTTGAGATCTCGGAGGAGACCAAGGAAGTGATCGACGACATGAAGCGGGACGTGATCATCACCGTGCTTTCCGAGGAGACCTCCTTCCGGGATTCCACGGAGCTGCTGGGCAACATCTACGAGATCCTGCAGCGCTACGAGGCCCTCGGCACCGGCAAGATCAAGGTGCGGTATGTCAGCCCGAACATGAACCCCAAATTCTTCGACCAGTATAACGACCTGGGCGATCTGGGCAACAACTACCTCATCGTGGAAAGCGAGCTGCGCAAGACCTACATGTCCCCCACCAGCCTGTACAACATGAAAAATGATGACGAGACCGGCATCACCTACTACGTGGGTCTCCGTGCCGAGCAGGCCCTCACCTCCGCCCTGCTCTTCGTCACCCAGGACTCCGTCAACAAGGCCGTCTGGATCCGCGGCCACGGCGAGGACTACGCCATGGATCAGATGAACACCCTGCTCACCAAGATGAACTACGATACGGACGTCATTGCTCTGGCCCACGAAGACATTCCCGAGGAGTGCACGCTCCTCATCATCTCCTCCCCCGACACGGACTACAGCTCCGCCGAGATCGAAAAGCTGGACGCATTCTTCAGGCGCGGCGGCGATGCCATCGTGTCCCTCACCCCCAAGACCAGCACGCCGCTGACGAACCTCAACATCCTCTTCGAGGAATGGGGCGTCCGCTATCATCAGGAGTACATCCTGGACAACTACCAGAGCATCAGCAACATGCCCTTCTACGTGGTGCCCACCATCCCCAAGGTGGACAAGATCACCGAGCGGCTCACCACTTACAACTACTATGCCATCGTGCCCGCCTGCATGCCCATTGAGCTGACCGGCACCGAGACGGGCTACCACACCCTGAAGGTCCTGATGGAATCCTCCGCCCGCTCCTACACGAAGGACATGGACGAGATCACCACCAGCTACGACTATGACGAGGAGAACGACCCGCTGGGGCCCTTCAACATGACCGTGCTCTCCGAGTTCCTCGCCACCAGCAAGAACCTGAAGCAGACCCGCAGCGACATCCTCTTCTGCTCCGCCGGCTTGATCACCAACAGCATTCTGGAGGCCAGCAACTTCCTGAACGCCTCCTTCCTGGAGCAGGTACTGGACTACATGAGCGAATACAGCGACGGCATCGTGATCCCGGATAAAGATTTCGAGTCCACCGCGCTCAGCATTCTCAGCTGGCAGAGCCGGATCGTCCTGTGGGTCGTGGTCATCGCGATCCCCCTGGCCATTCTGCTGGCAGGCGTGCTGATCTGGTCGAAAAGGAGACATCTCTAATGCCCAAGAATATCCGAAGAATCCTTATCGCCGTCGGCGCCGTAGCGGTGATCGCCCTGGCGCTGGTGATCATAAAGATCGCGTTTCCGGAGGTGGAAGTCGTTCCCACGGAGACCCCGGCCCCTACGGACGCGCCGGTCTATTACCTTACGCGTCATTCCATGGGCGACGTGTGTGGTATTCACTTCTCCCGCAATGACGGAATGGATCTGAGCATCAAAATCACGAGGGAAGAGGGAAAATACGCCTACGAGGTGGAGCCCGAAGAGGATTTTTTCGGGTATGACAGCGGCCGATTCCAATCCATGATGTACACCGTGTCCTCCATCACCGCCACTTCAAAAATCACGGAGACTCCCGAAAACCTGGACGATTTCGGGCTGGCGGACCCCTGGATCACATTGAAGGTCGACTTCGCCGACGGCACCTCCACCACGGTGTATATCGGAAATGAGACGCCGGTGCAGTATTTCTACTACGCCAAAACCGACAAGGACAATACGATCTACACCATCGGCAACTACATCACCAGCCTTTTCAGCCGCAGCGACTACGAGTACACCAAGGTGGACACCTTCCCCACCTATGAGGATGATGATATCTACGAGTATCTCACGCATTTCATCATCACCCAGCGTGACGGCACAAAGATCGAAGTGTATCTGGACCCGGAGCTGAACATGGAGGGGAACATCACCATGTCCACCTACATGATGACCCAGCCCTACGTCTCCCCCTGCAATTCCGAGCCGGTGCAGGAGCTGCTGAAGGTCATCGCCACCCTGAAGCGGGAAACGATCATCGGTTATATCGACAAGGATACGCTGAAGGATTTCGGATTCGAAGATCCCGCCCGCCTGTTCCTGGAAAACAAGGACGGAGACAGCATCGAGATCGTCATCGGCAAGGCAGCCAACGGCAAATGCTACGCCTGCATTGCGAGGCAGTACGATGAAATGATGGCCGGCACATTGGACTCGGTCACGCTGTTGGGTTACTCCATGACGAGTTTCGACTGGCTGAAGCTGAACTTCATGAAGCTGCAGATCCGCACGCCTTGGATCGTGGACATCCACAGCGTCGCCAGCCTGTATTACGACTTCAACGGCGAGACCTTCGATATGCAGCTTTACGAGTACGACGACGTCACCGGTTCCGGCATCGACGTGGTCCGGACCTGCAGCTACATCAACGGCAAGGACATCTACGAGGCCAATACGAAGCGGATCTACGGCCGTACGCTGAACTTCCGCCAGGTGGGCGAGATCCCGAAGGGCGCCAAGTACGACGAAGCCTACACCACCTCCATCACCATCACGCTGAAGGACGGCACGCAGCGCGTCATGCGCTTCCACAGGATGAACGACCGTCAGTACGCCTGCGAGCTGGACGGCAAGGTGGAATACTACGTTTACGTGAGCAACATCGAGGACGTGCTCAACTGCCTGCATCGGGCCATGGACGACCGGGAGGTCTCCCTCGTGTACGAACGCTGAGTTCCCGAAACCGGCGCCCGGAAATGCAATCGAAGGCCGGCGGATGAATCACACCGCCGGCCTTCTTTCTTCTTCACTCTTGACTTTTCACCGCTGTGCTGCGGGCAGGGTTCACCCGTCGAGCTTCATCGGCTCCGCATACACGTTGATCTCCGGTTCCTGCAGGCTGATCTGATAAAACAGGAGCAGCCGGTAATCCAGCAGATCCTTCACGTAGAGCAGTTCCTTGACGTTCCTGTCCGACGTGAACACCATCATCAGCGCGGTAAAATGCAGCCAGTTCATCATGCTTCTCCCGGATTCGATCTGGGAGATGGTCACACGACTGACGCCGCTGACCCTGCCGAGCTCCTCCTGCGTCATTCCCATTTTGTCCCGCAGGAGCGGCAGCAGCGCCGACAGCCGGGCACAATACTCCGCCTTTTCCTTCCTGCCGAGAATGCTGGACCGTTTCATTCTCTCACTCCGTTCTTTCCCTGCGGCTTCCCGCCGGCCAAGCCGGACCGGGCCTTGTCCGCTCTCCCCATCGCTTCCTCTTTCGATCTTCAGTCGTTCACTTTCCGGGAGGTGCTTCCATGAGCAGCTATTCTCCAGAAGCATACGATCTTCTCCGACAATGGGAGTGTATGTCCCTGAATATGCGCTCCGCCATTCTGCGCGCCAGATACCTGCAGAAGAAAGCCAGCAGCATCGGACGGGAGGACGATCTTCAGCATCAGCTCCGGCTGAAGCGGATCAACGTGCTGTATCATCAGATCGGGCTTCAGATGCGCGGCATGATGGCATCGGACGGGATACAGAAGTCTCTTCCGGAAGACGAGCCGGACGGAATCCCGAGAAGGTTCATCGACTTCAGGATCAGCGAAGAGGCAATCCCCGCCCTCAGCAAACAGCTGGAGCAGCTGAACCGGAAGATCCTGGCGCTGTTGATCTCTCTCTGTTCGATCCGACTCTAGAATCGCCAGGCTCGGCAGGCGCCCGGAGACCTGCGCTGCGCGCCCCTTCGGGGAAAACACCGGCCGCCCCTCCGAGCCTCGTTATCTTTTCGTAACAATTATACACCAGGGTTTTCCGTATTGCAATGGATATGACGGAAAAGCGGAACAGTTTTTTTTCTGTTCCGCTTTTTTTGTCGCTATGTTTTCAAATAATCCTTCGCACGGGCAGGCGTTCAGGTCATTATTTCGTAAAGAATTGGTAGCTGGTCCGGGTTTTCATCCGTTCGCCGGCCCGAAGGCAGGTATTCGGGAACTGCGGATGATTCGGGGAATCCGGAAAGTGCTGCGTCTCCAGGCACAGGCCCGCATACGGCGCGCAGGTGCGCCCGCCCTTCCCTTTTACGCCGCCCAGCCAGGCGCCGCAATACAGCTGCATCCCCGGCTGATCCGTCTCCATGCGGATCCCGCGGCCGCTGACCGGATCCCAAACCACCGCCTGGGGCTTGCCGGAATTCAGGACGAAGCAATGGTCGTATTTGCCGTCGGCGATGGGCCGCGGCTGCCGAAAATCGAAATCCGTGCCGCTCACGTCGATGCGTTTTCCGGTGGGGATCAGGTGTTCGTCGACCTCCAGGTAGCTGTCGGCATTCAGATACAGCTGATGGCCCAGGATGTTCTCCTCTCCGGAAAGGTTGAAGTAGGTGTGATTCGTAAAGTTGACCACCGTGTCCGCATCCGCTTCGGCGGTATACTCGAAGATCAGGGTGCTGTCCTCCGTCAGGATCACGTCCACCCGCAGGCGCAGCGTACCGGGAAAGCCCTCGGACCCGTCGGGATCCACGATCGTGAGGGCGGCGCCCTGCGCCGTCTTTTCCAGCTGCCAGGGGCGCAGATGGTAGCCGCGGCCGCTGTGGAGGGTATTGTCCCCTTCGTTCCGGGTGATCGAATAGGTATGCCCGTTCAGCGGGAAGCGCGCGCCGGCGATGCGGTTGGCATAGCGGCCGATGAAAGCGCCGAAGCTGCTGTTTCCGGGATAGTCCGCCGGATCATCGTAGCCGAGAACCACGTCCGCGAGGCGGCCGCTGCGGTCCGGCACCAGGATGGACTGGATCGCGCCGCCCATTTCCAGGAGGGTCACGGAGACCCCGCGGCTGTTTTCAAGCTTCAGCATCCTTATGCCTCCTTCCCCGCACGAACTTCGCGATTTCGGAGAATGGGATGGTCAGGAACGCCAGACCCAGGGCAATGAGGAACTCCTGGGGGCTGATGGAGGTGAGGCCGAAGAGCTCACAGAGGGCGGGAACGAAAAGGATGCCGCAGGTCAGCACGATGGTCCAGAGAAGGGCGCCCCAGAGCCAGAGGTTCTGATGCTTCATCTTGAAGAGGGACTTTGTGAGGCTCCGGGTGCTGAAGGCGCAGAACATCTCCGCAAAATTGCAGGTAAGGAAGGCCATGGTCATGCCGTCGGCACTTGCCTTCAGCGCCCAGCGGCCGTTTTCCAGCCACTCGCCGAACATGAAGGAAAACACGATCAGCGCACCCATGAGCAGGCCCTGAACGATGACGATGATCCCGCTGCCATTGGAGAACAGGCCTTCGTCGGAGGGGCGGGGCTTGCGCTTCATGAGGCCCTCCTCCGCCCGCTCCATGCCCAGGGCCAGGCCGGGAGCGGAGTCCGTGATCATATTGATCCAGAGCAGGTGTGCGGCGCTGAGGATCTTGATGCCCAGCATGGAAGCGACGAAGACCGCGATGATCTCGCAGAGGTTGGTGATGAGCTGGAACTGGACCACCTTGTGGACGTTGTCGTAGATCTTCCGGCCTTCCTCCACGGCATGGACGATGGTGGCAAAGTTGTCGTCCGCCAGCACCATGTCGCTGACGCCCTTGGTCACGTCCGTGCCGGTGATGCCCATGCCGACGCCGATGTCGGCCGCCTTGATGGAGGGCGCGTCGTTCACGCCGTCGCCCGTCATGGCGACCACCATGCCCCGGGCCTGCCAGGCCCGGACGATGCGGGTCTTGTGCTCCGGCTGGACCCTGGCGTACACGCTGTACCTCGTGACCGCCTCCACCAGTTCCTCGTCGCTGATGTCCTCCAGCCTGGCGCCTTCGATGGCCTGGGATTCGTCCTGGATGATGCCCAGGTCCCGGGCGATGGCAACGGCGGTGTCCTTGTGGTCGCCGGTGATCATCACCGGACGGATCCCTGCGGAGCGGCACTCCGTGATGGCGTCGTAGACCTCGGGCCTGCAGGGATCGATCATGCCCAGGAACCCGATGAAGACCATTTCCTGTTCCAGATCCTCCGCCTCGCAGCTCTCCGGCGCTGCGTCCCAGTCCCGGTAAGCCGCGGCCAGCACGCGCAGCGCACGGTCCGCAAACTCCTTATTGCGGGCCAGCACGGTCTGCCGGTAGTCGTCCGTCATGGGATAAACCTTTCCGCCCTGCACGTAGGCGCAGCAGCGGCTGAGGATCATTTCGCAGGCGCCCTTCGTGTACTGGCGGATACCCTCCGCTTCCCTGTGCACGGTGCTCATCATCTTCCGCATGGAATCGAAGGGCGCTTCCCCGATGCGGGGGCAGTTTTCATCCAGCTCGTCCTTATACAGGCGCAGATCGTGGGCATGGTTGACAAGGGCGGCCTCCGTGGGCTCCCCCGCCGCTTCATGCATGCCCAGGCTGCGCTTGGCGTCGCTGCAGAGGGCCATGGCCTTGGCCAGGAGCATGGGATCGTCCGTATAGCTGTCCACTACAGTCATGCGGTTCTGGGTCAGGGTGCCGGTCTTGTCGGAGCAGATGATCTGCGTGCAGCCCAGGGTCTCCACCGCCGTCAGCTTCCGGATCAGCGCATTGCGCTTGGACATGCTGGTGACGCCAATGGAGAGGATGATGGTGGTGACGGCGGGCAGTCCCTCCGGGATGGCGGCGACGGCCAGCGCCACGGCAATGATAAAGGTGTCCAGCATCATATTGAAAACGGGAACGTCCGTTTTCACAAACACCAGGTTGCGGACCACGCCGAACACAAACACGAAGAGGCTGATGCCCAGCACCAGCTTGGTGAGGGTCGTGGATAGGGCGGCCAGCTTCTTCTGCAGGGGCGTCTTCTCGTCCTCCGCCAGGCTGAGGGCGGAGGCGATCTTCCCCATCTCCGTTTCCATCCCCGTGGCGGTGACCACGGCGGTACCGCGGCCGTAGGTGATGGTGCTGCCGCTGTAAAGCATGTTCTTCCGGTCGCCCAGGGGCACGTCCTTCTGCTCGCCGGAGAGCATCAGCACGTCCACCATCTTGGTCACCGGCACGCTCTCGCCCGTGAGTGCGGATTCCTCCGCCTTCATGCTGTAGCTTTCCAGGATGCGGCAGTCCGCCGGGATGGCGTCGCCGGCCTCCAGCACGACCACATCGCCCACCACCACGTCCTCGCTCTTGACGACCTTGATGAGCCCGTCCCGCATGACGCGGCTGGTGGCCGCCGTCATCTCCTTCAGGGAGTCGATGGCCTCGGCCGCCTTGCTCTCCTGCACTACGCTGAGTACCGTGTTGATGATGACCACGAACAGGATGATAAAGAGGTCTGCATAGCTCTCGTGTTCGTGCTGCACCACGTTCTGGTAGATCGTGGTCCCCGTGGAAATGACCGCGGCGCCCAGAAGCATGAAGATCATGGGATCGCACAGCGCCTTGAAAAAGCGCTTGGCAAGGCTGTCCTTCTTCGCCTCCGCCAGCTTGTTCTTGCCGTTCTTCTCCAGGCGGGCGGCCGCCTCGGCGTCGCTGAGGCCCCGGGGGGTGGTTTCCAGCTCTGTCAGTACCTGCTCTGCGGTTTCCAGATATCGCTGCATCTGCCTGCTCCTTCCCGAAAGAAAGCAAAAAGACCTTTGCTTCTCAGCAAAAGTCTCACTCATTAAGGCTGCGGCGGATGACCTGCATCGTATTGACGCCGCAGCCGCGGCTCACTGCCGCGAGTTACTCCCTTTTGGGGGGTATTATAGACTACGCCTTTCCAAATGGCAAGCACTTTTTCGCGTTTTCGGAAATATGCCGCGGAGGGGCTCCCCCCTCCCTCCGCGAAGCGTACCTCCCCGTCTGTGCGAAAGGGTCTCCCGTGCTTCTAGGGAACGAGACGGTCCAGGGCGTGGGCCAGTCCGTCCTCATCACAGGAGTCGGTCACCAGGTCCGCGGCAGCCTTGAGCTCTGCGGAAGCGTTTCCCATGGCCACGGCACAGCCCGCCCACTGCAGCATGGGCAGATCGTTGTGCCCGTCGCCCACGGCGGCCACCGCTTCCCGGGGGATGCCCAGGGCGGCTGCCGCGCCGGCCAGCCCTGTGCCCTTGCTGACGCGCCTGTCCATGAATTCCAGATACCGGGGATCGGAGGTGCAGCAGGCGGAATCGACGATGGGCGCCCGGGCGTGCTGCGCCTCCAGCCGCGCGACCTCCTCCGCTTCCCCCGCCCAGATCACCTTCGTCACGCCCCGGGCGGCCAGCGCCCGGTAATCCTGCAGGGGCTTTTCACGGATGCCGTACATATCGGAATACCCGGCCGAGGCCGGGCCGGGCTGCCCAAGATACAGCTCCCCGCAGCTCCAGGCGATCACAGCCAGACCGAGGTCCAGCCCGCCCCGGATCACCTCCAGCGCGGCGGTCTCGGAGAGGCAGATGCTCTGCAGCAGCTCCCCGCTGCCGGCCCGGCGAAGCTCGGCGCCGTTGCTGGTCACCACCGGGATGCCGTCATCCAGAAGATGGGAGAGCTTCCGGAGCCCCCGGATATCCCGTCCCGTGACGATGGTGAAGCGGACGCCGCAGGCGCGGACGCGCTCGATCGCGGCCTCCACCGGCGCCGTCAGCTCCTTGCGGCTGTTGAGAAGGGTACCGTCCACGTCCGCCGCGATCAGCCGGATCCTCCCGCTCATCCCTCGTTCAGAAAGCGGATGGAGACGTCCTTCTTCAGGGCCATGCCGCACGCCGCCTCCACGCACTTGGCGATCCCGGTGCAGACCGGGCAGCCGGCGTGACCGGGGAAATGCGCTGAGGCATACTCATAGAAGGGGCCGGTGCCGGGCCGGATCATGCACGCCTCAAACACGTCGAATTCTTCGCCCAGATCCTCCATCATCTTCTTCACGGCCGGGCAGGGGCTTTCCGCAGTTACGCGCACGGTTTCCCCATCCTCGGAATGGGCGGTCACCGTGGTGACCATGCCGCAGATGCCGGAGTCGATCAGTACCTTCGTCATTCCGCTCCTCCATTCATTTGCGGCAGGGCCCATCGGCCCTGCCGCAAAATCATTCTTCTTCAGATTACTTGAAATAACGCTCCAGCAGGCCCTTCAGCGCCTTGCCGTGGCGGGCCTCGTCGCGGGCCATCTCGTGGACGGTGTCATGGATGGCGTCCAGGTTCAGGGCCTTGGCGCGCTTGGCAAGATCGGTCTTGCCGGCGGTGGCGCCGTGCTCGGCCTCCACGCGCATCTCCAGGTTCTTCTTGGTGCTGTCGGTCACGACCTCGCCCAGCAGCTCGGCAAACTTCGCCGCATGCTCGGCTTCCTCCCAGGCGGCCTTCTCCCAGTACAGGCCGATCTCGGGATAGCCTTCCCGATGGGCGACTCTGGCCATGGCCAGGTACATGCCGACCTCGGAGCACTCGCCGTTGAAGTTGGCGCGCAGATCGGCCAGGATGTCCTCGGGAGCGCCCTTGGCGATGCCGACAACGTGCTCGGCAGCCCAGGTCTGACCGTCGTCCATCAGCTTAAACTTGGAAGCGGGCGCCTTGCACTGGGGGCACTGGGCAGGGGGCTCAGCACCTTCGTAAACGTAGCCGCAGATCATGCAAACGTACTTTTTCATGGGATGTCCTCCTTAATATATAAATAAATGGATACTCACAGATCGGCTTCCTGCCCGTCCCGCAGGCAGGCCGCGCAGAGGCCGCGGAAGGTGAACTCATGCACACGCACGCGGATCGGATTGGCCGCCTCAGCCGTCCGATCCAGGGCCTCCAGGTCAGGAAGGCCCTCCAGGTCCATCACCGCACCGCAGGCGTCGCAGATGAAGTGGGGATGCGGGGTCGTGACCGCATCGAAACGCTCGCGCCCGTCCACCACGCCCACACAGATCACGCCGCCCTCCTCCCTGAGCTTCGTCAGGTTGGAGTAGACCGTGGTCCTGGAAATATTCGGATAGAGCTCACGCAGCTCGCAGTACAGACCGTCCGCAGAGGGATGGCGGTTCGTTGCCGCCAGCGCTGCATAAACGGCGCTGCCCTTTCTGGCGTATTTGGTTTCCACAGATCGGCTCCTTTCGGGATGTCGCTTGCGGATCGACTGTGAATTCCCCGGATTTTTCCGCACAATGAACCGCAGATTAACCACAATCAATCCAGTTATAATAAACCATAAAATCGACGCTTTGTAAAGGCTCTTTCGAAGATTCTTTCCCTGTCGGTGAGGAAATGCCGCGCTTGACGCACACCCGTTCTTTGTTATAATGAGATCAGAGAGACGGATCCGGCACGGGCCGCCAGGAGCGGCAAATCGAAGGGCCGCATCCGGAGGTTAACCGTGAAGAATTCAACGCTTTGTTATATCGAGCGGGCCGGGCAGTATCTGATGCTCCACCGCGTCAAAAAGGAAAACGACCTGAACCACGACAAGTGGATCGGCGTCGGCGGTCACTTTGAGAAGGACGAGAGTCCGGACGAATGCCTGTGCCGGGAGGTGCTGGAGGAAACCGGGCTGACCCTGGAAGCCTGGCGCTTCCGCGGCGTCGTGACCTTCATCAGCGACACCTGGGATACGGAGTATATGTATCTCTTCACCGCAGACCGCTTCCGCGGGGAGCTGACCGACTGCGAGGAGGGCGTTCTGGAATGGGTGGACAAGGCTCGGGTGCCCGAGCTGCCCCTCTGGGAGGGGGACCGGATCTTTCTCCGCCTCCTGCAGGAGGACGCCCCGCCCTTCCTGCTGACCCTGCGCTACGCAGGGGACGACCTGGTGTTCGCGTCCCTGAACGGCGAAGTGTTGATGCGCTCCGACGACAGAAGGGAAAGCACCGTATAACCCCTCCAAGGGCATCGCGGCGGACGTCTTCGCGCTTTTGACGATATGACCGAGGTAAAAAGGCTGCAGCGGAACAAGATCCGCTGCAGCCTTTTTCGCTTCTTTGGTCAGAGTTTGAATTCCCCCTGCAGGGGCTTGACGCCGGTCAGCGCTTCCGTGCGGGGATCCGGCTGTCCGCCGCCCACCCAGAGGGTGTAGCTTCCCTTTTCCACCGCCCGCGAACCGTCGGCGTGATAGGTGTACATGGCTTCCGCGGGGATCACGATGCGCACCGCAGCCTCTTCCCCGGGCTGCAGTTCCACGTCGGCGAGGCCGCAGAGCCGCCGGAGGGGCTGGTCTTCCGTCTCCCCGTTCCAGCGGAGATAGGCCTGCACGACCTCCCGGCCTGCCCGGTCTCCGGTGTTATTTACGTTCACGGTGGCCGTGATGCCCGCCCCCGTTTCGATCTTCAGACCGGAATAGGCAAAGGAAGTGTAGCTGAGGCCGTAACCGAAGGGATAGAGGGGTTCGCCGGTGAAGTAGCGATAGGTCCGGTTCTTCATGGAATAATCCGTGAAGGGCGGCAGATCCTCCACGCTGCGGTAGAAGGTGACGGGCAGTCTCCCCGAAGGGCTGAAGGCCCCGAAGAGCAGCTCGCCCACGGCCTGCCCGCCCAGGGCGCCGGGATACCAGGCCTGTATCAGAGCATTGATCCGCGGGTCCTCCACGCTGAGGGCGCTGCCGGAAAGAAGCACCACCACGGTGGGCTTGTTCAGCGCCAGGACGGCGTCAAGCAGCTCCCGCTGGCACCTGGGCAGCAGAAGGGATTTCTTGTCGCCGCCGGCGAATTCGTCGCTGACGCCGCCGTCCAGCATTTCTTCGCCCTCCACGGTCTCGTCCATGCCCAGCACCAGGACCACGGCTTCCGATTCCTCCGCCATGGCCAGGGCCTCCGCCTGACGGTGATGCTGCCCCTTCAGCTCGCTCACGCTGAAGGTCGGCGCCACCCGGCCGAAATCGAAGAAGCCGGTCTCGGCTTCCCCCGTTTCCCGGGGCGCGTTCCGATAAAGGTCGCTGCCGACGCTGTAGCGGATGCGCACCCCGTCGCCCGCGGCGCGGCGGATCCCATCCAGCACCGTGACGTATTCGGAAGCGTCGCCGTGGTAATTGCCCATGAGGGCGCGGGTGCTCATGGCGTTGGGTCCGATCACCGCGATGGAGCGGAACTTCTGATCGAAGGGAAGGAGGCCGTCGTTTTTCAGCAGCACCAGGGATTCCCGCGCCGTGCGGAGATTCAGCGCCCTGTGCGCCGGGCAGTCCAGCAGCGCATGGTCCACCCTGAGGCTTTCGGGCGTCTCGCAGAGGCCCAGACGGAGCCGGATCTCCATGACGCGGCGGCAGGCCGCGTCGATCTCCTCCTCCGTGACGAGCCCCTGCTCCAGGGCATCGGGCAGGTACATATACACGAAGCCCAGGTTCATGTTGCAGCCCTTACGCAGCGCCAGCGCCGCAGACTCGGCTGCGTTTGCCGTGACCTTATGTCCGTTGTGGAAATCCCGGAGGGCGGTGAAGTCCGACACCACCATGCCGGAAAAGCCCCATTCGCCCCGCAGGATCTTCCCCAGGAGCAGGTCGGAAGCGCAGCAGGGCTCCCCGCAGGTGCGGTTGTAGGCGCCCATGATCTGCGCCACCTTCGCCTCCTTCACGGCGGCTTCAAAGGCGGGAAGATAGGTTTCCCGCATGTCTTTTTCGCTGACCTCCGCGTCAAACTCATGCCGCAGCGGTTCCGGGCCGGAATGCACGGCAAAATGCTTGGCACAGGCGGCCACCATGAGATAATCCGGGTCGTCCCCCTGCAGGCCGCGGATATAGCTCACGCCGAAGCGGCCGGTGAGCCAGGGGTCTTCTCCGTAAGTCTCCTGGCCTCTGCCCCAGCGGGGATCCCGGAAGATATTCACATTGGGGCTGTAAACGCTGAGGCCCTTGAACAGATCCCGTACGCCGCGGGAAGCGTACTGCTCATGCTTGATGCGCGCCTCCTGCCCCACGGCGCGGCCCACCTGCTCCACCAGCGCGGGGTCGAAGGAGGCGGCCATACCGATGCTCTGGGGGAACATGGTGGCGGTGCCCTCGTTGGCGACGCCGTGGAGCGCCTCGCTCCACCAGTCCATTTCGGGAATGCCCAGGCGCTCCACGGCGGGGGCCGCAGAGATGATCTGGCCGATCTTCTCCTCCGTGGTCATCCGGGAGACGAGATCCGCCGCTCGCCGGGCAAAGCTCAGTTCGGGGTCCTGATACGGCTGCATGGAATCCTCCTTTCAAATACGACAGGCGGCGCTGCGGCCGCCGGAATCCATGGAAAAGCGGGCCTGCCTTGCGGCAGACCCGCCATTGTTCACTTTAGAAATCGTTGTATCTCTGGCCGCCCTTTTTCTCGTGCTCCAGATCCTTGGGGATGTTGTTCCGGGCCTGGAAATCGGAAATGGCCCGCTCCATATCCTGATAGTAGGAGTCCTGGATCTTCCAGGTCTTGGTGGCGGCATCCTTGAAGATGAATTCGGCGGAAGTGTTGTTGACGCGGGCGGCGCGGGAGTTCATGGGGTTCACGCCGGGGAACTGCCAGATGACGGCACGCACGTCTTCAGCGCGGATGATCCTTTTATTGAAGAGGTTCTGCTGTACCAGGGTGCTCTCATAGACGTCCAGCCGCATGGAAATGATCTGGCGAAGCAGGAACGTCAGGAAGAGGACGAAAAGGACGCCGCAGGCGATCGCCGGCCCGATCAGCACGCTGTTTCCGCCCAGGGCAGACTTCAGCAGGGCGATGAACGCGACGCAGAAAAGGATCGTGAGCATCACGAAGGGCAGGTGGATCATTCCGGAGAGCCGCAGACTCTGATATTTCTTCCCATAGCTGTCTTCCATTGTATAACCTCCAGCTCAATTATAATTAAGAAAAATATAGCACGATAAAATGGAGAAGTCAATCTTTAGTCGACCATTCCTTCAGGTCTTTCAGTTCTTCCTTGAGCCGAAGATAACTCCGGTATCGGCTCTCGCCGATCTTGCCGGCTTCCGCCGCTGCCCGCACCGCGCACCCTTCGTCCTTGTCGTGTCCGCAGTCCCGGAAGCGGCAGCGGTCCAGATAAGGGCGGAATTCGCGAAACAGTTCCGGGAGCCGCTTCTTCAGTTCAAGGCTCACGTCCTCCGCGTCGAAAGCGGAAAACCCGGGCGTGTCTGCGGCGCGGATGCCGCTGCCCAGCCGGAAGATCTCCACGTGGCGGGTGGTGTGCCTGCCCCGCCCCAGCTTGTCGCTCACCTCGCCGGTATCCAGCATGAGCGCAGGCTCCAAAGCGTTCAGGAGGCTCGACTTCCCCACGCCGGAATTCCCGGTGAAGGCGCAGAAGCTGCCCTCCAGCGCCTGTGTAAGCCCGGCCAGCCCCTCCCCCGTGACCGCACTGGTCTCAAAGCAGCGGAAGCCGGCTTCCCGATAACAGCGGACAAGCGCAGGTGCGCGGGCAAGATCACACTTGTGAAAGCAGATGATCGGCTCGCATTGCTTCAGCTCTGCAATGGCGGTCATGCGGTCGATGAGATAGGGCTCCGTCACCGGCACGGCCGCCGAGGCCAGGATCACCAGGGCATCCAGATTCGCCACGGCCGGGCGGATAAAGGAGTTCTTCCTGGGAAGCACCGCCTCCAGGCTCCCTTTTCCCCCGTTCAGCGGCCTGACCTCCACCCGGTCGCCCACCAGGGGGGTCACTTTTTCGCTGCGCAGCTTGCCGCGGGCCGTGCAGCAGAGGATGCCCTCCGCCGTCTCCACGTACCAGAGGCTGCGCACCGCCTTGACCACCAGGCCCTCAGCCAACGCCGCCTTCTCCGCTGTCGCCGCCGTCTTCTCCGCTCTCGCCGCCCTCCTCGGGAGGCGTCTCGTCCTCAGGCTCTTCCGGCGGCGGGGACTCGACGGGGCCGGAGGAAATGATCAGGTTGATCCTCGTCCGCTCCGGGATGCTCTCACCTGCGGCCATGCTCTGCCAGATCACGTTCCCCGCAGGGGCGTCGTCCGGGCTTTCATCCACGTTGCCGATCACCAGGTTCTTGCCGTCCAGCTTGGCCTTGGCGGTGCGGATCGTATCGCCCACCAGCTGCGGCATGGAGACGTACTTGATCTCCGGGCCGGCGCTGATTTCCAGGAAGATGGTATCGCCCGCCTTTACCTCCGAATGTGCTTCGGGGATCTGGGAAATCACGAACCCCTCCGTCACATCCTCGGATTTCACGAAGCTTTCTTCAAACTTCAGGTTGAGATTGTTGAGCTTGATGACGGCATCCCGGTAATCCGTATTGACCAGGTCCGGCAGAGGGATGATGGTGGTCCCGCTGCTGACGAAGAGCTTGACGTCCGCCTTGTTCTCCGATTTGACCACGTTGCGGGTGGCTGCGGGCTTCTGGCTGATGATGACGCCTTCGGGCACGGTCTCGCTGGACTCGTAGGCAGGATTGATATTGAAATAGTCCGTGTAGGCGGGATTCGCCAGAACGTCCTCCAGCTTGGCACCCACGAAATTGGGGACGGCGATGGTGTCCGGCTCGGAGAACATATCGTCGAACCAGTTGTGCCACAGATACATGAAGACGCCCAGGATGAACAGGATCACGAGGAACATGCCGCTGAGGATGGACACGCGGCGGGCCCGCTGGGAATTGTCCCGATAGTCCCTGCGGTTCAGGTCGCCCCTGCGGCTGATGGGCTTCAGCCGTTTTCCGGTGTCTTCCGCGGTCACTCTGACTTCCGCGCGGCCGGTCTCCGTGGGTTTCCGCTCATCCGACTCGAAGCCCAGCTCCTTTTCGGAGAAGTCTACGTCCGGGTTCTTCCGGAAGGTCTCCAGGTCCTCGTAGAGCTGCTCGGCATACTGATACCGCTTTTCCAGATCCGGGTTCATCGCTTTCATGGTGATGGCTTCCAGGCCCGCCGGGATGTCCGGATTGATCTCCCGGGGCATGAGCGGGATGGAGCTGATGTGCTGGATGGCGATGGACACGGCGTTCTCTCCCTCGAAGGGAAGCCGCCCGGTCAGCATTTCATACATCACGACGCCCAGGGAATAGATGTCCGTCCTGGCATCCACGTTGCTGCCCTTGGCCTGCTCGGGTGAGATGTAATGGACGCTGCCCAGGGTCTGCTGGGTGAGGGTGTTCTGGGTGGAGCTGAGGCGGGCAATGCCGAAATCGGCCACCTTCACGCTGCCGTCCCTGAGGATCATGATGTTGTGCGGTTTGATGTCCCGATGGATGATGCCCCGGCTGTGGGCGTGGATCAGCGCCTTGCTGATCTGCATGGAGAAGTGAAGGGCTTCCTTCCAGGTGAGCTGGCCGCGCTTCTGCATATACTGCTTCAGCGTCATGCCCTCGATGAGCTCCATAACGATATAGTTGATCTCCTGGGTCCGGCTGACGTCGTATACCGTCAGGATATTCGGGTGGCTGAGCATGGCGACGGCCTGGGCCTCCGTATGGAAGCGCCGCCGGAAATCCTCGTCCACCGCGTAGTCGTCCTTCAGGATCTTGACCGCCACATATCGGTTCAGCCGATGACACAGGGCCTTATAGACCACGGCCATACCGCCCACGCCGATCCTCTCCAGGATCTCGTAGCGGTTGTCCAGCATTTTTCCTATATACTTATCATGATTGTCCATGTTCAACCTCACTGTGCGATCTGACCGCATCGTCGTCGGCAAGGAGCAGCGCCGTCACGTTGTCAGGCGCGCCTCGCTCCAGGGCAATGGTGACCATCCGCTCGACCGCGGTCTCCAGCTCTCCCCCGTAGACGATCTCGAAAAGCAGCTCCTGAGGATTCACGATGCCGCTGAGCCCGTCCGTACACAGGAGGAGAACGTCCTCCGCCGCCTTCTCCAGGAAGAACAGATCACATTCCACCTGCTCCTCCGCGCCGAGGGCGCGGGTGATGTAATTCCTGCGCGGGTGCTTCCAGGCCTCCGCCCGGTCGATCTCGCCCCGGTCCACCATATCCTCCACCACGGAGTGATCCTTCGTGATCTGCTGGATGCTGCCGTCCCGCACGAGATAGCAGCGGCTGTCGCCCACGTTGGCCACGGTGATCTTCTCCCCGTCGGACACGGCGGCCACCAGGGTGGTCCCCATGCCTTCAAAATCCGGGTCGGAGCAGGCCTTTTCGTAGATCAGGCGATTGGCCGTTTTGACTGCCCAAAGGATCTGCACGTCCGCAACGGAATAGGAATAGAAATCCCGCTGCAGCTCCTCCATGAAGATATCCACCGCCATTTCGCTGGCGATATTGCCCGCCTTGGCGCCGCCCATTCCGTCGCATACGACGGCCGCCATAACCTCCGTACCGTCTCCCAGAGAGAAGGTGAGAAATCGGCAGGCGTCCTGATTCTGCTTTCTGACCCGACCCTGATCGGTCAGGCTCCAAGCCTTCATTCAGGTTGCCTCCTTTCTTCGCAGCTGTCCGCAGGCCGCGTCGATGTCGGCGCCGAGGCGCCGCCGTACGGTCACGTTCACACCCAAGCCCTTCAGCATTTCGGCGAATTTGCGGGTGTCCCCGGGGATCAGGGGGCTCCCCTCCACCAGGTTGAGCGGGATCAGATTCAGATGACCGTGGGTCCTGCGCATGTGCCTGGCCAGCTGCTCTGCCTGCTGCGGAGAATCGTTCACTCCGCAGATGAGCGCATATTCGAAGCTGATGCGCCGCTGGGTGGCCTTGAAATAGTCCGCGCAGCAGGCGATCAGGGACTCCATGTCGTACTTTCTTGCAATGGGCATGAGCTTTTTTCTCGTTTCGTCGTCCGGCGCGTGGAGGGACACGGAGAGGGTGAGCTGCAGGTCCTCCTGTGCCAGACGCCGGATCTGCGGGATGAGGCCGCAGGTGGACAGGGAGATATGCCGCATGCCGATGTTCATGCCCCGGGGATGGTTCACCAGATGCAAAAAGCGGAGCACGTTGTCATAATTCTCCAGAGGCTCTCCGATGCCCATCAGCACCACGCCCGTGATGGGAACGCCGCTGTCCTGCTGAGAGAACAGCACCTCGGAGAGCATCTCTCCCGCGCTCAGGTTCCGGATGAAGCCGAGTCCCGTGGAGGCGCAGAACACGCAGCCCTGCCTGCAGCCCACCTGGGAGGAAATGCAGACCGTGTTCCCATGGACATACCGCATGACCACGCTCTCGATGGCGTTCCCGTCCGCCAGGCGCCAGAGGTACTTCACCGTTCCGTCCGCAGCGGAAACCTGCTTTCGAAGGATCTCCGGCGCGGTCAGGCTGAAGCGGTCGGCCATGCGCTCCCGCAGCTGCCGGGGAAGGTCGGTCATCTCTTCGAAGCCCCGAACGCCGGCGGAAAGCCAGCGGAAGACCTGGCCGCTGCGGAAGGACGGTTCTCCCAGCCTCGACAGCTCTTCCCCCAATTCCTCGGGAAGCAGCGACCTTACGTCGATTTTCTCAGCCTGCATAGGTAGAATCCATCCGTCTCGTATTCAAAGGGCCAGACCGTGCGCTCCCCTTCCCCGACCGGGCCGAAGGGGGCGGGCAGCCGGAAGGCTTCCTTTCCGAAATCCGAATGCCGGGAAAGGAAGGCGTTGATAACGTCTTCATTCTCGGCGGTCAGCAGCGTACAGGTGGAATAGACCAGGACCCCGCCGGGCTTCACGCAGGCCGCCGCGCCCTCCAGAATGGAAAGCTGCAGGGGCGGGAGAGCCGCCACCTGTTCCGGCGTCTTGTACCGGATCTCCGGCTTCTTTCGGATCACCCCGAGGCCGGAGCAGGGCACGTCCGCCAGCACCAGGTCAAAGGCGCCCCGAAGCTCCGCAGCCGGGGCGGCGGCGTCCGCCGCTTCCGTCCGGATGCATCCGATGCCCAGGCGCCGGGCGCCCTCTTCGATGCGGGGGAGCTTATTCTCATGAAGGTCGCAGGAGAGGATCTCTCCCCTGTCCTCCATCAGCTGCGCCAGCAGAAAGCTCTTTCCGCCGGGGGCGGCGCAGCAGTCCAGTACGCGCATGCCCGGCTGCGGCCCGGCCGCATAGGCCGGGAGCGAGGCCGCCGGATCCTGCACGGTGACCAGCCCATCCCGGAAGGCCTTCAGCGCCGTCAGTTCCCCGGGGTTCTCCGCCTCCAGGAAGTCCTCCATGCAGGAGGCCCTGACCGACACGCCTTCCGCTTCCAGGGCGGCTGCCGCCTCCGGCGGCGCCGCACGGAGCCGGTTGACCCGAAGGGAAACCGGGGCGGGACGATTGTTCAGCTCCAGCATGGCCCGGGTCTTTTCCCTGCCCAGGCGGGCTGTGAAGCAGTCCACCCACACCCGCGGGTGGCTGTATCGCAGGGAGAGGCTGTCGGGATCGTCTCCCTCCGGCAGGGGCGGCAGCGGCCCTGCGGTGAGGCGCCGAAGCACGGCATTCGTCACCCGGGCGGCGGCCGGATTTCCCAATCGCTTGCTGAGTTCCACCGCCTCATTGACGACGGCGGAAGCGGGGATCCGGTCCATAAACGCCAGCTGATACACTGCGCAGCGCAGGATGGCCCGGATCACCGGCTGCAGCTTGGTTTTCACATAGGGCTGAAGATACCAGTCGCAGGCTTCGCGGTTCTGCAGCACGCCCGCGCAGATGCGGTAGGCCAGGGCCGCCTCCCGCCGATCCGTTTCCTCCCGGCGGAAAAGGCCGTTCAGGTAAGCGTCCGACCAGGCGCCGCGCTTTTCGCAGGCCAGCAAGGCCCGCGCAGCCGCCTCCCGCGCCTTCATGTCAGCTTATGGCCCCGGAGATAGTCCGCGGCGCGCATGCGCTTTCCGCCCGGCGCCTGCAGCTCGCGGATGAGGACCACGCCCCGGTCGCCGCACACGACGCCAAGCCCCTCTTTTCCCTGGGAAGCGACGCTGCCCGGCGCCAGGTCCGACACCGCACCGCTGCTCTGCGGGGAAAAGACCTTGAATTCCGTTCCCGCGATCAGGGCCTTCGCTCCCGGCTTGGGGTCCAGGCCGCAGATGCGGCTGCAGACCTTGCCGGCAGGCCAGGTCCACTCGATCCGCTGGTGCTCCTTCGTGATGGGCGGGGCATAGGTGGCTTCGCTCTCATCCTGCGGGACGGCGGAAGCACGCCCCTGTTCCAGCAGCGGCAGCGTCTTCACCAGAAGTTCGCCGCCGAGGCGCTTCATCCGCTCATATACGCTGCCGAAGCTCTCCCCCTCGCCGATCTCCAGCTCCGCCCTGTCGATCACGTCGCCGCTGTCCATCCCCTCGGACAGATACATGATGGAGACGCCCGTCTTCTTCTCCCCGTTCAGCACCGCCCACTGGATGGGCGCGGCGCCGCGGTATTTCGGGAGCAGGGAGCCGTGGACGTTGACGCAGCCCAGACGGGGCAGCGCCAGCACCTCTCCCGGCAGGAGCTTCCCATAGGCCACGACGACGAACAGGTCCGCCTGCAGGGCGCGGAGCTCTGCAGCCGTCTTCTCCTCCCGCAGGGATTCCGGCTGCAGGACGGGGATCCCCTCCCACAGGGCGTATTCCTTCACCGGGCTGAAGGCAAGCTTCATGCCCCGGTCCTTCGGGCGGTCCGCCTTCGTGCAGACGGCGGCTGCCTCGTACCCCGCTTTCCGCATGGCATCCAGGCAGGCGACGGCATAGTCGGTGGTGCCCATGAACAGGATCTTCATTCCGCCTCGCTCATCTTCTCGATCTCCTCATCGCTGAGGAACCGGTCGGCAAGGGAATCGAAGAGGATCCCGTTGAGATGGTCGATCTCATGGCAGCAGGCGCGGGCAAGAAGGCCCTCCGCTTCCAGCTCGAATTCCTGACCGTTTCGGTCGAAGGCACGGACGCGCACCTTTTCCGGCCGGGTCACGATGCCCCAGATATTGGGAAGGCTCAGGCATCCCTCCGGTCCGATCTGTTCCCCCTCTTCGGACAGGATCTCCGGATTGACCAGCTCATAGATGACGGGCTCCTCCCCGCTGATGTCCGCCACGATGACCGCGCGGCGAAGCACGCCCACCTGGGGGGCGGCCAGGCCCACGCCGTTGGCCTCCGCCAGGGTGTCCCGCATGTCGTTGAGAAGGATCTGCAGCCGCGCGTTGTACTCGGTGATGGGACGGCTCTTTTTTTTCAGGCTGATGTCGCCTTTCTTCAGTATCTTTCGGATTCCCATTGTCTACCTCTCTCGCAGTATGTTCATTCCAGAGGGTCCGTATCCCCATAGAATACCAGATTTCGATATCGCTTGTCCGTGGAAAACTGCCGCAGGGCCGAGGCCGCCAGCACCCGCACCTCGCCGGAGGGCTGCGCGCTCAGCATGACCCGATAGCGGAACCGGTCGTTCACCCGGAGGACCCCCGCCGGCGCCGGCCCCAGGACGCGTAGCCCCGGCAGCCGTCCCGCTTCCTTCCGCAGGGCGGCGGCCAGCTCCGTGACACATTTCAGCGTCAGCTCCTCCTCGCTCCCCGTGACGTTGATGGCATACAGGGCGCGGAAGGGGGGCGCCATGAGGAGCCTCCTCGTTTCGATCTCGGAGGCGTAGAAGGCGTCGTAGTCCTGCGCCGCAGCGAAGCGGATGACCTCGTTCTCCGGGGTAAAGGTCTGGATGACGGCCCTGCCGTTGAGCCTGCCCCGCCCGGCCCGGCCCACCACCTGGGTGATGAGGCTGAAGGTCCGCTCCTGGGCGCGGTAATCGCCCGCGTAGAGCATCTGGTCCGCGGAAATGACGCCCACCAGCGTCACATTCTCAAAATCCAGGCCCTTGGTCACCATCTGCGTCCCGATGAGGATCGGGATCCGCTCCTTTTCAAAACGGCGCAGGAGCTGCTCATGGGGGTGGGCCGCCGAGACGGTATCCGTATCCATGCGAAGGATCTGCTGCTCGGGATAGAGCTCCCTGAGCTCCTCCTCCAGCCTCTGGGTCCCCACGCCGCCGAAGCTGAGCCTGCCGGAGCACTCCGGACACCGGCTCACCGCAGGCTCCGAGTGGCCGCAGAAATGGCACATGAACCGGCTGTTGGCCGCGTGGTAGGTGAGCTTCACGCTGCAGCGGGGGCAGGAAAAGGTGTATCCGCAGAGGGGACAGTGGACCATGCTGCTGCTGCCCCGCCGGTTCAGAAAGAGGATGCTCTGCTCTCCCCTGCTGAAATTGTCCTCCAGTTCTCTGCGCAGGACGGAGCCGACGCTTCCGGCGTCCCCCGCCCGGAGGTCCGGCTTGCGGTCGGCGATATAGACCTGCGGCAGTGGCCTGGTGTTGTAGCGGCCGCGAAGCCGATACAGGCCGTATACGCCGCTTCGGGCCTCGTACATACTCTCGACGGAGGGTGTCGCCGAGCCCAGAAGCAGCATGCATCCCGCCTCCACACAGCGGAACTTCGCCACCTCCCGGGCATGGTACCTGGGCGCATTCTCCGACTGATAGGTGCTCTCGTGCTCCTCGTCCAGGATGATGAGCCCCAGCCGCTCCAGAGGTGCGAAAACGGCGCTGCGGGTACCCACGGCCACGTCCGCCAGCCCGGAACGGATGCGTTTCCATTCGTCGTACCGCTGCGTCACGGTGAGCGAGCTGTGCAGGACCGCCACCCGATCGCCGAAATGGCTGTAGAAGACAGCCATGAGCTGCGGCGTCAGGGCGATCTCGGGAACCAGGACCAGGACCTGCCGCCCGGCAGCCAGCACATCCTGGATCAGGCGGATGTATACCGCCGTCTTCCCGCTGCCCGTGACCCCATACAAAAGAGAAGCGCAGGCATTTCCGCTTTCCAGCTGCTGCTTCAGCCCCGCATAGGCAGCCTGCTGCTCCTCGCTCAG
>JAEEGL012163995.1_pt1 | contig 37119 bp, 30 predicted proteins | sample 9134231 | NCBI WGS metagenome assembly JAEEGL01 (sample SAMN16246548, study PRJNA631951) | gut metagenome | biome: gut microbiome; feature: rumen; material: fiber-attached | host: Bos | place: Iran: Karaj | collected 2018-10 | reverse complement strand
TTTTACGTGAAGAGGATTATTCCGGCTTCCGCGAGATCGGAAACGACGAATTCGATGACTGGTGTGAAAGCTATCTCGCATATAATTTGGAGCAAGGTATCAAGCTGAGCCAAAAGGTTATTCCCTATATTATGCGCTACAAGGGCGAGGTCGTTCCACATTTTATTCCTATGACGGCCGTTCAGAACCGCGACCCCTCTATGTGGGCCGAGGCCGCCAACACATTCGGCGACGATTTTGAAGATATGTATCTTATGATGGTGCACGGTCTGTCCACCGAGCTAAGCCGAGGCAGGATTCAGGAGGATCTTATCCTTTACAGCGGACTCTACGACAGCCAGCTTATGGCAGCAGCCGGAACGGACGTTCTCCCGACTCAGAAGCAGCTTGTCGATGCTATCGGCAGCGAATTCTCAGACCCGATTATGATAAGTACGACAACAGATCCTGGAGTTGCAGCCGGCTTCGGCGACACTCTGTTTATCATCTATGCCTCGAGGGAGGCCATGGAGACGCTCGGCGCAATCTGCATCGACGCCGTCGCACACTCGAGCGAGAAGGAAATACTGATGAACCCCAACGCTCATTACCGAATCCTCGACGTGGGTAATATGGCTATCGAGCAGCAGAACGACTGGGATACCGAGTCCTCGATCCTATTTCGCGGATATGTCAAGGTCGAGCTTGTTACTCCGTAAGATCACGCTATAATAAAACTGCGCCGCAGCATTTTGCTGCGGCGCGTTCTTACATATTGGGAAGTCTCAATCGGTAAGCGAGGTCTTCTGGCTTACGTTGACCTTCTTTTCATAGCAGGCGAAAGCGTCTTCAACTCCGGAGGGCACGCCCTTCTTCGTCAGGATGCTGACGATAGGCACGATAACGAGTCCCGCGACCATGGCGATAACTCCGCTGTAGATCGAGTTCTGGAAGACGAAGCCGAGGAGCCCGCCCTGTATCGTGATGAACCCGAGAGATTTGAGAAGCTGAACTATCATCATGGCGCAGCCGAATATGAAGCTCGCGGCGACAGCCTGCTTAGTAGTCTTCTTCCAGAAGAGGCCGTATACGAAAGGCGCGAGGAAGGCTCCGGCGAGAGCGCCCCAGCTAACTCCCATTAGCTGAGCAATAAAGGTGACCTTGCTCTTCGCCTGTACAATTGCGATGAACGCCGAAATGGCGATGAACACTGCGACGAAGAATCGCATAAAGCTCATCTTGCTCTTCTCCTTCATCTCCTTTTTGCGCATCGGCTCGATGAGATTCAGCGTCAGCGTCGAGGACGAGGTGAGCACGAGGGACGAGAGCGTGGACATTGATGCGGAGAGAACAAGGATAAGCACGATAGCAATCAAAATATCGGGAAGACGCGAGAGCATAGCCGGCACGATGCTGTCAAAGCCGTTCTTCGCGACCTCCTCGCCGGTTGCGAAGAGCCTGCCGAAGCCTCCGAGGAAATAGCAGCCGCCTGCGACGACTATCGCGAAAACGGTGGATATTATCGTCCCCTTCTGGATAGAGGTCTCGTCCTTGATCGCGTAGAACTTGCCTACCATCTGAGGAAGTCCCCAAGTGCCGAGGCTCGTGAGCATAACGACGAAGAAGAGGTATACCGGCTGCGGTCCGAAGAAGGAGGCGTATGCTCCGGGCATAACGTCGGACTCTACTCGGGCAAGCTCGACGAGCGACGCCATAAAGCCTCCGTTCAAGTTAAGCACCGCAGCTATTACAGCAACTATTCCCACCAGCATTACCATACCCTGTATGAAATCGTTAATCGCAGTCGCCATATAGCCGCCTATAATAACGTATACGCCGGTCAGCACCGCCATTGCGATGACGCAGTATGCATAGTCGATATGAAACGCCATTTCAAAGAGGCGGGAGAGTCCGTTGAAAAGGGACGCTGTGTACGGAATAAGGAAAACGCAGGTTATCATCGCCGCCCAGGTGGTGAGAGCGGGAGACTCGAAACGCTTTCCGAAGAAATCGGGCATAGTGCGCGAGCCGATATGCTGCGTCATTATTCTCGTTCGTCTTCCGAGAATGACCCACGCCATGAGCGAGCCGATTATCGCGTTTCCGAGGCCTGCCCACGTGGCGGCAATGCCGAAGTTCCAGCCGAACTGTCCGGCATAGCCGACAAAGATAACTGCGGAGAAATAGCTTGTTCCAAAGGCAAAGGCTGTAAGCCAGGGACCGACGCTCCTACCGCCTAGCACGAAGCCGTTAACGTCTGTGGCGTGCTTGCGGCAGTAGATACCGACGCCTATCATAACGGCGAAAAAAACTACTAAAAGAGCTATTTTGATTATCATTTTCTTTTACCCACTTCTATCTCATTTTGCTGCGCAACGAGGTTTTCGCTTCTGTATATCTTTCTGAGCAGAGGCTTTTCGATCTTTCCGGTCGGGTTGCGCGGTACGGTAGCAATTATGACCTTGCGCGGACGCTTGTATCTCGGAAGACCCATGCAGAACGTGTTGATGTCGTCCTCGGTCAGGCTCTCGCCCTCCTTCGGCTCGACTATCGCTGCGGCTATTTCGCCGAGGCGTTTGTCCGGGAGTCCGATAACTGCAACGTCCTTTACTGCGCTGTGAGCGCGGATAAAATCCTCGATCTGTACGGGATAGAGGTTTTCGCCGCCGGAGATAATGACGTCCTTTTTCCTGTCAACAAGGTAGATAAAGCCGTCCGCGTCGCGCTCTGCCATATCGCCGGTGTACAGCCAGCCCTCGTCGTCCATTACCTCTTTGGTAGCCGCGGGATCGTTGTAGTAGCACTTCATAACTCCGTTTCCGAAAACGGCAAGCTCGCCGACTCCGCTCTCAATCTCGTTTCTGTTCTCGTCGACTATCTTTACCTTCCAGCCGTATCCGGGGATGCCTATAGCGCCGACCTTGTTGATATTTTCAACGCCAAGATGCACGCAGCCGGGGCCAATCGACTCGGAAAGGCCGTAGTTGGTATCGTACTGATGATGCGGGAAAACGCTCTTCCAGCGCTTTATAAGGCTCGGAGGTACGGGCTGAGCGCCTATGTGCATAAGGCGCCACTGGTCAAGCTCGTAGTCCTTGAGGTTTATTTTGCCGGAGTCGATCGCGTCGAGGATGTCCTGCGCCCAGGGCACGAGCAGCCACACGATCGTGCAGCCCTCTTCGGAAGCGGTGCGGATTATCCACTCGGGGCTTGCGCCTCTTAAAATGACCGCCTTGCTCCCGGAAATGAGCGAGCCGAACCAGTGCATCTTCGCGCCGGTGTGGTAGAGCGGCGGAATGCAGAGGAAAACGTCGTCTCGTGTTTGACCGTGGTGCTTTTGCTCAACGGTAGCCGCATGAACGAGAGCTCTGTGCGCGTGGAGTATCGCCTTGGGAAATCCTGTGGTCCCGGACGAAAAGTAGATAGCGGCGTTGTCGTCATCGGTCAAATAAACGCTCGGCGCCTTGCTTGAACAGTAGGTTATAAGCTCCTCATAGCTGTCAGCAAAGGCGGGGCAGTCCTCGCCGACATAGAACATATCGGTTATACGCGGGATACGGTCGAGTATCTCCTCAACGCGGCTCGTGAATTCCGGACCGAATACGAGAGCGTCGCACTCTGCGAGGCCGAGGCAGTATTTTATCTCTTCAGCCGTATAGCGGTAGTTTAGAGGCACGACTACGGCGCCTGCTTTCAAAACCCCGAAATAGATAGGCAGCCAGTCGAGGCAGTTCATAAGGAGAAGCCCGACCTTGCATCCCTTGCCGATGCCGCGGGTCAGCAGCAGATTTGCAAACTGGTTCGCACGAAGATCAAAGTCTCCCCAGGTAAGCTGCTTGCGGAACGCTCCCCCTCTCTTTGATTCAATGAGCGAAAACTCGCGCCACGTCATGTGCGGCACGCTCGTGACCTCGGGATTTATCTCTACGAGGGCGACGTCGTTCTTAAAGTAGGTCGCGTTTCGGCTCAGTAGCTCGGTAATAGGCATTTTCTTTTCTCCTCTTTTGTTTTTGCGGAAAAAACGGCCTGAACGATCGTTCGTCAAGCCGTTCTTTTATTCTTTAAATAATAAAAGCACAAACCTCCGTTTTTGTCAAGAGGCACGGTTATTTTTCACCCATTGGGCGAAAAATGCGGGTCAAACTGACCCGCATTTGGACGATTTGTTTATTCATTGGGGCAGTAAAGCGGCAATTCGCGCAAATTCCTCCAGGCACAGCTCCTCGCCCCTCGCTGTCGGCGCAAGTCCGGCGGCAGCGACCGCTTCTCTAAGCTTTTCCTTATCGCAGCCGGGAAAAGCGGAGGACAGAGCGTTTATCAGCGTTTTCCGTCTCTGGTTGAAGGCGCCTCTGACGACTCTGAAAAGCATCTTTTCATCCACATCGACCGGGGGCTTTTCCCGGAGGTCCATGCGCACAACGGCGCTCTCAACCTTTGGTCTAGGCTCAAAGCATGAGGCCGGCACGTTGAAAAGCTTGCGGCATTCAGCTTTATAGCGGCAAAACAGCGTGAATGCTCCGTAATCCGCCGTTTTCGGCTCGGCGCAGATACGGTCGGCGACCTCGCGCTGCACCATAACGGTGACCGACTTGAACGAACCGCAGCCTAAAAGCTTCGTGATAACGGGACTCGTTATGTTATACGGAAGATTTGCCGCAACTATAGGACTTAGGCCTCCGTAATCCAGCGCTGAAAAATCAAGGCTCATAACGTCGGCGTTTATTACCGTTAGATTGCTCCTGCCTGCCAGAGTTTTTCCGAGCACCGGGATAAGCCTTTTGTCAAGTTCGACGGCTATTACACGCCCAGCTCTCTCGCAAAGCTTCTCGGTAAGGCAGCCTATGCCGGGGCCGATCTCGAGCACACAGGCTCCCGCGTCCGCTCCGCACTCGTCCGCTATCCTCTCCGGCACCCACGGGGCAATAAGGAAATTCTGACCCATTGCCTTTGAAAATGTGAATCCGTTCTGTGACAGAACGGATCTTATATCGTTAATGTTCGTAAGCTCCATCATCGGCCTCCGGTCAGTCTTATTTAGGCATATTATAATCTCATCCGCCGCCGCGCGCAACTATTATCCGCATTCCGTCCTCTACCTTTTCGGAAAGCGGCGGAACAACGTCGTCGCCCGCGCAGAGCTTTATCCCCGCCGCGTCAAGCGCATCTGCTACAGTACCGAACACCGCTGCGACACGCTCTTCGCCGTCGCATTCCACCGTGCATACCGGAGCGTGTATTATCTCAATGACCGTTGCATCCTCTTCCTCTCTCAATTCAAAGCGGGAGTTTGCAGGGCTTAATCCGGCGGACTTCAGCACCTCTTCCGGCGAATCGGCGTCGGATATTACAGAGAATGTCCTGTTACCGTCACGGATAACGTAAATCTCTCCTTTTTCAGCATAGTGCGGACGGAAAAGCAGAAAGGAAGCAGCCGCGCAGACTATCAGCACTCCAACGACCGCGGCAAAAAACGCCTTTTTGGTCGAGCCCGTTTTTCTTTTTTCGCTCTTTTCCACTGCATTTCCTCCTCTCTGCCAAGTTCCGGGATATTTTAGCACGTTCCTCCACTTTTGTCAATTTTTATCTGTATTTTTAGCTCATGCGCCCCACTTATTGCCCGTTATGTTAACTTGCTGAATTCTTTCCTTTATTTCCGTATGGTCGGGAGCAAAAAAATAAAAAAAAGCTTGCAAATTCTTCGGCGATGTGTTATTATCATTTGGCAAAATGAATATCCGGGTGTGGCGAAGTTTGGTATCGCGCTTGAATGGGGTTCAAGAGGCCGCTGGTTCGAATCCAGTCACTCGGACCAGGAAAATGGCTGAAATCGTATGATTTCAGCCATTTCTTGTACTTTTTTAAGTGTTTACACTCCTCGCCTTTTCCCGTAAGCGGAATATTAGCGGAATGAAGATAAAAGAGAATATGTTGTCCTGCGCTTCCGCCGTTTCATCGGCAGAAGCGCATTCTTTATTTTTGACGAGCCTGTTCAGTACCGAGGCCGCCTCTGACAGGGTCTCGATATTCGTATGAAGATACACCCTTGTCACCTCTATTCCCGAGTGGCCCATGAGCTTTGAGATTATATGGAGCGGCACTCCCTTCTTCTCGAGCTGAGTCGCGTAGGTGTGACGGCAGCAGTGCGGCGGGAGCTTCCTTACCCCGTCTATATCCTTTATCGCGGAGTAGTATTGTCTGCGGAACGTTCCGACGCTGTAAACTCCTCCCTTCCCTTTTCCGGCAAATATGCTGTCCGTTCCTCCGTTCTCCCTGACGAAGATTGCTAAGCTTCGGTACTCTTCCGGCACCGGAATAACTCTCTTGCTGCTCTCACTTTTCGGCGTACCGATATACGGCACGCCGTCCGCCGTCGCAACAGCCTTATCTATATTGATCGTGGAGCCATCCTCTGAAATATCCGATCTGCGCAGGGCGAGTAGCTCCTGGATTCTCATTCCAGTGACAAGCACAAGCCTGATTGCGCAGCCTATAAGGTTCTCCGGCAAATGCCCGAACAGAAGCTCGACCTCATCGTCTGTGAAGGCGTCCTTGTCCGTTTTTCCGTCCTCCGCATCGTTTTTCCTCCCGATTTTCTTTGCCTTCAGCGCAGGATTTTTCGGAACAAGGCCGTTATCGTCCGCGGCGGTAAATATCTGGATAAGCATTGCCCTGCATTTTCTTCTCTGTGAAATCGAGTATCCCTTATCCGCTAATTTATCAAAGAATCTGTTTATACTTATCGGAAGGATAGCGGATATCTCCTGATTGCCGAATTGCTCCTTTAGCAGTTTAAGAGTGTATTTATAGCCCGAATAGGTCGATGGCTTGACCTGACTTTTATAATCCTCGTACCAAATATCTCCCCACTTTGAAAAGCTCATCGACTTGTCTATATGGACGTTCTCGCTAACCAGTCTCTGGTGTTCCCTCAGCTTTGTCTGTACCTCACCCTTTGTCGCGCCGGAGAAGCGGACTATTCGCCGCTTCCCGTCGTCTCTGTAACCGTCCATGATCTCCGCTCTCCAAGTCCCGTTCGGCTGACGTCTTATACTTCCCTCTCCGTTTGATCTCTTCTTCATATCGTCCTCCTCAGGCTGCGGCCTTGAGAATCGTATCTACATCTCTCGGAATGACTGTATGAAGTCTGACCCACACAAGGAAAGCCTCCTTTGGAACTCGAATGCTGCCACCCAAGTGAGTAACCGGAAAGTCACTCCTGTGGGTAAGCTCATACGCCTGAGATCTGCTTACGTTCAGATACGCGCTTATCTCATTTACCGTAAGATACGCGCCGGCTTCGTTTATATTATATACCTTTCCCATATTTTACCTCCTTATCATTCAATCTGCTTGTTTCCCGGCTATTACAATTAGCTCTTCCATTTTCACTCCGAATATCGCGCACAGAAATATGATATTGTCCGTGCTCGGGATCGAAGTTCCCCGTTCCCATTTATATATCGACTGTACTGAGGCAAGGCCGAGAAGTTCTCTAAGTTTCTCAACGGATAGCCCCTTTTCATTTCTCAGTCGCCTGATATTTTTTCCTGTAGCTTTCATATCTACCACGGCAAAAGCCATTTCATACCTCCTTTAGTTTCCGGAATAGGTCTCGTTGTGCCGCCGTTCGCGCTGTGGCGCGCAAATCGCCCCGGCGGCCGCGGGCGAGCGGTAAATCGCATTGTGGCACCCTTCGCGCCCCGCAGCGCGCATAAGCCCGGATGCCCGAGGGCAATATTACGCCGCGATAAGCTCTACGCCGATATTCTTGAGGTTTACGGCGGCATTTACGTCTCTGTCAATTTCAATTCCACACGAAGGGCAGACAAACGTGCGAACGTCCAAGGGCTGCTTTCCTGCGCGGTATCCGCATGCCGAGCATATCTGTGAGCTCGGATAATACTTCGGAGCCTCGATCAGATACTTTCCGCGTATCCGCATCTTGTCCTCCAGCTTCTTTCTGAAATCGTTCCATTTGTTATCTGCTATCTTAGGAGAAAGCAGCGGGTTTTCCTTTTTCATTTCTTCAAAATCCAAATGCTCGTGACATATTAGGTCATAGCTTTCACTAAGCAGCTTTGCTCTCTTATACTGCCAGTCCTCACGCTGGTTTCTGATATGCTTTTCAAGTTTTTTCAAACGCTGATTGTATTTCTTCCACCTGCCGCTGCCGTAATGGCAGCGGCTGAGCTTTTCCAATATCGCCGTCTCTTTTTCTTTTCCCAGAGCGGCAAAGCCAGGGTATTCGCCGTTTCTTCCTTCAGAGTCTACGTACAGGCCGTTCTGAGCGTAGTCAAGGCCTATCGCCTTTTTGGGATCCGGAGCGGCTGCTTCTTCTTTTTGCGCCTCAAAATAGATACCGTAGTCCAGATAATACTCCGCGCCGCACGCATCAGCTTTGAGCGTTGTGCGAAATATTCGAGCGCCGGTCGGAAGCGGCCTGTGACGCACGATCTCAACTTTTCCGATACCGGAAATATACGCGAATTTTCCGTTAACCGATGGCAGAGGCACGTCCACACTTCTGCGTGTGCGCTTTCTGTTTCTTGGATAAATCGCGTCTATCTTCCCGTCGGCAAGCTTCAAGAGGACCTTCTCTGCGTTTTTCTTGATCCCCTCGCCCGCTGCGTGAGAAACAGAGTTATTGAAGTCATAGTCTTTTATATACTCGTGTACCAATTCCGCGTCTCCCGAGCATGAGGCGCAAGGGTACGCGTCTTTGCATAGGCGGTCGAAAGCGTCGTCTGCTCTGTCGAGGAGCGATTCGATTTTCTGCCTCTCTCCCTTTCCGGGGTATATTCGATAAGAATAAGTCCTGAACGTCATAGCGCAGCTCCTCATTACGCTGCGAGAGCCAAATGCTCCGATATTGCCTTCTTTATCCTTCCGCAGTCATCAAGCGAATTCAGAGAGCCGAGCTTGCAGATAAGCCGACTTTTATCCATAACGCCAAGCTGCTCCACAAGGGCAACGCTCGGGCCGCGCAATCCCCGTCCTTCGAACTTGATATGGGTTGAAATATCCATACGCTTAAACCTGCTTGTAAGCGGCACCGCCATTACGACGGGACTCGTTCTGTTCGCTTTGTCATTTGAAACGATCAGCACAGGGCGCTTTCCGCCCTGAACGTGGCTTCCCTCAATAAGAGGGAGATCTGCAAGCCATATCTCGAGGTACTTAACGTTACTGCTCATCATGCACCTCCCATTACGCCACGAGGTCGGGGTACTCATACGCCTCGAAAACCGGCCTTCTTATAACGCCGTTCAGTCTAAGGATCGTATGCTCTTCGATCTCTTCGTTGATGCTGCTGATAAGCCTTCTCGCGTCTGCCTGAGATATTCCCTTGATACGTGCTACGTCCTCTTCATTCAGATACTTTTTTTGATTCATAGTATTCCTCCAAATATTTAATTGGAAAACAAAACACCGTGCAGGCTAAAAATAGTCTACACGGTGTCTCAAAAATATCTGAAGACAGGAATTGCACTTGAACCGCAGATACTATTGCTTTTTCGCGCGCAAAAAGCTATAATAAGTCTGCGGTGCGGATTTATTCCGTTGTGTAGGCGCCCTAATCGCCTGCGCAGGTCCGCGGGAGCGCCAACTCCCACGGACTGCCGTTATTTTATTTTCTATACCTGTATTATAACATGGCTATTCTAAAAGTCAATAGGTTTTCAAATAAAAAAATTTATAGTTCAACTGTTTTTGTTTATTCTTGGTGATCATGCAGCGTTGTCAAAGAAATCGACTTCAAATATATTTAATTGAATTACAAATATTATTATTGACGCCCACCTTTTAGTGCGGTATACTCGTCATAAGGGAGGTGAAGAGATGACAGTTGGAGAACAAATAAAGATCCTATGTGTTCGCTCGGGGATCTCTGTATCCGAGCTCTCCCGACGTCTCGGAAAAACAAATCAGGCTTTTGGGCAAAAGCTGAAGCGCGGTACTTTTACCGTTGATGAGATGAAGGAAGTTGCCAAGGCGGTCGGCTGCACCTACGAAGGCGCTTTTTCCCTGCCCGACGGAAGCAAAGTTGAATACTGAGAAAAGATAAACCTTGCTAGGTTTGATGTACACCCCATCAGGAAATGGCAGGGAAATGACGGTGAAATTGCGGATAGTTGCTTAGACTACTATCCGTTTTCTATAGGATAATGAACAAGGGATAGACAGGCAGACCAATTGTAATGGCTAAAATGCGGAATACTAGTAAAGAAGCTATATGTGCTGCCCCTTGCATAACGACAGCGTATCCTGTAATGATTATCTGGACAAACTTATCTATCGCATTTAGCTGAAAATAGGGTGCGAGGACTACAGCGGGCAGAATCCACACGGCAAGAGCATTCTGAAAGACGTCTTTGAGGGAGGATGTGAAAATGGGTCAACCTATATGGATTGTTCGAAGGGGAGATTATTCGGAATACATATCAAGTATCCTGAGATTTTTGCTTTCTGAATTTGAACGCATTTTTGGTGAAGAAACGATGAAAAGGGAACAGTGCTACGTATATAATGTCCCTCAAGCAGACTGTCCAATGCTGGTTATCAACTCATCCCCTGTCAAGATACGGCTTGCTCAGTCATCTCTTTCCAGTTGGTCACAAATGATTTTTCAACTATCCCATGAACTATGCCACTATGCCATGCGTCAGTGTAAGGATAATAAGGACTTTACTCTGTCATGGTTTGAAGAGATTTGCTGCGAAGCAATGTCCTTGTATGCGCTACATTGGGCTGCAGACCATTGGGATAGATGCGAACTGTATTCAAAAGATCCTGGTTATGGGGTTAAGAACAGAATATATTTAAACAAGGAACTTAATAAAAGTGGTACGGGAGGCTTTCAAGCATGTACGAGCATCAATCTGATGATGGCTTACTCTCCCTGTGAGAATAGAGAATCACATCGCGATGAACGGAACACGCTTTATTATGAAATAATTAAAGATCCGCTTTTGTTCCGTTGTATTTGCGATTATCAAAAGTATTTAGACAGCAACAAAATAACGATTAACTTTGAAAAATGGGAAAGAAATGACGCGAACCCTATGATACGCTTCTTGCATAGTTTGCAACCTTATAAAAAAGTGATTTTGATTGAAAAGGAGGGACCGTGATGAGTTCAGGCGGTCACTTTGTAACAAGACCGATAAACATTTACTCACTCTCTCGTATTCATGAAGAATCACCGTTTAATATAATCGAGAGGCACAGCTCTCAAAAGAGTGATCTACAGCGGACAAAAGCCCATGAGATTGAGTCCTTACGGCTGTTAGTTGATGCGTTATTGGCAGCTGGTGTTACCTTGGATGTATGCGACGGGTTTTTCTACTCTTTTCATATCCCCCAAATTGGAAAGGAATTTGATTTACTAAAAATCACAGACAAGCTATGCATAAACATTGAATTGAAATCCACTACAGTATCCCAAGAGCAGATATTGAATCAATTGCTTAAAAACCGGCATTATTTATCTCATCTAGGAAAAAGGCTTGCACTATACTCCGTCGTCACGGATTCGATGTCGTGTTATAAGCTGTCTCTGAACAACGAGCTTATAGAAGTTGCTTTCTCGGAGATCGTTTCTGCCGTTCGTAACATAAAAACTGGTTACACCGAACAAATCGATAATCTTTTCAGAGCATCTGACTACCTCGTATCACCTCTGAACACCCCGTCGAGGTTTATTCAAGGCGCGTACTTTTTGACACAGGCACAGGAACAGGTTAAGAAAAGTGTTCTCAGCGGTGTAGATCGTGCATTTTTTGGTGCGTATTTTCATATTACAGGAAAACCAGGAACAGGCAAAACACTGCTGCTCTACGATATAGCGAAGGCCCTCTCAAAAAGCGGGCAAACTGTAATTATTCATTGCGGAAAACTATCTCCTGGGCACTATAAGATACGAAGTGAGATAGATAATCTTAATATCATTTCCGTTTCACAGCTTCGGTTTGAAGATTCTTCACTATCTGATTATTCATATATTCTCGTTGATGAATCTCACCGTATTTATACTGAGCAGTTCAATGCTATCTGCGATTCAGCTAATAAGAATAATCAAATATGCATTTTTTCATCAGATCCAGAACAAGTGCTTTCTACATCTGAGAAAAGAAATAATATAGTTTCTAAAATTGTGTTGCTCTCTCTGGCTGGAGAGTTCACGCTTTCAGAAAAGATTCGAACAAATCAGGAGCTTCAATCCTTCATTACGTGCATGAAGAATCTTAATCACCGTCCACGAATAGCCATGGACTATTCAAATGTTTACCTAAATTATGCAAACACGACTCAAGAAGCTCAGTTCTTGCTGGAATATTATCGGAACAAGGGATATAAATTTATAAACTACTCAAAGTCGAATTATGAGCCAAGTCCATTCGCCGTTTATTCCGAGGATTTTGATACGCATCATGTTATTGGGCAGGAGTTCGACAAGGTTGTAATGCTGCTGGACAGTTCGTTTTATTATGATGAGGATGGCAATTTGCAGGGTATTCCACACCCCAACCCAAATTATTTATATCCAAATCTCTTCTATCAGGGTGTAACACGGGTACGTGAGGAGCTTGCTCTGATAGTTGTCAATGCCCCTGAACTATTTGAAAGAATTGCTTCAATTGTCGCTCCTACTGAAAGCAACCGCTGATTCTTTGCAATATACGGATGTAAACGTACTTTTAGCGTACCTCTTCAATATATCCTGCTGTCCCTTTTGGGAGGGCGGGATATTCATTTAAGGGGTTTGCCGTTTTTTCATTTTTTTGAGCACTATCAATTATTATACATCTTTTTCTTTCCGAATTCCCTTTTCTTGACATCTGTTTTTTAGCGTGATACGCTGACCTTATCGATAAACAATGCTGAAAGCGAGGGGTCAAATTGCTGAAGGAAAAATGGTTGGAAAGTGTGTACAGCGACGGAAGCTCTTTTTACGTAAGCAACCCGCAGCCAAGCTTAGGTGAAACGGTAACTGTCAAATTGAGATTATATGAGGATGCGCCGGTCAGGCACGTTTACCTGAGAAGCGTTCCAAACGGGGTCGGCCAATTGACCGATATGAGCCGCGGTTCGGTCATAAACGGTTTGGTGTATTATACAGCCGAGCTGAAAATAAACGAATACCGCGTACAGTATCAGTTCTATATTCTCTGCGATACAGCCTTGTACTATTACAATCAGCTTGGCATCACGACGTATATGCCTGATCAGACATATGATTTTGTTCTGTTATCGGGCTACCGTCAACCCTCATGGGTAAAAAACGCCGTGTTTTATCAGATCTTCCCCGATAGATTCTGTAATGGAAACCCTGCAAACGACGTTCAGGATGGAGAGTACACTCTGAACGGACACCCGACCCTCAAAATAAAAGATTGGAACTCTCCCCCTCTGCACTACGGCGAGGGCTTCTGCCTCGACTTTTACGGCGGAGATCTTGAAGGCGTAATCGAGAAGATACCTTACTTGAAAGATCTCGGCGTTACGGCCATCTATCTAAACCCGATCTTTCTTGCCCCGTCAGTACACAAATACGACTGCATCGATTACTTCCACGTTGATCCGCACTTTGGCGGAGACGAGGCATTGGCAAGGTTATCCGATGAATTGCACAAAAACGGGATGAGGCTGATTCTCGACATCTCGATCAACCACACCGGCACCGCGCATAAATGGTTCAACAGGGACGGTCTGTTTTTTGACAAATCGGAAGGAGCATATAACAATCCTGCCTCTGTGGAACGGGGGTATTATTTCTTTGAGGAAGGAAGCAACGACTATTCCGGTTGGCTCGGAATACAAGATCTTCCTACGCTGAATTACACCTCTCAGGAATTGAGGCAAATAATCTACGAAGATAAGGATTCGGTCATCCGAAAGTGGCTGAAACCGCCGTATGACATAGACGGCTGGCGTTTTGACGTTGCTGACAATTTTGCGCGTAAAGACGAAGTTCAGCTGTCGCATGAGATATGGCCGCGGATCCGGGAGTGCATCCATGAGGAGAATCCGGACGCATATATTCTTGCCGAGGATTGGGGAGACTGCGCGAATTATTTACAGGGTAAAGAATGGGATTCACCAATGAATTATTTCGGCTGCGGGCGAGTTCTCAGAGAGTTCGTCGGAGCGGGCGACCCATATATGGCCGGAAACGAGACTCTAAAAAGAATTACATATAAAATGACGCCTGAGGATGTTAAGGCGCGAGTTATGCAGCATCTGGCAAAGCTGCCGTTTGTGTTCTGGCAGAATCAGTTCAACCTTATTGACAGCCACGATGTGCCCCGCCTGCACAACTATATCGAGGTCAATTCGGAAGAATATCGCGGCGCTGTAATAATGCAGTTTATGCTGATCGGAACAGTCTCGGTTTACTACGGCGACGAGGCCGAAGCACAGGGGTGGACCTCAGAGAGCGACGGCTGCAGAGCCACCTTCCCGTGGAATACAGATTTTAAGGCAACAGCTACGTGGAAGATGTATCAGAAGCTTATGCACATGAAAGCCGAAGATCCTCTGTTCTCTGATGGCGGGCAGAAGTTCCTCTATGCCGGAGACGAAGTGCTTGCTCTTTCCAGATTCACTACGGACAGAGCATTCATTGCGATTATGTCGGTCAGCGAGAATGATAAAACGGTAAGGCTTCCGCTCAGCGTATTAGGTGCGAAGGGCTTAAAAGGAAGCACCGACGTATTTGGGACGCCGTTTTCGGCAAGTGCGTGTACCGAAAATAAGGAAATCGAATTTGTTGCGGAAGCGCACAAAGCCTATCTTTGCGAGTGTGAGTTTTAAGCATCGAATAACAAGAAGAATAACCTGCGATGCCGTGCGGCATATCGCAGGTTATTCTTATATTCTAAGATACGTTCCTTTCGTAATTGAATCTGATCACGGCCTGATCCATTCTTTCTATTAGTTCATCCTCGCTGATCTCACCCTGAAGGTACCGAGGCAGATCAATCAAAAAAACCTCGTTTTGGATAATGGAATTCCATTTTATCTGATAGCTCGGGATTACGGTTTCCGTATCTGCGATAACGGTGTAAAACTCAAAAAGAAGCGGCTTCTGCTTTATCTTTTCCATTCCATCACGCAAGTACTTCTGCTCTACCGAAGTGCGCAGCTTCACAAATTTAATGGCGCCTTCTATGACCTCCTGAGGGTATTGGCTTGCGATTGCCCATCCGGAAGCCTGGACAGAGCCAACTGCAGTATTTCCCGGGAAAAGAGCAAAACGAATATGCTCAACCGTTTCCGGGCGGACGAGGTTTTCATCATAAAGGCCGGCTATCATCCACTGTCCGTTCGGAAACATCGCTGTATTCCCATCTATGAACCCGCGATAGGCGTCGTCAAAGTCTCCGTCAATACTGTCTTCCGAGCCGTAATCAAAAAGCCGCGAGACAGTTTTAAGCATATCACGCATTGCGGGAGCATCGTAGCTGTCAGGATACTGCAGCTTCATAAAGTTTCTTCCGTCCTGTGAAGAGCCCATCCAAGCGGTGGCAAAAAGCATCGTCGTCCATGCAGTTCCCGTCGTGTGCAGACCCAGCGGGGTATATCCTTGCGCCTTTATCGCGTCGCATGCGTTGAAAAATTCTTCCCACGTCGTTGGAAAGTGTTCAATCCCCGCCTTCTCAAAAATCTTTTCGTTATAGAATACGCCCGCAAGATACTCCGGAGTTGTTATCGGGATCAAATACATTCCGCCGTCCTCCTCGGTGCAGGAATCAATCACGTGCTTTGGAAATTTCGCCGCCCATTCCCCGTCAGCCTCCAAATACGGGGTAATATTAACAAGCCGATCATTTTCCACCAGCAGGCGGTAAAAATCCGGGAGAACGCCAACGTCCGTGAAAAGCGCGGGCAGCTGATCTGTCGCGTTTAAAAGTCTGATTCGCTCCCGATAGTTTGACTCTTCTCCAACAAACCATTCAACATCTATGCGATACCTTCCTTCATAGGTCTTGTTAAACAGCTCTATAAGGTCTTTATGAGGCTGGATTCCGGTCTCGCCATCCATTCTAAACAGGGCGGGGATAACGACCACGTCTCCGTTCGAATCATCTGCGGGTTTATCCGTATGCTTTTCTGTGCAGCCTGAAATGAGCAAGGCAATCACAATAAAAAGCGAAAAGGTCAGCTTTATGATTTTTCTCATAAATAATCCCACCATCCGTTCTCTCACTTTATGTCCTTTTCAATAGGAATGACAATATTGCAGCTTACTCCGCCCTCTTCGTCCAAATAATAGAACAAAAAGTCGCCGCCGTATTTCAGCTTAAGCCTTTTTACAACGCTGTTAATGCCGTATCCGCCCGAGCGGTTCTGGAATATGCTTCGCATATTCTCTACCGGTTCGGTCTGAATCCTATTTAAAAGCTGAAGTGTATTCTCATCTATCGGAACGCCATTGTTCCACACCCGGAATCTGATGCAGTTCTCGTCCCTCGTCGCTCGGACTTTGATGAGTCCTCCGGTTTGCATAAGCGCGAAACCGTGCTTGATGGCGTTTTCCACCACCGGCTGGAGCAGGATCTTCAGCATCATACAGTCTGCGACGTCCGCGGCGCACTCTGCCTCGTACTCAAACAGTGAGCCGTTACGTACCTGCTGCATTTCAACATAGCACCGTACGTGCTCTAATTCTTCCCGAACGGTTATGATCTCTCTCTCGTTGCTGAGCACGATGCGAAGATACTCGGACAGAGCCTGAATGGTTTTCATAGTCCTTTCATTTTTGTCAAGTCGAGCCAGCATATAAATATTGTCAAGTATATTATAAAGAAAATGCGGATTGATCTGATACATAAGAGAGTCCAGCTCGAGCATATACATCTTTCGCTCATCGTCTCTTATTTTTTCCACCATATCCGAGATCTGATCTACCATCTCGTTATAGTTCTGCGCTATTGTGTCAAGCTCTGTCCCGCTGTTAAGGTAAAGCCTGTTCTTCGCGCTCGTTGCGCGGTATTGATTCATCGCCGCGTTGATCTCCTGAATAGGCCGCGTTATTTTTCCCGAATAATAGACGCTGAAGAAATATGCGCCTATGCATGCGAACAAGAAGACAAGAGAAAGCTGAACGCGGATCGCTGCGACCCCTTGAGTCAGCACCGATTTGGGTACAACAGTCAATACGTAAAAGCCGCTCTCTTTTTCCTCCCGCATAAGGAACAGCTCGTCATTCTCTTTGACGCTCGCTTCTCCCCGGGAAAGCATTGTTTGGCAAACGGTACGTTCATAATCGCTTATTTCAACTTCATCATATAACTGATAGCATATTTCCCCTGCTGGCGTGACAATGCAGCGTCTTACTCCATCTCCATCCGGGTCGGTCAGCACCTCATTAAAAAGCTGATCATTCAGATGCAGAATTACTATTCCGGGCTCTACGGGGTAATCAAAATGCCGGAGCAGGCGCCCAACATAGAGGCCGTCATCATCCCCCGTGCCTCCGAACCCGCTGCACCAAAGCCATTTGGTGGTCGAGTATGAGGAAGAAAAATTGAAATTATTCAGCCAACTTTTGATTTCCTCTTTTTTGAATCCGAAAGGCAATTCCCCGTAAATCGCGCCTTTATTGTCAATGTAAATACTGCGCTCCAAATGATCCATCGTCATATAGGACAGCTCGCGCCTCAGCTCAACGACCTGTCTTTTGCTCAGTGGTTCTCTGCGGAGCGAATCCTGAAACGTCTGGCTGGCGATGAACTTCTCCATCAGAGTATCGCTCTTCTGATAATAGTCCGCAAGTCGAATAGCGGATTTCTCATTTATGAACTGATACTTCTCTTGAAGGTTATCCTCTATTACTCTTCTGACCAGCGCCGACGTAGTCAAATAAGTAAATAGAAACGCAGTGAATAAAACTGCCAGATAGAACGCGATAGTTTTTTTCTTGATTCCCCAAAACAGCTTTTTCATTTGTATTTCCCGCTCCAATCGCCGCGGACTGCGGCTCAGCTCTTCCCTCCGGCAAATTCGCTTGGAACCATTCCCGTGTACTGCTTAAACAGCTGTGTAAAATAGGACGGGTTTTCAATTCCTACCATCTCGCCGATCTGCAAAACGCCGTGCTCCCCCTGCAAAAGCAGCTGCTTTGCTTTTTCCATTCTGACGTTCATAAGATGCCTGCGAAAGGGGATGCCCGTGTTCTGCTTGAACATACGCCCGAAATAGACGGGATTAAGATAAATAGCAGCTGCAACGTCATTTACGGTAAGCGACTCTTCAGCGTAATGCGCTTCAACGTAGTCCATTGCCTGCCGGATATATGAAGTAAAGTTATTTGCGGAATTCTCCCGGCAATACTCCAGCCTGCTCTTTATAGTCTGAACGAGAAGATTATAGAGGATGTCTTCCCCGCCTGATACAGAGACAGAGAATATACCCCTGAAAAAGCTTTGATATGCGCCGTTCAGCCGGTCTGTTTCTCCATACGTTTCTCTTACATAGATTTGAACTCGAATGGCAAGCTGAAGAAGATACATCATCACGTCTTCATTTTGTGAAGATATTTCATTTATAAACTCTCTGTAGCAGTCTTTAATCGCATTTGCGTCATTTCTGCGGATTACATCAATGATCTCAAGCTCTTTACTGTTTATTGATCTTCTGTCTGCAATTAACTCCTCACTCTTAATGGGCGCCATGCCGCTGCCGTATCCAAGCATAATTTCATAGAGCTGACGCGCCTGCTTGTAGCTTTCCTGTATTCCAAATATTCCGGAATACTCCTTGGACACGACGGAGATAACCTCTACGCCCTTTTTCCTGCTCACCTCCGCGATCAATTCCTGAACTGCGGCGCATTCTTTGTTTTCAGAAAGATCAACGATAAACGCCTTGCTTCCGTTATCAAGCAGGAAACTCCATACCCGGTAGTATTTCTTCAGCGTCTCATCAAGCTGTTCAAAAAGCTCAAATCTGGTCGCTTCATATTCCATTTCGTTGTTTAGCGAGTATTCAACGTCAACGTCAATGACAGCGCAGGAAAACACCATATTCTTTGGAGACAATCCTGCCGTAATGTCAAACAGGCGCTCCATTCCCTCAGCATCCGCCTGGTTCTTCGCAAACTTCTCCACCATCGTATTTATAAAAGCCGCGTTCTGCTTTGAACTTAGGTATTCCGCGATCAGGCGGCCGCGCAATGCCTCCTTTTTCTTTAGATACTCATCATGAGCGCGAAGCATAAAGTCCCGAAGGTCTTCTTCTTTAAAAGGCTTTGGCAGATAGCCGAAAGCTCCGAGCTCACAGGCTCTTTTCGCATAGTCGAAGTCCCTGTACGCACTCACGAAGATACCCAGGCAGTCGGGGATCTCTTCGCAAACCTGCCTGAAAAATTCAAGCCCGTCCATATTGCGCATGCGAATATCCGAAAGGATCACCTGTGGCTTGGTGCCAGCCAGTTCCGCCATTGCGTCCTCAGCGTCCGTGTATGCGCCAACGACCTCATATCCCATTTCTTCCCATTGGTAGGTTTTTTTCATTCCTTCAAGAATAATATGCTCATCGTCAAGCAGCAGCAATCTAAGCAGTTCCATAACAGTTTCAAGCCCCCCTCTGTACTGAGTTTAAAGCCACATCCGCGCCACTTCTTATTGTCTTTCAAATCATTTCAAAAATCCCGGACTCATGTCGAAAGGCGAAAAAATAGATTACAGTAAATAATAGGTTTGCTCCGAAGATAAGCGTCACGTCTCCGATGAACAGCTGCATGCTCTTCTCCATGGGTTTCAAAAAGTCATAACCGTACGCCGATGAAAAAGCAATCACGGCTACGGCTGTAAGAGCAAGTCCGCCAAACGCGGTAAGATAAACCCCCAGCTTGAAAGGTGTTCCATCCGCCTTAAAGACGAGATGCTTCATAAGGAGTGTTTGGCTTCTGAGTGAACGGATTATAAACAGGATAATGCCGAATTCAAAAAGCAGGGCCAAAAGCAGCGCTATGAGATTCACAGCTTTCATAAAGCTCAGCGAATTGTGAACTGCGGAAATAACGCCGTCGGTAAAGATGTAACCTGTAAATCCTAAAATAAGGATCGATGAAATCAAATAAACGATACGGAAAACCTTGATTTTCCCTGATCCGGCAGTCAGCATATTTATCTCCTTTGCCACTGTGCTTCGACTAATCTTATAGTTTTTTTCTTCAAAGAAAAGTATACCACAGTTTAATACAATAATGATACTGATATTCAGGCGGATAGGTCTGCGTCAGAAAACCTATACTCCGCGCTGAGCTCCGATATCAAAACAATATCCTTATCCACGCTTTCATAGCGTTCATAATTGCTTTTCAGGAGCCCGTATTTGTTTATCTCCGATATCTGATGCAGGTGAACGTCCCCGGTCTCGGCATCAATAACGTTTATTTTTTCATTGAAAATGCAGCTTTCGTTTTCCCGCTCTACCGAAAACGAGCTTGCCGGATACTTGTATATATACAGCAAAAAGAAGTCCCCGTAATAGAGGCCTCCCTCATTGAATGCGTTGTTATTACGATAGAAAAACGACGTAACGTAATCAAGCGCGAACTGATCGTCGACTTCGTCGCGCTTTGTTTCCTCTCCATCGCGAACGGTATATATGTATTGCCCATCCTTTTTTTCAAGCAGAACCTGTTTGCGGGCGACGTTATCCTCAATGTAATCCCCATAATAGTCCTGAACGATCTCCAATTTCAGATCGTCCGGATCAGACTTATCGATCGTAATATGAAAAGTATAGCTCCCGCTCTCTTGACCTCTTTTATTCTGCTGTCTCTGTGTTACTGTATATTCCGCATAATCTACCGCGTCAAACGCTTTCTGCGCGCTTATTCCGGTATTCAGAAACGCCTCCACCTCCGTGTTCGGCACGGTCTTCTTTTCGCAGCCGGTCAGGAGCGCGGCAATTATTATTAAAACGGCAATAAGAAGCTTTTTCCTCATTTTACCTTCTTTCCAAGTTTTGGAAAGCGTGCCCCTGCCCATTTGGGCAGAGGCATGCTTTTTCTAAGCTGTCAGTACAATCTGATGTCAAACTTGTTTTCAAAGATTCTGCTCTTTGCAATTTCTATTGAAATATGAAGCTTGTCTCCGCTTTTATATTCCCAATCGGTCTTTACGTATACCGTATCGTCAAGCAGTTTGCACTTAGCGAAGCGATCCTTACCATAGTCTATCATTCTGTCTACGGTAACCTCTATACCTGAATCATCAAGGATATAGGCGTCATGAGGAACCTCAAAGCGGTAGTGGCTGAGGAAAAGCTGCGCGCCGAGACCCTTTACGATCTTCTTGTTTATCTCTTCGGTAGCAAGAAACGGCTTTCCGTTTATATAAAGAGCAAAGACCTTGGATAAAAACGCGATATTGTCAAGCTCCTCATTGGATTCAGCCTCCAGTTTTGCGAGTTCGTCTATTTTAGCTCTCTTGGCTTCCTTCAGAAGAATGACCTTCATATCGCGGTCCTCTCCGGACGCGGTCGCAGCTTCCGCTTTGGCCCGCTCGATCGCAGCATTCAGCTCCTCCGTTCTCTTACGCTTGGCATCTGAAAAAGCCGCTTTTGCCTGGGCCATCTTCTTTTCTGCCGTTGCAGCTCGCTCCGCCTCAATCGGCAGAAGAAGCTTGCATGCTCCGTCCAAGCCTGACTCAGTCATACGTATAAGCTCGGCATATTTTGCCTCGATCCGGCGTTTTTTCTCCTCATATGCGCTGCGAAGTGATGCTTCTTTCGGGGCAAGCTTCTGTTTCTCAGTATCGGAAAGCCTGTCAAATTTTGCTCTCTTTGCCTCATAGGCGGCTACTTCTGCTTCATAGGCTTTTTTCGCATCCTCAAGGCGCTTTGTGCTTTCCGCTTTTGCTTTCTTCTTACCCTCTTTGCCGAGATCCTCCGTTCCGAGGCGATAGGATAGCTCGCTCTGTATTTCCTGGCGCTTTTTCTCATACGAGGCCTTGAGCTTTTTTAAGTAAGCCGGCTGGAATGATACTTCTGCCAGTTCCGCCTGAAATTGCTCTTCTACGAAATCAAGCTCCTTCTTCTTTGATTCCTCATAGTACTTTACAAGATGCGCCGCGGAACGAGCCGCGTTTGCGTGGTCAAAATACGAGCCGTAGAAGGTATCATACAGCGGAAGCGGTTTAACAAGCTCTGTTTGATTCTTATCATAGAGAGTAACGCGCTTAAAGTCCACTCCGAGGTCAAGCTCCTCTCCGATCTCGTGCCTTTTCGACCCGATCATAAAGAACGTGCGGCCCTTGGAGAAGAAATGCGTAATCGTAACGCCGTTTATGGCTTCCTCGTTCGTAACGACGGCTTTCAGATCTTCGCCGCCTTCGTTCAGCGCGTCGGTAGGTATAAGGATCGAAACCGCCTGCGTTTCATCTTTGAGCTGTTCTTTAACAGCAGCCGGCAAAGAAACGTCTCTGTCAAGTATCCGTGCAATCCCGTTTCGGATGACCACGTCGAATACGTTATCCACCGGGATACGGGGAGCAATCGTCTTCTCAGTCTCCGCGTCAAAGAAATGGGCCTTTTCCATGTCCAGAGCAACGTCAATAACGTCGCCCGCTTTCGAGCTGTGGGTTCCTCCGTATTGCTTGACTATGATCCTTGTGGAAGAGTCCTCCAGTCTGTTCTTGCTGAGATTCATATCGCCGTAAATCAGCGTTTCATTTCCGAGCTCTTCAAAATGCGAGATTTTGACCTGCATTATGCAGTCGGACTTTTTCAGGATCTCCGGGTCGACAGAGACCTGTTCGCAGCGCAGACCGACTATTATTTTTTTATCACCCGTAAAGTACTCCGGGCGAACCTTCAGAAGCTTTTTATACGGGATATGCAAAGTTCTGTCGATTCCCTCGAACCTGATTTCAACGTCATTGCCGTCGCGTTTCAGCGTTGCCGGGAAGAAATTCATTTGGGGCGTTCCGATAAATCCGGCAACGAATTTATTATCCGGGTAGTTATACAGATTCTGCGGCGTATCGATCTGCTGGACATATCCCATGCTCATAACGACGATGCGTGTACCCATCGTCATGGCCTCTACCTGATCGTGAGTAACGTAGATAAAGGTCGTAGCTATTTCCTGGTGGAGCTTGGCGATCTCCGCTCTCATTTCGGTGCGGAGCTTTGCGTCAAGGTTTGAAAGTGGCTCGTCCAGCAGGAACACCTTCGGGGTACGAAGGATCGCTCTTCCCAGAGATACCCTCTGACGCTGGCCGCCGGAGAGGTTTTTCGGTTTGCGCTCCAGATACTCTTCCAGCTTGAGAATTTTAGCTGCCCAAAGGACCTTTTTGTGTATCTCCGCCTGAGGAACGTGGCGCAGGCGCAGTCCAAACGCCAGGTTCTCATAGACCGTCATATGCGGATAAAGCGCATAATTCTGGAACACCATCGCGATATCCCTGTCCTTCGGCTCAACGTGGTTCGAAAACGTATCGCCTATGTAGAGCTCTCCGGCGGTAATATCTTCAAGTCCTGCAATCATCCGCAAAGTTGTAGACTTGCCGCATCCGGAGGGACCTACGAACACAATAAACTCCTTATCTTCTATTTCCATATTAAAGTCGTTTACTGCTTTAACCCCGTTGGGATACACTTTATACAGATGTCTTAAGCTTAAGTTAGACATATTATCCTCCCACTATCTATTCTACGATCAGGATCGCAAATGACTTTGCGGGGATCGTCAAAGTTTCGCCCGAATACTTTGGAGCCTCGCCGGTCGAAAGCGTCGCAGCCAATGTGACTTTGCCGAGCTCTGAAGTATTAAACGTCCTGCTCGCGGTCGAAGACGCATTCCAAACGATATAGATTTTCTCCTGGCCTTCACCCTTTGAGACGACGCACAGATCCCGGTAGTCATTAACGTATACCGTTTGCGCTGGGTAACGAGCTATTTGAGGGAACGACCTTCGGATCGCGTTTGCCCGCGCAACGTATTTTAAAAGCGAGCCATCGTCCTTCAGCTGGTCCGCTACAGTTCCTAACGGGTACTTCTCGCCGTCAGCAGCGTTGGTCGAATGAGCGACCGGCTTGCATTGGTAGCTGTCACCCCAAGGCATTGGCTGCCGCCTGTCCTCGTCAATATAGCTCTTCTCGGAATTGCCCGCAGCAACTACGCTCATACCGACTTCGTCGCCATAGTATCCGAAGATAGCGCCATAGCTCATCGCAAGAAGGCCGTACATCTCTTTCAGATTATCGGGATCAATAGCCGCCATAGAGATACCGTAAGCCCTCGCTGTGTCGTGATTTGCAATGAATACTGCCGGGATCCCGGGGCCCGCAATTTCAACGTCGTTTTGGTCGATCAGCCCAAGATAAGCCGCTTTTTCCATTCTGACCGCATAGGACAGAGTACCGTTTGCGTTCTTGCCGTGCTGAAATGCGAAGAAGCTGTCTATCCCGGACTCCTGATACCTCTGATTTTCAGAAGGATTTTCCCATGAGCCTTCGCCGACTATATAGCAATCGGGTTTAAATGCTTTTGCCGTATCGTTCAGCCACGTCAGAAACGCGAGATTTTCTTCCTGCATTCCGGAGAAGTAGAAAGTGACGGCATCAAGACGGAATCCGTCAACGTCGTGGTCCACAAGCCAGAACCTCATTATTTCCGCTAATTCAGCCGCAAGATAACCTTCGGGCTCATCAATGACGTTCTGCAGGTTCAGATCCGGCATTCCGCTGTAAAACTGGCATTCATATGCCCAGTTGGTGTTCTGGTATCTGGACCATCCGCCCTTAATATCGTTCTCGCTCCTGATCTCCTCAAAATTATAGTAATTATAATAAGGATCGTCCGTATTTCCGCGCATACGCGCGTGCGCGCACTTCTCAAACCAGGGGTTATCCAAAGCCGTGTGATTGTAAACGAGATCGACCAGAATAGTCATTCCCCGCCTGTGGCATTCGCTGACAAGCCTGTCGTAATCCTCCATCGTTCCAAATTCCGGATCTATTGAGCAGTAATCGTTAACGTCATATTTGTGATAAGACGGAGATTTGTGAACAGGAGTCAGCCAAAGGCCGTCATAATGAAGGCCCTCGATATAATCCAGCTTATCAATAATACCCTGTATATCGCCTATTCCGTCTGAATTGCTGTCAGCAAAAGAATAAGGGAATATTTGATAGTAGGTCCTGAATTTATCGGAGGTGGGCTGTATATTACTGAGCTCGGCTTCCGCGCTGCGGCATCCGGATAGCGTCAGCGCCGCCGCGAGAAGCAGCAATGTCAAAGTTAATAGTAGCCTTCTGCTTTTTCTCATACTGTCACCCCTTGACCGAGCCGCCCGTTACGCCTTCTACGTAGAAGCGCTGCATAAAGAAGAACAGGATTATCGGCAGGATAGACACGACAACTCCGCCCGCGCAGAAATGCGTAAAGTGCTGATCGTACATGGCAAAGCTTCCCACCCATGATTGAAGGCCTATGGCAACAGTTTTATACTGAGATCCGCTTTTTCCTACCAGATAGTTTGCCATCATGTAGTCACCCCAAGGGGCCACGAATGCGCCCAGCAGGGTTTGAATTATGATTGGCTTTGAGAGCGGAAGGGTAACAGACCAGAAAATCTTGTTTTTAGTTGCTCCGTCGATCATGGCGGCCTCGTCAAGTGATTTCGGAATGGTGTCAAAGAATCCCTTAGTCACGTAGTAGCCCATCATCGTTCCCGAGATATATACGAGCATCAGGCCGAAGATCGACGACTCATTTCCCACCAGTCCCAATGCGTCAAGCAGGTAGTAGATGCAGATCATGCCCAAGAAGCCCGGGAACATTCCCAGGATCAACATAAACTTCATCAAAGCCTTGCGGCCCCTGAAACGCATTCTGGAAAGAGCGTACGCTGTGAGAAGCGTGATCATTGTGTTAATAACCGATACGACGAGGGCTATAACCAGAGTGTTTAAATACCAGCGCGTAAAGTTGCTGTCCTTCCCCGCGAACAGGTATAAGTAATTGTTCAGCGACCATTGCTTGGGAAAGAAGTACGGGACTATGCCTGTCGATTCTCCGCGAAACGAAGTTACGATCAGGTATACAAACGGAAACACCCAAATCACGCTTATTAAAGTCAAAAACAGATAGATAACTCCGTTCGTCGTGCCGGTTTTGATTCTTTTGCGTAATAATCCTTTTGTGTTCATTGGAAATCCTCCTCGTTTTTCACTGATCCTACACGCGAATACGCGATCAGGGAGAAGAACGCAATGACAATAAACAGCAAGATACCTATAACAGACGCCAGATCATAGTCGGAACGGTCGACCGTCATTTTATAAAGCCAGGTTATCAGAAGGTCCAGGTCACCTGCCGAGCTTACAAGTCCGGCCTGAGCCGAGACTCCGGACGATCCGCCCGTCAGAAGGTATATCATATTGAAGTTGTTGATATTCCCCGTGAAAGAGGTGATCATGCTCGGGCCAAGCACAAACATCATATAGGGAAACGTGATTTTCGTGAATGTCTTTGTCGGATTTGCTCCGTCAATTCTTGCCGCCTCGTACAGATCTGAGGGAATATTCAGCAATATGCCTGTACAAGTTAGAACGGTATAAGGTACGCCCACCCACAGGTTGACAAGGATAACGACTACCTGCGCCATCGTCCGGCTTCCGTCAAGCCACGCAACAGGCTGAAGCCCCATAACGTATTTCAGCAGGTAATTGATTATGCCGTTGTCAGTAATAAACATCTTTGAAACGAGCAATAGTGAAATAAACTGCGGAACGGCGATAACCGTCACAAGACAGGTGCGCCAGAATTTCTTAAAGCGAATACCCTTCTTATTGATGATGAGCGCGATGATCATGCCGCCGAACAGTGTAGAGAAGGTGGCAATTACTGCCCAAACGAGCGTCCATCGCAGGATATACCAGAAGGTGTGAACGTATTTGGCGGCGTTCTGCGCCATGGCGCCTGTAGCTTGACCGGTCAGGATAGCCTTAAAGTTATCAAATCCGACCCAGGTGAACAGGTTTGCCGGGGGCATTGTGCTTTGATGAAAGTTGGTAAACGCCACCAGGATCATAAACATCAGCGGTACAACGGTAAATACGATCAGGGTTAGAGACGGGAACGCCAGTATCGTCAGGTGGAACTTGTGGTTCATCAATTCTCCGACGTCGTCCTTCATCTTTACGGAACGCTTTGCTATAGCATATCCGAGCTGATTATCATAAGCCATTCGTACTGACTTAAACAGGAGAACTACCGTCAGAAGGATAACCACGATTGTCAGCATAGAATAGAGCAAAATACTGAAAGAATTATCGTAATTGCCTATCGGAACGCCGTAATCATTTTTCACAAGCTGGATCGTACCCAAAGTTCCGAGTTTTGAGAGATACTTCCCGCCGAAGAAGATCATATACAAAGTAAAAGCTATTTCATAGACTGATAGAAGGACTCCGCGGCCTATTTGTCCGTAAGAAAAGCAACCGGTTCCCCAAAAAACCGCAGACAGGCGCGTTTTCCAGTTGCCGTAGCGAAACGCGTCAGCAACAGACTGCAGCCATGCGCTGATCTTGGAGATAAGATTACCTATCTTTTGAGGAATGCTTTTGAAGAATCCGGCAATTGCAAGCGGGATTCTAAGTATTGTTGTGTAGAATTTGTACCACGTCTGCTGCGGTTTTGACATTGACAAATACTCTAAAGTTGATATTGTCCTCATAGGTTTCTCCTTAATACTACGTTAAGTTGCAAGCTCGCCCTTTACCAACGGTGCCGGAAAAGGACGAGCTGCAAAAAGGATCCTAACTGCAGGCCAATTATTTATTACTGAGATGCCGCCTCAATATCCATCTGCAATTGCGCTAGCGTCTTATGCAGATTCTTTTCTGAGAACGCATTCAGTGTTCCGGAAGAATACTCCTGCCACATCGTCTGAGCAAAGTTGGAAATCGGAGTCCAGTAGTTTGCGGGCACGCTGTCCTGTACGCGGAAGCCCTTTCCGTTTCCTACCGGCTGTCCGGCAAGGGAATCTCCCTTCTCATCCTTGAGCTCAGTGCCTGCGGGATAATAGCAATCGCGCGCATACTGTGTGTTGAGCGCTACAAGCGCCGTATCCTGAGCGATAGCGGGATCTGCAAGAGCTTCTTTGTTGGACGGGCCGGAGCCTGTAAGATTATAGCGCGCTATCTGCGCTTCCTTGCCGGACATATACTGAGCCATCTGATGCAGGATCACAATGTTATTTGGATCCTTCTGCGCAAATTCGCACATCGGATTTACGCCGAGATGCTTGTATCCGGCAAATGTTCTCATGGTATACTTGTTGCCGGCGTCGTCCTCAAGCATAGGAAGCACTGTTGCGGCATAGTCGTCGCCCCAGTTTTTATGCAGCTCGGCAGCCTTCCACGTTCCGTTTATCGCTGCGGCAAACGGGGTCTCCTGGCACTGAGGGTTCTCAGGATTCGTAAACGTTGAAACGGTATCATTATAGGGTACCTTGTCGCCGTCGGTGTACTTGAAGTGCGGGTTTATCGTTCCATCGGGGTTCCTGAAGGTATTAAGCATGCACTGTACTGCGGTTTCGCCAAGCGTATAGTCTCCGTCACGATAGTTTTCGGCGCCTTCCGGGAGGGTGTATCCGAAGCTGCAGGCTGCGGAAACCTGCTTTCCTTCAGAGTCATACTTGACCTCGAAGTCGCCTCCGACGGCAAAGAACACGCCGGAAACGTACCAGCTGTCGCCAAACGGCCATGATACGAGGCCGTTTTTCCAGTTGTCGGTTTTTTCATCGAGCGCGTTGAAGAGGTCGCGGAAAGTGTATCCTTCCTTCAGATCGCCCTTCTCGGCATCCCAAACGGAAGTGCCTTCGAACGCGCTTCTGTTGTAATACATATAGTAACCATTGTCCGCCTGAAGCGGGTATGCCATGTACTTATCGCCAAGCCTAGTTGCCTCAACAGCCGCCTCAATGTTGTTCGCCTTTGCCCATTCAAGATCGGCGCCGGAGAGAGGCGAAAGCGCGTTCAGGTTGGCAAGGTTTGCCATCTGATCGTTTGCAAAGGTGTAAATCGCAGCGCCCTTAGTCGGATCTATCGACATATTGGAATAGGCTCCGGCGTCGCCGCTTCCTGCGTAGTCAAACGAATAGCCCTTCAGCTCATCAGGGTGAAGCTCTTTGAACTCTTCCGCCCATTGCAGGTAGAGTTCGCGCTGCTCCTCAGGACCCCAGATCATGATGACCTTTGATCCCCCGCTGCACGCCGAAAGAGAAACGGCGCAGGAGACGACCAGAGCCGCAATCAGCAGGATACTTAATATTTTTCTCATATTTGTTTCTCCTTTTTGTATTTCGGCTGATTATTATTCACTTACGGTAAATTCGGCGGCAGCGATGACTTGTCCGGCATCAGCCTCAGTGATCTCAACGACGCAGTTCGCGCCTCCGTCACTGTATTCTGTACCCAGTCCCCAGCCGAACGAAGTGGCGTCTGGCGCATAGACAAGAACCTTAAACTCAAGCGTTCCGGGAGCTACGCTCGGAATCGTATAGTTCCAAACGATGTTATCCTCGGAGGTCATCTCGCACTTGCCTTCAGCGTAACCCCAGCCCTGGAAATTACCGTAAATGTGGACGATTGCGCCCTCCTCCAGAGCCTTGTCAAACGATACGCTCAGAGTAACGCTGATCCCCTCGGTCTGTTCAAAAACGATGTCGTCCACTACATTGATGTAGTCGCCGTCGTCCAGCGTTCCGATAGTAAACGCTCCGTTGCCGTCTCCGTCAACAGCGGTGTCAACGTATACGGTTCCCATCCACTGGCCTGCTCCTCCGTCGAACTGGCCGGGACCGTAGATGATGACCTTGTAGGCATATGTATTAAGCAGAACGTTATTAAGCTTGAGCTCGCCGCGCATACGGTCTTCGCTTATCGTAAATTTGCAGGTCGCGTCATCAGCGCAGCTCCATCCGTTGAAGCCTCCGTAGATCCTTGCCTCGCAGTCCTCGGGAAGCGGCTCGGCAAAAGTGATAACGAGAGTCGTGTTTGCTGTCTGCGGAAGGGGCATTGCTTTTCCGAAGGTATGGACGCCGAGGTCAATAACGCTCTGCCCATCAGTCCAGGAAAACTTGGGATTCTCGCCGCCGCTCAGATTGCACACGTCGGATTTAAGCTCATCGTCTGCCCATGTCAGTCCAAGCTCGCTGTCTGGCGCGCCGCTTGTGGGGTTATAGCCAACCTTGAGCTGATAATCCAGGCCTTTGTCGGCAGCCGGATTAGGTATCACATCTGTGATCGCGTAGTAGATGTTTGTACCCTCAAGAGACTTAAACTCCAGAGCGTTCATGCCGGTCGCCCAGTTAAACGATCCGCCTGTAAGAAAATACGATGCAATAGCAGGCTGCTCAACGGAGCCTTCTCCCAGAGTAAAGTAGAAGGTCACCTTTCCGTCCTCAGTAGGTACGTCAGCAGTCGGGGTAGAATCCGGCGTCGGCTGATCAGTGCTTCCCGGATTCTCCGGTGTCTTCGTTTCCTCTCCCTGTTTGCTGCAGGCAGTCATTGCGAGCATAGCAAGGCAGAGCATCACCACAAGGGCGATTTGTAACAGTCGATTTCTTTTCATTTGTCCATCCTCCAATCGTTGTGATTTTGCACGGCTTTTTTCGTTTTTTTTGCGTGGCCTTTGTGCAATTTATATAGTATCATTTGGCAAGTGATTACGTTATCAATTTGAAAATGATAATTATCAAAAAGAATACCTATATGTTTTTGGCGCGAAAAACCAGTCCGTTTTCGGCAAATATCAATTTTTTAAGGGATTATCACTTTCCATACCACTTTACTCTCAGATGGATTTACTTGTTGATTTTCGCTTTTTATGATGATAAGCTTAGCTCGAAAGATGCAATTCGTCCCACATTATTAATTTGCTTCAGCCTGTTGGGGAACACTGTCTTTCCAAAAACTATGCGACAATCTTTCTCCTAAATTCCTCACTAAATGATTTCATATTTTCCTTTCTTGTAGGTTCCCCAACTCTTCCCCAGCGCCGAGGCATATCCTCGGCGCTTTTTTATTCCTCGCGTTCTTCACGCGCCATCACGGTAGTCCAACCGAGCTATGGAAAAGCCCCGGATTGCGCGTTCAGCACAGTCCGGGGCTTTTGAAAACATTTCTTTTTTTACTCTTTTATCCCATACATTTTGTAGTAAGTCTCCAGTACGCTGACGGAGCTGTCGCTTTGAGTGATTTCCGCGGGAATCGTGCTGAGGAATATTGTCGCAGTTTTGGGCTCTTTGACGCTTACCGTCAGCCTCAGTTCTTCCGTTTCTCGCGCAGTGACATTACCGATTATATGCACTTCCTGCGCCTCAGTTTTTCCTACAAGCCCTGAGTCTGTGCCGTCTTGATTATATTTCCTTGAAGTGAGCTTGATAGCCTGCTTTTTGCCGTTTGCTGAAGACCCGACGATCGGGCGCTTTTCGAGCATGCGTTTAAGCCTGTTTAGCGCCTTCGGATTGATCATTACGCTTTTTTCATTTTCCCGTGAAAAAATAGCGTGGCCCATAAGGTAATGTGCTTCATCTTGAGTACAGCCAAGGATAGCAATATGTGTTGCGAAATTGCGCCTTAAAAAGTAACTCGTAACGTCCTTCTCCGAATAGTCTTCTTCCGCAAAACGTTGACCAAGTTCAAACGCAACGTCCGCGACCACGTTCTCATCGAGTTTGATCTCTTGGAAGACTTTTTTTCCTGCGACTGTAAGGTCGCCTGATTTGCAGCGTTCTGTGTAATTATTCCCACGGCAAACGATAGGAAGCTGCTCTATGGGTGTGGCGATCTCTCCCGCGGCAATCTTTCTTTCTACGATTTCCCTCCTTGCGCGCAAAAGCTTATACAAGGAATCCGGAATCGGCAGCGTTCTTGGAGCATTTGGAGTTTTTCCGCCAAGCTTTCTTTCGCTTGATCCTCCGATAGTGCTGGACATAACGTTTAGAACCGGAAACGCTTCTTTATCCGCGCGAGAGGAGATATGTTCAAAATTCAGAGCGCAGCATTCGCTGTTTCTCAGGCCTAATGTAAACATTATTGCAAGGCCGATAAGCTCCCCATCCTCTTCAGGGTTTTCCTGCACTTTTGAATAAAACGCTCGCTCCTCTTTCGGCGCCATTGATTTGCGGAGCTTTGATTTAACGGCCCCCCTTTGTTCCGCAGGTTCGTCGTCACTTGCGGAAAAAGCAGATCCCCAAAGTACATCTCCGCAGACTCCGTTTGCCGCTGCTGCTCTGGTAACTTGGCGTATCAGATGCCGAAAGTGCGCTATTCTGGCATCAGAGAGCGGTTTGCTTTTTTTCATTGCCGATTTTTTGATTGAGCTTATGACCGCTTCAAAATCGTCCTCACTCAGTTCCTCAAGCGCAGCATCTTTGATTAAAGGAAAAATGCGCTCTTCATACTCCTTGTAGTAGACTTCGCATGTCTTTTCGTTCCATCGTGACCTGATGAAATCAAGAAATAACTGCATGGCTCCGACAAACGTAAGCTTCCCGTTTATTTCGGCAGGATATGCACCGAAATGCAAGACCGGCTCTCCGGCTGTTTTCTTCTTTCTCATTTTATCACCTCCTTAACTAAAATGTTGTACTTAACTCCATGCGCAGCCTCAGCAATTATCTCGACGCCCCCTTTGGCATGGATGTCAAATTGAACGGCTGCATCTGCATCGTTTTGAGGCATAGCATTTATTGTTGCTCTGGACTTGTTCCGCACTTCTTTATCTTTATCCGACTTGGCAAAGCTCATATACTTTCTCCCCCAACGATCCAGCTTTACCGCCATTCGTTGCTGAATGCACTCGTGGCCGTAGTCACAATAGTGGTTGGAAAAGGTATCCGACATTTTTCTGCGCAGAACGTAGTCTGTCTCCGCTTCAGTCATTTGGCAAACCGTTTGACAGTGATACTCAAAGTTCTCCCTGAACCTGTTTCCTGAATATTTGCCGAAGTCTGTCTCAGATCTTGTTGAAGAGTGAGGCGTTGTAACGACATCCCGCTCAATGCCCGCTTCTTTTTCCGCCTGTGAATAGAGCCTCATTATTGCGTCGACCGCATTAATTTTACCTTCAGGAAGAAATATCTTCCGCTTTTGAAGCTCTTTGTCGGTTTTATCCCCTTTCACTTTTTTCCTATACTCCTTGAGCAAAACCGCTAGGGCTGACATTATTGGTATTCGTCGGCACTCTGGCTCGTCCGTTAGCCAAACAGTTTCGCCTTTTTCGCCGGTACACTTGTTGACGATCAGCTGGTAGTTCTCTGAATAGGGTATCTTAACAAAATCGTCCCAGCGCAGCTCTGCTATAACCTTTGCAGGAAGGCCTGTAAAAAGCATCGCCAGTACTGCAAGCGCGCGGTTATCATCGTCATTCTCAAACCTATGTTTCAGAAACAATACAATCCTCTGTTCCTCTTCATCTGTATAGTTTCTGCGTGCTAAAGCTCTTACGGATTCGAGAATTCTTGCTTCTTTTCTTTTCTCTTCATATAGATCATCTATCGGATTTCTTTTTATCAAACGCTTCCTGACGCTCTCTTTCAGAACAGCTTCAAGAACATTCCACACGGTCTCGCTCTCTTCGCAGCTGTCAGTCGCGGCTTCAAACGCGTCAGCGTCGGTCTCCCCTACCATTAGTTCGCCAAGGTCGTTACCGTGCAGCGCATTCTTGAATATTTCTTTCTCCTCATCATTTATGGTAAGCCTCTCATATACAAAATACCATAACGTTTTTACGCTTATGCTCATGTCTCTAAAGTACTTGCTTGCCTCTTCGATCGCGCTTTGCCTAAGCTTTGGCCTGTATGCTCCCTCAAGTTCGATCCACTCTTCCACCTTTGCTGTAGGCACCGACTTTGCCCTTGTAATGCTTTCCCGGATCATCTCTCCTCTCTGAAGAGCGTTGCGCTTCTTTTGCTGTTCTGTGGGCACACGGCACACGTAAAGCTTAACGCCGCTTGTGCCGTCCTCATTGCTTTTTTCGCAGTAACAGAAAGATATCTCTTTGGAAAATTTGTATTCTTTCGCGTTTTCGCGCATTCTTTCTTCTGCAGGTGATTCCTCCCACCTCTTAACGGCGGTTCTAATAGATTGTTTCAAAAGCCTCTCTGCGTCTATATTATAATGCGTTGTGCGCTCCGGATCCCCGAGGAACAAGGCTGTAGCGTTTCTGATAAGCTCAACTCGGCTGACGCAGACTTCGGCGGTTTTTCCCTGATTGCGAAATACGGAAATGCACTTTTTCGTTTCGGCTCCTTTAAAAACCTTGCTCGGCAGAATAAGACTTTCGGATAGATCCATCTCTGTTTTAGCGGAACTAAAAAGCTTGTTAAATAACGCGTCCGGATGCAGAACGATTACTTCTTTGCTGATAGCACAAGCAGCTTGAAATGCTGACAGTACTGCTTTTTCATTCTCCGCCTTATTACTTCTTATTTTCCTTGCGAAGCAAAATGTCGTATCAAATTCCCGTCCGCATGATTCGACGTCTCCGTTATAAATGGCGGTGACTCCCATTTCCTTAGCAATCGCCCTAACAACGCTCTGATCCGGAAACGCAAAGACCGGTTCGGCAGTGGTTTGGCTTTTCCATTCAGAGATAAACGCAGGCGTTGGGTTTATTATCAACGTACTGCTTCCATTTACGCGCCTGCCAAGCCACGGAAGGATAAATCCGCATTCCGTCTTCCCGTTATCTGCATTTTCCCGTGTGCGAAGCATAGCTTCGTACACTCCGGCTATACTTGTTTTATCCGAAAACTGCTCGATAACCTTCCCTATGGTCTCTTCAAACTTTACGTTTTTAAAAAGCTTGGCGTCTCCCGTAATAATTTTGGAAAGATAGTTTACCGGAATATTGGCTTCCGATAAGGTCTTCCAATTTGTTTTTATGTTGATAACGATTTGCATAATCTGTTCGTAGCTGAGGAACAGGCCGCTCAGAAGCTTGTAGATCTCTTCTTCCGATGCAAGCCGTTTACTCTTTGATTTTGATACATTGTAGTTGCATATCGACAGACGAGTATAACTGAAGTCCTTCTCATCCATTGCCGCCGCATGCACGGAGTCCATCACCGATTTGTAATCTTTGAAAGCGTCAAGATTGCTTTTATCCGCAGACTCCAATAACAGTGCTATGTTCAATGCCTGTAGAGCAACGTTGTCTTCATGTACTTTGGATACTCGTTCCATAACTGAGTCAAAGCTTTTGATTGCAAACGGGGTTAGTGCCCTGTGAAAGTCCGACATCGTTGACTCCTTCAACAAATTATAAAGCTCCATCAGTTGACTGTCATTTATATCGGTTAATCCCGGTATTCCCTGACGTTCAGTCTCTGGTAGGCGCTTTCTTATGACATTGTAGGAATGCGCCAATGATTTTTTCCCGGCAATATTTTCTTGTGCCGACAAAACGAGAAACAGCATTTTAAAGCACGCAGTCGCGTCTGTCCCAAAGCGCAACTCCTCCATAAGCTCTTTTATTCTTATTGCATCAATTTTCTTTACCATCATAATAATTCCCTCCTTTGGAAAAAAATAGCAGGAGAAAACAACAATAATTTCTCCTGCTTTGATTTCATATTAACTTTTACTATGGTCATTATACAGTATAGATAAATAAGAGTCAATATTATTTGAAAAACTATTTTATAAAAATTGTACGCATTGATATTAAAGCAATTATTACCTAAATATGGTATACTGTAGACGGAGGCGATAATAATGACGGTCGATAGCAGCACCATCTTTAGCGAAACTGAGGCAAATCAGAATTTTTCCCGTGTAGCAAAGATTGCGGAGGAAAAGGGACACGTCGTGGTGTTCAAGAACAACAGGCCAAAGCTTCTTGTGATTGACCTCGACACGGAACCGCAGATCGAAATGACGGAAGACGAGAAGTTCGAGATCGTTGCGACTCGCATCCTGCGTGAGCATAGGGCTGCGTTTGAAGAACTCGCAAAATATTGAAATAGGCTATATACGAAAACTGCCGCCGTTGAACTGAACAAAATGAGGCAGTCTAATTTATGCACTGTTACAAATTTTTACAAAAACTCATATATAGCCAATTGCGGTTGACGAATTTTTCTCCTTGGATTAAAATACGGGTCCATCAAAAAAACAAGGAGGAAAAAGTAATGCGCAACGATTATGAGTTCGAGTACGTTTCAGAGGAGGAGCTTAACGAGCCGAACGTTACGGGGGAGGAGCTGGACTGCTATGTATTCTCCGGAGAATTTCCTTGCCCGACAACGGGACACGGAGTTCAGCTCCTTTGGAGGACGAACGGAGGCAAGATAACGGCGCATATGTGCAGGGGCGGAAAATTGGATACAGACGACAACCCGATTGAGCTGTCGGTATTTGTTGAAACGCAAAAGTGGTGCGATGAGTTCAACGATAAGAGGCACAAGGCAAAAACCTTGGAAGGTGCAAACAGAATAGCGGAGAAATTCGGTACGTGGATTTGATAAAAAAGCGGCGCTCGGTATATACCCGTGCGCCGCGAAAATTATAACTGACAATAATAAAAGTTGAGGATTGAGTATAAGTCTAAAACGGAACAAAACTAATACGTCAAATCAAGGATCTTGTATCATAATACGAGGACGCTAAATGATAAAAGGGTGATTGAGCGGTAAGTAGAACGAACTGTTTCTCAGCCTTTGTTTTGTCTTTACTTCATTTGAGAGTTGCTTGTATGGGTAGGTAATTATTATTTATTCAATTCATTACTTATTCCTTGTGTTTGCGTACTTTCAGCTGAAGAGCTGCATTGTGCTCGATTCTTCCCCCGCCCCGAAGAACATCACATCGTAAATTGGCAAATACGTGATCTTGCCGTTCGTTGTGATCTCGCGGGTGTTGGACAGGACGAACGCCTTCTTCACATGGTAATCGTCGTTCTTTACGAAGGTGTTCAGCGCGCTGTGGACGGTGTAGTCCTTGCCGGACTTGACCTCGATGGGGACGGCTGAAAGGCTGTCGTAATCGTCGATCAGGTAATCCACCTCGCCCTTACTGCGGTTATCGTAGTAGAACAGATTGTAGCCGTGAGCAATGAGCTCGCTGGCAACGACGCTTTCATAGACCGAGCCGAGGTTGATGCTCCGC
>JAEEGL010329459.1_pt1 | contig 37119 bp, 26 predicted proteins | sample 9134231 | NCBI WGS metagenome assembly JAEEGL01 (sample SAMN16246548, study PRJNA631951) | gut metagenome | biome: gut microbiome; feature: rumen; material: fiber-attached | host: Bos | place: Iran: Karaj | collected 2018-10 | reverse complement strand
CTGTATTCATGATCACAGGCGGTACAAACGACTCTGTTGTTGGTACATTCCCTAAGCAGTACAGCGATATCCTTACAAGAAACGGCGTTGAGCACGTTTACCAGTCTATTCCCGGCGGCGGACACGGCGCTGATTCTGTTAAGCCTCATCTCTATACATTCATGAGATATGCATTTAAATAATAACACACTATATCCAATAATCCTAACACACCATATAAAATAATCCTTTCAAAATACTTTGTTCAAAATATAAAAAGAAACATGAAATAAATACATAGCAAAGGTTCTTATATTTCAAATGCAAAGCGCCGTCCTTTATGGACGGCGCTTTTTTATTCACGGTACTCAGTCAAGCCAAAAGCCTTCCCTGACTTAAAGGTTGGGGAAGGCTTTTTTGTTATTATATAGTCTTTTCTTCATTTATTTGATGATGCTTGTAAAAAATATTTTTGTTTTTTGTCCGATTAAATAAATATATTCCGAATGGTATTTATGAAAGCACTTACTCAAGAAAGATCAGCAAATAAAAAAGCATATATCAATAATATTCGGATAGAAAACCTCTATAGCTTTTTTAATATTAATAACTGCTGTTATTATCCGCAAAAGCAAATGAGCAATGCTTTCAATATCATAAATTCAAGTTCATGAACCACAAAAATCAAATATCTAATTACAGAAAGGAAAATTATCATGTTAAAAAATGCTCTTTCATTTCTCGCAGCACTTGCCATTACAACATCAGCAGCAGGTGTGCTTCCAAGCACTGACAACACTAATATAGCTTCTGTTTCAGCAGCAAGCTCATCTTCATCAAGCCTTCCTTCAAAAGTCGATCTCAGTAAAGCATACGATTCTGTAAAAGGCTACATTGATGAAACAAGTCCGTTCTTTACCGAAGAGATAGGAAATCAGGGCGATACTAATTCGTGTGTTTCATTCACTTCAACATATTATCAGTTTACATATGAGGCAAGAAAAGCTTATCTGGATAAGTACGGAGTTCTTCCGAGCATCTCTTTTTCTCCTGAATTTATTTTCAATCATGTAAACTGTGGCGACAACAACGGTTATAACCTTGAAGATGCTTACAGATTCATAAAACAGATGGGTGCTCTGACTATAAATGATGCAGAATTCCGCGTACCGCCTTTTGGCAAGCCTGAAGAATTCGATTATACTCATCAGGAGAACAATCCTGAGCTCTTATGCAAGGCTTTAAAAATACGCCTTAACGATTATCACCCGATCGTTTCAAACGGTTATGAAGACGGTATCAAGAAGCTCAAGAAACAGCTTGCTAATAATAAAATAATCGGAACACAGGCCTTCTTCGATTATGATTATTATGTTGGAACAACCCAGGACGGTGAATATGCTTGTGTACAAAACATCAATAAAGATAACAATTATTTTGGACACGCTTTTACTATTGTAGGCTATGATGATGACATTCAGATCAAATACAGAGGACAGACCTTCAAGGGAGCTTTCAAGATCGTTAATTCATGGTACAACTGTGATCAGAACTGCACACAGTGGACCGATGAATGGAGAAACAAGGGCTTCATGTGGGTAGCATATGATGCATTAAAACCATATAGCGATAAAATAAGCTGCACTCGTGAAGGCTATCACAGAGTTCCTGCATTCGGATATGACAGCACATTAGGCTACACAATGGACGTAGGGGTTAAGGATATGAAGCTTATTGCCGAGGCAGATGTTGACTCAAACAATCTCGGCGGCATTACTATTCAGACAGTTGATGTTGACAATGAAAACAACGTAAGCACATACAGCGGTTTCTCCAATAACTATACCAATACATACAGCGGTGCTATTGTAACAGACATTGATTCAATGTGCAAAAATGACTACTTCACAAACAGAAAGTACAGAATAACTCTTACAAATTCAAATTCATCTTTGGTATATGTTCACTCATTATCTCTCAGAGATGACCTTGGAAAAGTCGTTGCACACGTTGATATAGACGGTGTTAAAAATTCAGGCGTCGTAGAGCTTGATCTCCAGCGCGGCGATATAAACTATGACCATGTTCTTGATTCTGCCGACAGAGATATGCTCCTCAACTATGTAAATTATGTACGTTATCAGAAGGATAAGGGCGCATTTGAATACTCAACTCTCCAGAAGGATCTCATGGATATAAACGCTGACGGTAAGATAAACGAAAAGGACATCGAAGCATTCGATAATGACTGCTGGACATCTGACGGAAAGTACATCAGCGATGACGGCTCTGTATGGACAGGCTGGCACATTATCAGAGGAAGCTATTACTACCTTGACGAAAACGGCTACAGAGCTACAAACCGTTTTATCAGAGATGAAAACAAGAATGAAACATTGTATGTAGGCGCTGACGGCCGTCAGTATTTCAACCGCAAATTCACAGTTAACGGCATCACATACTTTGCTGATGAATTAGGTTACGTAAAGTAAGATCCCACAGACATTTATGACTTTATCCAAATATCGGATAAAGTCATAAATGCCGATATTTACAATTAAATATATTATTATCATAAAAGGAGAAAAAACAATGAAGTCTAAAAATGTACTTAGCTTCTTAGCTGTTGCTGCAATGGCAGTTACAGCAGCAGCACCACTCGCAAACAATACATCGGTATTTTCTGTTCCGACTGCGTCAGCAGCTTATGCTTACGGCGAAACTGTAATTGACGGTATCCATTACAACTATTACGATGACACCGCTGTTGTTACAGGTATTGATTCAGATCTCACAAATCTCAGAATCCCGATAAATATTTATGTTGACGGCAAATACTATTATGTAAGAGAAGTGGAAGCATACGCTTTCAGCGGCTGTAAGGCTCTGCAATCAGTTGACTTTTCTCATGCAAAATACCTTTCAGCTATCAAGTACGGAACTTTCAGGGGCGATTACAATCTTCAGAAGGTAACTCTCTCTCCTTATATCACTTACATTGACGGAGAAGCCTTCAAGGATTGCAGCTCTCTTAGCAGCTTCGACTTTAACGGCAACAACAGCATATCATATATAAACTATGAAACATTCAAGAATTGTACATCTCTTACTGCCATTAACTTCCCTTCCAGTGTAACTGCTATCGGAACAAATGCTTTTGAAAATTCCGGAATCTTAATGTTAACTATCAAAGGCAGTATTAATGTCATAGGTACAAATGCGTTCAAGAACTGCAGTTCTCTCAGAGGTATTTTAATGACTTCCTCAAACGATGACAGTGTTCTTACTCTTGAAAGCTGCGCTTTTTATAACTGTGATGCGTTAAACTCTGTTATCCTCGACCGTCAGAACATTGACACAGCTGTTGACGTTTTCTGGGGCTGCAACGATACAAGATATGAGGAAGACGGAATGGTAATGACAGGTCAGGGTATCCCTTCATTTACTGCTTCCATTTCAAAGAAGCTCGTTGACAACTGGAATATCCATATTTACGAATATGATTCGACAGAAGTTAAAAAGGAAAAGCTCACAAATCTTGCTCAGAAGCTCAGAAACTATGTATCACAGGGACCCGGAATAAATAAGCACCGTGATATGAACTGTGCTCCTACAACCCTCAGCACAAGAGAAGGCGTTTGCGGCGGATTTACACGTTCATTCTATAACCTTGCAGTAGCAGCAGGCTTTGATTCAGAAGATATCCTTATTGGCGGAGACGGTCACTGCCACGGCTGGAACTTCATTAAAATGGACGGAAAGTGGTACAATTTTGACGCGCTTCACGCAAAGCATTTCTATACAGATGCTGAATACCTCGCTTATATTCAGACATTTGCCTTAGGAAAAGATGAAAAGGTAATGTCTGACCGTCACTTATCGTCAAAAGACTGGGTAGTTGATGTTGATGACTTCTACGGAACAAAGGATCACAAAAAACTTGGTTACATTGACACTGTACCTTTCAGAACACTCGGTCTCGGCGAAAGAGCATGATCAATTACTTTCACATGATATGCCCTCTGTCATGTAAAGTATTGATAAGCTATAAAAACCTCCTATGGCATGATCGCCATAGGAGGTTTTATTTTATTATGAGTTCGTACAGCTTACAAATGATCAGCTTCTCTGTCTTTTATTAAAGGTCACGCCTATTCCGATCAAAAGAAGCAAGCCGACAGGATAAAACCAATCAATAATAAAGCCTATTGCTTTGTACGGCGTAACAAATCTTTCCATCGGGATATTTACAAAGCTGACATTTGCGCGGCCGCTGTGATCAGTGCTGTATATCATTAATTCTCTTCCATAAGGATCAATTGCTGTGGTATACCCGTCGTCCGTTGATCTTATAGTTGAAAAACCATTCTCAAGGCTTCTGTACAGAACCCATTTGTTGTGATAATCGTCGATTGCCTTCCAGTCCCATGTCGAAACAAGCAGGAGCTGAGTATCACTTTCTGTGCCTTCCCTGATAAATCCCACAAAATTTGAATCCATACAGATGACTGTAGCCAACTTGATCTCTCGTCCGCTTTGAAGTGTTGCTTTATAATTCGGAATATGCCCGTCCCCCTGCAAATACTCCCCTGTTTCAACTCCGGGGACCAGATGTGATTTTTCATATTCAAACACTTCATTTCCTTCATGGTCAATATAGTAAAGCTTATTCTCGTTCAAACCCTTTGGATTTTCAACTCCCAAAGCCATAAGAATATCTATATGATTTTTTATCGCTGCTTGTTCTGTGGCTGAGATCATTTTGTCTTTGTTGTCAGCGCTTACAATAAAAGCTTCTTCACAAAAATGAATAAGTTCAGCTCCTCCTCCGGCAGCAGTCTGTACGTCTTTTAGCATTGAAGCAATACAATCGTCTATAGGTCTCTGCGGAGGATCCGATGTGTATACTCCTACATTGTTTCCTGTCGTCACGGCAATTTTAACGGTAGAAACCGTTGTATCTATAAAAGCAAGACGAAAACCGCCAAAGGACAGTACTATAAATAATACCGTAAGGTAAACGGCGATCGGTTCTTTCAGTATTTTCTTTGTTTCTTCATATTTTTCTATAACGAACATTACAGTCGTGGAAAACCACACTACCAAAAACGAAATACCATATGTTCCCAGAACTGACGCTAATTGCATAAGCGGTTCATTTCCGAACTGAGTAACTGCAAATGAATCCAATGTTGAAAAGAATAAGAGAGACATCACAAACTCAACTGTCGCATATCCCAACGGGAGCAGAAAACACGCTTTATATCCGCCGACCTTTTTATAAAAATAACTGTCCAGAATAAACGGTACACTATAAAGCCACGTAAGCAGCGCAGGAATATAAAACTGCTCCAGCTGTGACCCCGCAGCCATACCGTACCATTTGGGGATCGATAACAGTATCATCAAAGCTACCGGTATACGCTTCTTCCAGAAAACTTTAGTTTTCCTTTGAAAATACAGCATACATACCGGCCATATCCATGCCATGACCGGTACGTTCCATTTTCCGCTTGAAAACAAAAAGCCCACAGCTCCGAGAATAAGAAGTGCATATTTCCTTATGTCATTTTGTTCATTACCTTCTGTCATTTTCTAAAGCGACCTTTCTATAATGCCAATTTATTTTTTTACAACTAAATCAGCCATTGCAATATAATGCTTTATCTCAAATTTTTCTCCTGCGATCTCGCTTAACATTTTTAAGTGTTCACTTTCCCATGAACTGATCTCTTCAGCAGAAAGTGATGCACCTATTCCGCGGCAAGCTTTCATTCTTCCGTTCCATGTCTCCTTTGTAAACGGGATCGACACGTCAAATTCTTCATGTGATACGATATCAAAATACTTTAAAACTTCATCAGGAATATGGATCGGGTGCTTTGTTTCTCCGCCGCCGCTCCACTGAGGATTGTATTTTAAAACCAATTTCTCGCTTTCACCTGCTATCTTATCAATATATGGAAGCCAAGCCATATAAAGTATCAGCAAATGACCGTCTTTCTTTAAAAAGTCAAATAGTTTCGGCGCAACAATGTCATGCTTAAAATACCAGAAACACTGACAGGCTGTTATTACATCAAATGAGTTATCAGGAAAAATCAGTTCTTCAGTTGGTGAAACAATATAATCAATATCCATATTGTTTTCTTCAGACATTCTTCTTGCCTCAACTATCTGATTCTCAGCTATATCGGTTCCAGTCCATTTCGCACCGTATTTATACATATTTCTTGGAATAACTCCTGTGCCTGTACCAAGATCAAGTACAGACTGACCTGCAATGCATAAATTCTTTTCAAAGATCTTTTGATAAAAAATTTCCGGGTAAATATCCCTGTACTTGGAATAGTCTTTAGATGTCATGCCCCAGTCGAACAATTTGCCCTTATCAATTCTGTTATCACTTATTTTCATAATCAAAACCTCCTTTTAAGCCATTATTGTTTTCCTGAATGAAAAACTTATCCGACTATCAAACATATTTTAAATCGCGATCTGATCGATCTCCTGAAGATATATCTGATACATATCCTTCAAAGCCGCTTCCTGCATCAGCAGCAATGCAATATCAGCAACCTTCCTGTTTTTATCAACTTCAGGAAACTCGCACTGTATCCAGCTGTTAAATGCACCCATTGACTGACCGCACCATATCTGCATATCTGTTTTTCTGTCAATATCCGCATTCAAAGCCCATTTGACGGATTTTCCAAGATACCATCTGAATATAAGAGCCATCTTGAATTTTTCATTTCTGTTCGCAAGCTCTAATTTATCCGGATTTACAGCACTAAAATATTTACATACTTCATTCCATATATTTTCTATGGTATCCTTCAGTATCCTTGTCTCAATACGCTTCAATTCACTTGGGAATAATTCCTTTATGGAGTTATACCTGCAATATACTTCATAAAGATAATTTGCATTCTGGGCAAAAAGATTCTTCCTTTTAAGTACTTCCACCTTTCCGCCCTGTTCAAACATATCAGCACTGGGGCTCATTATCACATCTGCCATTTTAGTCTCGGAAAGGATATTCTTCACATATTCTGAAGTTCCTGATTCAATACATGACTGATTGATCGAACCGGTCACTACATATGCAGCACCCATTTTAAATGCAGCAAGAACAGAGTGCGGAGTTCCTATACCTCCGGCAGCTCCTATCCTTGTTTTATAATTATAATCCTGCTGTTCGTGATCTCTTATGGAAATGATCGCCGGAAGCAAAGATATCAAAGCTCTGTTATCAGTATGTCCTCCGGAATCACCTTCAACGGTTATATCATCAGCTAACGGGACTAACTGAGACAATTCAGCCTGCTTCTTGGTTATTTTTCCTTCTGCAAGAAGTTTATCGACTATATTCTGCGGTACAGGCTTCATAAATACCCTTGCAACTTCTTCTCTCGAAACTTTTGCTATGATATGATTCTCACACTTTACAGTTCCGTCTTTATCACTTACGCTCAAACCGCTGAGCCTGAAATAAGCTATATGCTCATCAGCACTTACAAAAGCAGATACTTCAATATTTCTTACTCTTTTTTCAATAAACAGATCTATGATCCTTTTTTCATTATCTGATCCGTTATTTCCTGCCAGCACATTGAACATATACGGACCATCGCCCAGCTGATTCCGGATATGGTCTATAGCCTCAGATACACGGTCAATACTTAACCCACCTGTTCCAAACGAGCCTAAAAAGCCTTTTTTTCCAAGTGCGATGACCATCTCCTCAGAAGAAATCCCGTGTGCCATAGAGCCGGCATAATATGAATACTTCGTATTATATGTATCACGGAACCCCTTATCTCCATAATGACTTGGGGAAATAACAGGAAGTATTCCTAATGCATCGCCTTCTTCATCAGAACGAATGATATCATACTCTGAGTCGTTTTTTACGATCTTAAAATATCTGTGTTCCTTTTGAGCATTTATCTTGAGTTTAAAACCATTATACTCCATTTCATCCCTCTTATTATACCTTGGCAATTTCTTTATAGAACTTTACCTTTTTAGGACAAGCGCCTGCTTCCATGCTGAATTTATTCTTCTTTCTAAGAACTATTTCACTGAGTTTTACATTCTTGACATTATAATCAGGCTCATCTTCAAAAGCATACTTTCCTGAAAGACAAGTAAGCGGAACTCCTCTGCTGTCAATTGCAATTCCAAGCTGATTCATAAGACAGTATTTATTTCCGTCAACGATAAGTGACAATGTCTGAGATTTATCTCTGCATTCCTCAACTTTTCCTCTGACTGTTTCTGCTTCATCAGGTGTATAGAATTCTTCTTCATTCTTTAATACATTTCCCATAATACTTGGAAGCTTACATACAAACTGACAGTTTTTGCTATGCCAGAAATCTCTCATTTCTTCTAATGAATCGTAATTATTGCGCATTACAACAGCACTTATACATACCCTTGTATATACCTTATCATCTACGACCTTGCATGGCTCAAAAAATCCTGCTTCCTGCATACGCTCAAGAGCGATATTGAGATTTTTAAAGCTGTCCTTTCTACCTACGATCTTTTCATAATCAGCTTCGTCCAAAGAATCAATACTTGCAATAAATGAAACTCCGCATTCAAAAAGGTGCTTAGCCAGCTCGCTGCCTGTCATACCATGTATCTTCTCACACAGTTTATCATCTCCGATAACGGAAAGATTTGAAAAAATAACAGGAACGATATCATAATTATGAAGTGTCTCTACTGCTTTGACAACTTTTGATGAAAGAAGCGGCTCTGCCTGAGAAGAAGCACCTGTAAGGATAATGGTATTACATCCGCATTCATTAGCTTCTTTAAAAAGCTTATCATATGTTTCAAAATCCATCAGCTGACATCTGTCCTTCTTTGCAACATCACCTGCATAACAATAAATACACTGATAATTGCATATGTCCTCAAATCCGGTTCCCATACATAATATCTTTGAGCTTTCAGGATTAAGCACCTCATTTATGTATGAATTGTAATTCTCAACAAGATCATCCAGTCCTCTTAATAAATACTTCATTTTAATTCTCCTTTTAAAATATTTTGACGTTTTCCATTTATAGTTTTAGGTATCTCATCTACGATGATATACTTGTTTGGAAGCATATAGCTTGCAAATGAATCATCAACAGCTTTTTTCCCTTCGTTGAATGAATCTGCATTATCGACTACTACATAAGCAATGATCTGAAATGTTTTATCATCAAGATCTTCTTTAACACATATATGATCCTTTACACCCTTAATAGCTCCGACAATGTTTTCTATTTCAGACAGATACACTCTTTTTCCGTTGCGTTTGAGCATATCATCACTTCTGCCGACATAAAACAGTTCATTATCCTTTTTCAGGAACAGATCATTGGTTTTATACAGCTTTTCTCCGTTGTATTCAATAATGAATTTATCTGTCAGTTCTTTATCATTATAGTATTCTTTCATCACCTGAACACCGGAAATGTAAAGTTCTCCGACTTCATTTTCCGAAACCTCCTTCATATCACCTGAAAGAAGGTAGAAATTATTATTTTCATACTTGGTTCCTATAGGGATATCAATATTTTCCGAACCATCAAGAACATAACTTGCCACAGCGACCGTAGTTTCTGTCGGACCATATCTGTTGACTACAAGCAAAGATGGATATTTTTCCTTTAATTTTACGATCAGTTCAAGTTCATTCGGATATATCTTTTCTGCACCAAAGCTGAAAGTTTTGATATTACTTACATCAATATTATTTTTCAAAACATATTTTGATATTTCACTAAACAATGACGGCGTACACGCATAATGGGTTATATTATTCTTTGTAAGGCAATTACAGATTATTCTCGGCAGCAGCATCTTGCTCTGATCTATTACCAGTGCTGCCCCCGAGGAAAGCATACAATAAATATATCCTAAAGATGCATCAAATGAAAACGGACTTGTTACTAAAATACAGCTGTTTTCATCTATCAGCAGCCTTTTTAAAGTTATCTCCAAATAGTTTTCTATTGCCTTGTGCTGGATAACAACTCCCTTTGGATTTCCTGTAGAACCTGACGTATATATTATATACGCAGTATCATCAGCCTGATGCTCTTTCCATTCGATCCTGCTGTCATTACCTTCGGACAGATCCAACCTGCTTACATTGATAACATTATCAAATTCGATTTTAAAATCTTCATTAACAAGTATGACATCAGGCTGTGCATTGTTTATTGTATTGTTCAAGCGCGGACTGTTAGGCTGAAATGTAAATATCACACTTATTAGATTTAATTTTGTGCAAGCGTATATTGCAGCTATAAAATCGGCGCTGTTACGCATTAAAACTCCGACTTTTCCTTGTGCTTCAATACCACAGTCTATCAGTTTGCTGCATATCGCATCAACCTTTTTTTCAAGCTGATAAAAAGAATACTTCTTATCGCCTTCAATTACAGCAATTTTATCTTCATTTTTTTCTGAAACGTAATATTTCATAAGTTATCACCTCCTGATATAATAAATATAAAAATCCGCTCCATGACACATAAGCCTTTTTAAACACAAATTATTTCAAGTATGCTCTTAGCTTAACTTTTATTTACATTGCTTTTCCAGATATGTCATCATTTGAAAATCTCTGATCAATAATCGGATTAGACATATAACAGCCCAATGTTATCAGGAAAAATATAACCTTGGTCTCATCATCTGTCCATTCGGAGCTGCTGACTATTTCATCTACATACTCCTCTTTTATTTTCAAAGCATTGTATATATGCTTGTACCCGATCAACTGCTCACAGATCCAGCTTCTGAGCTCACCGTTAAACCATTCGTTTATGGGGCTTCTGAAAGCTGTTTTCTTTTTAATGCCCTTAAACCCGTATATATCATGCAGTATTTGTTTCAGAGCCTTTTTAGTTTCTGTACCGCTGACAAGATCTTCATATTTTATCCTTTCTGCCATTAACGGAATATCCGAATGTAAAAAAGGAGTACGTCCCTCGATTCCAAAACGCATAAAAATATGATCCTGTCTCTGTAAAAGCGGCTGCAGACTGATTTTCTTTTCGATCTCACGTATTACCTGAGCAATATCAGAAGATTTAGTATCAAAGGTATTATAAAAACGCTCTGTGACCTTATCGATTCTTTCTTCGCCAAATAGTTGCTTAAGAATTGATATCCTGCCATTTCCTGTGATTTTTTTCAGAAAATCATCTGTATTTTTCAAATCTGTATATGTATTGTAGCCAAGGAACATTTCATCTGCACCTTCACCTGTAAGCATAACGATACAGCCCAGTTCCTTCGCTTTTTTTGCCAGAGCATAATACAGTGTTATGCTTGTCATATAAGTCGGCATTCCAAATATCTCAACAGATTCTTTCAGACATTCTTTAAAATCCTCTGCCGAAAAAGGTACAACATGATGTTTCCATTTTTCCCATGCCCCGCCTTCTGGCATTTTTAATTCCTTAAGATCCGAAACATAATCCTCTGAGCCTTCAATGTGAATACTGATAGTTTCAATATTCTCAACATCAAGCTCATTAAGAACATATGCCAGTATCGTAGAATCAATGCCGCCGCTTAAAGCAAGGAACATTTTTCTGTTTCCAAGTGTACACAGCTTTACGGATTCACGGATATGATCGATCAGCTTTTCATCAGAAAAACATTTATTTTCTTCAACAAAATCTGACTTTATCCCATTGAGATCTATTTTTATGATCTCACCCGGATCAACAGAATAAATATCCCTGAACAGTGTGTTCTTACCGAGTGAATTCCCGAAACAGGCAATTTCCAGTAATGTATCATCATCAATTTTTAGCGAATCTTCAATATTACACAAAGCTGTCAGTTCAGACGAACAAGCCGCTGTATTATTTTCATGGAAGGAATAAAACAAAGGCTTTATTCCGAATTGATCTCTGTAAAGAGTTATCTTGTCATTATCATTTATGATAAGTGAAGCCATGCAGTTAGACCCGCTTTTTTTATTTACCATATCAAGTAAATATTCAGCCTCTTCCCTGCCTGACTTGAGATCATCGGAATATACTTCACCATTATAGGCTACAACTCGCTGATCGTTGCATAAAAACGGTATTATTTCCATCTGGCTCATCGGAAGACGTATCTGAAGCTGACACATTCCAACAGATACAAGATCATGTGAAAAAACAGCTTTGTGATCAGGTCCACGGTAATTGATCATTTCGATCAGTTTTAACGCCTTTTCAGCAGATCGTTTTTTTGATATAACACCAACAATTCCGCACATATTATCTCCTTGAAATGCAGAAGATTCTTGTCTCGGCATTTGCTTCATAATTATCGTCTGAAACAAGCTTGCCATCAGCAGAGTTTACAATGTCAACAATATCCTTATGGTCAAAACGGCTTTCACGGCCTCTTCCCAGATACCATTTATAAAGAATATCCTTTGAAATATTGCCATGCTCTTTTATACATCCAAATAAGAAATCCTTCGTCTTTGTATAATCTATCGTTTTAGTTTCTTCATCCCAGAAATCCAGTGCCAGTCCATTTCCCTTTGCATATGCGATCAATCTGTTGTCAAGTTCATAATTGCCAAGCTTTATAGCGTGCTTTACAACACCATTTTCCTCTAACATAGCTATTGAATTCTTTATGACATTTACTGCTTCCCAGTAAGTAAAGCGGTTAACTAATCTGTCTGAGATAATAAGGTCAAATTTCTGATCAAGACGTTCTCCCTTGAGAATATCATATTTAATATATGAACATTTGTCGCCCAATACTTCTTTAAGATCACTGATCATTTTTTCAGAGAAATCAAGTACATACACGTTAGAGCTTATTGTTGCAGCCTTTTCGATAAGATACTTTGTGCTTGCACCTATTACAGCTATCTTTTTGTTTTCTGCGCCGGATAAAAAGCTTTCTATATCATTATCATTAGGTCTTGCACTAACTCTTCCTTCCTGCCAGAATAATCCGCCGACCAGATTCCATGCATTTACTCTTTCCTCTTCATTGCTAAGACATAATAAATATGCTGAATAAATATCGTCCACGCTGCTAAGATTCTCTATACTCAGTATTTCCTCAGCAAATTCAACATCATATTTGCTTTCAATTTCGGTAACTACTTCTATTGCGTTTAACGATGAAAAACCAATGCTTCTTAAATCACTACATTTTTTGATCTCATCAATACCATATTTGTTATTTAAACATTCTGCAATCAATTCTGCAATATATTCTTTAATATCATTCATAAACAATACTCCTTAAAACGTTTTTTCTACAAGCATTTCACTAAAAACAATATCCTGAGAAGGGTGAAGTCCCGATGCATATATCAGATACAATCCTTTTGGCATATGATATATATCCTTGATATTTCTTATAGTATCCACATCTCCGCAATGTCCGCTTTTTGATATGTTTTCAGTAAAAATATATCCGTCTTTTACTCTTAACAGCTTTTTAAAGATATCTAACTGCATTAAATTAGTATTCTGAGCAATAATACAGTTCACATCTTCTAATTCAACTGAATTATTTTTATATATGTCCTTTATGAAGCCAACTGCGTATTTGGCAATTTTCAGCCCCGTTTCCGGCTCTTTGTTATAAAGATATGTATTATAGCTGCTCATACCATATGTATTTGCATTGTAGGCGACAAACCTGAATCTTTCATCATGATTTCCTATCAGTGCAGCCGCACAGCCATCACCGGCAACTGTGAAATTTCTGAATCGTTCATTGTGATCCATCGCATGAAGCGACAGAATAACAACATATTCATCGGTATCACACACTAATTTTTCTGATAATCCAAATGATACGATCGTTGATGCACATACCTCATTTATATAAAGGACTTCGGAATTATTCATACTGAATTTTTCCTTTATATAAAACGGGATATTAACATTATTAAATGTCATTTTTCTTGGATTCGCAGCAATTATATACCTTACCTTTCCGGGATCGATTCCGGTATCCCGAAGCATTTTTTCAATCATCTTTTCCATTACAGAAACACAATCCGTATCTCCCCACGAAGAAATAGTCTTAATAGAACAGCTGTTGTAATACTCTATTTTTTTCATTTTTTCTTCATAGGCAATATCGGATCTGTTAATTTCTTCTTCAACGGAAATAGTATTTTGAGGAATAAAATAATCTGTCCAAATAATACCTGCCATAATTATAATATATGCTAAGCATATGCTCCTTGTAAAATTACTTATTAAAAATATTGCAGCTAAACGCATTCATCTTAAACGCTCCGTCAAATGAGTCTGAGCACTTATTCATTTTGATAAGCGTATCAAATCTATACATCGTCAGCTCATTTTTGACCTCGCATTCCTTCCTTGATATTAATATATCCTGAATTATTGGCAATTCATTTTTCAAGCATTCAAAGAATTTTGCAGATAAAAGGAATTCATTGCTGATATCAACTTTAGTATTGTAATTATTTTCCTTTGCATATTCAACAAGTGAATTCTCAAACTGCTGCTTCAATTCAAGATCCATAACATCTCCAATGTATACGATACCATTTTTTTTGACTTTTTTAAAGATCTCTTTCAATACCTTATAAAAGTAATTATATCCTTTAAAACAATGGATAACGCTGTTCAGTATGATCACATCAAATGATTCATCTTCAAATTCACTTATCTCATCTGCTGCCATACATTTTACTTCTACGCCTTTGATGTTTTCTTCCTCAATTTTCTTGAGGTTCTTTTTGACGCTTACTGCCGACATATCAACACCGACATACCTTCTGACATATGGCGAAAGACTATACATTGTAAAACCTGATGCACAGCCAATCTCAAGAACTGTATTTTCTTCTTTCAGATATGGCAGCAATTTAGCCTTGGTGTTGTTTATGAAATCGTTGATCTCGTTCATAGTAAATTTCTCACGAGTATAACTGCTCATCCAACCGCCGATTTCAATATCATCTTTTGCATTCATTGCAGTAACATCCCATAGTCTTTTATTCATGAGACTATTTTTCTTGTCTTCTTCGCAAAGGATATTATCGCTGTCAAGGCAGATTATAGATTTTACGCATGAAGTGAGCCATGTCGCATCGTAACAGATCCTGTATGAATTCTTTAACATCAGGATATGATCGACCTTGCTTTCTTCGAGGCTGCTGCTCAGATCATACAGATCATCTGTATTCAGGTCCAGATACTTTATATCCATAGAATCCAGTAATTCATGCAGACAACTGCTTAATTCCGCATCAAATCCGTATAAAGCGTATGTACTGTCAGAATCTGATTTTATATATTCCCTTAATTTTTCAATATTAATATTATCCATTTTTTCTCCTTACCAGATCTGCGATCTTTGCTATGGAAGAATAATTATCAAATAACATATCATCATCTGAATCCAAAGATATATCAAATGTTTCTTCAAGACCTACAATAATATCAATTACCGATACAGAGCTTAAACCACATTCATTAAAAAGATCCGTATCCTTATCTGTTTCTTCGGAAATAATACCAAGTTCGATTAAAATAGAATTTACTTTTTTGAAAATTTCTTCGTTGCTCATAAAAACCTCTCATATACTATAGTTATTTTTCAGTTATTCGTTTTCCGACCTTACACTTTGTATTGCAGATACCCACCTTTCCAATCCAAATCCGGCACAGCCTGAAACAACTCTTCCTCCATCAGAAAAATCAAATGGCTCACTAAAATGATTTCCGTGAAAATTAAATGAAGCCAAAGCAACTTTCTTTTCACCAATGTACGTAATAAGCTCCTTTTTCAAAGAGTTGCTGATCTGTAGCTTTGCTTTTATATTATTACGTTTGGTCGGATAAAAATTATCAGATGCTTCCTCGATCTCAGCCTTTATACCAAGGCTTTCAGCGTATCTTTTTGCCTCATTCATAATATCGTCAAGATTGTCGAGTACAAACTTATCGTCTCCTATAAATACTACTTCTCTTACTCTGAAGTTCCATAATCTTGTCATAGCATCATATTGCTTATCTTCTGATCTGAAGACATTTACCAAAGATGTAATTATTTTTTTGTCTATCTTTTCGCCGCTTAAACACGGGTAAACATGAAGACAAGCCGCAGGCGTGAAAAACATATTGCTTATATTCATTTTTAATGAATTGCATTCATTATTTGCAGATACTTCATTGTAATTATTGTCTGTGACATATGCTGCCGCTGTAAGATGATGCGGAAACGAAGTCATATAACCGCATTTTTCAAGAACATCCTTATCGATCATTGAAGGGATCGAATATCTTTCTGCGCCAAGATCACAAGCATAATTCTCAAAATGCTTATCTACTTCATTAAATATCTTATACCCATTCTCTTTATACACAACATATGCTTTTAAATCACTTTCATTCTTAAAATTCGACATTTTTTTCTCCTAAGTTTTTAATCATAGTTTAATAACGTATACCGATTCTTGTGTAACATCTGTCAGTGCAGATATATATGCCTTGGCATCGTAAAATTACTGTTTAACTGTATCTTCTTGCTTTTGATTATATCAATAACTTCTTCTGTTGAAACATCCCCCTTTTTTTCATAAGAAAGCTCTTTGATTCTTTCAAGAACTTTTTTTACCTGATTATTATCAAGTGATATTCCAAGCATATCACAAAGCAGGTATATATTGGATTTGCCTGACTGCTTTCCAAATGATATTTTTACGTGCCTGCCGATTATTTCCGGATCAAACGGCATATAGCATCGCTTGTCCTTAGACATTATTGCAACATGAAGTCCTGACTGACAAGTAAATACATTTTTTCCTGTCAACGGGTGATTCGGAGAGATATTATAATTACAGTATGAAGCAACTGTTTTTGACAGAGGTACCACACTTTTCATATCTATTCCCATATCTTCATTATATAATTGCTTCATAGCAACAACAACTTCACTTAGCGGACAATTTCCTGCTCTTTCTCCAAATCCGTTTATTGTAGCCTGAACTTCATCAACACCTGCATTGTATGCTGCAATTGTATTTGCTAAAGCTAAACCGAAATCATTATGCGTATGAATGGAAAACGGGATCTTAACGTTGCTTTTTAATGTCTTTATCAGATCATAGATCGAATTCGGCGAACCAATACCGCAGGTATCGGGAACACTTGCGTAATCCGCACCATTTTCATAAGCTGCACTGTAAAACTTTATTAATCGTTCTTTTGGAGTATTTGTTGCATCTTCGCAGCTAAATCGAACATACATATGTTTCTTCTTGCAATAATCAACAAGTGTTTTTATTTGTTCGATCAATTCCTCCTCTGTAGTATGCAGCTTTTTTTCCATCAAAAGATCCGAGCTACTCGTAAAAACCGTAATATTTCTCAGACCGATGTTATATACATCATCAATATCTGATTTCAATAATCTGCTCAATGAAAAGATCCTGGCATCAAAATCCATATTTGCAATCTTCTTTAATGTTTCACGTTCATAATCAGATACTGCAATAAATCCTGCCTCTATCTTTTTGATCCCTGCTGCAATCTGCTTATTTAATATATCGATTTTCTGAGATTTAGAAAATGAAATCCCTATGGATTGTTCACCTTCTCTTAGAGTATTGTCATACAATTCTAACATAACATAGCACCTTCATATTAATGTAATTATTGATGTGTAAAATTCAATTTCTTTGTTATTAAGCGATATAATCTGTTGTATCAAATCGTTAATATAATCAGTATTTCCCTTGTAAAACTTGATCTTCAATATTTTCAATAAGATCGCATTCCATGAATTCAGTATTTTAGAATAATCAGCCACAAAGCTCTCAAACACCGAATGCTTGCTCAAAAATTTCTTTATGCATTCCTTGCTAAGGAGAAAACCAAGCAGCTTCATTTCATAAACGATCCTGTATGTTTCTTTGCTGATCTCTTCATCACCTTTACCAGCAAAATCCAAAAGCGAATATGCAAACGATTCCACTGCTTTATATCCGCAGTTATCATTGTTGTTCCTATCAATGAATTTTTGCAGGCTTTTCTTTATAAATGCTTTTACATCTACTGACATCATACCTTTCTCAACAACTGAACGATTTTCCTTATCAATATCTAATATTACGTATGTATACAATTTCTTTTCCCATGCATCCAGAAAATCCTCAACGGGCATCTCACCTAAAAAAGTTGAAACTATTCGGTTAGGAACATATCCGTCGCTTATGTACACCTTATTGTCATCATAACCAATAACATTTACAAAATGCCCCATCTCTTCATTATTTTCAAAAACAGAGGCATATTTCAAGCCTTTGGTAGTTAATCTGACCATAATATTTTCTTCATTCTTTACACAGTTGATCATAAATTCATTTTGATTCTGATCGCAGGTCGCAAAACGAAAAGGAACTTTCATTTCTTTTAAAGCATTAAGATATATTTCCGTAACGGAAATATCAGGCTTTATTGATAGCTGTTTGTTTTTATCAAACAGACAGTTCATTCCTCCTCCAATAATGTACGCTTCTTCCGGACTCCATTTTATCCCGTTATATTCAAAATAATTCAGAAGACACGAACTAAAGCAATCCAATGCTGTATTAGTGACATAGTTTTTATCTTTTATCATAGCGTTTTACCCAGAAATTATTCTTTTTAATACTTCGCTGTTCTCATCAACATTATTGAATAAGAAAAAGTGATTTCCCTTAAAAGAAATAAACTCTGTTTCTCCATTGCTTCTTTCTTCCCAGCCTTTATAGGCGTCAATTCCGTATTTATCATCTTCTCCCCAAAAAACATACATTTTAACTTTGCTGTCTATATTCTTTTCACTGATCTTATACTTTATCATCAGATTAAGATCGTTATATATCTTATTATAGATCAGATTCTTGAAAATACGGCTAAACAATATCTTTTTATCCATCCAGCCATTTGACAATATCAGATTATATACGTCATCTCTTGTAATTTCATCCAATTGATAAAATGACTCATTTTTCAATATTTCAAATTGAGGCGAAGCAGACAGTATCAATTCCTTCGGAAGCTGTAATCCTTTTTCCTGCATCTTAAGAACCATTTCAAAAGCCAGATATGCACCCATACTATGCCCGATTATGGAATAATCCGATTTATCAACGATATTATCATTCACATCAATCAGCAAATTATCTACAAGTGAATCAAAGCTTTCTGCAACAGGTTCTGATTTTTTCTTTCCCCTTCCTGGAAAATCCAATTCAATTATCTGAATGTCATTTCCCAGTTTTTTCTGAAAGACCGAAAAACTGTTTCCTTTTCCACCTGAAAAAGGTATGTAAAACAACTTTTTAATTTTCTTTCCCTCCAATAATCTTTTTTATAAAAACTTTCAGATCTTGATAGATTCTAAAAATTCAGCAAGCTCTCCAACTGTTTCAAAATTGAATGCTTCAACAGCTTCATCTGAAAATTCAACAAGTTCTTCAAACGGAAGAAGTATCTCAACTAATTCCATTGAGCTTATTCCCAGATCCAAAATAAGATTGCTTTCAGCGGAAATACTTTCCTGAGCTATCCCCTTATAGTTTGCTATCTCTTCTACAAGCTTCTTATACATTTTTTCACTCCTGACTGCAATAAAGATACTCTTCATTGCTATATATTATTGTATTTTCTTACAATTTTTCCAAGCGCATTTTTAGGGAATTCATGTTCAATGAATTCTACATATTTTATCTGTTTGAATGTCGGTAATTCAAGCTTTTTAATCTTTTCCTTTATTGAATCATAAAATACAGAAAGCTCATTTTCTTTTCTGTATGAAAAATCAGGAAACACCTTTGCCGCAACGACCGAATTACCGTTAAAGTTCTTTTCAAACACCTGACATTCCTTTACTTCGCTGATTTTTGAAATTTCATTTTCCAGCTCTTCAGGAGAAACATTTTCACCGTTTGAAAGGATTATAAGATTCTTTTTTCTTCCGGTTATGAACAAAAATCCGTCTTTATCAAGATATCCAAGATCACCTGTGCAAAACCATCCGTCTTTAAATGCATTTTTCGTTTCTTCCTCCGAATTATAATACTCTTTAAAAACGCTTTCACCCTTAACAAGTATCTCATTATCTTCGATCTTCAGAGCCATATACGGTTCCGGCATTACCTTGCCAACAGAGCCTGCACGCCTGTCCTTTGTCATGTTGGCGGAAATAAGCGGAGAACATTCTGTAATACCATATCCAACATAAATATTTATGCCGATATCATAAAAGAAATCTACCAGTTCTTTTTTCAGCTCAGCGCCGCCGCAGTGTATAAGATACAGATTGCCGCCTAAACCGCTTAATATCTGTTTGAATAAAACCCTACGAAGATCAATATGAAGCTTCATAAGCTTTTTACTCAAAGAACGGGCTTTATTGAACTTTTCAGTTTTTCCTTCTTTTCTTATTTCCGCCATGATCTTATTATATATCATTTCGATCACAAGCGGAACGACCACGATTCCGGACGGCTTATAATACTTTAACTCCTGAGAGAAATACTTCTTATCCTGCGAAATACATATTACTCCTCCATAAGCAAACTGGTATAAGTAACCAATTGTGATCTGATATGCATGATATGGAGGCAGCACAGTAATATTTGTTTCGATCTGCTTTGCGTTTATAGTGCCTTCACTAAGAATATAACAGCCCTTTAAATTAGATGTTACATTCTTATGAGTCAGAACAACAGGTTTAGCTACTGCTGTTGTTCCCGATGTATAGATTATAAATGCATAGTCATCGGATGAGACCTTCTCAAAAGCTTCAATATCCGTTTCTTTTCTGTCGTCTTCATAGGTGAATATTGAAGAGTATTCAACTATATTCTGAGGCGGATCAACGCTTGCATTCCGGATCTTTTTATTTGTTTTTTCACTTATTATTATCAATGAAGCATCAGCAGCAATACATTTTTTTAAAATTGTTTCCGCATCTTCATCACTATTGATCGGAACACAGCAATTACCTGACAATAAAACTGCATACATGAACACAAGCCATTCATACCTGAATTCAAATACAAGGGCTATGTGTTTATGCACATATCCTTTTTTTCTTAGCAAATCAGCAGTATACCTTATGTCATAGCAGAACTGTCTGAATGTTACTTTTTTTTCTATTCCGTCTTTTTTAAATCTCAAAGCAATTCTTTCAGAATAATTCTTTTCAGAATGTTCGATTATATCAGGAATATTATCAAGATCTAATAATTTCATTTTCCCTCACACTTTTTTATTATTCATCGCCGAACTGACTGCTGTAGATCTGATAATAATGCCCCTTTTTAGTCAGCAGTTCATTATGCTTTCCTTGTTCAACGATCTTTCCGTTATCAAGAACATATATTAGATCTGCATCCTTCAGCGTTGATAATCTGTGAGCAAAAATAATTGTTGTTCTTGCAGCTTTTAATTTATCAAGAGCCATCTGAACAATGGACTCAAGTCGTGTATCTATATTACTTGTAGCTTCGTCCATGATAAGAATAGGAGCTTCCTTCATCATAGCACGTGCAATGGTTATAAGCTGTTTCTGACCATTTGAAATCGCGGATTCAGATTTTATTACTGTATCATATCCATTTGGAAGAGACATCATAACATCATTTATTCCAAGTTCTTTACACTTGGCAATTACCTTCTCTTTATCAACTTCGTCACATCCATAAGCGATATTTTCATAAACCGAACCTTCAAAAAGCCATATATCCTGAGGCACCAATGAGAACATATCATTAAGCTCTCTGCGCTTTATACAGTTTACATTCCTGCCATATATTCTTATTTTGCCTGAAAAGATCTTATAATATCTTAATAACAGGCTTGATATAGTTGTTTTTCCTGATCCTGTATGACCGACAAATGCGGCTGTCTGCCCGTTACTGATCTTGAATGTTACATTATCAAAAAGCACCTTGTCCCTGGTATATCCGAAAGTAACATTTTCAAAAACAATATCATTCATTTCACCTGAATCATCGTTTTCGGAATTTACTACGTCTTCTGCATCTTCCTTATTTAAGAAATTCAGAACTCGTACACTCGAAACACCTGCTTGCTGGAAGTTTGCAACTGCCTGTGACAACTGTGACAAAGGCTCTGTATAATTCTTTATGTAAAGCATGAAAGAAATAATAACGCCTATTTTTATGGTATCATTTACGACCATTATTCCGCCGACTATACATAAAGTTGCATATGCTATATTAACAGCAAGCGCCATTAAAGGCATCATAAGATTTGTCAATAACAGTGATTTACCCGAAACATCACGTATGCTTCTGTTTTCTTTATCAAATTTATTGAAAAATCCTTCTTCAGCATTATAGAGCTTTACGATATCAGCATTAGAATACGTTTCATCAATTATACCATTGACCTTTGCTATAAGATCCTGCTGACTGCGTATATACTTCTGATTGATCTTCAGAATAACCACGACCAGCAAAACTCCTATAAAAGTTGCCAATAAGGTGGCTGCACTTAATCTGACATTTTCCAGCAACATCATTACAATTGATGTCACAAACATCAGTGCGCCTGATACAAACGTCGAAACACTCTGATTAAGAGTCTGACCTATAAGATCAATGTCATTTGATATCAGGCTGAGTATCTCGCCTGAACTGTCTGAATTATAACAGCTTACAGATATCGTGTTTATTTTTTCAATTACTTTGTTTCTGAACTGCTTGGATATTTTCTGGGTTATAGATGCAATTATTCTGCTTTGTAATATTGACAGAACTAAAATAACAATTAATAAAGAAAGGGTTATTATAAGATATCTGCCAATTTTATGGATATCAATTTTATCGAATATTGAATCCTGGATCAGGTTTACAATTATAGATATAAAATGCGGGATAATACAAATGAGTATTGTATTTACAACAGCAATTATAAAAGCAAATATCAGCCAGCCTTTATAATCTTTTCCGAAGCTTAATATAGTTTTTAAATTCTTTAATGTGTTTGAATTAGTTTTAGTATTGTTATTCATAATCACTTATTAGTCCTTTCAAAGCTGAGACTTTAAAAGCTGTTTATAGACGTCGCAATTCTCTAAAAGCTGTTCATGTGTTCCGCAGGCAGCTATCTCTCCCTTGTCGATAACAAAGATCTTATCGGAAAATCTTAAACTGCTTATACGTTTGCTGATGATTATAACAGTCTGATCCTTATTTGTTTTATAGATCTTGCTTAAAAGTTCTTTTTCTGTTTTATAATCAAGCGCTGATGTGCATTCATCAAGAACCAGAATATCAGAATTTTTATAAAGTGCTCTTGCAATAGACATTCTCTGCTTTTGTCCACCCGAGAAATTAACACCGTTTTGCAATACTTCACTGTCAACTCCGTTTTCTTTTCCGTTTATGGTATCGGTCAGACAAACAGTTTCGATAATATCATAGACCTTGTCTTTTGATACATTCGCAGCATCTTTTCCGAGACAAATATTTTCCAGAACTGTACCTCTGAAAAAAGCATCCTTCTGACAGACCACGGATATCCTGTTTCTGAGATCTTCTAAATTGAATGAATTGATATCATTGCCATACAGATCTATTTCACCTGAGGAATGATCATATATTTTCAGCAGAAGATTTATAAGCGATGTTTTTCCGCTTCCAGTCGAACCTGTTATTGCGATCTTTTCTCCGCGTTTTACAGACATATTTATATTCTTCAGAGCGTCTTTCTCTGAGCCGGGATAACTAAAGGAAACATTTTTAAAACTTATGATCTCTTCATTTGTATCATTGACCGTATATTCCTTATGATCGTCATCTTCTTCATTTTCCATTTCAATAACTTCATTTACTCTCTTAGCTGAGATCAATGCCTTGGGAACGATCAGAACTATAAGCATAAACATAAGCAGAACCGCAAATAACTGTGCAACATATAATATAAAGATAATTATATTTCCGAACATTGCAGCTCTTTCCGCCATCCCGGAAGGATCGGCAATAGAAATGCTATTGATCTTCAGTGAACCAAATAAGTAAACGATAAGTGCCGAAAGATTTGTAAAGAACATAATACTTGGATTAAGTATTGCATATGTCTGCGCATTAAATATACTTGCCTTAGTATATTCACTGTTGATCTCGCCGAATTTGTCAACATAAGCCTTTTCGCCGTTAAATGAACGTATTATCTTCATTCCGTTAAGATTTTCACGTGCGATATTGTTCATTTTGTCGGTATCATTCTGAATTATTTTTATGTTTGGAAGCATTAAAGCTATCATAAAAATAATAAGAATAAAAATCAGAGCAATAGCAGTATATGACGACAATCTCCATTTCCAATCAAACTTATGTAACTTGCATATTATCCATACACCCAATATAGGAGTTTTGATCAACACCTGCAAACCGACTATAAAAAAGTTCTGTATCTGCGTAAGGTCATTGGTAGATCTGTTGATAAGACTTGCAATGGAAATTTTTTCTCTGTTATCTTTTGAAATATGCAAAACCTTCTTGAATATTTTTTCTCTGTATTCATAAACCGTGCTTGCTGCAAGTTTTGAAGCAAAATATTTCATTATAATAGATGTGCATATACTTAATAGAGCACAAAGAAAGATCTTGAAACCTATTATGTAGATATCCTTTTTAACATCCACATTTCTTTGCAGCTTGATCACCAGTCTTGCGATCAAATCAGGAATATGAAGGTCTGCCCATACCTGAAATAAATTCATGACAACAAAAAGTATGATTACACTATACGCGCGCCAGCCTAAATCTTTTATTATTTTTTTCATAGCACATTTTCCTTTAAAATTCTATTTCGATGTCTTTTTCAGCTAATACTATATTATTCTCAAAAACTATCGAAGCGTCAACTGTTAATTCATCTTCATCAATTTTTTTGATATCACATACAACGACAATTTTGGAATTAGTTGGAAGAACTTGTCCTAAGAACGTAGTTTTAATAATACTATTTTTTTTCAAACGTAAATTGCTTGCATTTCCTTTTTTAAATAAGGATTTTGAATATAAATATGCATATATAGTCTGATTGATTGCTTCTGACATTATTGTTCCGGGCAAAACAGGGTCATTCTTGAAATGAGCTTTGAAAGGCCAGAAATCAGGAGTAAAATTCTTTTCGGCTATAATATATCCGTTTCCGTATTTCCCGCCGCTGTCCGCAATACTGGTAACACTGTCGATCATTTGATAAATATCGGGGATATCCAATCCATTTGTATAAGGTTCTTTCGCTTTATTATGAAGGATTCTATTTACCTCATCAAAGGTTAATGCTATACTGTCACTTTTTATTTTATAAGCAGAACGATCAAATGGAACTTTTCGATCGCTTTCGTTCAGCTCCTTATCGGAAAAATATCCACAGATCATCTTATTTTCGCTGACGAGCATACCATTCTTATAATTATCACAATGACAATTTATATAAAGAATATCCTTCACTCTCTGAAAACTGTCAATATAAAAATTTATCCTCAGAACATCGCCTATTCTGAACAGATCATCTCCGATCTTTCTGCTTGATGATTTTGCGACTCTGAATTTCCTTTTATCATTGAAAAGTTTATCTACGCCTATGTAACAAGCAAGAAATATTCCGCAATGTGAAGCTTCATTTACAATTACCTGTGAGATCTCACCATTACCGTAATTTATAACAGTATCATCTGTGATATCATATTCCATTGATATTGATGAAACCCTTAACTCTCCGAATCCAGCATCAATATCTGTTATTCTTGATACAAACATATACGGAGGTGACGGCATTCTTGAATATATATCCCTTGAATCAAGAAAAGCGTATTCATTTCCTAATATCTCGGAAGGTTTTCCTTCTGTTATCCGCTCAAGCTCTTCTCTTTCAAATACATATTTACTGTTTTCATTTGATGTGGATATCAAATCATAAAGGAAAGTCAGATAATCATTAAATGCCTGCGAATTTTTTTGTACTGCATAAAGCAGCAGATCATTTTTCTTTTTTTTCAGATCGGCAGAAATAGTTTTTTTATTGTTCCACTTAAAAATACTGCTGATCCTGTTATTATTGATCCTTGCTCCATTTGCCATAAGATTTGCGGCAATACTGAGGATATGCAGATCGATCTGCTCTTTTCCAAAAACAGAGTATATTGCAGCTCCGTTATCCTTTAACAGTGTTTTTATCCACTTCTGACATATATTTCTGCTTCCGAAATCAATATATATCCTTCCGCCGTCATCAAATGATTTCTTTACTATATTTCTGAAATCTACTCTGTCGGTAAAAATATGAGCAATATTCTCAGCAAACATTTTTACAGAATCATCAAGTTTCTTATTATAGTAGGTACTGTAAACAGAATAACCAAGCGAATCAGTTTCCAGATAGATCTTATCATTAACTATTGCTTCACGTATCTGATCATATGTTTTTGAAATTATTTTTGTATGGATATAATCCGCACCAACCAGCTTGTATCCAAGTAATTTCCTGGAATTGATCAATTCGTTGATCTTGCTGCCTATACCACATACTATCATATCTTCATCAGAACCGATAACAAGAACAAAAATATTTTCGTCATCTATCAACGGAATAATTTCTTCAACATTACCTTTAAGATACCATTTTTCAATATCATTTCTTTCGTATCCCCAATGCTCACCGGCATATGAACTCTGACTGAGAACTACTTTATTTATGATATTTCCGATATCAGTAATTATTTCCTCATTTGATTTTGAAGTATTATCTCTCGTTTTTATAGAATCCGAACATATAAGCATTGATAATTCTCCCATACTCGCTCCGATAGCGATATCGGGACAAACGCCTATACATTCAAGGATCTTCATCGCATTCTTATTTACAGCTACTTCACTTAAATAATCACTTACAGTTTTATTGTACTTATTGGTCTGTCGAAGAATAGAAGTTATTTTATCATCTTCGACCTCAAACTGTTCTAAGTATTTATTTACGATGCTTTCATCTACAAGTCCTCCCGGAGGATAGACATAAACTATTTTTGGATCACTGATCCTATCACGACAATAAAACAGATTTTTCTGATCTGCTATTACACTCAGATCAGAACAATTCAGTATTTTTCCTGCAAATTTTTTCAACTCATCAGAATTCTGACAAAGAATAACGATACAATCTTTTTTTGAATCATATCTCTGAAGCATTTCTTTCGATCTGTTTTCAAAGGAATCATCGTTGATATTATTTATAAGATCTCTTATTTCGCTTATCAAATTCTCTTTATTGCTGAAACAAATTGGAAATAAACAAAAAGATGTAATCATTTTTTCACCTATCAAAAATAAGGATTGTAATTAGCTATTACCTGACAGCAATCGCCATAGAGCACTTCATTAACAAAGAAATCTGTACATTCTTCAATTGGTATAACACCTATACCCGCTGCCTGCATATGCTTTTTCAGGCTCTCATTGACCATTCCTCCATCTATTGCTCCCCAGTTTATAGCAACTGTATCGCAGTCCGGCACTGAAAGACTGTTCCTTCTGGCAAAATAATTCAGGACTTCATTTGCCATAGAATAATCTGACTGTCCTGCATTCCCCATACTTCCTGCAATAGAAGAAAACAGAATTATCTTTTTAAGATCGCTCTTATCAATGACACTTATAAGATTTTCCAGACCAAGTGTTTTGGTCACGAAAACATTTTCAAAATTCCTGATCGTTTTGTCATAAATATATCTGTCTTCAATATTTCCCGCACCGTGGATTATTCCATTTATCCTGCCAAGCTTTTTTTCAGCGTCATTAATGATCAGCTGCAAATTATTTTTATCAGTAACATCGCATTTATAATATAAAACATCTGCTCCGTACTCTCTGAGCTTTTCAAGATTATTCTTTATCTGACGTATCTTGATTATTTTATTGAATTTATACCTGGCATCTTTTAAAGAAAATACTGTATTCTGAGCTTTATAATGAGATATTATTGCATTCAGCAATTCTTCTTTTGATTCTGTATTCAAGAAATCATCTTCATCTATGTCCGTACGTCCTATAATAACAAATCTGCATTTCGACATTTTTGCAAGCTTCAGAATACACTCGGCTGTAACTCCGCTTCCGCCGCCTGAAACAATATAGACCATATCATCATAGATTGCTTTTGAATTATCAGACAAAGCTTCTTCTGCAAAATCCAGTCCATAGACTTCATTAAGAGAATAATATGACTTTTCTATTCGTTTTTCATCATTGAGATATTCATTTACAACTATTTTAATAATATCTTCTGTTGAAATAGCAGGATTAATGTCGATAAACAAAGTATCTGCCGACTCATTAAACTCTTTCTTTATGGTTTTCATCAATCCGCTGCAGCTGCCCATCATATAATTCGCATTCTCAGAGAAAAATCCGAACTTTCCGTTCATAAAAGCAATTGAGATAATTTTGCACTTGCTTTTATTGCTTTTGATTTTTTTGAAGTTATTTATGCAATGTAAAAAAACATTTTTCAAGTATAACAATGAATCGCTGTATCCTTGAATATTTTCGCCCCAGAAAATAATATTTCCGGAAGAATTTTTTTCATAAAACTCTATAATCTTTGCCTCATCTGGAACAGCTTCCAGAATCATGACATTTATTCCGGCATTTACTAATGCTTTTTCCAGAGATGCAAGAAGCTCTGTTTTTCTGAAACATACAATTGCCAAATAATTGCTCAGCACCTCTTCATCTAAAACTCTAAAGTCATTTTCGATCCTGATAAGGTCAACTTTATAACGCTTCAGCATTTTTTCGTTACAAGCCGGTTCACTTATCCCGGAAATTATGTTCATCTGATGCCTGAGATATTTTTCAAAAATATCATTCTCATATTTGTCTTTTTTTATGCAGTCACTTATACTGTTATTATCAGAAACGCGCTGTATATCGTTCAGAAACATTGCTTTTTTATATTTCAGATAATTTGAATAATCGTTAAAAAAGATGTTATTAATACTTGCAGAATTATTTTTTTCCATATCGCACCGATTTTTTACTTCAATTTTTCAAAGATGTAATTTGATATTTCGCTTATTTTATTCATTCCTCCAAGTTCATCAACATCGAACTCTGTCGTTTCCACGCCGAGTTTCTGTGAGATCAGCGAATAAAATTCAACGATCTGAATAGAATCAAATCCGAGATCCTGCTTAACATCCATATCAGTCTCTATAATATCAGCATCAAATCCGGTAATTTCACAGATAGATTCTATAATCTTATTAACGATGTTTTCTTTAAGGTCTTCATTTGGTGATCCATCTATGCTGTCAGGCTCTGCCTTTGGTTCGGGTCTGCTTTCAGCGATCACTTCTGCCTTATTTTCCGATTGCACTTCAACAGCCTTCTCATAATCTTTTTTTACCTGAACTGTTCTTTTCACATCAGGAACTGTATATCCTGATTTTCCCTTACCGCTAAGGATAATTCTTTCCTGGCAATCAAGATAATACTTAAACGTTTCAGCATCATTTTTTATGATCTGTTCTGCAAAATTACAAATTTTCTCATATATCTTTTCATTGCTGCCGTCAAGAGAATCAAGAACACCGACTATTCCCTTCATCTTTTCGCTTTGATTCTCCATAAATAATTCAAATGAATCCTTGTGTATTTCATTTGTAATACAATTAGACATTTCGTTTTTCATAACAGGAATATCCCCTTTATCTGTTTTATTATTCAAACTATTGGTATCATCATTTATAGACTTGGTATCATCATTATTAGCCATCATAGCATCATTCATTTTCCTGATTTTATTGTTCAGATAAAAATACTGACTATCAACAACAAATTCACTCTTTTTATCTGATGTTATGAACTTCGGATTCGCATCAAAAATCACAGGCAAGCCCAATACAGCTAACTTCATTGCTGCATCAGCTATACCATATTTTGATGTTTCGTCATTCGGACAAATAGTTATTATTCTGACATCATCTTTATCTTTAAGAATATTCCTTACCAGATTAGAAAGCACTTTTCCCACGCCTGATTCAACAAATACTCTTACGCCCGAATCGTAAGCTTTAATTACACACTTTTTAAATTCAACAGGTGAGATAAGCTGATCAGTCAGTCTTGTAATAACATCTTTTTTATTGCTTTTATAAAAATCAGCATCAATATTTGAAATTACTTTATTATCGCTTTTATTTACACTAAGCTCCTTTTCAAGATACTCTTTAAATTCTTTTTTTGCGCCTGCAATATACTTTGAATGAAATGCTCCCGCAACATTTAATATAACAGCCTTAATACCGTTATTCTGAGCATATTCCTTTATTTTTTCGATATCATCCAGCGGACCGGATATTACATACTGAGTATCAGAATTTATATTTGCGATAACTACCTTATCATTACCGGCTATAAGCTTATCTACAGTATCCTTTTCTGCTATGATCGCAGCCATTCCGTAACCTGTCTGAATATTATTATCCATTGCAGAACCGCGTTCAAATGACATATTTATAAATACGTCATCATCTATTATTCCTGCAGCCCATAATGCAATGATCTCACCAAAGCTATGACCCAGATAATATGCGGCATTCACGCCCATGTCTTTTAATTCAGAGTAAATGCCTCCATTTACTGCCGCAAGCAATACCTGTGTATAATTTGTTCTGTTAAGAATATCCTTTTTCATTCTTACAGACTCTTCGCTTCTATCGATCGGATAACAGACCTCTGACAGTGCTGACATTCCCTTATTAATAAGAAGTCTGTCTGCACTTTCGATATTCTGCTTTATATAACGGCTTTCACAAGCTAAGGTATTGACCATATCTATGCGCTGTGTGCCCTGTCCTGGGAACATTATGGCTACATTATCCTTAGTACAGTTTTTGCCCTCAGAATAATAGATCATTTCACGCTCAAGCTTATCAGCTTCACGTGTTTTCAGGTATTCCAAGGCAGCCTCAGCCTTTCTGAACAGCTCCTGCTGGCTGTCAGCTGTAAAACCTAATCTGTATACTTTGTTTTCGCTCAGTTCTTCAACATACGATCTGTCTGCTTTTTCAGAAACAAATTCACTTATCTTAGATATCAGGATATCATAGGTTTTGGATTCAAATAATTTCTGATATACAGGTTTTCCGATGTACTTCTTTTCTTTTTTCTTATACTCTTCAAGTATAACGTGATAGTTTGTACCGCCAAAACCAAAAGCACTTGCTGCGGCTCTGCGAATACCGCCGTCTGCTTTTATCCACGGCAGCGGTTTGTCGATCGGTCTTAAAGGACTTTTGTCAAAAACAGGATTCAGTTTATTCACAGGGATGCTTGGCGGATAAACCTCGTTATTCAAAGCCAGAGCAACCTTAATAAGACTTGCAATACCTGCTGCAAGCCTTAAATGACCTATCTGACCTTTAACACTGCCAACGACCTTATTGCTTTTACTATCTGAGAGCATTTCCGACAGTGATTCTATTTCACATTTATCTCCTACAGCTGTACCCGTACCGTGAGCCTCGAAAAGATCTATAGAATCTCCCGTAATACCGCAGGATTTCCACGCACGTTCAATTGCAGCCTGCTGTCCTTCTTTACTTGGTGAATATATGCTGTCAGAAGCGCCGTCACTTGAACTTCCTACTCCTATAATAGTTGCATATATCCTGTCATTATCTCTTTCAGCATCAGATAATCTTTTAAGAACGACCATTCCGACACCGTCGCCAAGCAGCATACCATCTGCATCTGCATCAAAAGGCTTGATCTTATTGGTTTTAGAAAGGGCGGGAGTTTTTGAAAATGATATGAATGTGTTGGGAGAAAGGTCTAAATTCGCTCCTCCGGCTATCATAATATCATTATTCTTATTCTGAAGCTCATCTATTGCCATTTTTACTGCCGCTAAACCGCTTGCACAAGCAGCATCAACACATAATGAAGTTCCCTTCAGATCAAAACAATGTGCTATACGTCCTGCAACAACATTTGACAAAGTACCCGGATTACTTGCTTCCGTCCAATCATCAAGAGTATCCTTGTACCTTTTTATTATCTCACTCTGCTGCTTTTCAGGCACACGTGAAATATCAAGTATTTTTTTGAGCTTAGGCACTTCCGTTCTATGACACAGTCTGAAAAGCGGCTTTCCAATTGAAGCTGAAACGATCACGCCTGTTTTACTATGATCATATCCTTCATTTAAAATACCTGCATCGAGCATAGCACTTCTTGCAGCAGCCAGACCATAGATCTGCTCAACCGCTGTTGACTGCATTATTTTAGGTGTCATTCCATATTCCAATGGATTGAAAACTATACTTGGAGCTTTTGCCCCCATTTTACAATATGTTTTATCTTCCGCTTTCGGATCAGAGGAATAAAAATCATTTATATCCCATAAATCTTTTTCGATTTCTTTTATAAAACATTTATTACTAATAATATTATCCCAGTATTTTCCGATGTCAGTTGCATCAGGGAAAAAGCAACTCATTCCAATAATTGCGATCGGTTCCAACAGCTATTTCTCCTTTTGTTACATTTATTTGTTAATTCATTATTAATTCTATCTGGCATTATTCTTAGATATAAATACGATATAATCATGCAAACAATTAAATCTTTTAATAAAATATGCGTTTAAAATTATTATACTGTAAAAATCAAATCACCATAATCTGTTATTTTCTATATTTCTTGAAAAAACATTATCCTCCCAAAAATCAAATTTTCCTACGCTGTCAAAAACACGATCTTCAACAACGCTCTTTTTCTTTGAACTTTTAAAATCTATTTGTGAAATAATATCATATACTATATCTCTTGTTGGATATGTTCCTGTTAAATAAATCCGCTTTGTTCTTTCCAAAAGCTGATTTACATATTTTTCAATTCCGGTTATATCAAATACCGACTCAACGGCATGGTCATTATCCTTTTTGATCCTGCCCATGAAGCTCTTCAAAACTTTATTTCCGTATCTGCTCAGATACATCATGCTATGAGGAGTATCCACACCTATGTAAGGTCTTGATACAACAGGATTTTCCGTATCACATACTTCTGCTATTTTCTTGAATAGTTCAAGGTATTCTTCATTTGTCATACCCTTGGCTTTCCATAACCAGCCATTTGCTATCTCAAGATTATCAAATTTCTTTTTATACTCAATACCGTATTCTTTATAGTTTTTTGAAACAAGTGATGAACCTTCCAGATAGAACAAACTCGGTGACGGTAAAATAGCAAAGAAGTCCCTGTGCTCATCCATAAAATTTATGGTACACATAGCCTGATCCAATCTCTCGCCGGGGAATCCGATAAACGTCATAGGATATATCGCGATACCAGCCTTGCTGAGATTATTTAACGATTCGGTATTTTTATAAGGCCGACAGCCTTTGTTGATCCTGTCAATAACCTCATCATTACACGATTCCATACCGATCGAAACTGCCAAACATCCGCCCTTCTTCATTAATTCAGCGTCTTCAGCAGTATAATTATAATCCAGTCTTATTTCCGCATCCCAAAAGATCTCTATTTTTTCATCGATCAATTTTTTCGATAATTCTATTATCCAGCGCGGACTCAACGCATCCACACTGAAATATATATACTTTGTGATTTTAGATAATTCACGCAGATCTTCTACCGCTGCGTCAACCTTTCTGCATCTCCAGCACGTAGTAGCTCTTTTATCATTGAGCCCATAATCGCAGAAAGAACATTTTCCCCAATAACATCCTCTTGAAGGAACATATGCTATAAATTTTTCCGGACTAAAATACAGATCCCATTTTACATCGCTGTAATCAGGCAGTTCTGCATCTTTAAAGTCATGTATAAAATACTCGTCCACTCTTTTTATATCATGATCTTTTCTGTAAATAACATTCGGAATATTATCTAAAGATTTTTTGTTTTCTATAGCGTCTAATAATCTCAGAGTCGGTTCTTCACCTTCTCCAACCATACAAAAGTCAAAAATATCAAAAAGGCCTTTCAGATCATCAACATTTCCGTTTGCCAATGTCTGCTTGTAAACCTGATGGATAAATGTTCCGCCGGCAATAACTTTCTTATCAGGAAACAGCTTCTTTATATACCTTACAATGTATATTGCATGATAGACCTGATATTTCAGCGGAATAGAGATACCGATACAATCAGGATCTTCTTTACGTATGTAAGGGATCAATTCTTCATCAAGATAGTCAGAAAAAAACAGCGACTCCCTTGTAGTCAAAGGACGAATAATATCATCTATTTTCTCTCGGCATCTGTATATACCGAAATTATAACGTAAGCCGCTATAATTTGCAGGGAAAGAGACCGCGGATATATCGTGCAGCCATTTATTCAGGGTCAGAATATTATTCTTATATTTCTCTTTATCAAAGAAAGTATCAGGATTTTTAAGTTCCTCGATCGAAGCTATCAGCTTATCCTGCGAAACACAGAAACACGATTTTTTTAATTTTAAATACTGTATCAGCTCTAAGCTGTTTAATTCATCTTTTTTCTCAAATTCATCGATAAGGTGCTTTTTCTCATTCTCGATTTTTTGATAATTCTTTTTAATCAGAAAATCCAGCCATTCAATATTACAATCCTTAATATTGATCTTGTGATGAGACTTTTTTTCAACATATCCTTTTATGTAATATAAACTACAATAAGGACAGGTAGGGTCACCAATAGGGGGATTAATATAAATACATTTCATAAACAAATTCTCCGAATAATTACACAATAAAAAACTAATAGATCTACTCATTAACAGTAAATTTCAAACAAGAAGAATTATACCATATATTCTTTAAAAAGTCAATATGAGCAGCAACAAAAACACTCTCAAAATCACAAAAAAATAAAACCTTCCGGAACGTGCAGCTACTGAAAGATTTTATCATATCAGACATTATTAATTATAGATCAACTGCTTATTTCCATTGCGCAAGAAATAGAAGAAATAATACGTTTTTCTCTTGAAATGCGCCGCAGAGTAAAGGAACAGCTCAAAAAACTTGGCGGTATGGAGTTCTATGACGTTAATTTCTCATATATCGACAATGAAACATTTGAAGAACATTATGTTTCCGTGCCTGAACAGGGCGGCGGCAAATTGATACCCGAAGGCATCTGTAATCCCGGACAGATTTATACGGTTTCAAGAGGAAAAACAGGAATGCTTGGCGTATTCAGACTTGAATCTCAGGTTTTACCGGGCAACGGCAAGTTTGAAAAAACAGGTCTTGGAAGTGACCGTGAAGCAAAGGAAGCTGTTGCAACTGCTTATAACTTCTTGAAAGCCAACGGCAAACGTATAAGCGGTGCAATAGATATTTCGACAAAGGACTATATCATCAACTATCAGGACTTGCAAGGTATAGGTATGACCTCTACACTTGCAGTTTCTACGCTTATTGCATTATGCTCTATAGCTTTAGGAAAGCCAGCACTTCCATCATTGGCTGTTCTTGGTGAGATCAGTATCAGTGGTTCTATTATAAAGGCTGAAGACTTAGCTAATTCTCTTCAAGTTTGTCTTGACAGCGGAGCAAAGAAAGTGCTTCTTCCGATAACATCAGCAGCAGAGCTTGGAACAGTACCGCCCGAACTTATGGGAAACTTTAGCATTATCTTTTATCAAAGTGCAGAAGATGCCGTTTTCAAGGCTTTAGGAGTTGAGTAACATAAGAAAGGAGGAGTTTTATGAAAGAAAATGCACATGAAATCATTAAAGAGAAGCGAATGGAATTAGGCTTATCACAGAAACAATTAGCTGATAAAGCAGGATTAAGCCATAATACAGTATATAACTTAGAGACTAATAGAGTGTCAACCAACCTTGAAACTTATGAAAAAATATGTAAAGTTCTTGGTATAAAATTATCAAGCCTTCTGGAATAAAAATGAAAATCTCCCGACTTTCCTCAGAAAATCGGGAGATAAATTTTTTATATGAACCTATTGACATTCCCATTGTGATGTGATATAACAATTTATGTAATATAAAAAGCACCTCGCAAGGAGCATCAGAGCTGGTAACTCTGACACTCCCGATAATCAGACCGATGATACGAACATCAGACTGACTTAGCAAGATGGCTATTTTGCGTGTTATATTATATTATAGTGTTGTCAAGCCTTTCAGTGATTGTTTCGTCGCATCCACTGAAAGGTTTGTTTTTATATGTACATGAATTAAAGTAACTTGAAAATTTAATAGACAGATTTGAAGCGAAGGGGTATATCATTATTAGCAAGCGCCATGATATACTCAGCGCACTTTATATAATGTGCCAAGATGTGAGCCTGTTTAGTAGAACTAAATTAACTCTTGTGTTTGTCAAGACAAGGCAGTAACCCTTGATCGTTGCTACAAGTAGCAACGTATAAGGTATCACGAGCCATGAAAGGTGTAGCAAGCGAATAGATGGACATTACATAGGCTGTTCGTAGACTTCTATTCGAAAACAAACAGCAGCTGTCAAATCAGTATATAATTGAAAATAAAAAAAGGCGAAAACTTTTGTCATCGCCTTTTTAGCTGATTGTCTGGGCATAACTAAATTGATGACATATGAAAAAACGGCTATTTTACGCCAAAATTTCTTTCGACTGCGACCTTATTTATCTCCTGCATCATAGCACGGCGATTGCAATACAATTCTTGCCACCTGTCTATAATCATATCTACTGTTTCAATTCCGCCTTTTATTGTTTTCATATGTCTTAATTTATCTGCCCAACGTTTGTAAGTCGGACGGTCAGCGGTATGTACTGCGGCTTTATTAAGCTCGTTTGCATATGCCTCAAGAACAAACTCAGAATAGCTTTCTATCAGGATAGATTCGTATTTTTCTATAAGATAGGTATTATTATTTGAAAATACAAAGTTTGCAAGTCTATCTGTCAGTTTTTCTTCGATAAAGTATTCGGGAAGCATTGCCTGATATTTCATTGAGGAATAAAGCTGTTCTCTTGTTTCTTCCCATTCATCACCATCGAAAAGTGATTTGAATTCAAGATAAACAGACTTATCAGTAATAGTAGTCTCT